>Ga0181539_1003453_pt1 | contig 14459 bp, 12 predicted proteins | sample PEATcosm2014_Bin_46_FD_119767 | JGI IMG/M metagenome (GOLD analysis project Ga0181539, IMG submission 119767) | Peatland microbial communities from MTU Mesocosm Facility, Houghton, MI, USA - PEATcosm2014_Bin23_60_metaG | ecosystem: Environmental > Terrestrial > Soil > Wetlands > Peat | place... | reverse complement strand
CTGGCCGCCGAGGCGGTCGGGCGGCGCTGCCGCGCCATCGAGATCGACGGCCCCTATTGCGACGTCATCATTCGCCGCTGGCAGGAGATGACCGGGCGCGAGGCGGTCCTCGAAGCGACTGGCGAGACCTTTGTGGACGTCGTGATCCGGCGCACCAACGAGACGGAATCCGATTCCCCGTCTGCAGCGTCGACCGATCGGGACCGCGATCCGAACATGGAAGGGCGCGACGATGACTGCGAATAGCTCGCCCAAGAAGAAGCCGGTCGGCGGATATCCGGTCGGCTACGCCAAGCCACCCAAGACGACGCAGTTTCAGCCGGGCCAGTCGGGCAACCTCAAGGGTAGGCCGAAAGGTCGACCGAGCCTCGACGAGCTGCTCCTCGAAGAGATGGCGCGCATCGTCAAGGTCAAGGTCGGCGACCAGATCACCTCAATGGACAAGGAGCGAGCCCTGCACCGCAAGCTGATCGATATGGGGATCATGGGGGACATCGCCGCCGCGCGTCTCGTCCTCTCGCGCCGGGACCGCGCCCAAGCCGCAATGGACGCCGCTCCCGACGTGGAGGCGCCGTTGACCGAGGAGGAACTCGACGTCCTGAAAATGATAGCCAAGCAACCCGGGAGCTAGCGCCGTGAAGCACGATGTCAACGAGACCCGCCGCTACTTCCGCGAAGCCGCCTACGCTCATGCGCGCAGTAATTTCTATGCCTTCTACCGGCTCGGCTTCCCCGCTTTGGCGCCGGAAGCGAGCTTCTCTTCCGCGCCGCACTATCGCGTTCTGGCGCGGGCCCTCGAGAAAGTGGCCACGGGCGAGACCCGCCGTTTGCTGATCGCGGTGCCGCCGCGACACGGCAAAAGCATTCTCGCCTCGGTAGCGCTGCCGGCTTGGATTCTGGGACGCGATCCCACGCGCAAAATCATCTGCGCGTCCTATGGCGAGCAATTGTCCAAGGACTTTTCCAATCGCTTCCGCGACCTTTTGTGGTCGCGCCAATACGAGTCGATCTTTCCCGACACGCGGATCGACGCCGGCGGGGCCTCGCTTTCCGAAGTGCGCACCTCGGCCAAGGGCTACCGGCTGGCGACGACGGTCGATGGGCCGGCGACCGGCAAGGGGGCGCATTTCGCCATCGTCGACGATCCGATCAAAGCGTCTGAAGCGGCGTCCGAGACGGTGCGCAACTCCGTTTATGACTGGTCCAAGGGCTCGCTGATGACCCGCTTCGATAAGCCGGCCGAGGGCGCGATGGTCGTGGTTCAGCAGCGGCTCCACCAGGACGACCTTATCGGCCGGCTGCGCGATGAAGGGGGCTGGGAATATCTGGAGATGCCTGGTGAATGCATGCAGCGTCAGACGTTCGATCTTGGCGATGGGGAGAGCTGGAATTTTGAGCCGGGCGACCTGCTCTTCCCCGAACGCTTCGGCAGGGCCGCGCTGAAGCAAATGTTCTGGGATCTCGGCGAGGCCGCCTACAATGCGCAAATCCTGCAGCGCCCGGGGGCGTCTGGCGGGACGCTATTCAAGCTCAAGCATTTTCCGCGCTATGAGACTTTGCCCGCCCGCTTCGAGGCTATCGTTCAGAGCTGGGATCCGGCGATCGTTGATAACGAAACGGCGGCCTTCACCGTTTGTACGACCTGGGGAATCGTCGGGCGCAGGCTCTACCTCGTGAACGTGTTTCGCAAACGGCTCGATTTCTTCAAAATTGAGCCGGCGATGCTTTCCATGAGGCAGAAATACAACGCGGGTTTCGTCACCCTCGAAGTCTCCGGCGTAGGCAAAGCGATTGGGAATTCCTTGTTGAAGCGCCAAGGCATTCATGAGTGGTTTCTCTGGACCGAACCTCGGTTGGGCAAGGTCGAGCGCGCGTTGGCCCAGACGCCGAAGATCGAACGCAAGTATGTCTTTCTCCCGGTGGAGGCGGACTGGCTAGAAACTTTCGAAGCGGAGATCGCGGCGTTTCCGCTCAGCAAATTCGCCGATCAAGTCGACTCCATGGTGCACTTCCTTCACGCGCTCGACACGCCCAATCGTCTGACTGCCCGTTTGAGCGCGTTCCCGGAGCGGCCGAAGGCAGTCAATTGATCACAGCCTCCCCATCGTCCCGGATCTGAATCTGTGAAGCGGCGCCACAAGTTGACCCCACTCAATCCAAATCTATCAGTGGTTTGATGCGCCGATCGGCTTTGGGACCCCGCGCCGATTAGCACCGCTATCTCGTCGGGCTGGTCCAACGGCCAAACCGAGGGCCAGATCTGCAAGCTCAAGCTGGTCAAGCGCCAGATGTATGGCCGCGGAAAACTCGATTTGCTCGAAGCGCGCGTCATCGGCGCCACGTGACCCAATCGTCACCAAAAGTGATGACTTGGAACGGCCCGATTGATTCGCTTCGACGGTGGATTAGCGTCGCCGTTCGTGGTCAACGCCAATCAACAGGGGCATCTCAATGGAGACGATCGCTACCATCGGACTGGATCTCGCCAAGTCCATCTTCCAGATCCACGCCATCGACTCGGCCGGCGATGTGATCGTGCGGCGCGCGGTGCGCAGAGCGAACCTACTCGACTTCTTCCGAAAGCTTCCGCCGTGCCTAGTCGGCATGGAGGCCTGCGCGAGCGCGCATTTCTGGGCTCGCGAAATCCGCGCCTGCGGGCACGAAGTGAAAATGATCCCGCCGATCTACGTGAAAGCGTATGTGAAGCGCAGCAAGACGGACGCTGCCGACGCGGAGGCGATCTGCGAAGCGGTGACGCGCCCCACCATGCGGTTCGTGCCGATCAAGAGCGCCGAGCAGCAGGCGGCAGGGTTGGTGCTGAAGACGCGGGACCTCCTCGTACGGCAACGAAGCCAGACGGCGAACGCGTTTCGCGCTCATATGATGGAATTCGGCATTGCCGCTGCGAAGGGAATGGCGAGTTTGGAGAAGCACGCGGAAGCGATCCGCGACCCGGAGTATCGCGCTATCCCCGACGCCGCCAGGCAGGCGCTGCTGGAAATGGTCGAACAGATCGATGCGCTATCGAGCAGGATCGAGCATCTCGACGACGATATCCGCAAATGCGTGAAGGAAGACGAGACGGCGCGCCGTCTGACCACGATCCCCGGGGTCGGCCCCATCATCGCGGCCACCGTGCGCGCGGTGGTGCACGACGCTCACGGTTTCAAGACGGGTCGCAATTTCGCGGTGTGGACCGGGCTCACGCCCCGCGCGCATTCAAGCGGCGGCAAGGAGCGCCTCGGCTCCATTTCGAAGCGCGGCAACGAACAGCTCCGAACGCTTCTCATCGTTGGAGCGACGTCGATCATCAAGTTGGGAAAGCGCGGGCTGAAGCTGCCCGCTTGGCTTGCGGGGCTTATCTCACGCAAGCCTTTCAAGGTCGCCGCAGTGGCATTGGCCAACAAGATGGCCAGAATCATATGGGCGCTCCTGACGAAAGGCGGCGTCTACCGAAAGCCGGTTCCTTCGACGGCCGGCTGATCTGAACCGTTTCCGGCAGTCGCCTACCGCCCGCCGGTCCAGCGCAAAGGTGTCGAGCAAGTGATGAACCACAAGGGATGCCATCCCGACAACGGACAGTCCGACTGACTCACCGCGCCTTGGAGCGCGCAAAAGTGATTAGCGACGCCGAAGTCGCGGAATTCATCATGGCCAGCGGTCACATCCGCATTCAAAGATTCCATGAGGGCTTCCAGCGAGCTGCTCTTCAGGCTGTTCTGCTGGCGAACAACCCTGGAGGAGCGATGATGACGCAGACACCCGCCGCCATTCCCCAACCCGCCGCGCTTGACTACGATGGCACGTTGGTGCTGGCCATTGAGTTGAGCGACACCAGTTGGGTGCTTGCGGCCCAGGTTCCCGGCCTGCCGCGCGTGAAGGCTAAGCGAAGTATCGAACCGACGGCCGAGGCACTGATGACGGCCATCGACATTTATCGCGACCGGGCGCGTGACGCGGGGCGGATGGTCGAGCGCGTGATCGCCGTCTACGAGGCGGGCTGGTCGGGGTTCTGGCTTGCGCGATGGCTCGAACGTCGCGGGATCGAAATCCATGTGATCCAGCCCTCGAGCGTTCCGGTCGATCGGCGTGCACGCCGGGCCAAGTCCGACGGCATTGACGCCGAATTGCTCCTGCGCACGCTGCTCGCGTGGCTTCGTGGCGAGCCACGCGTCTGTTCGATGGTGCCGATCCCCGCTGAAGCCGACGAAGATGCGCGTCGTTTCATTCGTGAGCGGTCGGAACTCGTCGCGGAGCGGGTCAGCCTCGTCAATCGTATCGGTGCCGTTCTAGCCACCTTGGGCATACGCGATTACAACCCGCTCCTGCGTAACCGGCGCCGATGCCTCGAAGAACTGCGCACAGCGCTCGGGACAACGCTTCCTCCGCATGCCCAGGCCAAGATCAGCCGCATGCTCGATCGATTGGAACTCGTCCAGGCCCAAGTCACCGAACTGGACCGGGAGCGCGATGCGGTCCTCGAAGAGGAGAGGCCGGACAAGGCGGCAGCGATGATCCAGCAATTGGCCAAACTGCGCGGCATCGGGGTGCAAAGCGCAACAGTCCTCGTTCGGGAGGCGTTCGTGCGCGAGTTCCCCAACGCAAAGGCACTCGGTTCCTACGCGGGTCTCACTGCAACGCCTTACAGCAGCGGCGGCGCCGAGCGCGAGCAAGGGGTGAGCAAAGCCGGGAATCGGCGGCTCCGAACCGTGATGGTCGAGTTGGCGTGGCTCTGGCATCGCTATCAGCCGGGGTCCATTCAGGTCAGCTGGTTCCGCCAACGCGCGGGCGAGGCCGGGCGGCGGGCACGCAAGGTGATGGTGGTGGCGATGGCCCGCAAGCTACTGATCGCCCTGTGGCGGTTCGCCACTCAGGGCATTGTTCCGGAGGGCGCTGTGCTGAAGCCCGGCTTGTAACCGCCCCAGATAAGCCCAGCCACCAAGCGGCTCGGGCCGACCGATCCAAGGGGACGCCGCCGTTGTCCGGCGTGGTGCAAAAGCCGATCTAAAGAGTGGCGGCGCCCTCCTGGAGCTCTCCCGTCCCGAATGCGGGACCGTGGTGGGGACGAGATCCCGCCGGATGTGAGGTTGGCAGGGTAGCCTGCAAGATGAGAGCTCCGCCTTGGTGATCACCGATCGACGAACGATCCCGGGAGTGTGCCCCATGACATGACTTGACGTCCGAGCCCTCATGTGAGGCCGGACATATGACTGCACCGTCCCGCGCAGTTCAGACCTTGCAAAAATGCCTTGCCGATCGGGCCGTTCCACATATGCGTCAGAGCCAATTTTGCGCGCCGATTGACACTCAAGTCACACTCGTTGCGAGATGACGAGGCGAACCCGGGATTGCGCTCACTCTCGTTGCCGGATGATGTTGCGCAATGCGTAGCGCTCGCTCGGATAATAATTATGCGATATCTCGAATGTGGCGCCTCCGCGCGCCACGTATCGCCGCTTGAGGAGCAAGGCCGGCGAATGGGGCTCCGCATTGAGCATGACAGCCATCCATTGGGAAAGCGCGACTGCGGAAACATCTTGTTCGACGTAGCCGAGCTTCAGGCCGTGCGTCTCCATCACCCGCGCGTAGATGGCTCTGTCTTGCGGACGAACGCCTTTTCGGTGGGGAGCATACTGCTCGGGGACGATAATTTCCGACCAGCATAGCGGTTTGTCTTGGTTGCGCCATGAGCGCAGACCTGCAACCCGATACCATCGGCCGACGCCGTCTTCGTCGAAGCCGATCACCGACGAGGACAGGTTCGAAACAATGCCTTCGTATTTGACATCGAGGACGGTGTTGGCGGCGAAATCGAGCAGGCTGTGAATATCGCGGAGGCCGTGGATCTCGCCTGAAACCGGCTTCTCGGCCAGAACGACGGTTCCGGTCTTCCGGCGCCGCCCCAGCATGCCCTTTTCAGTGAGGGCCTTAAGGGCTTCTCGCACGGTATGACGCCCGACCCCGAACCTTTTTTGAAGCTCGAGTTCAGTGGGGAAGCGATCCCCGACCGAGTAGTCGCCTCCGCCAATTTCGTCGACCAGCAGGTTTGCGAGAGCCGCGTGATCGGGGCGGTCGCTCTTGGCATCCTGCTTCATGATCCATCCCGCGTTTCACCGAGGTTGTCGACGGTCACCTGCATTGTTCCGAACATAAATCAACATATCACAACACTGTGCCTTGGAAAGCGCACGGCCCTACCCGGATCGCGAAGAAACTCGTTGCCGCGGGACTGTTAGTCATTATAGTCGAACAAAATGAAATCACACAGTCAGTCAGTCGGCCTATTAATCCGGACAAATCAGCAAGGAATGTGATGCTCGAGACGGTTCTAGCGGGAATGAGGGTTGTCGACCTTACGCAAAACGTAGCCGGGCCGTTCTGCACCCAGATCCTTGGCGACCTCGGCGCCGAGGTTATCAAGGTTGAACGCCCCGGTCGCGGCGACGACACAAGGGGCTGGAGACCGCCGGACTATAATGGCCAGTCGGCGACATTTCTCGCGCTCAATCGCAACAAGAAAAGCATCTGCGTCGATCTCGGCAAGCCCGATGGCGTACAATTGGTGAAGGACTTAGGTGCGGCAAGCGACGTGCTCATTCATTCGATGAAGCCGGGAAGCGCGGAAAAGCTGGGCCTCGGGTTCGATGAGTTGAACGCGGTCAATCCGCGACTGGTGTATTGCGCCATCAGCGCCTTTGGGCAAACGGGACCGCTGCGGGCGCTGCCCGGCTATGACCCGCTGATGCAGGCCTTTACCGGCGTGATGAGCACGACCGGCAACGAGGGCGACGATCCAGTTCGGGTCGGAGTCTCTTTGATCGACATGGGCACTGGCATGTGGGCCACGCTGGCGATCCTGGCCGGGCTGACCCGACGCGGGACCACGGGAAAGGGGCTCATGGTCGAAGCCAGCCTGCTGGAAACTGGCATCACGTGGATGTCCGTTTTCATCGCCGGCTATCTCGCGACAAAGAAAGTGCCCAAGAAGCTTGGCTCGGCCATAGCGGTGACCGCTCCCTATGAGCTCTTTCGTTGCGCCGACCAGCACGTGTTCATCGCGGCCGGCAATGACGGGCTGTTCGCCCGTGTATGCCAGGGCCTGGGTTGCGAGCGGCTGATGTCCGATGCGCGCTTCGCAAGCAATAGCGCGCGCGTGGTTCATCGTGCGGAACTGCGCGCCGAAATCGAGGAGACGACCTCGCGACTGCCCGCGGGCGATGTGGTGGCGGCCTTGCGTAAGGCGGGAGCGCCCTGCAGCGAATTGCATGATGTCGCACAGTTGATCGATCATGAACAGGTGCGCGCGACGGGTCTCATCAGCCCGTTGCCGTTGGACGGCATACCCGACCATCATGTCGTGGCGCTGCCGATCAAGGCTGGCGGCAAACGAAGCTCCGCCTGGAAGGCCCCGCCGGCGCTCGGCAGCGATACCGACTTTGTTCTGTCCGGCCTCGGCTACGACGCCGGCAAGATTGCGGAATTGCGCGGAACGGGTGCGATCGGCTGAATCCGCGTGTATTTTTTGGAAATAGACCCAAGAGGACGCCGATGGATTTCGAATATTCCGACACCCAGCAGGAAATCCGGGAAGCCATACGCAAACTTTGCGCGAGCTTTGGCGTAGATTACTGGCGCGAATGCGACGAGAAAGGCGCTTATCCCGAAGAATTCGTTCGCGCCATGACAGACGCCGGCTGGCTCGGCGCCCTGATCCCGGAGGAATATGGCGGTTCGGGCCTCGGCGTGATGGAAGGCTGCGTCATCCTGGAGGAAATCAACCGCTCCGGCGGCAATGGCGCGGCGTGCCACGCACAGATGTATACGATGGCCGCTGTCTTGCGGCACGGGAGCGAGCAGCAGAAGCGACGCTATCTCCCTCGCATCGCGGACGGCAGCCTGCGCTTGCAGGCGTTCGGGGTGACCGAGCCGGATGCCGGATCGAACACGCTCAAGATCAAGACGTTCGCGCGCCGCGACGGCGACGGCTATGTCGTGAACGGCCAGAAAATCTGGACGTCGCGCTACATGCAGTCACACATGTATCTCTTGATCACGCGCACGACGCCGTTCGAGGAATCCGCCCGCAAGACCGATGGCCTGACGCTGTTTCTGGTCGACATCGAGAAAGCCGGGCCGGCCCTGAAGGCGAAGCCCATTCGCACGATGCTCAATCACCACACCAATGAGGTTTTCATCGACAATCTTCGCCTTAGCGCGGAAGACCGGATCGGCGAAGAGGGAAAGGGATTCTACTACTTGGTCGACACGCTGAACTCGGAAAGACTGCTGGTGACTAGCGAGGCGATCGGCGACGGCACGTGGTTCGTCGAGCAGGCGTCCCGTTATGCAAGCGACAGGATCGTGTTCGACCGGCCGATCGGCGCCAACCAGGGCATACAATTTCCGATCGCCAAAGCCCATATGCAGCTCGACGCGGCGGAACTCATGCGCAATCGCGCGGTCGGACTTTTCGACGCAGGTAAGCCCTGTGCGAACGAGACGAGCATGGCGAAATATCTCGCCACGGAAGCATCGTGGGAAGCCGCAGAAGCCTGCATGACCACATTCGGGGGGTATGGCGTCGCATCGGAGTACCACGTCGAGCGCAAATGGAAGGAGGCCCGCCTCTTCCGCACCGCGCCGCTCTCGAACAACCTGATCCTCGCCCAGATCGCCCAGCATGCGCTGAAAATGCCGAGATCGTATTGAGGACGTAAGCGTGTCCGCAAACCGAACAGACGCGATGTCGCCGCCCGCAGGGGCAACTATGCATGTGGCCCGTTTCGTCAGCGCTACGCAAGTCGATGACGAAGCGCGCGCTGAGGCGGCCAAGGCGATCGTCGACACGCTGGCCGTCATGGTGGCGGGCGGCGCGACGGCGCCCGTGCGCCTGCTGGCGGAAACGCTGACGCCGATGTCGTCGGGGACGCCGTCATTCTGGAGCGAGAGCCTTTACGCGCCGCAGGATGCGGCGACCTTGTTCGGCATGGCCGCGCATATGCTAGACTATGACGACGTTAGTATGCTGACCGTGTGCCACCCGTCGGCACCGGTGTTGTCGGCGCTTCTCGCGACGGTGCCGTGGGGTGAAATTTCCGGCGCGGAACTGCTCGACGCGTTCGTCGTCGGGACGGAAGTCTCGATCCGGCTCGGCGAGGCGATGGGCTTTCGCCATTACGGCCTCGGCTTCCACGCGACGTCCACGCTCGGACCCGTCGGCGCCGCGGCCGCATGCGCCCGGCTCCGGTGGCTCGACGCGGAGAAAACGGCCCATGCACTCGCCATTGCCGCCAGCTTTTCGTCGGGCTTGAGGAAAAACTTCGGCTCGATGGTAAAGCCCCTCCACGTCGGCATCGCCGCCTCGAACGGCCTCAAGGCCGCCGCTTGGGCGGCGGCAGGCATTGAAGGCGCCGCGGAAGTATTTGAAGCGGGGGGCTTTCTCTCGGCGTTTTCCGGCGGCGCTACCGACGCATGGCCGGCGGTGAACAGGATCGGCGCGCCCTTCGCCATTTCGACTCCGGGATTCGAGCGCAAGCGGTATCCGTGCTGCTACATGCTCCACAAGATCATCGAAGCGACCGTAGGGCTGGCGCGGGAGGCGTCGATTGACCTCGACAGTCTTGTACATGCCTCGATCGAGATGCCCCCCGGCGGCTCCAAGCCGCTGAATCATCCCCGGCCGGTCAACGGACTCGAGGCCCGCTTCAGCGCCCCCTACGCGGTTCTCGCCGGCATCGCGGACCGGCGGATGGATCTGAGCGTACTGGCGGACCACGCCGTGCTACGGCCAGAAATCCAGTCGCGCCTGCAACTCGTTACGATCGCCGAGCGCGACGGTCCGATGTTGAACGGCCAGGAGATCGACCACGCGCCCGTCACCGTCGCGCTACATCTGCGGGACGGTTCTCGCCACTCGCGGACTGTCGTCGTCACGCCCGGCTCTCCGGCCGATCCGGTCACGGACGAGCAGCTTCTTGCAAAATGGCTCGATTGTTTCCGGCAGGTCGACGCGGTTGTCGACGTCGAGGCGTCCGCCTCGCTGTTCCGACGAGGCTTGGACATCGAGCGCGAAGCCTCATTCGGCGGCTGGCTCGAAGCGTTGCGCCGTCCCGCCGCAGATCCACGACAACAGAAGGTGAAGCGAATTGCCTAACTTCGATACGCTGCTGGTCGAGGAGCGCGGCGCCCATGTACGCGTGGTGCGGATGAATCGTCCGGATTCGGCCAACGCCTTGAACACGCAAATGGGGCGCGACCTCATATCGTTCTTCGAGGATGTGGCGCTCGCGCCCGAAGCCCCGCGCTGCATCGTCCTGTCCGGAAGCGGCGCGAAGGCCTTCTGCGCCGGCGGCGATCTCAAGGAGCGCAACAACATGTCCGACCAGGCGTGGTCGGCGCAGCATGCCATTTTCGAGCGTATGGCGCGTGCCATCATCGCATGCCCGGCACCGATCATCGGCGCGGTGAACGGCGCCGCCTATGGCGGCGGCTGCGAAGTCGCGGCCTGTTGCGATTTTCTTTATGCGGCCGACCACGCTCGTTTCGCGTTGACGGAAGTGACGCTCGGCATCATGCCTGGGGCAGGCGGGACGCAAAATCTCCCCAGGGCGGTCGGTCAACGCCGGGCGCTGGAGCTGATCCTCACGGGCCGCCCTTTCGGCGCCGAGGATGCGCTGCGTTGGGGGTTTGTGAACGCGGTCTTCCCGGCGGGGTCCCTTCTCGACGAGGCGCTTGCGACGGCGGATCGGATCGCCGCCAACGCGCCGATCGCGACGCGCCAGGCGAAGCAGTCAGTGGTGCGGGGGTTGCAGATGTCGGTGGCCGATGGACTCGCCTTCGAAATCGAAGCCTACAACCGAATGGTTCCAACCGAAGATCGGCGTGAAGGCATCGCAGCCTTCAATGAAAAACGCCCTCCTGTCTTCAAGGGACGCTGAACAGGATGACAGCGCAAATGAGCGAAGGGAAGCGGGAACGCGTGCTGGTCAGGGAGGTCGGTTTGAGGGATGGCCTTCAACTGGCTAAGTCGTTCCTGCCGACCGACCGGAAGATGGAATGGATCAAGGCTGAAGCGGCGGCGGGCGTCGCGGAGATCGAGGTGACGTCCTTCGTTCCGCCGCATGTCATCGCGCAGTTCGCGGATGCCGCCGAAGTGGCGAAGGCTGCCCTTGCGGTTGGAGGAATCGTGGCTTCCGCCCTTGTCGTCAATTTGAGAGGCGCGATTCGCGCGTTCGACGCGGGTTTGCGCAAGGTGAATTACGTCGTATCGGCAAGCGAGGCCCACAGCCTAGCGAATGTTCGCCGAAGCCAGCAGGACGCGATCGAGATATTCGCGGCCATAGTCGAGGCGCGCAGCGCCCGCGGGCTGGCCGACCGGGTGTCGCTGGGCTGTGGAATCGCCACGGCGTTCGGCTGCACCATCCAGGGCGCGGTTGCCGAAACGGTGGTCGCCGAACTTGCGGCGCGGGTATCGCGGATCGGCGCCGACGAGATCATGGTCGCCGATACGGTCGGTTACGCCGACCCGAATGCGGTCCGGCGCGTATTCTCCGCCGTCGCGGATACGATCGGCGTCGAGGCGCTTGTCGCGCATTTTCACGACACGCGCGGGCTCGGCCTCGCAAACGTCACCGCGGCGCTGGAGGTCGGCGTCCGCCGTTTTGACGCCTCTCTAGGCGGTCTAGGCGGCTGCCCCTTCGCGCCTGGCGCGACGGGGAACATCAACATGGAAGACTGCGTTTATCTTCTGCAATCCATGGGGTTCGATACCGGGATCGATCTGGGCAAGCTGCTCGACTTGCGGCGGAAGGTCGAGGCCTGGCTGCCGACCGAGTCGCTCACCGGCTCGATCAATCACGCCGGACTTCCCAGGACATTTGCGCGCCGCGTCTGAGGCAAGGCGAAGCCAAGTGTTCGCAACGCTGGCCGGGGCGCCAGATTGATGACGCCGAACGTCAGCGCAACGGCCGTGCGGACATCAACGATGAGGCTTTCGGAGACCCCAATCAGAGAAGGCTCTTAGTTGACAGACGCTGCAACGGTGCCCAGCGGGAAAACTGCCCACCCCTTACGCGTCGACTAGCAAACAGAGCCCATTTGAGACCTTACTCGGAACGCGAAGTCCCACAGTGTTCCCTCATACCTGAACGGAATGCGCGCGCTTTAGACGTCGGAGTACGAACGACGATCGGCTGTGCCGAATCCCAGGAATACGGTAGAGCTTCTCTCGCAAGAACCGTTCATAACCGCTCGTTCCTTCAACGGCGACCTTGATCAGGTAGTCGTATGCTCCGGTTGTGAGATAGGCTTCCAAGACCTCCGGCAGCACGGTCAGCGCGTCGCCAAATCGGTTGAGTATGTCCTCGTCGTGACGATCGAGGGTCACTTCGATGATGACGGTGTCAGGAATACCAAGTTTGTCCTGGTTCAACAACACCGCGTAGCCCTCGATAACCCCTTCATCCTCAAGGCGCTTGACCCTGTTCCAACAGGCGGTGGACGACAAGCCGGCCGCGGTCGCCAAGTCGACCCCGGTCAGACGTCCATTGCTCTGCAGCGCTCTCAAGATCCGGCGGTCTGAATCGTCAAGCTGTCCCGATCTTCTCGCCATCGCGCTTCACCTTGTTACGGAAAACTTTTCTATCAAAGCGCGTCTGAACAGAAAGATGCAACGCAAATTGGCTTATACTCGGGAAAATAAGAAATTAATTCGGCCCATTGCGAGATAGAAATTATCTGGAGAGGAAAGCTCGTGAAAGCGACCGTCAGCTTTGACGCCCAGGACGTGCACGACGCGGTGACCCGTGCTCTGTCGTATGCCAGGGTTTGCGATATCGCCGTTGCCGCCGTCCGGGCAAACCGGAATTCGACACTTGCTTACTCCGTTACCGTCGAAGTTGAGTCGACGATAGCGGAAGCGTTGGCGTTGTATGAACGTCGGATTGGTGGGCTAATTACTGTAACCAATTTCGTCGCGTATGAGGAGTGGTGAGCTCCTATTCATAACTCGACTTTCACAGATCGCTCACGATGAGATCTAATAAGTGTGATTGTTCGTTCTGAGACTGCACTTTATACTAAGTACACTGCCAAAGATGGTTAAGTCTTCGTGAGGGTGGTGCAAGCGCTGATACGCTTGCCAATCAGGGCACCGAGGCTCTCCACTCGTTACTTACGACGCCCGATTGCGGAAGGCTAACGCGCTACTTGAGACCAAGCGCGTGGCGTTCCAGTCGGCGATCAATGAGGATCTAGTAAATCATCGGACCGATAGCATTCTCACTAGCACGATACGCAACCGGCTGGCCCCCTACCTAGAATATGGACTCAAGAGCGGCCGCTTCGAAAGCGAGGGATGGCTAAAGTCGCGAGCACCGCTTGGGGGAAATAGGCGAGCAGTCCCTTTTTCGGTAGGAGGAAAAAAGATGACCGAACCCTCTCCGTTACGATTTCACGTGCCGGAGCCAGCCGTTCGGCCGGGCGACGCGCCCGATTTCTCCAATGTGCCGATCCTCGAAGCCGGTTCGGTCAGACGCCCGGACGTCGACGCCGAGCCTGAATCGATCCGCGACCTCGCCTATTCCATCATTCGCGTGCTCGACCGGAACGGCGAAGCCGCGGGTCCGTGGGCGGGATCGTTGACGGACGAGGAATTGGCCGAAGGGCTCCACGACATGATGACGCTGCGCAGCTTCGACGCGCGCATGCAGATGGCGCAGCGCCAAGGCAAGACGTCGTTCTATATGCAGCATATGGGCGAGGAGGCGGTGAGCTGCGCGTTCCGCCGCGCGCTCGAACCGGGCGACATGAACTTTCCGACCTATCGGCAAGCCGGCCTGCTGATCGCCGGCGGCTATCCCATGGTCGAGATGATGAACCAGATCTTTTCGAATGAAAGCGACCCGCTCAAGGGCCGGCAGCTTCCCGTGATGTATTCGGCCAGGGAGCACGGCTTCTTTTCGATCTCCGGCAATCTCGCCACGCAATTCGTCCAGGCGGTGGGATGGGCGATGGCGTCGGCGATCAAGAACGATGCGAAGATCGCCATCGGCTGGGTCGGTGACGGCGCGACGGCGGAATCCGATTTTCACGCGGCGCTGGTTTTCGCCTCGACCTATCGGGCGCCGGTGGTACTCAATATCGTCAACAACCAGTGGGCGATCTCCACCTTCCAGGGCATCGCCCGCGGGGGCTCGGGAACTTTCGCCGCGCGCGGGCTCGGCTTCGGCATTCCGGCCTTGCGCGTCGACGGCAACGACTATCTCGCGGTTCACGCGGTCGCGAAATGGGCGGTCGAACGCGCGCGAAGGAATCTCGGGCCGACCTTGGTCGAATACGTCACCTATCGCGTCGGCGCCCATTCGACCTCGGACGATCCCTCCGCCTATCGGCCGAAAGCGGAATCGCAGACCTGGCCGCTCGGCGATCCCGTGATCCGGCTGAAGAACCATCTGATCGCG
>Ga0181539_1003450_pt1 | contig 14470 bp, 13 predicted proteins | sample PEATcosm2014_Bin_46_FD_119767 | JGI IMG/M metagenome (GOLD analysis project Ga0181539, IMG submission 119767) | Peatland microbial communities from MTU Mesocosm Facility, Houghton, MI, USA - PEATcosm2014_Bin23_60_metaG | ecosystem: Environmental > Terrestrial > Soil > Wetlands > Peat | place... | reverse complement strand
GGTTCCTGGTCGATCAGATCGAACAGAGCGGGTATCGCCTCGCGCACCGGTTCCCAGCGCGGCGGCGCATAGCGCGATGTGCGCAGGTAGACCGCCTCGTCGCGGTAGCCGGCCAGCGCCGGAGGCGCAATCAACCCCGCCGCCGCCGAGGGCTGGAAGAGCTCACGATACCAGTCGTGATGAGCGTTCCAAACAACACGGCCGGGATTTGTTCCCGCCAAAATCTCTCCGACGTTCGCCTTCACGCGTTGGAACGCCTGCCAATACCCGCGCGCCGCCAGGGCATCGCGGCCTTGCGGATCCCAGTCGTCAGCCCTCGCCCGCTCGATCATCTCGGGTGAAACGGTATAGCCTGCGATCGACAGCGAGTAGTAGGCGTCGCTGCGATACATCTCCTCGACGAACCGCAGATACGCTTCGGTGTCTCGCGGCAGACCGGGGGCCGCCGGGAAAACCTCGATCACATGGCCCCGCATCGATTTCCACATGGCCTCCATCCGCCCGACCACGGCCGGCGCCGCTACGGGCGCCGGAGCGAGAGCCTGCCGGCTCGGAAAGGGATCGTCCTGCCGCACGCCGTACCCGGCGGCCTTCATCGTGGCGACGATCTCGTCGGCAATCAGCGGGCGGCCGACGTGCCGGAACGCGCCGGCCAGCCGGCCCGCCGCGGTCGAGCGGCCCCCATCCAGAAGGCAGCGGAGCAGCTCGGATGCGTCGCGTACACCAGCCAGGACGGCCTTGGCTTCGGCGGGATGGCGGGCGAAGAACGCGTCGCGAACCCTGACCATCGCCGCAGGCGGAGAGAACAGCCGCAGTCCGTCCTTGGCCGTCAGATCCGCGGCTGGCGGCATTTGTGGCTGCCTGAAGTCGTAAAGCGACGTGCCGAACGGCAGCGCGACTTTGTTGTTCCTGCCCTGGGGACTGTAGATGGTCACCCGAGGCGGGACAACTCTGTTCTCGGCATGGAGGAGAATCGACTGTTCGGGAGACAGGTGCCATCGGTCGCCAAAGCGTTGGCCGCAGTAGCGCGCGCAGAATTCCCAGAAGGAAGCACCCGACGAGACCAGCCAACCCTTTATGACCTCCTGAAGGAACCCGTTTCGCAGGAGGCGCTCCCGATCGATGCGGCCGAATTCCCGCGATTGGAAGACATGCCGCCCTCCCTTCTGGAGGCTCCGAAGGGCCCTCAGCGACCGAGCGAGATTTTCCTCTTGCGTGGACGTAGCTTGATCCTGCCGCAGCCGTATTTCTGCAAGTCTATTATGCCTAAGCAATACAAGTGTATAATGTATGGCTAATACAAGTCAATGCTGCCAAGAAGAAGCACGTAAACTATGTAGTGTAGACTTATTTTCAGTATGATACGGCGAAAGTACCCTACGCCGGAAGCCGCAACCGCGCCTCGCAGCCCCGCGCGATCTCGCGGTTGTGGAGCGTCAGCGTGCCGCCGTGGGCTTCGGCGATCTGGCGACTCAGCACCAGGCCGATGCCCGAGCCGCCGGGCTTGGTGGTGAAGAAAGGAACAAACAGGTTGGCCGTGCTCGAAAGCCCTGGCCCTTCGTCCTCGATCGTGATATCTACGAATGCCGCCACGCGCGTCCAGCTCACTTCGACGCCGCCGCCAGTCTCGACCGCCGCGTCCACCGAGTTCTTCAGCAGGTTGATGAGCAACTGCTCGAGCTGGTCGGGATCGGCCTGAACGGTGAGCGTGGGACCGGGGTTCACGCGAACGTGGATGCGCCCCTCCAGGCTCGCCACGCGCTGGATACACGCGCCCAGATCCACGGGCTGGAACTTGGGCTGCGGCAGCCGCGCCAGCCGCGAGTAGGCCTGCATGAAACGCGTGAGCGCCTCGGCGCGGGAACTGATGACGGCGAGACCGCCCTTGACGTCCTCCCGCCAGTCCGGCGCCAGCGGCTCGCGGCCGATGAGGCTTTCCAGGCTTCCAGCAATCGAGCGGATCGGCGCCAGCGAGTTGTTCAATTCGTGGCCCAGCACGCGGAGCAGGCGTTGCCACGCCTGCCGCTCTTCCTCGCGCAGCGCGCGGCTCAGGTCCGTCAGCACCAGCAACTGGTGGCGCATGCCCTCCTCGCGGAACGTGGAGCGGCTGATACCCCACCGCCCGATGCCGCCCGGAAAAACCATCTGCGCCGTGCGCGGCACATCCCCCTCCAGGCACTCGGCCAGACCCAGATCCCCGGCGCGCCGCCCCAGCAGCCGCTCGGACGGCTGAGCGAGCAGGCGCTCGCCCGCGCGGTTCACCAGGCGCAGCCGCTGCTCGCCGTCAAAGGTGAAGATGGCGACGTCGATCTCGGTCATGACGGTGCGCAGCAGCAGCGTCGCTTCCACCGCGCCCAGCCGCTGCCGGTGCAAAGTCTCTCCCAGCGCATTCACTTCCGTGATGACTTCGCCCAGCGCGTCGTCCCGCCGCGCACCGCGCGCGCGGATGGAATAGTCGCCCTCGCGCAGCGCAGCCAGCAGGTTCGAAAGCGTCTGCAGCGGCCTCACCACCCGGCCCTGAGCCGCGCCCGCGAATCCCAGCCAGCACACGCCGATCACAACCGTGACCGTCCACTGAGCCCTGGGGGCGAAGTCGCCGCCCCAAAGCAGGATCATCGCCACCAATGTGCCGGGGAGGCCGCAGGCCAGGGCGAGCAGGAAGATACGGTGCTCGTGACGAAGCGGGCCGGGCTTTCTGAGCTTCATCTGCGCCGCTCCCGCAGGTACGCCAACGCCGCCTCCAGCACCGCGTCCCGCCCTTTGGCGAAGTCCCGTTCGGTGCCCGCCACGGCCTCATCCGGCACGACGCCCCGCCCCTCATACTCGTTCCCCATCGCCGTGACCGTCCGAGTAACCGGAATTGCGATAATCCCGGCCCCGTACGGCAGAGCGCTGCCCTCCGTGTAGCCGTTGAACGCCCCTCTCGTCGTGCTTCCGAAAACGCGCACCCGCTTGTATTCCTTCATGACCGCCGTGAAGATCTCCGGCTCGCTCTCGGTGTTGCCGTTTACGAGCACCGCGACCGGTTTGGCGAAGCGTAAGTCGGTCTTACCCGATAGTATCATGTCGCGAGCGGCGCTTCCCCTTCTCACCTCCGCGTACAACGCTTTGTCCGGCCCTAGTAACACGCCGGACAGCATGGAATTAATTGCGCTGTCGCCCCCAACACAATTCCTCAGATCCACAATAATTCCATCCGCCGATATCGCCATCCTGAGAACCGCCGCCAACTCCTCAAGCGAGATAGTCCGACTGTCGAGCTTCAGGAAGCGGACGTATCGGATGCCTCCGTCTACGCCCGTCGCTGACATGGCCCGGACATCGTCAAAGCGGCTCCTGCGCTGCACTCCGACCATCAGTTCTCTTCCGGCCCGCCTGATTCGTACCTGGGCGACCGACATAGCTGGACCGTAGTACGGATTCGTCCAAACCGGGTCCACGTGAGTTACCGATGGAAACCTGAGAAATTGGGCATCTATGTTATCCACACTCGCGATCTCGTCGCCCATGCGCAGAGGCACTGCGCTCTCGTCCTTGGGCTGAAAGACATAAGATACGAACACCCGCGATCCAACCCGCTCAAAGAAGAACGGCAGCCCATTCTGAGTATAAGAGAATTCCTCGCGAGTCAATAACCCGATATGGGACGCCCGAAGCGTTGCGAGCATTTCCCTGACTAAGTCGGAGACGCCGCCGGCGGTGCGGACGGCGTCGAACCGCGGCGCGAACTTCGTTTTGACGCCTTCCCACGAGACTCCGTTGAATCCCGGATCGTAGAATGTCGCGTTCACGAGTCCCCAGGCTTGGTTGAAGACTTCCCGCCTCTGGTCGAGGGTCAGTTCCGGCGACCGCCCGGTCTGGGCGGGGCCGAGCCACGCAAACGCCAGAAGAAGCAGGATCGGCGGTTTCACAGCCCGTAGCGCTGGATGCGGCGGTAGAGCGCGCTGCGGCTCAGGCCCAGCGCGCCGGCCGCCTGGCTCACGTTGCCCTGGTAGCGAGCCAGCGCTTTCTTGATCAGGAACGCCTCCACTTCCTCCAGGCTCATGTCGTCCAGGCGCGGCGTGCCTTCGCGCCCGCTGGGACGCAGCGCCAGGTCGCTGGCCTTCACCTGCGCGCCCTGCGCCATCAGCACCGCGCGCTCGATGGAGTGGTCCAGTTCGCGCACGTTGCCGGGCCAGGGATGGTCCAGCAGCACCTGCAACGCCGCGGATTCCAGACCCGCCACGGCCTTGCGATAGCGCTGCGAGTACAGGCCCAGGAAATGCATGGCCAGAAGCGGAATGTCTTCGCGCCGCTCCCTCAGCGGCGGCACGCGGATCTCGATGGTGTTCAGCCGGAACAGCAGGTCCTCGCGAAAGCGCCCGCCGGCAACCTCGGCGTGCAGGTCCGAGTTCGTGGCGGAAAGGATACGCACGTCCACGTGGTGCGTCTTCGAAGAGCCCACGCGCTCGAACTCGCCCATTTCGAGCACGCGCAGCAGCTTGGCCTGCTGGGCCGGCGTGATGTTGGCGATCTCGTCCAGGAAGAGCGTGCCGCCGTCGGCCAGCTCGAAGCGGCCCACGCGGTCCGAGCGCGCGTCGGTGAACGCGCCCTTGACGTGTCCGAACAGCTCGCTCTCGAAGACGCCTTCGGGAAGCCCGCCGGTGTTCACCGTGATCAGCGGCTTGGACGAGCGAGCGGAAATCGAATGCAGCGCCTGCGCCACCACGCCCTTGCCCGTGCCGTTCTCGCCCGTGATGAGAACGTTCGCGTCCGACGGGCCGATCCGCTCGATCATGTCCAGCACCGGCCGCATCGAAGGCGCGCCGGCGATCAGCGTGGAGCGGCCTTCCGAGCGCAGCAGCCGGTTCTCGGCCTCCAATCGCTGGCCCCGCCGCAGCGCGCGCCCCAGTTCCACCTGGGTGCGCAGCACGGTGAGCAGGCGCGCGTTCTCCCACGGTTTCTGGATGAAATCGCGGGCGCCGCGCCGCATGGCTTCCACCGCCACTTCGACGCTTCCCCAGGCGGTCATGACGATAACCGGCAGGGTGCTGTCGAGCGTCTGTATGCGGCACAGCAGGTCGAGCCCCTCCTGGCCGGAGGTAGTGTCGCGCGCGTAGTTCAGGTCCATCAGGATGGCGTCGAAGTCGCGGTTTTCGATGGCGGACAGAATCCCGGCCGGCGAGCTGGCGGACTCTGTCTCGAAGCCCTCGCTCTTCAAAAGGAGGCGCAGGGCTATCAGGACGTCGGGTTGGTCGTCGGCAATCAGGATTCGGGGATTCGAGCTTGCCATGCGTTTAGTGTCCGTTTATGGGATTCTCCGTTCCGCCAATGAACGGCCTGCCCCACGAACCTAGTCCTTCACGATCCACCCGTCGAAGAGCTTAATGACGCGGTCGCTGTAAGCCGCGTTGGCCTCCGAATGGGTGACCTGGATAATGGTGGTGCCCTCCTCGTTCAGGCGCTTGAACAGCTCCATGATTTCCTTGCCCTGGCTGGAGTGCAGGTTGCCCGTCGGCTCGTCCGCCAGGATGAGCTTGGGGTTCGCCACCAGGGCCCGCGCCACGGCCACGAGCTGCTGCTGGCCGCCCGAGAGTTGGTTCGGGTAGAGGTCCTTCTTCCCCACGATCTGGAACCGGTCCAGCATGTCGCAGACGGTGCTGGCGCGCTCGGAAGCCTTGACATTACGGTAGGAAAGCGGGATCTCCAGGTTCTCGTAGACGGTCAGGTTGTCGAGCAGGTGATAGCTCTGGAACACGAAGCCGATGTACTTCTTGTTCAGCTCGGCGCGGTGTTTCGGGTTGAGTTTGTGGACCGGCTGTTCGAGAAAGTAGTATTCGCCCGTCCACGCGCCGTCGAGCATTCCGACAATGCTCAGCAGCGTCGATTTGCCCGCGCCCGACGGCCCCATGACCGTCACGAACTCGCCCTCCTTGATTTCGAGGTCGATCCGGCGCAGCACGAAGGTTTTCATGTTGCCCGCCGGATACCACTTCTCCACGTTTACAAGTCTGATCATTGCCTCAGCCATATCGCACTCATTCTATGCCTTTGCGGTGCTTGTCTGTTGCAACCCTGGGGCCAAACGGCGCACGCCCGTCACCCGCCGTTCCAGCGGCTTCGCTGATGGCTGACGGCCACCCCCTACCCGCTCGCCCTCTTCACCAGCCACACGCCGGCGAAGATGATGAGCATCGCCATCGCCTCCCTCACGCCGAACGGCTCGCGGTAGAACCACCAACCCAGGAACACCGCGACTGCCGGGTTGATGTAGGGATAAATGGAAACCACCGAGACCCTCAGGTGGCTCAGCGCGTAAATGTACGAGCTGTAGCCCACGATCGAACCGAAGATGATGAGGTACACCAGAGCCGCGATCCCGCGGAACGTGGGCGTCACCGGATGCTGCGGAATCACCAGCGCCGCCAGCGCCAGCACCAGGCCCGCCGCCAGCATCTGGACCGCGCCGTTGACGATCGGGTGCGCCAGCGCCGGCTGCCGGCGATAGTAGATCGACCCGACGGCCCAGCACGCGTTGGCCAGTTGCAGGATCAGGAACCCGTGCAGCGCCAGCAGGCCGGCTCCCAGTCCTTCGCCGGGAGAGCTGTTCAAAACCAGCAGCGCCGCGCCGCCCAACCCCACCAGCATGCCGAGAATGGTGGGGGTGGGACGGTGCAGGCGGTCGCCGCCCGGCATCAGCGCCTCCATTCCCACCAGCCAGAACGGCGAAATGGTGATGAACAGCGCGGCCAGCCCGCTGGGAATCCAAGTCTCGGAGATCACCAGGCAGGTGTTGGAGCCGCCCAGCAGCAGCACCCCGGTCAGCGCGCCGCCCCACAGCTCGCGGCCTCTCGGCAGGTGCGCGCCTTTTAGAATGGCCGCCACCAGCAGGATGGCCCCAGCGACAGCGAAACGGATCGCCACCAGCGTCAGCGGCGGGAAGGACTCGAGCGCCATCCGGATGGTGAGGTAGGTGGTGCCCCAGAACAGGCAGACGGATGCCAGCGCGCCGTAGGATCGCATTGCCTGCGCGCGCGCCCGGCCGCCCGCGCCAAGCGGTGGCGTAGCACTCTTCGAAACGATTCGAGACCCCAATTTGTCAGGGTAGCATTGGCCGCCGGTTCCGCTAGAATGAGAGCTTGATCCTGACCCTAACCGTCAATCCGGCCATCGACCAGAACGTCACGGCCGACCGCCTCGTATTCGAAGACCGCGCCTACATCGTGGCCACGTCGGAATCGGCCGGCGGGCGCGGCATCAACGCTTCCTGCGTCATCCACTCCTTCGGCGGCGAGACCCTGGCCATCGCTCCATCGGGCGGCCAGGCCGGCAAGCGCTTCCAGCAGTTGTTGTGCAACTGCGGCTTCCCTATCGAAATCGTGCCGATGAAGAAAGGCATCCGGACCAACCTTACCATCACGGACCGCCAGGGCCTCACCATCAAGCTCAACCAGCCGGGGCCGCAGTTGACCAAGCGAGAACTGGCCGCGCTTGAAGAAGCGGTGCGTAAGAGGCTGCCCGGCGCGGACTGGCTGATGCTGTGCGGCAGCCTTCCTCCCGGCGTGCCCGGCGCGTTCTACTCGAAACTCATCAAGGTGGCGCACGAGCACGGAGTGAAGACGCTGCTCGACACCGACGGCGAAGCGCTGATCGAAGGCGTGGAAGCCGGCCCGACCGTGGTGGCGCCGAATCAGCAGGAGGCCGAGCGCCTGCTCAACACCGCGCTCATCACGCGCACTCACTTCCTCGATGCCGCCGCCCAAATCCGCGGCAGGGGAGCCGAGTCCGTTATTCTTTCACTCGGCGGCCGGGGCGCGGTGGGCGCTTCGGCGCGCGGCATGGTCGAAGTGGTGCCGCCGCGCATCGAAGCCGTATGCCCCATCGGTTCCGGCGACGCGCTGGCCGCCGCGTTCACCTGGGCCATGGCGCGCAAGGGCGATTTCCCCGACGCCCTCCGCTGGGGAGTGGCGGCGGGAACAGCCTCGGCCAGCCTGCCCGGCATGCTGTTCGCCAATCTCGATCAGACTCGCGAGATCTACCAGCGCGTAGAGGTTCACCAGGCTGCGCACACACCCGGGACCGAGCCGCGACCGTAAAGAGCGGTCATTCACACGCTCTGAATGTAGTTGCGCATGTGCCGGATCTCTTCGGCCTTCTGCTCCAGCTCGCCGAGCATCAGGTCGCGCATGGAGATGAAGCCGACCACCTCGCTCGCGCGCATCACCGGCAGGTGCCGGCAGCCGCAGCGGCGCATGAGTTCCATGGCCTCCTCGGTGGTGGTCTGCTCATCCGCTTTGGTAAGGCTGGTGGACATCACCTCGCCTACCAGCGTGCGTTGCGGATCCCGGCCTCCGACCACGACCCGCCTCATCAGGTCCCGTTCAGAGAACACCCCGCGCAATTCGCCGTTCTCGATCACAGGGACTGCTCCCACGTTCAAGGCCGCCATGCGCGCGGCCACTTCCGCCACCGTCTGGCCCGCTTCCGCCGAAAACAGCGTCCGGCCGTGCAGGATGTCTTTTAGTTGCGGCATAAGCCCCTCCGCGATTTTCGCTACAGCCTAGCACACGCGCACCCCAGCCTCAAGCGCCAGCGTTTGGGACCCGATATTCCCGCTACGGCAGCACGAGCGATGACCCGGGCGCCGGAGCGTCCGGACCTATCGCCGCCGATTGTTCGCGAAGCATGTTCAGGAAGGCGCGCCCGCGCTTGCGGCCGTTATTGACCTGGTACTCCACGCTCTCCAGAAACACCAGCACGCCGAGGATATCGGCGTCGCGCAACGTCTCCATCCCCGAGCGCTTCGTCAGCTCCTGCCGGAACTCTTCGATGCTCTCCTGGATGCGCCCCTGGATTGCGGCCGCGATCAGGTTCGACGGCCGCGTCTCGTAGTACAGCCCGCTTTCGCGTGTGCGGTACGTCCGCACCAGCGATTCGAGCGCCTCGCGCACGTCGTAGTCCACCGCGCCCGCCGTTCCCAGCCCGGCTTCGGCCACGGCCTGAATGAGGGCCGCGAGCAAAACTTCGTTCCGCTGAAGGAAAGATTCGCCGACATCGATATCGCGGTTCGGCATCTGCTTCGGGTCGGCTGGCGCGGGCTTTTCGTGGGCGCGCGCCTCGCGCAGGTAGGGGCAATCGAGCGGGCAACTCACGGTCTGCTCGCGCTCCGTCCCGCAACACACGCTGCAAATGTCGCCCCCGACGCCTGGACAAACACGCCGCGGCCGGCGAACCTGGCAGAGTCTACAAGCCATAATAGGCATTAGGCGGGCTCGCCGCCCGCGCTTGGTCCATCATCGCACATGCCCAGCACCGATCTCTTCATCAAGGTTGAAATCGAACACGAGGAGAGCGAACCGCCCGAGCGCCTCGCCGCGGAGATCTGCCGCCGCATTCTGAAGGTCTACGGCGTCCGCTCCGCCGAGCTCTCGAGCGCCGTAACGCGCCAGAAGGAGTGAGGCGGTTCCGGAACTTGAAAACATGTTGCGCGAAGCAGGCTTCGGCGACAGCCGTGCGCATGGGCTGGGCGAGACGCAGCAGACGCTGATTCTGGCCACGTTTTGAGCCCTTCGGTCCGCACCGGCCTCGAAGGAAGGTCGCGGCGCGGTAAAATCGGCCTAAAGGCGGCAATCCTGTGAACATTCGAATTCTGGCGGGCTCGGCAGTTCTTCTCGGCTCGGTCGCTTTGGCGGCAGGGCCTGGCTACCACGTCATCGACAAGCTGCAACTTGGCGGCGAGGGCGGGTGGGACTACCTCACCGTCGATAGCGCCGCTCACCGGCTCTACGTTTCGCGTGGATCGCACGTGATGGTGGTGGATCTGGAGACCAACAAAGTCGCCGGCGATATACCCGGCACGCTGGGGGTGCATGGAATCGCGCTCGCGCCGGAGCTCGGCCGCGGCTTCACCAGCAACGGCCACACCGACAACGTCACCATCTTCTCGCTTGAGACGCTCAAGCCCATCGGCGAGGTCAAGACCGGGAAGAATCCCGATTGCATCCTGTACGACCCCGCGTCCGGCCGCGTCTTTACCTTCAACGGACGCAGCGGCGACGCCACCGCCTTCAACGCCGCGACCGGCGCCGTGGATGGCGCCATCCCGCTCGGAGGCAAGCCCGAGTTTGCCCGCGGCGACGAGGCCGGCAGGGTTTACGTCAACATCGAAGACAAGAGCGAGGTGGTGGAGATCGACAGCCGGAAGCTCACGGTGCTGAACCGGTTTCCGCTCCAGGGCTGCGAGGAGCCTTCCGGCATGGGCCTGGACGCAGCGAATCACCACGTCTTCAGCGGCTGCCACAACAAGGTCATGACGGTCCTCGATACGGCCGCCGGCAAGGTGATCGCCACGGTGCCGATTGGCGCGGGGGTGGATGGAAACGGCTACGATCCGGGCGCCGGCTTCGCCTTCAGTTCGAATGGCGACGGCACGCTGACCGTGGTGCGGGAGTCGTCGCCGGGCAAATTTGAGGTGGCCGAGACCGTTACCACCGAGCGTGGCGCGCGCACCATGGCCATCGACCTGAAGACGCACAGGATCTACCTGCCCACGGCGCGCTTCGGCCCGCCGGCGGCGCCGACGCAGGATCAGCCGCATCCGCGGCCCACGCTCATTCCGGACAGCTTTGCGATCGTGGTTGTGGGCACGAAGTGAGCGACAAGTTCACCCGGCTCACCGAGATCATGGCGCGGCTGCGTGCGCCCGGCGGCTGCCCGTGGGACCGCGAGCAGACGTTCGACACCATCAAGCCCTACCTGCTCGAGGAAACCTACGAGGTGCTCGACGCCGTCGACGCGCGCGACTGGAGCGGCCTCAAGGAAGAGCTCGGCGACCTGCTGCTCGAAGCCGTCTTCTTCGCCCAGATGGCCGCCGAAGCCGGCTACTTTCGCATCGAGGACTCGCTCGACGCGATTAATCAGAAGCTGGTGCGCCGCCATCCGCATGTCTTCGGAACGGGCACGGCCAAGACGCCCGAAGAAGTCAAGGTCCGCTGGGACGAAATCAAGGCCGAGGAGAAGGCCGGCGCTGAGAAGGGCCTGCTCGAGGCGGTGCCGCGCGCCATGCCGGCGCTGGTCGAGGCGGCGCAGTTGACCTCGCGCGCCTCCGGCGTAGGCTTCGACTGGCCCAACGCCGAGCAGGTTCTGGAAAAACTTGAGGAGGAACTGGCCGAGCTGGCGGAGGCGCGGGCCACCGGCGCACCGCGCGAACGCCTGGAAGACGAGGTCGGCGACCTGCTGTTCGTCATCGTCAACCTGGCACGGTTCCTCAAAGTGGATCCCGAGCAGGCGCTGCGCGGCACCAATCGGAAGTTCCGCGAGCGGTTCGGCTACGTCGAGCGCAAGCTGAAGGAGCAGGGCCGGACGCCCTCCGGCGCCACGCTCGAGGAGATGAACGCGCTATGGGAGCAAGCGAAACGCAGCCAGTGACCGGGATCGCGATCCGCGCGCTCGCCTCGCACGCGCATCTGGAAGCGGCCGTCCGGCTCGAACACGAAGTCTGGGGTTACGCGCCGGGCGAATCGGTTCCGCTTCAGATGTTCATCATCGCGGCCGAGACCGGCGGGCAGGTCTTCGGCGCCTTCGACGCCGGGCGGATGGTGGGATTCCTGCTGGCCTTCCCCGCCCTGAAGCCGGATGGCAGGCCGTACCTGTACAGTCACATGCTCGGCGTTCTGTTCGAATTCCGCAACCGCCACATCGGCCGCGCCCTCAAGCTCGAGCAGCGCCGCGATGCGCTTGCCCGCGGCATCGGACTGGTCGAGTGGACCTTCGATCCGCTCGAAGTCAAGAACGCTCACTTCAACCTCGAGAGCCTGGGCGTCATCGTGCGCCGCTATTTGCCCAACCATTGGGGCGCGACCAGCAGCCCGCTGCACGGCTCTGCGCCTACGGACCGCCTGGTGGCCGAATGGTGGCTGAGGGAAAATCGGGGACAGAGTATACTGTCCCCGGTTTTCCGCATCGCCGTGCCCGCCAATATCGATGAAGCCCGGCGTGTGCAGGCCGCGATCGGCGCGCGATTTCTGGATTGCTTCGGCCGCGGCCTGGCCGCGGTCGGTTTCGAGCACGGAGCGTACCTGCTGGCAACATGGCCTTCCGCATAGACCAAATCCGACTGCGCCAGATCGCGCTGCCGCTGGTGCGCCCGTTCGAGACCAGCTTCGGCCGCACCGTCGAGCGGCAGATCATCCTGGTCGAAGCGGTTGCGGATGGCGTCTCAGGGTGGGGCGAGGTCACGGCCGGCGAGCACCCGTTCTACAACGAAGAGTGGACCGAATCGGCGTGGCCGATTCTCAAGCACTACGCCGCACCCGCTGCGCTCGGGCGCACGCTCGGGACTGCCGCGGAGTGCGCCCCTCTGTTTGACCGCATCCGCGAGAACCGCATGGCGTGCGGCGGCCTGGAAGCCGCGGTGTGGGACCTCGAAGCGCGCCTCCTCGGCCAGCCGCTGTGGCGCCACGTGGGTGGCGCACGCACCGAAATCCCCTGCGGCGTCTCCATCGGCATCCAGGAATCCGTGCCCGCGCTGATCGAAACCATCGAGCGCGAGCTGGCGTGCGGCTACCAGCGCATCAAAATCAAAATCAAGCCTGGCTGGGACGTGGACGTGGTGCGCGAGGTGCGGCGCGCCTTCCCTTCCCTCCGCCTGATGGTGGATGCCAACTCGGCCTACACGCTGGCCGACGCCGACCACCTGCGCCGCCTGGACGACTTCTACCTCATGATGATCGAGCAGCCGCTGGCGCACGATGACATCCTCGACCACGCCGCGCTCCAGGCGCAGCTCTCGACGCCGGTGTGCCTGGATGAATCCATCCGCACCGCGCGCCACGCCGGGCAGGCGATACGCCTGGGCGCGGCGAAGATCATCAACATCAAGCTCGGCCGCGTGGGTGGTTTCGCCGGCGCGCGCAAGATTCACGATGTGGCGCAGGCGGCGGGCGTCCCGGTCTGGTGCGGCGGCATGCTCGAATCCGGCGTCGGCCGCGCGCACAACATCGCGCTCTCGACGCTCCCCAACTTCGTGCTGCCGGGCGATGTCTCGGCCAGCCGGCGCTACTGGGCGCGCGATGTCGTCGCCCCGCCCATCGAAGTGACGCCGCGCGGCACCATCCTCGTGAGCGGCGAGCCCGGTTTCGGCTACGCCCTCGACCACGATTTCCTGCAGGCCATCACCGTGCGCGAGGAGAAACTCTCCTGAGCGCGTCGTTCTCCAGCCTGCTGCGGGCCAACCGCAATTACCGTTACACCTGGATGGGGCAGGTGGTGAGCGAGATCGGCGACCATTTCAACAACGTCGCCGTCTTCGCCCTCGCGCTCCACATTACGCACTCCGGTTTGGTGGTGAGCGGCATCATGCTGGCGCGCGCGGTGCCAGCGATCCTGGCCGGCCCGCTGGCCGGCGTGGTGCTCGACCGCCTGGACCGCAAGCGCGTCATGATTGCGAGCGACCTGACCCGCGGCATCCTCGCCGCCGGCTTCATTCTCACCGTTCACCGCTCGAATCCCTGGCTGCTCTACGTGCTGAGCGGCTTGCTGATGTTCGCCTCGCCGTTCTTCACCAGCGGCCGCTCCTCGATTTTGCCCACCATCGCCAGCCGCGAAGAGCTGCACACCGCCAACTCCGTCACGCAGACCACGCAGTGGAGCACGCTGGTGGTGGGCACGCTGCTCGCCGGCACCACGGTGATGCAGTTCGGCTACCAGTGGGCCTTCGCGCTGAACTCGTTTTCGTTCCTCTTTTCGGCCTGCTCGATTTCGCGGCTGCGCTCGCCGGCCGGCTCGTTCCGCGCCCCGCGAACCGCCCTCACCGAGGCCGACGTCGTGCGGCCCTGGCACGAGTACGCCGAGGGCCTGCGCTACATGCGCTCGGCGCCGCTGATCCTCGGCATCGCCGTAATCCAGATAGGCTGGGCGAGCGGCGGCGGCGCGGCGCAGATCCTGTTCAGCCTGTTCGGCGAGCTGGTGTTCCACAAAGGCGCGGCGGGCATCGGGCAGATCTGGGCCTGCGCCGGCGTCGGGCTGCTGGCGGGCGGCGTCATCGGCCACAGATTCGGCAAGCGCGCCAGTTTCAGCACATACAAGCGCGCCATCGCCATCTGCTACGTGATTCACGGCGGCGCCTACGTGGTCTTCAGCCAGATGACGCACTACTGGCTGGCCCTGGTTTTCATCGCCGTCTCGCGGGCCGGCGTGGCCGTCAGCTCGGTGCTCAACATGACGCAGCTCCTGCGCAACGTCCCCGACGAATACCGCGGCCGCGTCTTCGCGACCAATGAATCGTTGACCTGGGCCGTGATGATGCTCTCCATGGCCGCGGCCGGCGTGGCGTCGCAATCCGTGAGTCCCCGCACCATCGGCCTCTGGTCCGGCGTCTTGAGTTCGGCCACCGCCCTCGCCTGGGGCTTCCTCAACCTTACCGGCCGCCTTCCCGAGCCTCGCCACGAAGGCGTGGAGCCGGAGGAGGTCGAGGTGCACGGGGAACCCACAG
>Ga0181539_1003444_pt1 | contig 14491 bp, 9 predicted proteins | sample PEATcosm2014_Bin_46_FD_119767 | JGI IMG/M metagenome (GOLD analysis project Ga0181539, IMG submission 119767) | Peatland microbial communities from MTU Mesocosm Facility, Houghton, MI, USA - PEATcosm2014_Bin23_60_metaG | ecosystem: Environmental > Terrestrial > Soil > Wetlands > Peat | place... | reverse complement strand
TCGCGACAATTTTTGCCAGCATTAATGACAAAACTCGCCGCAATTCATGGCAAAATCCTACTCGTGCGCGCAGATGGGAGAAAAACATGATAATCGACACACGAAAACACGGGGTCCAGTTCCCAAGGCGTCGAACCGGCCATGTGATCCGACGGAATGACTTGTGGGTCGATAAAATCCTGGACTTGAGTTGTATTAGTCTACGCTACGCCGTTATTCGCGGGTAGTCCTCGAGGACAAGAAGCGATAGCCGTCGAATGCCGTGGACGTTCCAATGCGATGCCAGCGGTGCCTTTACATCCCACTAATCACTTTTTGGCGGTCTGGCTTGACTCGGTAGTTTCCGGGGCGTAGTATCTGTCCATTTCAATGACACGGTAGAAGTGCCGCCGCGGGGTGTTTGCGGTGTGGCGGAGACAAAACTTTCTTACGACCGCCTCCAGGAAAAGCTGGCTCGCGTCGGCGTGGGTGAAGTGTGCAATTCGCCTGGGCCGCGCTGCGGGCTCTGGCAGGCATAACGGCCCGTTCGATGAACGTGACGCCACAAGGTTCGCGGATGAATCAGCGAACCCTCTTCCTTCTGGATCGAAAGCTCCGAGGTCCGCGGCGGCGGTTGGGTATGCACAGTAAGTCTCTTGGCACGTAATCGCTCTTTGAGATGAGGAGGACAATCCTATGTCAGAAGAAAATAAGGCTCTACTTCGACGCGTGATTGAGGAGGGCTGGAACAAGCGCAATCTGGCCCTCGTGGATGAGGTCTATGCGGACTGCGTGTTCCACAGACCCGAAACAGGGGAGCTCAAAGGTGAGGATTTGAAACAATTCTTCGCCTCAATATTTCCCGCCTTTCCCGACATCCGATTTACGATTGAGGACCTGGTAGCGGAGGGCGACAAGGTGGTAACCCGCTATAGTTGCACGGGCACCCTTCAGGGGGAGTTCATGGGCCTCGCGCCCACCGGCAAGCAGTTTACAACCAGTGGCCTGTTCATTAGCCGGATTGTCGACGGCAAGGTCGTCGAGGAGCGGGAGGAATGGGACGCCCTGGGCTTCTTGCAGCAACTCGGCGCGGTGCCGCAGGCAACCGAGGCCAACAAGGCTCTAGTGCGACGCATGATTGAGGAAGGCTGGAACAAGCACAATCTCGCCCTCTTGGATGAGCTCTATGCGGACTGCGTGTACTACAACCCCGCAACAGGGGAGATCAAAGGTGAGGCTTTGAAACAATTCTTGGCCTCAATGCTTGCCGCCTTTCCCGACATCCGATTTACGATTGAGGATTTGGTAGCCGAGGGCGACAAGGTGGTAACCCGCTGGAGTTGCACGGGCACCCATCGGGGGGAGTTCATGGGCCTCGCACCCACCGGCAAGCAGTTGACACCCAGCGCACTGGACATCTTCCGGATTGTCGAGGGCAAGGTCGTCGAGGAGCGGGTTGAATTTGACACCCTGCGCTTCTTCCAGCAACTCGGCGCGGTGCCCCCGCTCGGCAAAGCCGAAGACAAGGCCGCCGCGTGAACATCTCTGGAGGAAGGAAGCATGGATCTGGGCCTAACGGACAAGGCTGTTCTGGTTACCGCTGCCAGCCAAGGGATTGGCAAGGCAATCGCGGTGGAATTCGCCAAAGAAGGCGCGCGGGTTGCGATCTGTGCCCGAGGCGAGGAAGGCTTGGCGCAATGCCGGGAAGAACTGTCGGGCTATGAAAGGCCGATTCTAGCGATCCAGGCTGATGTGACGAAAGCGGACGACACCGAGCGCGTCGTCACACAAACCATTCAGGCCTTCGGTACGCTGGACGTTTTGGTGAACAATGCCGGCGAAGCATGGATGGGACGGTCAGTGGACACAACCGATGAGCAATGGGAATACTGCATGGAGGTCAATCTCTACAGTGCCATTCGCTTTACGCGGTGTGTCGTGCCTCACATGAGCCAGCGGGGCGGACGGATAATTAACATCTCCTCAGTCAGCGGCCACACCATGGCTCCCGGCATGGCCGACTACCAGACGGCCAAGGCTGGGCTGATTGCCTTCTCGAAATCGATGTCCATTGATCTGGCTCCATGCAATATCCTCGTCAACTGCGTCTGTCCCGCGTTTATCCACACTCCTCTCTGGGATCGCCTTGCCGACTCGTTCGTTCCCATTTTTGGGCAGAGCCGTTCTGAGGTATTCCAAAATCTGGCCACCCGGTTCCTGGAGATTAAGCGATTCGGGCATCCGGAGGAAGTCGCCGCCGTGGTGGTGTTTCTGGCTTCGGCGCGGGCCTCTTTCGTCACCGGCAGTGCTTACGATGTCGATGGCGGAGCCACAAAGTCCATCTCTTGAATGGCCCTCTGGCTGCCGTAAACCACAGGAGCTCTGCACCGCCCAACCAATGGCGGCACAAAGCTGCCCTTGCGACCGATTACCCCCGCTCGCGAGGTAGTTGGTAGCCACGGCATGCTCTTGATGCCGTGGGTTCTTAATTGGCACGCACCAAGGCCCACGGCACAAAAACCGTGCCCTACGTACCAATTCATCCTGCTCACTGGAAGTCGGCAAACGGGACAAATGGCTCGCAAGCTCGGATCCCCCCGAAAACGGCGTTGAGGGGAATAGCCCCTGCCTAGTCGCCTAGCGTTTACCCATCAAGTTCCTGTGGCTTGGTGCGGCGGGCAACCTAAGGCCATGGGAGTCTATGTGTAGGTTTTTGCCAGCACCGCCTTTTGACGGTTCCGCTGCGGCAGGCTATAATTCAGCTTTAGCAACCAGGAGGCTTGCTTGCCGCTTTACGAGTACAGGTGTAAGAAATGTGGGCGAAAGGTGGAGAAAATCCGGAAATTCTCGGATCCGCCCCTGACAATTTGTGAAAATTGTGGGGGGAAACTCGAGCGCCTGCTCTCGTCGCCGGCCATCCGGTTCAAGGGATCGGGTTTCTACGTCAACGATTACGCGCGGAAATCGTCAGATGCCAGCAGCACTTCGTCTGCCGATTCTTCCCCATCCACAGAAAAGAAGGAAACAGAAAAGAAGAAAAAGGATTCCAGCAAGCCGACCGAACCCGCCAAGGCCAGCCCCAGCAAGGAGTGAAAAAACAGGTTCTAGGTGTCAGGTGTCAGGTCTCAGGTGTCAGGTTCCAGACGCTAGGTTTCAGGAAGAACCGCCGATGCCCCAATCCCTGACCCCTGACCCCTGGCACCTGAAACCTAAATGTGCAGTGACTTGAGGTAGCGGCGGAAGGCCTTGCCCAGGTCAGGCCGTTGCAGCGCAATTTCCACGGTGGCTTGCAGGAAGCCGAGCTTATCGCCCGCGTCGTAGCGCTTGCCCTCGAAGACATAACCGTAAACCGGTTCCGTGGCGAGAAGCCGCCGCAGACCATCGGTGAGTTGAATTTCCCCCCCGGCGCCAGGATCGACGCTGGAAAGGGCCTTCCAGATCGCCGGCGTCAGGATGTAACGCCCGATCACCGCCAGGTTTGATGGGGCTTCTGCGGGTGACGGCTTTTCGATCATATCCTCAATCCGGTAAAGCCGCCCCTGGCACTCACGATCCGGCACCAAACGCCCGCGAATGATCCCGTAATTCGAAACCGTCTTTCGGGGAACCCGCTGAATGGCAATAACGCTGTGCCCAAAGCGTTCATAAACCGCCAGCATCTGCTTCATGCAGGGAATCCCATTCACGATGATGTCGTCCGAAAGCAGCACGGCGAAGGGTTCATCTCCCACCAGGTCGCGCGCGGTGAGGATAGCATCACCTAATCCTTTGGGGATTTGCTGCCGCACATAGACAAAGCGCAGCATGCCGGAAATCGATCGGAGTTGGCGGCGAAGATCCTCCTTCCCTCTCCCCGCCAGCTCCTGCTCAAGCTCGGCAGAAACATCGAAGTGGTTTTCGATGGCCTGCTTGCCGCGCCCCGTAACGAACACCACCATGGGGATGCCGGAAGCAGCCACTTCCTCTACTGCATACTGCACCAGCGGCTTGTCGACGATCGGCAACATTTCCTTGGGTTGGGCTTTGGTTGCCGGCAAGAAACGCGTGCCAAGACCTGCTACCGGTAACACCGCCTTGTGGATCAGCATGTTTCCTCGCTCGACTTGTGGTTTCCGTGCGGCAGCACTTCGCTTGCGATGCTCAGTTTATCCCTTCGCTTCCCGCCTCGTCAAAGAATTGCCGATTGACCATTGACGATTGCCGATTGCCGATTGTCGATTGACAGCGGAAGATGATTTTTTCGTTGCCAATCGACGATCATCCATCGACGATCAGAAATCGGCAATCGACAATCACTCGTCGACAATCGACAATCATCAATCGGCAATGGTGAATTGACAATCGGCAATCGTCAATCGACAATCGTCAATGTGATGTTGGTCCTGGGAATTGAATCGAGTTGCGATGAAACGGCGGCGGCGGTGGTGGCCGACGGCGAGCGGATTCGCTCGAGCGTGGTGGCCTCGCAGGTCCTGACGCATGAAAAATACGGAGGGGTGGTTCCGGAACTCGCCTCGCGGGAACACTTGCGCGCCATCGAGCCGGTGGTGGACGAGGCCTGCCGGCAAGCCCAGGTGACGCTGCGCGATGTGGACGCGATCGCCGTCACCGAGGGGCCGGGCTTGATCGGCTCGCTCCTGGTGGGACTGGTTTACGGCAAAGCCTTGGCGTTCGCCCTGAACAAACCCCTGGTCGGCGTGAATCACCTGGAAGGCCACATTCACGCCGTGTTGCTGGAAAACAAAATCGACCGCGCCGCCGGCCACTCCCTCCCCGAGGCGCGGCTCCCCGCCGTCACGCTGGTGGTTTCCGGAGGACATACCAGCTTGTTCTACGTCACGCCCGGTTCGCCGGGCGCCCAGCGAACCTCCCCGCGCTTCCAATATACCCAGCTTGGCCACACGCGCGACGACGCCGCGGGCGAAGCGTTTGACAAAGTTGCCAAACTGCTTGCCCTGGGATATCCCGGCGGACCGGTGATTGATAAACTCTCCCGCTTCGGCGATTCCCACGCGGTGGATTTTGGCCACATCAAAATGAGAGGGAATCCGCGGGATTTCAGCTTTTCCGGACTGAAAACTGCGGTGCTCTACCGCGTGCGCGGCACGGAACTGGCGCGCGAGGCGGAAGAGCGTCGCGCCTGGCGCAAGACGGTGGAAAACACAACCCTTGACGACCTTCGCGGCCATTGTTCGCAAGCGACGCTCGACCTCATCGCGAGCTTTCAACATGCCGTAGTTCAGGACTTGGTGGAGCGCACCCTCGCGACTGCCGAGGACTCCCGCGTCGACAACATCTTCGTCTCCGGCGGCGTAGCGTGCAATTCCCTGCTTCGCCAGCGCTTCGCCGATAGAAGCAGGGGATTCCAAGTCTTCTTCCCTTCCCCCGCACTCTCCACCGACAACGCGGCCATGATTGCCGCGGCCGGGTACTACAAACTCCTCGCGGGTGAGCGCGCCGGCGTCTCCCTTACCGCGCACGCGTCGTTCCCCCTCGGCATGAAGAGCCCAACTCTATGACCGGATTGCGCAGAGCGCAGCTCTGCGTTTTGGCGCGCGAGATGGACGCGAATCGCAGAGCTGCGCTCTGCGCAATCCAGCTCATCCATTTTCATACTAGGGGCACAGAGAACTTGCTCGGTGGCCGCGGTTTAGGTTTCTTCTCTCCGATGGCCCGATTCCGTTAGAATGGACGGTCTTTACGGGCATATGGTAGCGCGGACCTGTTCTGTAGGTCCGCGGCTCGTCCCGTATGGGCAAGGAAAAGCCGCGGACTTACAGAACAGGTCCGCGCTACCCTTCTTTCAACTCGGCTTCATTCTATGCGTATCGGAGTAGATACCGGCGGCACGTTCACGGACTGCATGGTTCTGGCCGGCGGGCAGGTCAAAATCCTGAAGGTCTTTTCCACCCCCGCGGATGCCAGCGAGGCCATCGTCCAAGGAGTCCTCCAACTGGCGGGGGAAGAAAATGCTGCCAGCAGCCACAGAAACAAGGATCAGGGGCGGCGGGGAAAGAATGTGGCGCCTTCGGTACTGGAACTCATCCACGGAACGACGGTCGGTACAAACAGCCTGCTCGAGCGGCGGGGCGCGCGTGTGGCGCTGATCACTACGGCGGGCTTTGAAGACCTCCTGGAAATTGGGCGGCAGGCGCGTCCCCGTCTCTATGATCTGAATGTACAGCGTGAGCCTCCGCTAGCGCCGCGCGCATGTCGCTTCGGCGTCAAGGAAAGAACATCGGCCGACGGCCAGATCCTTCTGCCGGTCTCGGACGCGGAAATTCGCCGATTGCTGCGCCGGGTAAAAAACTCCGGGGCGGATTCGCTCGCCGTTTGCTTCCTGTTTGCATTCGCCAATCCCGCTCACGAGCGGCGGGTGGGCGCAGCGCTTAAGGGCTTGGGCCTTCCGCTTTCCATCTCGCACGAAATCCTGCCGGAGTTCCGTGAGTTCGAACGTCTTTCCACCGTGGTCATCAACGCCTATCTCGCCCCGCGCATGGGCACGTACCTCCACAACCTGGAGCAGCGGATGCGCGCCGTAGGGGCACGCCATGGCGTCGTACGGGCACGCCATGGCGTGCCCCTACCCCCCGGACGCATTTATGTGATGCAGTCGAACGGAGGCATTTCCACGGCGGCGCGCGCCGGGCAGCAGCCCGTCCGTACCATCCTTTCCGGACCGGCGGGGGGCGTAGTGGCCTCCGCGTGGTTGGCGCAGCAACTGGGGCTCGAGCGCGCCATCAGTTTCGACATGGGTGGAACCTCCACCGACGTCTGCCTGCTGGACGGCCCGCCGCGCACCACCAATGAGACCTCGCTGGCCGGACTGCCGGTTGCCGTCCCCGTACTCGACGTGCATTCCGTGGGCGCGGGCGGCGGCTCCCTGGCACGGATTGACGCGGGCGGCGCGCTGCGCGTAGGCCCCGAGAGCGCGGGCGCAAGCCCCGGACCAATTTGCTACGGGCGCGGTGGCGCAGGGCTGACCGTAACCGACGCCAACCTGGTCCTGGGGCGGCTCGACCCCGAGCATTTTCTGGGAGGGACGTTCCGCCTCGATGCGCAAGCCGCCGAGCGCGGTTTTGAGAAATTTCTCGCCGGCCCGGCGCGTCACGCGGGCTTCGGTTCCGCGGTCAAGCTCGCCGCCGGCATCGTGGCTGTCTCCAATGCCACCATGGAAAAGGCCCTGCGGGTCATCTCCGTTGAGCGCGGCTATGATCCGCGCGATTTCTCGCTCATCTGTTACGGAGGCGCAGGCGGACTGCACGCTGCCGATTTGGCGCGCGCTCTTGGCTTGCCGGCGGTCATCATTCCGCCGAATCCCGGAGCCTTCTCGGCGCTGGGAATCTTGCTCTCCGATGTGGTCCGGGACGTATCGCAGTCTGTTCTGTTACCCGTGCCCGTCGGGGGGCAGTCGACAATACTGGATTTGCTTTTCGAGATTGACCGCCACTTCGCGCGCCTCCAACTCATGGCGCTTTCCGAGCTTCGCTGCGAGGGGTTTGACGCCGATCGTGCTCGGCCTTCACACCGTCTGGACCTGCGGTACCAGGGGCAATCTTATGAATTGTCCGTTCCATTAAGCGCGCGCTTTCGCCAGGCCTTTCACCGCGAGCACGCGAAGGCCTACGGCTATGCTCATCCCGAGCGGCCTCTCGAAATCGTCAACCTGCGCCTTCGCCTGGTGATTCCAACGCCCAAATCTCGCTCGCGAAAGCTAAAATCCGGCCCGGCGCATCAAGCGCAGGAGGCTCTGATCAAGACCAAGCCTGTATGGTTCGGAGCGAAGCCGCAGCCCACGGGGATTTATGTGCGCCAGCGTCTTGCCGCCGGCGCCGGGCTGCGCGGGCCCGCCGTGATCGTTGAGTACAGCGCCACAACCGTGGTGCCGCCGGATTTCGCGTGCACGGTTGATGAACACTTGAACTTGGTGATTTACCATCATGCGCGTTGACGCCGCAGAACTCGAAATCTTCAAAAACCTCTTCCACTCCATCGCGGAGGAAATGGGCGCGGCCCTGCGCCGCTCGGCCTTTTCACCCAACATCAAAGAACGCCGCGATTATTCCTGCGCGGTTTTCGATGGGCGGGGCCGCGTGGTGGCGATGGGCGATCACATGCCCGTGCATCTGGGTTCCATGCCGATGTCCGTCGCCGCCGCCTTGAACGCCCTGGAGTTGGGCCCCGGCGACATCGCCATGCTGAACGATCCGTACACCGGGGGCACTCACCTGCCGGACATCACGCTGGTGATGCCGGTGTGGAGCCAGGGACACGGGACACGGGATACGGGACACGGGACTCGCGACTCGGGGTTACGGACACCGCAAGCTGCGCGCGTAGGTTCGGATAGCGCCGACCTTTCTGTTAGGTCTTCAGCTCGTGTGTCTCACCCGCCCCGGGTCAAGCCAACTTTCTACGTGGCCAATCGTGCCCACCATGCCGACGTGGGCGGCGCACAGCCCGCCTCCATGGGGCTCAGTCAGGAAATCTATCAGGAAGGTCTGCGCATCCCGCCCGTGGCGCTGGCGCGCGGAGGAAAGATTCAGCGAGATATTCTTGCCATCCTCCTCGCCAACGTGCGAACGCCGCGCGAACGCGAGGGCGATTTGATGGCCCAGGTTGCGGCCTGCCGATTGGGGGAACGCCGCCTGCAAGAACTGCGGCAAAGATATGGAAGCGCGCGGACCGGTTTCTACCTGGAGGCCTTGCAGTCATACTCCGCTCGGCTGATGGAAGAAGCGTTGGTGAAGATTCCGGCCGGTACGTACACGGCGGAAGATTTTCTCGACGACGACGGGCACACCCCGGACCCGGTGCGTTTGCGCGTGGCCATTAAGATTGGCGGGGGAAGAGTCACGGTGGACTTCCAGGGCACCTCGCCACAATGCACCGGTTGTGTGAACGCCGTCTTCGCCATTACCTACTCAGCGGCGTTTTATGTCTTTCGATGTTTGCTGGGCGAGAACGTGCCCGCTTGTGCCGGCCTGATGGACCCCATCGAGGTGCGTGCGCCGGAAGGCAGCGTGGTGAACGCCCGGCTGCCCGCAGCGGTCGCAGCGGGCAACGTCGAGACCTCGCAGCGAATTGTGGACGTCCTGCTGCGAGCGCTGGCGCAAGCGTTGCCTCAGCGCATTCCCGCCGCCAGTTCCGGAACCATGAACAACCTTTCCTTCGGCGGGATGGATCCGCGCACTGGCGAGCCTTTCGCTTATTACGAAACTATCGCCGGCGGTATGGGGGCGCGGCCTTCTGCCGACGGCCTGAGCGGCGTGCACACCCACATGACGAATTCGCTCAACACGCCTATCGAGGCGCTCGAATCCGCCTACCCGGTGCGCGTGCGGCGCTATTCACTGCGCCGAGGATCGGGGGGCGAGGGAAAGTTCCGGGGAGGCGAAGGCATCGTGCGGGAAATCGAGTTCCTTACCGAGGTCCGCGGCAGTATCCTATCGGACCGCCGCCGGTTCGGCCCTTACGGCTTGGCGGGCGGCAAACCAGGACGTCCGGGAGTAAACCAACTGACCGTGCAAGGCCGGAAACGCAAGCTGCCCGGCAAAGCTGCCTTCAGCGCTCCCCACGGCAGCGTTCTGAAAATCGAAACACCGGGCGGCGGTGGATGGGGAAAGAACCGAAACTCGAAAATCGAAACTGGAAAATCGTGACGAGTTTCGAGTTTCGAATTTCGAGTTTCGTCTTAAGGAGACAACATGGAACCCATTGATCGACGCGATTTCATCAAAACCGTTGCAGGAACCGCCGCGTTCGCGGCCTTGGAGGGCAGAGCGGCAATGCCGCCCAACGCCGGGCCGGTTTTCCTGTCCACCTGGGGCCATGGCAAGCCCGCCAATGAACGTGCGGCAGAAGTTTTCAAGGGTGGCGGGAGCTTGCTGGATGCCATCGAGAAAGGCATCAACGTGCCGGAAAACGATCCCAACGTGACGAGTGTCGGCTATGGCGGGATACCCAATGCCGAGGGAGTGGTGGAACTCGACGCGGCGATTATGGACGGCGGCCGCCATCGCGCCGGCTCCGTATGCAGCCTGCACATGATCAAAAATCCCATTTCGGTGGCGCGACTGGTGATGGAGAAAACTCGCCACACCACGCTCGCCGGGGAAGGAGCGTTTCGATTTGCATTGAAAATGGGGTTTGAGCCCCAGACCCTTCTCACTGCGCAGAGCCTGAAAGCATGGCAGGACTGGAAAGCCAATCCCCACCGCCAAACGTATTGGGTGACCCCGGAAAACCACGACACCATCGGCATGGTGGCGACAGATGGGAAAGGGCACGTCGTCGCCGGCTGCTCGACCTCCGGCACGGCGTTCAAGATTCCCGGCCGCGTGGGAGATTCACCGCTCGTAGGCTGCGGAGTTTACGCTGACGACAACGTGGGCGCCGCCTCCGCCACGGGCGACGGCGATCTGATGACCAATTACTGCACCAGCCTTTCCATTGTCCACCTCATGGCGCGTGGCGCGTCGCCGCAGGACGCTTGCATGGAATTGTTGAAACACATGGTGAAGACCGACCCGCAGAATAAAGAGGCGGGGGTTGCCGTGATCGCCATCAACACGCGCGGGGAAATCGGAGCAGCGTGCATGAATGACAGCTTTCATCTCAAGTACGCCCTGTGGCGGAACGAGGAGAGCCAGCTTTTGGATTCGGTCAAGCTGATTTAGCGGGAAAGAGAGTCTTCAGTTCTCAGTCATCAGTTGTCAGTCATCAGTTTTCAGTTGTCAGTAAACACTCCTCCGATGGGGCGATGGGGACGTCCATTTGAATTTAGTACGCTATCCCACAAGGGTGAGGGGGGCCTTGATTTGAATTTGTTACCCTCGTCTGATGAAAGAAGAATTTACCTGCAACTGAGAACTGACAACTGAAAACTGATGACTGATAACTGAAAGCTTACTCCTCGGTCACCTCCACCCCGCGGGAAGACCAGAACATCCACACCAGCACGGCCCCCGCGAGGAGCGCGAGCGCCACACCGTTTTGCAGGAAAAATAGATTCTGTTGCGCGAACAAGTCCACGAGCGGTTCCGCCACCTGCGTACAAAATAGAACCATCAGGTATGCCAGAATGTTATCGCGAAGGAAGAACCCCACCACCACGGCTGCCACCAGCAAAGGGAGGAAATCCATCACCCAGCCGACACCGAAGGCAGCAAGAGAGTGCGCGTGGGTAGGTCCCAGTGAAGCCAGCACCAGTGCCAACCCCACCCACAGCCACCACGCCCGCCGTCTCCAGCCGGCGCGGATGATGAAGATGGCCAACCCAACCAATGCAGCGTACATCAGGGAGCGGGTAAGGCTGGAAAGGAAAAGCCCTGCGGCCGGCCACGGGGTGCTGAAGGTCATGGGGAAAAGCTCATCTTTAATGGGTGCGTAGGCATGGAACACGCGGGTGAGAAGCGCATCGACGCGCGCCAATCCCGCGCCGGCGGCAAGGCTCATAACCAACGCCACCAGGGCATCGCGGCGCCACACACGCCGTGCTGCTCCGCTAAAAAGCTTCCAGGCGTCGGGATAGAGGCTGGCGGCGGAGCCGATCAGGAGCCACGCGAACAATCCCTCCACGAGAGGCACCACAATCACCCCGACGGCAACCATTAATTTCCACACCGTCAGAGGCATCGAGGTAAGGTAGGTGCGGTAGGTCAAGGGAAGACTGTTCAGCGATGCCAAAAGCCCCAGCACGGCAAGCAAGACTCCAAACTTCGCCGACCGCTTCCACAGCATCTGCCCGGACCGAACCAGGTTCACAAACACAATCAGCCCCGCCGCCACCAAAGTCAGGATGGTCAGGATGGAAACGCCCAGAAGGATATTATTTACAACATTGTTGCCTTCCTGGGCGCGCTCCCATTCCTCCGGCAACTTGAAAGAACGCGAGAACCCCACCACCTGATCGCCGGCGATATCAACTGCCAGCCGATAATGCGCGTCGCCCACGTTGCGGGGGTCTCCAGGCTTGGCTTGCCAAACAATGGTGTAATCCTCGCGGGCTTTGCGCTTGGTCGCGTCGGAGCTTTGAAGTTCAAAATCCTCCAAGCGGTATCCGTGCTCCCGCACCGCCTGTTCTGCCAACCCCCGAGCTTGTTCCGGCGAAAGCGATGCGCCGGGGGCATTCTCTTCCAACACGTGATGGAATCCGAAAAGCTCTCCGGAAACCGGATCGACGAATACCTGGTACTCCTCTTTTTGCAGAGGACGGTAGTAACGTACCTCCCACAAGGCGAGACGCGTTGCCTGGCGGTAGATCTGGTCTGCTTGCTCCAGAGATTTTCGCTCCGCCAGGTAGTGCAGCGCCGAAGCGTCAACGTTGTCATTGATCCAGACGACGTGGCGGTAAGTCGCCGGGTCAATCTTCCGCTGCCGCAGGAAATTGTCGGTAATGCGCAGGGCGTCCTGCGGCGTTTCATGCAGGACGATGCCCTTTCCAAATCGGTAAACAGGAACGAACGCCAGGGCGGCAAAGATCACGGCGAGCCCACCCGCCAGAATCAGCCGCGACTGGGTAAGCGGCTGGTAAGCCAAGGGCGTTTCGGCTGCGGCGGCCTTCTCCGGCAGAGGCTCGGGGGCTGTCTCGGCGGCATTCAAGAGCGTGTCTTCCTCCGCGAACGTCCCCGTCTTCAAGTAAGCGGCCAGCGCCACGATGAGAGGAATGAGCATGATCCCCGCCGCCACTCCGCCCGACAGCATGAGGTAATGATTGGGAGAGCGCAGCAAAAGGAAGGCCGTATAAAGCGCGTCCACGGAGTAATGCCAAATCAACGTGGCCAGAATCCCGAAGCGTAGCATGATCAGCCCAATGATCACGCCGCCAAAACCCACTTCCAGGCCGCGGATGAAGAAGGGTTGATTGGGATAAGCCGAGTGCAGAAATCCCCAAATGAAGGCCGCCAGTACAATGGCCACGGGCCTCGATTTCAGAAACTTCCGCAGGAAAGGAATGGCAAAAGCACGGAATTGTATCTCTTCGGAAACGGCGGGGAAAAATCCGACGAAGAGGACCATCACCCAGGGGAAGCGCGTATTGAGCAATTCCGAAAAGGGAACCTCCGCCGGTGCCCACGCCCCCAGTTTATCGGCGGCAAGATAAAACACCGTTTGGTAGGCAAAAAAGAAAAAGGTGAGGGCGATTCCCACCACGTTCGCGAGGAAGAAGGAGCGCGTCCGCAGTCCCTGCCAACTGAAGTAGCGGCGAATCGACAGGGAGCGCGGGTAAGCTTCACGATAGACGGGCTCCGTGCTGGCCACCAGCAAGAAGATAAATGCGCCTAATGCCAGGGCCACGAGGAGGTTTTCCACCACGTAGCCGCTCACGAAACTCGAATAGGAATCGGTGGTGTGATAGCCGAATTCCGCCTGCGAAAACATGTTCAATTGGCCGAGAAAATAGAGCAGCGCCGTGACTAACGCAAAACTCAGCGAGAGATAAATGGGCACATCGCGTTTGCGCAGGCGCTGGATCAGGAGGGCAAGTCCGGCGATGCACAACAGAATCCAGGGGACCTCGTCCACGACCGTCGCGGCCGTGTTCCGGGAGCGCAACTTCTGGTAGTCGCGCGTCCAGCCCTCGGGAACCTTCACGAATTCGCGGTAGCTCGCCACCTGGTCGCCGTCCACTCCCACTTCCAGGCGCAAGCTGCCATCACCCAGATCCACATCTTTCTGTTTCCATGTGAACGAGAAGTCGGTGCGGGCCGGGCGCTTCTCGCTGACCGAATCGACGAATTCCAAACCTGCCAGGTCGCGCCGCATGACCTCGACCAGAAACTTCTCCGCCAGGGCCCGCGCCGCCGCCGAATCCAGATTCGCGCCGGGCGCCGATTCCGGCAGCTCGCGGCCGAATCCCACCACCTGTCCCGCGGGAGTGACGTCCACGCGGAACTCTTCCTTTTGTTGAGGTTTGAACCAGCGATGCGACCAACGCCAGAGACGGATGGGGCCGCGCGTCAGGGTATTCATGCGCGTCAAGCCTTGCGTGCGCTCGAGGTAGACCTTGGCTTCGTCGTCAAAGTCAAACACCGCGGCGTGCCGGTAACCGCTGGCACTCCAGCCGCGATCGGCCAGGAATTTCGTGGCCAGGGGGGTAGAATCATCCCGGTTCACGCGGAATTCAATGGCGGCTTCGGGGAAAGCATGGGAAAAGTATTTCACCCCAACGGCCAGGGAGATGCCCGCAACGACAATGGCAATCGTGATGACTCGGCGATCCGCAGAGGTCAAAGTATTCGACATCGGTTCTCCTCCCCTAAAACGCCAACACAAAGCACCGGCGATTATACTCGCAGTCGGCAATTTTTAAAGGACAAGTAGTGGGAGCCAAGCCCAAGGTGCAAGGCGAAAGCTGAGCACGGGGATCTAGGATTTGGGATTTAGGATTTCACTTGTGTCCAAAACAGGTTTTTGAGGTGATGGGTGAACGGCAGGGTTGCCCTCCTGCAACGGCGGCTTCAGAATGATGTTGCTGAAGCATCTCTGAACGCCATTGAGGAGGGCACCC
>Ga0181539_1003443_pt1 | contig 14494 bp, 15 predicted proteins | sample PEATcosm2014_Bin_46_FD_119767 | JGI IMG/M metagenome (GOLD analysis project Ga0181539, IMG submission 119767) | Peatland microbial communities from MTU Mesocosm Facility, Houghton, MI, USA - PEATcosm2014_Bin23_60_metaG | ecosystem: Environmental > Terrestrial > Soil > Wetlands > Peat | place... | reverse complement strand
CGAACTGGTCGCCACTTTGACCCGCGTCTTCGAGGACATGCAATCCTACCCTGAGCTGATCCGACCCAGGCTGCTACCCTTTTGTTAGCCATCATGTCCCTTTAATTATGCGCGGATGTATAGGCAGCGATTCTTCGAGGACCCCTCGAATCATACCAATGAGGTGCAGTATGAAGCATAAGCCTTTTGCCAGGGGCTCTCGAAGGAGGTCCGCACCGGGCTCATCTTCAGGGATCGAATGGCCACGGGGACCTCCAAGCCGTATTTCGCATCCCGGTCGAAGATTAGATATCTGGACGCCGACTCGAACGGAAATGCCTCCCGCAACTGCTGGATGATCCAACTGCTCGTCGGGTGCTTTGTGACGTTGAAGTGCAGGATCCGCCGGCGATCATGGCTGATCACGAAAAAACAATAGAGTGCGCCGAAGGTGATCGTGGGGGCCGCGAAGAAATCCATTGCCGCAATGGCTTCCCTGTGATTTCGAAGAAAGGCGAGCCAACGTTGGGCCGGTTCGGGATCCCTCGGAGCTCGTTTCATCCAGCGTGAAATCGTTCTCTCGGAGAGGTCAAAACCGAGCATGAGGAGTTCCCCATGTATCCGCGGTGCTCCCCAAGTCGGATTCTCAGCCACGATCCGGAAGATCAATTCCCGAACTTCCCTCGACGTCGGTCTTCTCCCCACCGGCGTCCTGGCCCTGGAGATCAGCCGCCAGTACAAGCGGAAACCAGCCCGGTGCCACCGGACCACAGTCTCGGGTGTAACCACGAGCAGCGATTGTTTCCATCCGGGCCAGAACCGACGGACGGCAACCCAGAAGAGCTTGTCGAGCGGGCCTATTCCGGGCTTCGGATGCCGACGTTTCAGCACGGCGAGTTGTTGGCGTAGCGCGAGATTCTCGAGGAGGAGGCTCCGACGCGCCCGCGAGAGGCGAACCAGTGTTCCGAGGGACAGGACAATGAATCGAAACATAGCCAGGAGTTATAGCAGAACAGAGGCGGGAGAGCGGCAGCTATGTTATTGATTTTGCGGTCGGCCAGAGTTTTGGCAAACCACAGGACTGACCGACTCGCTTCCCGAGACAAGTTTAGTGACGTATTCCGGTTGCCTCTCCACGGTGAACGGCGGAATACCGTGCTCTTGCACACCCGAGCTTTCCGCACAAATCACATCACTTCTGAATGCTCAAAGCGTGGCCTGCAAATCCGTCATGGGGATTACCTCGCCCCGTATCGCAATTACGAAGGACGACAAACTTCGCCTCGCGCGAGCCGGAGCGCAAGTTGTAGACATGGAAAGTTACGAGATTCTTTCAGCAGCTCGCAAAGTGGGCATCCCTGCAACCGTCGTTCGCGTTGTATCAGATTCTTTCGACCGCGAACTACCGGACTTCAACCGCGCGCTCAACCCAGATGGCAGCGTGAGCAGCGGCAAGGCTCTTCGAGTAATGCTGGGTTCTCCGGTGATGACGGCAAGCGCGTATGCCGCGAATAAACGAGCTCTTCGATACCTTGCCAGCGCACTCAAGATCGTTCTGTCTTCGGATTTCCCTAAATTTCGGTGATTTGCCCCATGCGCCCCAAAACTCTCTCATTCCGGGACCGCCGCAACGGATTGACAGATGGCCGGAGCCGGATGTTTCTGACGTTTGGGTTGCTGTGCGTGCTCCTGCTCATCGCGCTCCTGTATTACAGGATTTCTGAATCCAGCGATCCTAAACATCTGCTGGCGGAGGCAGATCACCTTGCATGGCTCTCGAACTGGCAGAGAGCCGGCCCACCTCGTCGATTTTCTTGCCGGTAATATGACCGCTTGTTCCGGAGACACTGATGGCAGCGAACGGCCTGCCCTCCGAATCAGAAATCGGAGCAGCTACGCAACGCGCGCCGATTTCTGTCTCTTCGTTGTCGACAGCGTATCCCCGGCTTCGCGCTTGTCTCAAACTGCGCAGCAGCACATCAATGGAGTAATAGTGTGCTCCGTGGATTTGCGAAGCGGTCTGGTCGTCGGACACGCCGGGGATCTCATATTCAAGATGAAGTGAGATCGGCCCGTGAAAGCCCCCTTGGGCAACCATTTTCAGAAATTGCTTAGTAGCACATCCCCTGGTCCAGGGGATGTTACACGATGCCAGGTTTTTGGGTTCTGCCGAAAGCGAGTGGGAAAAACACCCGTCGCGCGACGAAAGGCGCGGTTGAATGTCTTCGTGGTTCCGAACCCGGCTGCCGCCGCGACGCGGTAGGACGGCAGGTCGGTCTCAAGGAGGAGCCGTTTGGCCCGCTCCAGTTGGCAGCGTGTGATCTCAGAAAGAATGGACCGGCCAAGGGCACGAAAGAACCGCCTCTCGAGCGTTCGCCGGGATAGAGCCACTTGTTCGACAACAGCCGGGACGTTGATGGCTTGCCCGGTGGCATTCTTGATGAACCGCAAAGCGGTTGCAACGCACGGGTCATCTTGTGCAATGACCTCAGTGGACTGCCGGGTTACGACACAGACCGGCTCGACCTGCACAAGATGATTTCCGGTCAGGTGGCCAGACATCAGGCTGCTGAGGAGGCTGGCGGCCTCGTACCCGGCCTTTTCCAATTCCAAGACGACGCTGGACAGAGGAGGAGTGGACAGCTCGCACATCAACTCGTCATTGTCTACACCCACTACTGCAACTTCGTCGGGCACGCGCAGTCCGGCGGCCGCACTAGCCTGGAGTACTTCGCGGCCACAAGTATCGTTGCAGGCCATCAGGCCCACGGGCTTGGGTAGCGATTTGAGCCAGTTCACGAGTACGGGTTGTTCATATTCCCATTTCTCGATCCAGTTTGGCCGATGCATCCAGTTCGCCAACTCGATCCGGTGCGCCTGGCAGCGGAATCCCCGATCCCTCAAGTATTGAGAGAAAGCTTCTTCCCGGCGCATGGACCACGCACACCCGGCAAATCCGCAGAACGCGAAGTGACGCAGGCCTCGCTCCACCAGATGTGTTGCTGCCATTTGCGCGATGGCCGCGGAATTCGTGCGGATTTCCCCCACCTTGTCTCCACGTTGGGATGAGCGGAATTCGTCCAGTGAAGAGGCGACGAAGGGAAGTCTCGTAGCACGGATAATCTTCGCCATTGCAGGCGAGCGAACCCGGGCGATGATGCCTGTTCCGCTCCAGGATTTCGCCTTGGGCAAAACCTGTTCGAGATGCCCGGGCGCAACATACAGCGACCATGGTTTGTGCAGACGCGAGTAGCGCACAATGCCGCGAAGGAGTCCCCGCCCATATTGAGTCGAGGTTTCCAGCAATAAGGCCACCTGGGGGATCACGGTGATGGAGTGGCTCCTTTTCATGCCTTTTCCGGCTCGGGTTTCATATCGCCGGCCCTGACGCAAATCAGGGGGCACCTTGGAACTATAGCCCTGCGTTTGTTAGTATCCAAGCGGAATTGTCGGCCAGTTTGGTTGTTTCCTGTGTGACGCAAAACGTCCAGCGGTTGCCGTAAGTTGGGCCTGGACAAGGCGGGGGTCAAAAACTAACATGCCAGTGAAAGTCAGTAGGTGGCCCATGGGTCTACATGGAGGGTGGTTCGCTTGCCCAAGAGGGAGGTAGATTTTCTTCCATCCCGAGGCCAGCGAGTGGCTGCGCTACTGATTAAAAGGAGATAGCGAGAAGTAGTTCAGAGGCGGCCGGGCGTATGTTATCGGTCGGTCGAAAATTGAAAACGGAAAGTCCGGTTAATGAGGTCCACATGTTGGCACTGTTGCTGGCGGCGAGTATCAGCACGAATTTCGAGGGCGGCAGCCTTGGTCAAGTAGAGGTGCTCTCGCCGACGCACCTTCGCTGCAGCGTCAAAGGGGAAGTCGATCAGGATCACCGCAACCGCGAGGCAAGCTGGTATTACTTCCGTCTGGACAGCGCCGCTGGCCGCCAGGTCATCATTGATCTGGTTAATCTGCAGGGAGAATACGACTACCGGCCGGCGCCCCTCGACATCAACCAGCACACTCGTCCCGTCTATTCGTACGACCGCAAGAAGTGGAAGCACTTCAGCGACCGCGAGGTGGAATGGGACGACAAGGCAATCAGCCTGCGGCTCTGCTTTACCCCGCAACGGCCCCGCATGTGGATCGCCCATATGGCCCCGTACACGACGCAAGATTTGGCGCGCCTGCTTACCGCGGTCGGGGGTAGCCCCTACCTGCGAAAAGAAGTCGTCGGCAAAACGGTCAATGGCAGGGAAATGCTCCTCCTGACCATCACCAATCCTGCTACGCCCGAAGCGGGGAAGAGGGTCGTCTGGCTGATGTTCCGGCAACACTCGTGGGAAACTGGCACTTCCTGGGTTTGCGAGGGCGCGTTGCGGTACCTGCTGTCTTTGGATCCGCAGGCGGCGCGCATCCGCGACCAGATGATTATCAGGATTTTCCCCATGTGCGACCCGGACGGCGTGGCCCGCGGCGGTGAGCGTTTCAACGCTTACGGGTACGACCTGAACCGGAATTGGGACACCGCCGACGCGAAGCTCATGCCCGAGATTTTTGCCCAATACCGGGCAATTCTCGGATGGGTAGATGCCGGCAATCGAATCGATCTCTTCCTCACGGTCCACAACACGTCCGAGGACTTTATTGAAGGGCCACTTTCGGAAGGTGGTCCCACCCTCCGTCAGCTCGGCGAGCGGTTTGCTGGCTTATTGTCGGATCGCACCAGCTTCTACTCGGCCTCAGGACCGCGCGATTCTTTGCCCGCCGGCCGCCTGATCGCGAAGGGGCGAATGACAGTGGATCAATGGCTGTTTCGAGAGCACAAAATTCCGGCTTTTCTTCTCGAACTGGGCACGGAGTACAACCCCAGACTGAAGCGCTTGCGGACGGTTGAGGACTGGCATGACTTCGGCCGGACGCTGGTCGAGATTTTGGGAGAGTTGCAGGAAGTCACTGATGATTGATGCCGATAAACAGTGGTGTTTCGGGATCGAAGGATCCCGGGATGGGCCGCGATGCGGCAACCTCTGCTCGCTGCTGGAGGCCGAGTCGGGGCAAAGTCTTGCAGTTCGTTTAGCGTTGGTAGTGTCAAGAGTTCTATGGAAACTCCATGAAGAAACGTTGAATTGAGTATGAGCAGAAAGACTCCGGTGCGGAGTGCCAAATCTGCAAAGGAGAGACCCATTAAACACTTGTTCTACTTAAACAATGGTTGTTTGAGCTTATCGTACTGTCATTTTTAGCAACGGGTCGGGGGGCGCAATCGTTTACGGCTCTCAACGGTACCTTTAAGGATAGGGGGAATGTCATGCGAAGTCTGAAACTGAGTTTTCTGGCGTGCCTAGCTCTCATGAGTTGGACACTTGCGGCAAATGCCCAAACCGTCCAGGGGGTAGTTACGGGGACAGTGTTTGACCCTTCCCGCGCGCTCCTCCCGAACGCGACAGTTACCCTCACTAATGAGGGTACAAGCATTTCTCAGAACGTCGTGACCGGACCGAATGGCCTGTATCGTTTTCCGTTGGTCGCCCCGGGCTCCTATTCGGTGAGCGTGAAGGCGCAAGGTTTCGCGACCATGATCAGGGCAGGTGTGGTGGTCAGCCCCAGCCAAACCGTAGCCCTGGACATGACTCTCGCGGTGGCCAAAGAAGCCACCACCATCGAGGTGTCGGGCGGAGCACCTCTGGTGTCCACGGCCACTGCGAATCTAGCGTCGACGGTCGACAACTTGGCGATCCTGAGCGCGCCGTTGGTTTCACGCAGCATATATGACCTGACCTTTGTGGCACCCCAGGTCGTGCAGGGCATGAGCCTTTCTAACCCCGCCTCAGGGGGCGGTCGTGAATCGAGCAGCACCTACATGTTGAACGGTGCGGACAACAACGACAACGTCATGAACCAGGATTTCTTAGCTGGGTCCAATAACATTACTCCGCCCATCGAATCGGTAAGCGAATTCACCATGTTGACCAACGATTTTTCGGCCCAGTATGGACGGGGGGGGGGAGTGGTCGTGAGCGTCGAGCAGAAAAGTGGATCCAATAAGTTCCACGGCGCCTTGTATGAATTCCATCGCGACCGCTCTCTGGATGCCTCCGATTTCTTCTCTAACCGCGCACAAACCCCCAAACCCAAGTACCTCCGCAACCAGTTTGGGGGCGAAATTGACGGGCCGATTGTCAAGGACAAAACTTTCTTTGCTTTCGCCTATGACCAGATCGCGCTGCGTACGGGGAGCGATACCGTTACGGCGGAGCCCACCGCTGCGGAGTTGGCCGCTATAACTGCCAGCGCGGGGCCCATCGCTAGCTATTACTTGAAGAAGTATCCTCCGATAGCCACCACAGCGCTCTGCCCCGCTGAGGCGATAAATGCTCCAGCGGCTGTGGGGCATATTGGCTGCGTGCACTTTTTCGACCCCATTGAATATCCGGAACGGAACTATTACGGCCGAGTCGATCACAACTTCAGCGAGAGGGACAGGCTGAGCTTTTCGGCCAACGTCCATCGCTATGACAGCAACGATAAGTACGGCGGTGGCTATCCCTCTGTCAACCCGATTAGTTTTGGTGACCACGAGCATTACCACAACCTGGCGTTGGTGGAAACCCACACCTTCAGCTCACGACTGCTCAATGAGCTCACCATCGCGCATAACCGCCACTCCACGATCACGTCGGTAGCCAACGGGAAAGATTACGATCCGGGAATCGTTATCGATGGCGACGCCTATTCCGGACTTGGGTTTGGATTTGGACCTGGCATTGGCTATGTTATTTACAACTTTACGCAGGAGCGCTTTCAGTTACAGGACAACGCGACGCTACTCGTGGGGCGTCACTCTATAAAATTCGGGGGGGGATGGCAATACGGCATCCTCACCCGGAACCACGACGAAGGCGTCCCTGGGTATTACGAGTTCGGCAACGACCTCGGACCTGACCCCGCGACGCTGGGAGTGTTGAGCCCGAACGGCACCATCCACAACGTTCCGGATCCAACGCTGAGCAACTTTGAGCATGATTTTCCCTATTTCGAGGAAGTCTCCATCGATCCCCGCACCGGCGCAAGGGCCAACAACGACTTCCGCTACCTCATGAACGACAATAATTTCTTCGTGCAGGACGACTTCAAGCTGAAGCCTCACTTCACGCTTAACCTGGGCCTGCGCTGGGACCGCTATGGGGCCCCCTCCGAGCGTGACAACTATATTTCCCAGCTCCTCAATTTCAACTGCGTCGGCTCGACTTCGATCCCCTTTCAGCAGTGTCTCGCCGATGCCCGCGTCGGCCCCGTGAAGAGGATGTGGAACACGCGCAATGGCGACTTCGGGCCCCGGGTGGGTTTCGCCTGGGATGTGTTCGGGAACGGGCGAACCTCCCTGCGCGGCGGCTACGGTATTTTTTATGATCGTCTCCAGGACATGGTCTGGTCGAACTCTTCTTGGAACCCTCCCTTCTACGCGTTGCTAGATTCGGATGCCACTTCCGGAGATACGATCTTCTACTCCGTTCCGGCAGCGCCGGAACCCTCCTACGTTCCGAATAGTATCCCGAGTCCGGGGCACCGGGTTTCACTACGGACCATGGAGAACAACCTGAAGGATGCCTCTTATCAGAACTTCTATTTGGGCGTTGAGCACCAGTTGTTTCAGAACATGCTCCTGCGCGTCAACTACCAAGGTTCGCTCGGCCGGCATCTCCCCGTGCTGATGTACTACAACCGGTATGACGGGGACGCCTACAACGCGACTCTGACCCCCGTGTTCCCCAACGCCCTGTACACGGGGTTCAATTACCGCGCCGACAACGTGAGCTCGAACTATAATGCTCTAAGCGTGGAAGTGCAGAAGCGGCTGAGTAAGGGCCTGCATTTCCAAACAGGGTACACTTGGAGCCACTTGCTGGATACCGACTCGGAGCTGTTTTCGGGTTCGACAGCAGAAGCGAGCAGCCAGCCCTTCTACTACATTTCGAACGCTCACGAGAATTTGCAGTATGGGAACGGAGCCTTCGACCACAGACACTCCATCAAGGTCCTGTTCACTTACGAATTGCCTTTGCTGCGTCAGCAGCAGGGCATCCCCGGGAAGATTTTGGGCGGGTGGCAACTGTCCAGCTTCTACCAGGGCTACTCTGGGTATCCTCTCGAGGTATACAACTCGCGATCGCGTTTCGTAGGGAACGCCCTGGATGCGAACGGGCTCCCTGAGAACCTCGGTGGAGATTACAACTTGGACGGAGAGGACAACGACCACCCCGATTTCATAGGGGGTCGCGCTTCCAGCGCTTATTCCCACGCAAACCCGGCCGACGGCATTTTCAAGGACAACCACCCTATCGGTTGCGGTTTCGCCGGCGCCCAGTCCACCAACATAGCGGATTGCAACGCTGCCTACGGCGTTGTCACACCCAACAGTCTTTTCGCCAATCCGACCGGCACGGGTGTCCGTTTCGGGACGCTGGGACGCAATGTGTTCTATGGACCGTGGTATAACGAGCTGGATGCGGGGATCTATAAGAACTTCAAGGTCACTGAGAGGGTGAAAATGCAATTCCGCGCGGAAGGGATCAACCTTCCGAACCACCCCGACTTTGGCGGTATCAACACCAACCTGAACAGCGGTAGCTTCGGCTTGGCCTTAAACCAGTCCAATGCTCCGAGGAGGATCCAGTTCGGCCTCCGAGTCCTGTTCTGATGCTCGCGGTCGTGCCGAACTAGCTGGCAAAGCCGGGGGGGGTATTGTCGCGTCTTGGTTCAGCGCGAAACGTGGAGTCGCCTTTTTTTGTAAGGTACTAGGTTTCACCGCTTCGCGGCGCGGAGATCTTCTTTTCTCCCCCCTGTGGGAGCTCCGCATCTGGCTTTGGATCGTCGGCGCAACGGGCCCAGCGGCTATCTCCGCTGGGCCTGTCAGTTCTGGCCCGGCAGGCTCTGGAGGGATGCCCGATATGTATTCCCCTCTGGCGGAATTACCATCCATTCGTCCCAGGCGCTTCCGAACGCGGGAGAGCCACGCAGGAGGATTGATCGGCTTCTAGTCGAAGCTCAAACTAGGGTCGGGACGGCTGGGGCAGACGCGAAGGGCGCGGGCTCCGGGATGTCCTCTCGGCCACTGTAGACTGGAACGATCTGCCAGGGGCCATCCGCTCGCCGGAAAGAGGGAAAGGAGACAGCGGGGTTTCCGTCCACGGATCACTCCATATCAACTGCCAAGGGAAAGTCAAAATCAGAATGTGCACGTGACAGGAGGAACCGATGACGTTGAACCTGCCGAATTATTTGGTACGCGTGCTGGTGGCGATCGCCGCACTGGGACTTGCCGTCTCCGCTGGTGCCCAATCCCGCAAGCCCCTGAAAGTCCTCATGATTACGGACATGGAGGGGGTGGACGGCATTTTTGATTCGGAACTGCAATGTATTCCAAACAAGAGTCCGCGTTGGGAGGAGTCCCGCAAGCTTCTCACCGGCGAGATCAACGCGGCAGTGGAGGGGCTGCTGGAGGGGGGCGCGACGGAGGTCGTGGTTTGGGATGGCCACGCATCCGGCGAAAACCTGTCTACCCTGGACATCCATCCAAAGGCAACACTTCTCTCGGGCCCCGGTGTTCCGGGTGCCTTGTTAGTCGACTCTTCCTATAGCGCCGAGATTTTCATCGGCCAACACGCTATGGCTGGGGCCGAAAAAGGCATTCTGGCGCATTCCGAGAGCTCCGAGGGCATTCAAAATTACTGGGTCAACGGCATCCGGGTAGGAGAAATCGGATTAGAAGTGATGCACGCAGGGGCTTTTGGAGTTCCGGACATCATGCTGGCCGGCGACACGGCGGCTTGCGAAGAGATTAAGGCATTGGTACCCAACGCCGAGTGTGCCGAAGTGAAGTCGGGTGTCAGCCGGACGGGAGGGTACTCGCTTTCACACCCGGCGGCCTGCGCTCTGATTCGCGAGAAGGCCGCTCTCGCCGTAAGACATTTGTCGGAATACAAGCCTTACAGAACTGCAGTGCCGGTGGAACTGAAAATAGAATACACCACGCGGGGCACGCCGACCGAGCCACGTCCGAACTTTGAACGCTTGGACGATCGGACTTGGGTGACGCGCGGAAAAGACTTTATGGAAGTGTACGGGCGCATTTAGGACGACGGCGGTACTCTCCTGTTTTCACTGTAGCGCCGCCCTCCGGGGCGGCAGATGCAGAGTGGCGATTCGCCTTTGCTCGAGGTCCTGAGCTTGTCGAAGCATGGCCCTGAGCCTGTCGAGGGGAAGCCCCGCGCTACACCGCAAATTGGGATTCAGATCGTTTTCACTTTCGCTGTCTTTGATAAGCCGTATCGGGATCTGGGGCAGGGCCGCGCTACATTCAAAATAGGGCACCACCGCGGCGGCTAAGAATTTGCGCTGCGAAGCGGCCGGATATAGTAGCATCGAGAAATGGCGACTTTCCATTTCACGCTGAGCCAAGACAGTTCCGCTGGAAGTGCCGAGTTGCCGATGGCGAGTTCTCGCTGATGCGCTGGAGCCGCATTGTACTCCCGGCACTCTGCGTGTTGGTCGCGGTCGCGCAGGCCAAATCGGCCGGCGGCGTTCTGCTGATCACCATCGACACGCTTCGTGCCGATCATCTCGCCTGTTATGGATACCGCGGGGCCGCGACCTCGACGATGGATGCGCTGGCCAAGGAATCGGTGAAGTTCGAGCACGCCTATGCGCCCGTTCCGTTGACGCTGCCGTCGCATGCGGCACTGCTCACGGGCACTTATCCATTTTACAACGGCGTGCGCGACCAGCCCGGCTTTCGTCTGCCGGACGATATTCCTACTCTCGCCGAGTATTTTTCGCGAGCGGGTTACGCGACCGCGGCGATGTTGGGCTCGCCCGTGCTGTCGAGGCGCATGGGCCTGAGCCGGGGCTTCGAGGATTACGATGATCGCTTTGGCGCGTCCACGCAAGAGCAGGAAGCCGGCCTGCCTAGCATCAAGCGGCCGGCGGATTTGGTGGTGCGGCTGGCACTGGCGTGGCTCGACCGCAAATCCCCTGGCAAGCCGTTCTTTCTCTGGCTGCACTTTTACGATGCGCACTTACCCTATCGCGCGCCGGAGCCGTTTCGCACCCGCTTTGCCGCTCACCCCTACGACGGCGAAATCGCCTACACTGATTCAGCCCTGGGCACGCTGTTTGCCGGCCTGCGCAGCCGGGGGGTATATGACTCGAGCGTCATTGCTTTGACCGCTGACCACGGCGAAGGCCTGGGCGACCACGGTGAATCGACGCACGGCTACTTCCTCTACGATTCGACCCTTCGCGTCCCCCTGCTGGTGAAGCCGGCTTCTCCGGCGCGGGCCGCAGATTTAAAAACATCCGTCAGCTTGGTGGACCTGGCGCCGACGCTGCTCCGTCTCGTAGGAATTCAAGTGCCTTCCAGCATGCAAGGGACGGACTTCAGCGGAAGCCTAATTTCCGGAGAAGAGCCGCAGCCCCATCCCGTGTACGCGGAAACGATGTACCCGCTGCTGCACCTGGGTTGGAATCCGCTGCGGGCGCTGATCTCGCAGACGGCGGCGCAGCCCGCCGTCTGGGACGGGGTCAAATACATCCAGGCGCCGCACCCGGAACTATACGACCTACGCCGCGACCCGGAGGAGTTGCGCAACGATTATTCGTCGCACCAGGCTGAAGCCGCTGCGGTGCGAGATCGGCTTGAAGCCTTTGTCAGCACGCACGCTCCCGCGAAGCCTTCGTCGGCGCGCGCTCCGGTGAGCGCGGAAACCGCCGAGCTGTTTGCCAGCCTGGGCTATGTCGGTGAGGCTGGGGCGGCAGCGCCGGTGTTCACAACTTCGCGGCGTGATCCTAAAGAAGGCGTCAGTGAACACGAGCAACTGCTGCGCGCCGCCCACGCATTCCAGACGCGTCAGTACGACGCGGCTACGCGCATCCTCGGCGAGGTGCTTGGAAAAGACCCTCAGCAGCCGTTGGCGCTCGATTACCTCGGTGCCATCCAATTGTTACGCCGCGACGTTCGGCAGGCACGTGCCACTTACACCCGGCTGCTCCAGGCGGCGCCGTACTATGCCACTGCCTGTATCGAGCTGGCCCAGACGGAAGCGCTACTGGACAACTCGGCGGAAGCCAAACGGCTGTACCGCCGCGCCATCGAGATGGATCCCTCCAACCCTCGCCCGTTGCGCGAGCTAGGCATTCTGCTGCTTGAAGAGGGCAAGCTCCAGCCGGCCGAAGAGCTGCTTCAGCGGGCGCTGAAGTTGGACCCAACAGACGTGTTTGCGCTCAATGCACTCGGAGAAGGAGCGGCGCGCGAGGAGCGTTATCAGGATGCCGCCGCTATCCTTCAGCGCGCGCTGGATGCAGCACCCCAGTCGGTGCCGGTGAGGCTCAACCTGGGTTTCGTGTACTTGCAGTTGAAGCGCTTCACAGACGTCGAACGGCTGATGCGGGAAACGACCCAGCTCGATCCGCGTCAGGCGAAGGCGTACGCCATCCTCGGTGCCGCGCGCCTAGAGAGCGGGGACCGTTCAGGGGCGCGCGAAGCATTCCGCCGTGCCCTCGCACTTGATCCGCACGACCCTATGGCGGTCCATGGGGCTCAGGCGACGGGTCTAGCGAGATAGGTGGCACGTGGTGCGGGGGGGGAAGGCCCCGTACGTTACCGACAAAGCCGTAGCCACCACAGCACTGTGCTTCTCCAAAACTCTGGCCGTCTGGAAAATCAACAACATAGTTGCCGCCCTCCCGCCTCTGTTCTGCTATAACTTCTGGTCATGTTTCCATTCATTGTGATGTGCCTCCGAACACTGGTTCGCCTCTTGCGGGCGCTCCAGAGCCTCCCGTAGTGTCCAAAAATAGAGAGGTGCTGGAGCGGAAGCCGGGAGCTTTGGCGGGATCGACGCCGCTGGCGCAATGGCGGGAACAGGGACGATGGCCGGGTAGCTTTGACCGGCTCTGGCAGGAGTTGATGCGGCGCCAGGGGAAAGCCGAGGGGACGCGGCAGATGATCCGGTTGCTGCAGTTGGGAATGGCGCAGGGCTACGCGAAACTGCAGACGGCCGCGGAGTCTGCCCTGGCTTGGGGTTGTTGGGATGAAGCGGCCGTGCGTTACCTGCTGCTGACCGCACCGGCGAGTCGTCCCCCGCAGGAAGCCCTAGAGGTGGGGTGGCTGGATCGCTATGCGCGGCCGCAGCCCCAAGTGAATGAGTATGACCAATTGCTGGCGGCGGAGGTGCAGCGATGAGCAACTCCAAAGCCGCCTTGCAAGCTACGGCGGTCCAACAACAATGCAAGTTCCTGCGCTTACCGGCGGTGGGTTCACAGTGCGCCGATTTGGCCGAGTTGGCGGTGAAAGAGAAACAGAGCCATCTGGATTACCTGGAAGCGTTACTGGCGGCGGAGATCGAGGAGCGTGAACGCAACACCGTGACGCGACGGTTGCGCGACGCGCACCTGCCCCGGATGAAAACCTTGGAGGAGTTCGACTTCTCGCAATCCCCGAAAATCTCGGCAGCGGAGATCCGGCAACTGGCGGAAGGCGGCTACATCGAGCGGGCCAAACCGATCCTACTCATCGGTGACTGCGGCACGGGGAAGACACACCTGATGACGGGATTGTGTGTGGCCGCTTGCCGGCAGAAGCGGCGGGTGCGATTTACCACCACCGCAGGGCTGGTAAATGAGCTGGTGGAAGCCAAGCATCAACTGCAACTGCGCCGCGTGATGGCGCGCTGGTCTCGCTATGAATTGATCGCTATCGCCGAGGTGGGTTACGTGCCGCTGGCGGACCTGGGGGCTGAGTTTCTGTTCCAAGTGATCGCCGAGCGGGCGGAGAAAGCGGCCGTGATCATGACCACCAATCTGCCCTTCTCGGAGTGGACGCAAGTGATCCCCAACGCCCGGCTGTGCAAGGCCCTGCTGGATCGGGTCACGGACCAGGCACACATCATTGAGACGGGCGCAGACTCGTACCGTTTTCGACGCACCCTGGAGAAGCGCCAGAAGAGAAAGGACTGAGCAGCGGCCAGCGGTGGAGGGGGCGCTTTTTCGCTCCGCCTGTCGCTTCTCCCTAAGCGCTCCGCCCTCCGGGCTCCGCAGGGCTTCGCGACAGGCGGAGCGAACGGAAGAAACAAAACAGCCGAAACAGCTATTTACCCGACAAGCACAAAGAAGAAAGGGAGAAAAGACAACATAGAGAATCAATAATTTAGGTGGGGCCAAATCAGATGATCAAAAGGGGCCAAACCAAGTTGACAAAACCACCGGTCCAACCTGAGACCTCTCAGGCCGCCGAGGACTTCTACTTCCGAGCTTTCCCAAGGATGGTCACACTCCTTTCGCCAAAACGCGATAATGGTGCATTCGTTGCAAAAACAGCCGCCCAAAGACCGCAGTCTCGGCCCGTCGCTCGGTGCCTCGGTCTCGGGTCCGTGAGGTCATCGGGGTGGTCGAGCCTTTGCGCCGACAAGTGCCCGCCTTGCGCGAGGTAGGTTTCAGTTTTCCAGGTAAGAGAACGGCAGGCCCAACCTGCCAT
>Ga0181539_1003438_pt1 | contig 14516 bp, 17 predicted proteins | sample PEATcosm2014_Bin_46_FD_119767 | JGI IMG/M metagenome (GOLD analysis project Ga0181539, IMG submission 119767) | Peatland microbial communities from MTU Mesocosm Facility, Houghton, MI, USA - PEATcosm2014_Bin23_60_metaG | ecosystem: Environmental > Terrestrial > Soil > Wetlands > Peat | place... | reverse complement strand
CCCGACAACGGGACGCGCAAGCCCTGTCAAGGAAGCAGGAACTATACGCGGCGGGAATCATGCCACCCAGCAGGAAGCCCGCCGCTGGAAGCCCACGAATTCATTCGTGGGAGGATGTCACCCTGGTTGCCATGTCGGCAAAGAGGAACCTGATCGCCTCGAACTTGGCGAGCGCGCGCGCGCTGTCGAAGATGTTCCTATTCTTGGTGTAGGGAAGCGAGACTTCGAGCGTAGCCTCGGCCACACCAACGGGCTCTGCCGCGACACCGATCCTGGACTTGCTCAGAATGTTTGGAGCCACGAGGAAACCGTCACCCTCGTGTCCGACAACGTCGGCAGCGACTCATTCGACCACTCCCAGACTCCTAAGCCTTGCCACATCCTTCTTGCTGTAGCCTATCGAAGCCATCAGCGAGTTGGTGTCCCTGCCCAAGGACGGCGCGGCCGTGAAGGGGGCCGAGCGCATCTTGGGTCTCGAGCGGAGAGGATTGTTGAGCACCATCCCGTCCCCTGCGACTTCGACCAGCATCGATGCGGCATTCCCCCAACTGCTGGTTAGAGCTTCCTCCACCGATAGCACTGGTGTCGCGCAGGTATCCTTGTCCATGAGCAGGCTAGCCCATTCGTCTCGAGTCCTCGAGGCAAAGATTCGTCTGAGCCCGCTGGTCACTTCCCTCCTTTCCTTGATGGTGCCGAACCTCTTCTGCTCGAGCTCCCGAGCGCCCACCGCCTCCGTGAGGTTGTGCCAGAACTCTTGTTCGATCGCAGCGACGGCGATGTACCTCCCGTCCGAGGTCCTGTAGAGGTTGTAGTATGGGGTCGATCCGAAGATCAGGCTGTCCCCCTCCTTCGGAGGGCGACCGGTGGCCAAGTATGTGGAAGCGGGCAGGACCATCCAAGAGAGGAGAGACGGCACGATGGGAACGTCGACGAAGACTGCTCCCTTCCGTCCCACCAGCGCGCCAGCGATCGCGAGCGCCGCATAGGTCCCCGACACCATGTCGCTCAGTTGGAGCAGCGGCACCTCGGACCTGCGAGAATAGCCCAGCGTCCCGACCATCGCCTGGAAGTTGATGTCGTGGCCCGGCATGGAGCTGAGTCGGCTTGACTGGCCGTACGCGGAGATCGAACAGTACACAATCTTCGGGTTGATGCGCCTGACCGCTTCGAAGGAGAAACCGAGCCTCTTCATCACCCCGGGCCTGAAACCCTCGACGAAGACGTCGGTTTCTTTCAGAAGCCTGCGCAGTACACGCTTGCCCTCCTCTGCCTTCAGGTCGATCCCGATGCTGAACTTGCTCCTGTTGACAGTGGCGTGGACCGGACTCCCCCCGTCCTTGGTGGGGGGAGTCGCCCGCATGTAGTCGCCCAGGCCCGGTTGCTCAACTTTGATGACATCCGCTCCCATGTCCGAGAGGAGCATCGTGCAGAAGCCCCCCGGAAGTAGCCTAGTGGTGTCAACCACTCTGACGCCTTCGAGGAAACCCACGGCCATGGGTCGTTATGCCGCAAATAAAGCCTAAATCGAGGGCCGAACACGCGCCGTCGACGATGAGGTGAACGCCGTCCCAGTCATAGCCCAGGTTAGCTCCGTGGGCAGATGATGAACTCGCGACGATACCGAGTCAAAACATCCTCAGCCTAAATAGAGGCAGACCAGCAAGACGGCCGTCTTGGCCAAGACGGTGAAGGTCCACGAGGACACCCACAGGGCGCTCAAGCAGCTCAAACTCCATGGGCGGAAGGATAGCCTCGACGAGGTAATTAGAGAGATGATACGCACAACGACAGGCCTTCCCGTCGAGAAGATCTCTTACGAGCCTCCCACGGCCCGCCTAACCTCTTACATCCCCGATTGACGCGGCAACTCAGAAATACGAACTTCAGGCGGGATGGAAGCCAAACATGGCCAAGTTCGACGGAATCGTTGGAAAGGCGCTGCTGACTGTTACCGAGAAGGAGAATGAGCTTACGCTCGTCTTTGCCGACAATAGGTATCTCTTCGTGACGCTTGAGAACGGGAAGCTGAAGTCTGACAGCGTTCCCGAGTAGGCCCAGGCCAGCGCGCGCTTAATTCGCAGACAACAGGTACCTGTTCATCAAAATGGAGAACGGGAAGCTAAGAACAGACAGCGTGCCTGAGTAGGGCTCACTCTTTTTCGAGTATCTGGACCAGGGGTTTGATTCCGACGAGTCTCTTGAACCTCTCAGCGTCGGCCCTGCTTCCGACGATGGCTCCGACATGCATCGGAACGACCACGTCGACCTTCATCGCCTTCGCGGCCTCAGAAGCCTCTTCAGCGGTCATGACGTAGGTCCCTGAAACTGGCAGGAATGCGACGTCCACCTCGAGCGACTTCATCTCCGGTGTGGCATCGCTGTCGCCCGAATGATAGAACCTGACCCCGTCAAGGGTCACAATGTATCCGACGCGACCGTCAGCCTTCGGGTGGAAGACCCTGCCCGGTTCTCTGAACTTGTTCAGGTTGTACGCAGGGACGGTCTCGAGAGAGACACCCTTTACCTCGATTTTCGAACCAGGCACGACGAACTTCTTTTCTTGTGTGAATGCCTTCAGCGGCTTCTCGCAGATGCTCGGGGCGATGATGGTTGTCGAGGCGTTAGAGAAACGCTTGATGTCGTCCTCGCTAAGATGGTCCTGATGCTCATGAGAAATCAGGAGCAGGTCCGCCTTGTAATCACCCTTCGCCTTGAACGGGTCGATGATGACCGTCCTTGAGCCCTGCAACACGAATGAATCGTGCCCGAGCCAATGGACCTTCACGCCCTTGTAAGTCCACAATTTCTAGGTCGCCTAGAGGTCCACTGATTCTTCCTTGATACCCGTGCGGTCCACCGTGAGGATGTCGATGCCGTTGCCGCTCATCGCGTCCCTTGCTATTGCCCCCTTTATCGCAGCGACGAGCAGGTCTCTCGCGTCCTTCTGGGACATGGCTGGATTGTAGCCCGCCTCGACGACGCCGATTGCGATCTCCTCTCCTGTTCCTACGGTCGCATAAACGTCCGAGATGACACTGCCAAGCGGGTCGAGCACGTAAACGACCGGTTTCGCGCCGACGCCACCCAGGATGACCTGAGTCAGCAGGGGCGCATAGCGATTCTGGAACATGAGTGTAGACATCAGTTTCGCGACTGAGTTGGGCTTGAGCGCCTTCCTCGATTCGAGTTCCTTCAGCTTGGAGTAGACCGACACCTCCTTCACGAGATTCTGCATGTCGGCGACCATGCCAGCGCAGACTGCCCCGACAGTTTCGGTGACCTTGAATACCTTCCTCCCCGACTTGCTCCTCACGAAGCTGCCCAGGGTGATCCTCCTTTCCGCGCCCAGGACGACGCCATCCTTGTACGTGATTCCGACTGCCGTGGCGCCAGGGAGGTACTGTTCATATGACATGTTTCTCGTACCAGTGAAAAGACCCGCCTTTTTAGACATTGTGTTGGAAAAGTGGCCCGCAAGTCACCCTGGTCTCACCGCCACGACCGCACCCTGAGCATCTTTCTGGACGCTGTATTCGCAGGACGAGAAGAGCTTGGCGATGTAAAAACCAGCGTCCAGGTGCTTCGAGACGTGCGCGGTGCGCAGGGTTGATGGACCGGACGCAAGGGAAAGCAGCGGTGCGAGCATGTCGGCTAGGTTGTCATCGACACATGCCCCGGACCGGACACAGGAGGCGAACCTCTCGGCCGCCGCCCTTCCGACCTCCTCGGCGGGGCGCCCCTTGGCGCCTAGCTCGTCCGACCCAAGGAAAAACGAATCGCCCGAGGAGGAGACCAAGACCGACGAGCCGGGCGAGTCCGCCGGTTCCTCTGTGACCAGCTTCTGCCCGATGCGGAGACCCTTCTCCTCCAGCGCGGCGGCAGCCGAACTCAACTGTCGCTCAGCCACGTGCCTGGGAAGCAACGCACATCTGCTCGTGAGGTCGACGGCCTCCACCCGTGGTGACCCAGTCAGCTGCAGAGGCCGCAGAGCTTCGCAGGGTTCCACATTCACGACGGCCCTGCCACCGCCCCTCGGATAGTAGCCTCGCCGGACGGCCTTTGCTGAAAACTTGATCCCAATCGCTCCGTACGCTCTCCTCACGATGACATCGAAGTAATCGAAGGTTGGGCTCCACGGAACGTCGGTCCCTCCCACCAACTCCAAGGTGAGCCGCGAGCGTGTGAGGGCGACGGCCGGCACCACTGCCTGAAGCACCAGAGTTATGCTTGCGGCCGTCTTCATGTCGAGAGAGATGGAGTCGGCGCGAGGAGGACCAGGCACGAACGAGACCTTGGAGGACCCTTCTGTGACTCCGTCTAGCTTGGAGTCGAAGACAGCACCGAGGACCGTTAGTGACGACACGTGCTGCCTCCTCAGACCAGGGACCTCCCGACCGGCCCTAATCTTGGATACGCGGACCGGCCTGCCCGTGATAATTGAAAACGCGAGCGCGGTCCTGAGAATCTGGCCGCCCCCTTCCCCGTAGGAACCGTCTACGTCGAGGTACTCCACCCTAAGCTCTGAAAACCGCTGAGATAAAGCGATACGGCGTATCTTCTTAAATAGACCTCGGAAGGCCGCCGAAAACGAGAAGGAATGCGAATAGGTCTGCTTGTCGGCCGCTTCCAGCCGTTTCACCTAGGCCATCTCGCTGCAGTAAGATTCGCGCTGAACAAGGTCCAGTATCTCTACATTATCGTCGGAAGCGCGCAGAGGAACCACGAAAGAGACAATCCGTTTACGGCCGGGGAGAGAATCACGATGATCAAGAGTGCGCTTGACGGGAACGGGATCGATCCCTCGAAATGGATGGCAATTCCGATAGTGGACGCCGATTCCCACTCCCTCTGGGTCTCCACAGTGAAATCGATGGTCCCGAAGTTCGACATGGTCTTCACGAACGACGCTCTCACTTTTTCGCTCTTCAAGGAAGAGATGATTGGTGTCGCCGCTGTCCCGTACCTTGACCGGAAGAGTTACTCAGCTGCGAACGTCAGGGACAGAATCTTGGAGAGGAAGGATTGGGAAAGCCTCGTTCCTCCCCAGGTAGCCACGCTTGTCAAACAGTTCGGGGGCGTGGAAAGGGTAAGAGCTCTTATGCGCAAGGATCTGGGGGGATGATGTCATGAGTAGCGACCAGAAGTTGATCATGCTGCCGGGCCCGACCAATGTATCGGAACGGGTCATGAAGGCGATGCTGAAGCCGATAATCAATCACAGGGGAGATTCTTTCCGCGAGTTGTACAAGGGCATTCTTGCCAAGACACAACAGTTGTTCCAGACAGAAGGCAACGTGGTCATCTTTACCTCGTCCGGAACGGGAGGGGTCGAGGCCGCGGTCTTGAACCTGATCAGGCCTGGAGATGCGGCCGTGGTCGCCGTCTTCGGCGAGTTCAGCAACAGGCTCGCTGAGACCGTTGAGATGGCGGGCGGGAGGGCCGTCCAAGTCCGCGCAGAGTTCGGGAAGGCACCCTCTCTCGAGCAGCTCAGGGAGGCGATGGAGAAGGAGGGGAGCTTCAGGGCGTTGTTCCTCGTTCATAACGAAACCAGCACGGGGGTGGCGGTCCCCTATCTCAAGGAAGCCTCAAAGATGGCGCGCGACCATGGGGCGTTCGCGGTCATCGATGCGATTTCGAGTCTCGGCGGCTACGCCATTCCTGTAGACGATTGGGGCGTGGACGTCTGCATCACTGGCAGCCAGAAGTGCTTGGCCGCCCCGCCGGGGCTCGCCCTTCTCTCAGTCAGCAAGAGGGTGGTGGACTTCCTGAAGGTGTCGCCACCGAAGACGCGTTACTTCGAGATCCCCAGATACCTCGAATACGGGGCCAGAGGGGAGACACCTTTCACACCTGCCTTGCCATTGTTCTACGCCCTTGACGAGGCCCTGAAAGAACTCTTGGAGGAAGGCCTTGCCAAGAGAGTCCAAAGACACGACCGGATGTCCGCTTCTCTCTACGACGGGCTGGCCGGGCTGGGCCTGAAGCCGGTCGCCGAGAAGAGCGTCAGGTCAAAGACGGTCGTGGCCTCGTACTACCCCGAGGGAGTCGAGGACGTGAAGTTCAGGAAGACGCTCGCCCAGGAGAAGGGGATCGTCGTCGCAGGGGGGTTCGGTCCGTTCAAGGGCAAGGTGTTCAGGGTAGGGTGCATGGGCCAGATCAACGAGGGATACGTGAGCAGGACGCTGAAGGCTATTGGCGAAACGCTGGCATCCGTCAGAAACGCGTGAAAGCCTATAAACCCAACTGATTGGTTGGTCGAAGCCCATGACGCTTGAGAAGGGGACGCTCATCTTCGCCAACTACACGGCGAAGGTGAAGGACACCGGCGAAGGGATTGAAACGACCCTCGAGGAAGAGGCGAAGAAGCTCAAGATCTACGACGCCGCGAAGAAGTACGAACCCAGGCTTGAAGCGGTAGGGGAGGGATGGCTCATCTCAGGTCTGGACGAGGAGGTCAAGAAGATGGAGGCAGGACAGAGGAAGGAAGTAGAACTGTCGCCGGAGAAGGCTTTCGGGCTGAGGGACCCGACCCAGATGAGGATGGTCCCCCTCAGAAAGTTCGGCGAAAAGGCACACGAACTCGAGGTCGGCGACTCAGTCGACATCGACAACAGGATGGGCATCATCAGGTTCATCGGCTCGGGAAGGGCCCAAGTGGACTTCAATCACAGGCTCGCCGGGAAGTCGATAACCTATGATTTCGAAGTCGTCAAGAAGGTCGAGACTGACAACGAGAAGGTAAGGGCGCTAATCGACAGAAGATTTGGAGGAGAGGGAAGCAAGGTCGGCTTCAAACTGAGCGAAAGGGACCTAGAGCTGTCTGTCCCAGAGGAGCTGTTCCTGCTCGAGGGGCTGCAGATCATCAAGAGAGGAATATCAAATGACGTCTTCAAGTTCGTTCCGACGGTCGCAGAACTTACTTTCGTGGAGAAGTTCGTCAACGAGAAGCCAGTCGAGAAGAAACAGGAGGCCCCGAAAAAGGAATCCAAGACGCCCGCTAAACCGGCGCCAAGGCCGAGGCGGAAGAAGGCCGCAGCTCCCGCCCAGACAACCTAGACCACACCGGTCGACTTCGCCAGTTCGGCGGCGCTTCTCTTGGTCATCTTTCTTCGTGAAAGGATTGTGTACCTGTCAGGGCGGATAGAGCTGGCCCTGATCAGGGATTCGATGACCTTCCCATCACTGACTCCGATTTCGGAGGCAGTCACGGGCGCGTGAACGTTGATCAGAGCAGAGCGGACCCCCTGCCAGTCGAGCCCGTGAAGCTTCGCCATCATGATCGTCCCGATCCCGCACTTCTCGCCGTGCAGTCCCGAATCCGGGGCTAGCAGGTCCAGGTAGTGACTGAAGAGATGCTCCGAGCCGCTGCACGGCCTCGAGCTGCCGGCTATCCCCGCCGCGACCCCTGTGCTAATCAGAGCCTCGACCAGATCTCTGACGCTGTCCCTTCCGAACCTCCCGATCTTCCTGGAGCCATCGATTACGACATTCGCGCTCATCAGAGCGAGGCTGGCTGCATAGCCACCGTAGTACTCGCCCGTCGCCCGGCTTGCGAGCTGCCAGTCCTTCACCGCCGTCAGCTTCGAGACCAGGTCGCCGCAACCTGAGGACAGGAGGCGTCTAGGAGCGGATGCTATCACATCTATGTCGGCGAGGATTCCCACCGGGGGCTTCGCCATGACCGAATAGGGCCGGTCGAGTCCCTTTAGCGAGGCGAACGGGCTCGATATCCCGTCATGCGACGCACTCGTAGGCACCGAATAGAAGGGAAGGTGCTTGCGGAAGGCGGCCAGCTTGCCGACGTCGACGCTCTTCCCTCCACCGACCCCGATTATGCACCCCGACCCCGCACTCTCGCGCATTACCCGCCCGACGTTCTCCGTGTCCGCAGCGACGACCTCCACCCATGTCGCCCGCGAGCCCAGCGTGGAATCGACCACGTCTCGAACTTTTGATTGGACGTTGGACCCCGATGCCACTACGATCCTCTTCCTACCAGCCGAGTCCTTGATGAATTCACCAAGCTCAGGCAGAACGCCCTCGCCGATGAGCACCTTGGTCGGAAGTTCCATCGTATGCCTGGATGAGGCCACGTTCGACGAGCATGGAAGAGTCGATTTAAGCTCATTGCGCGCGCAAGTCGAGAGGCTCAGGCCCTTCCCCGCGGGCAACAGTCAGGGTAAGGGCCCCTTTCCGTCGCTCTCTCATCGGGGATACTGGTCCCGTCTGCACCGCCATCGTGAAGGATCCGTCGAGGCGAGGCAGGCCCTCCTTTTTCCGTGATTCACCGGGAAACATTAAATAAGGAACGGGCTCACGGCGGTCTTGTCCGTTCTGAAGGTGTTTGTGAGCATGATTTCAAGAGATTCAAAGGCAATTGGCGGGAAGACACTGGGGTCCGCAGTCTATCACGGTACTACCACAGTGGGTCTGGTCTGCTCTGACGGTGTAGTGCTGGCCACCGACACCAGAGTGACGGCCGGGGGCTTCATCGCCCACAAGAGGGGAAAGAAGCTCCTCAGAATCGACGACAACATCGCGATGACGATCTCTGGAGGGGTCGCGGATGCCCTGAATGTCGTTGACATTCTGAAGTACTACACAAACCTCTACAGGATCGAGAGGGGCAGGCAGATGCCGGTCAGGGCCGCTGCGCAGGTCGTCTCGAACGTGCTCTTCTCGTCGAGGCTCTACCCGTTCATCGCAGACGTCCTCGTTGGAGGGGTCGACACCAAGGGCGGTTCGATCTTCAGCGTGGACTTCTTTGGTTCCATGAACCAGGAAAAGGTTGTCGCGACGGGGAGCGGCTCTCCCGTGGCATACGGGATACTTGAATCGGAATACAAGGAAGACATGACGGCGTCAAAGTGCTACCCGATAGCCGCAAAGGCGATAATCGCGGCGACGAGGAGGAACGTGTACACCGGCGACCACTTCGACATCGCGGTGCTGGACAAGGCCGGATTCCGGGAGATACCTGAACAGGAGAAGGAAAAGCTCCTCGCCCAGTTCACGACTAACGATTAGGTTTGGAACAGAAAGCGAACGGCGCAAGCCTGATGAGTGCGATACTGAACAATATCCCAGCGGAGGCTCAGATAACAAGGATCGAGTACGAGGGGCCTAGGATAGCTCTCTACACCAGGAACCCGGCCTTCCTTCACAAGAACAGCTACGTAATCTCCGAGATAGTGAACTCCCTGAAGAAGAGAGTAGTCACTAGGACGGAGAAATCGATAAGGAAGCCTGAAAGCGAAGCCAGGCAGATACTCGAGAAAACTCTCCCCGCGGAGGCTGAAGTGAGTAACTTCTTCTTCGACGACGCGCTGGGGGAGATAACGGTGGAGGCTGGGAACCCGAGACTCTTGTCGCAGGAGGCGGGCTTTGACCTTGGAGCCTCGATGGAGCAGACTGGGTGGAAGGTGAAGGTGAGGAAGGCACCTCACATCAAGTCCACGGCAATCCAGAACGTCTACTACGCGATGAAGGTCGGAAGTGACGTAAGGGAGAAGTTCTACAGGGAGCTTGGGGAGGCCATCTTCAGACCCAGGCTCACGTCGGCCGAGCACGTTACGATCAAGACGCTCGGAGCATTCCAGGAAGTCGGGAGGTCGTGCCTGCTCGTCGAGACGGCCGAGAGCAAGGTGCTTCTCGACTGCGGCATCCACCCAGGCGCGAGAAACGCGTGGGACGCCTATCCCAGGCTCGACTGGGCCGACGTATCGCCGAGGGACATAGACGCCATAGTTATCAGCCACGCCCACCTCGACCACATGGGTTTCCTCCCGGCGGTGTACAAGTACGGATACGACGGACCTGTCTACTGCACAGAGCCGACCCTGCCGCTTATGACCCTGTTGCAGAACGACTTCGTGAAGATAGCACAAATCGAGGGAGGGAGGCTGATCTACGACCAAAAAGACATCAGGGACGTAATCCAGCACGCGATTACCCTGCCGTACGGAATGGTCACTGATATCTCGCCTGACATCAAGCTGGTCTTCAACAACGCGGGGCACATCCTCGGGTCTGCGACGGTCCACCTGCACATCGGAGAAGGGGCTCACAACATCGTCTACACCGGCGATTACAAGTACGGAAAGACTCAGCTCTTCGACTCGGCCACCTGGAACTACCCCCGGGTGGAGACGCTGATCACCGAGAGCACCTACGGGGCGAAGGAAGACATCATGCCCGTCAGGGAAGAGGTGGAAATGGACTTCGTCAACTCAATCAACAGTGTGCTCAAGGGCGGAGGAAAGGTGTTGATCCCAGTCCCTGCAGTCGGCAGGGCGCAGGAGATTCTCCTGGTGATCGACCAGTATATGAGGAACAAGGTCTTGGTCGAGGCGCCGGTCTTCACCGAGGGAATGATCTCGGAGGCGACAGCCATCCATGTCTCATATGCAGACTACCTATCCAGAGAGCTCAGAACTAAGATCTTGGAGGAGGGCGTCAACCCATTCAAGTCGGAATACTTCACTGAAGTCGAGCACCCCTCGAACAGGGAGGAGGCGTACCGCGAGGGGCCCGCAATAATAATGGCCACATCAGGGATGCTTGAAGGGGGACCCGTTCTCGACTACTTCGAGAACATCGCCCCGTCAGACAAGAACAAAATCCTCTTCGTTTCATATCAGGTCCAAGGTACTCTCGGACGAAGGGTGTTGGACGGCAGCAGCCAGGCTAGCCTGATGGACCAGAGCGGCAAGATCAAGATTGTGGACATTAGGGCAACCGTGCAGAAGGTGGAAGGTTTCAGCGGCCACAGCGACTACAACCAGATAATCAGGTTCGTCGGAAAGCTCAGGCCCAAGCTGCAGGTGGTCCTCGTAAACCATGGCGAGAAGAGGAAAACTGAGAACCTAGCATACGCCATCCAGAGGATCTACAGGGTGCCGGCCCTTCATCCCGCGGTCCAAGAAGCAATCAGGGTCTACTAAGGACAATCCTGTCACTAGTATAGCAAGAAGCAGTATGGGTTTACCTTGGACCCGCTCTCCAGCTACCTGAAGGCGCTAAGATCGGACTATACGAGAGAGACCTACAACTCGAGCATCAGACTTGTCGTTGGAGACGGGAACAAGTTCCTGAGCCTCGCGAAGAGGAACCGCTTGAAGGCCGAGGAATGATTAGAAACAGGTGCAAAAACATGGCTCCCTCCGAGGACTCGGTCGGGTCGGCAGATTCTCCGTGCACGCATCAAACTTAAGGGTCCAAGTCGTCCAAGCTCCCACGTTGAGGAGGAGAGACGCAGGGGCGGGGGCCTTTTTGATAGCCTTCGGAGTCATCACATTCGTCCTTCCATTGTTCGGCATCGTGTCACTCAAGGATGAGGACGAGGAAGCGGTGTTGGTTGTGTTGTCGGCGGTGGCTGGGATACTGCTTGTCATAATCGGGTTGGCCTTCCTCGGAATTAGAAGAGGTTCGAAGAGGAAAACCTCAAACTGAGTCGAGAGTAGTTCCTCAGTCATTGGCCTGCACGACCCTCAGAACCTTGACGACCTCTTGGATGCGCTTGTCTAGATCCATGACGATCTGAAGATGAGTCTTTTCCCCAACGTAGAACTCTTCCGAAAGCTCGATCTTGATGCTACTGAACCTGCTGCGCGCGCCGCGCTGAACGAGAGAGGGGAGCGTGGAGGATACGACGCTCCTAATCATGATTTGTTCTCTTCGTCTTCTACAATCCCTATATCTTCCCTCCAGCTGGTCTTCCAGATTCCGGGCTTCAGATTGGAACCAATCATTATCGTGTACACGAAGGAGGAAGCAAAGAGGCCGTACGACAGGTTCGACAACTTCATCGACGTTTCGTTCTGGATAGGGACGGAGTGCAGCGAACCCGAGAGAAGTGGCAACGTGAAGATGGTCAGGATTGAAATGTATTCGGCTGGCGACCTCGAAGGCCTAGACTACCTGAAGATATTCGTCAACTTACTGCTCGACCGCGGGATCGACCATGAGACCAAGTTCTTCCCTGAGCCTCCTCCTTCGGATGGTTCCACGGGTTCGAGAGGGCCTCCACCGCCGGGCGACGAGGCGCTGCCTTCAGAATCGGAGGAACCCCACCCGACAGGATACGAGGCAGAGATGGAAGAACTGAGAGAGAGGCGCAAGAAGGGGAGTTTGAGTGAGAAGGAGTACAAAGCACAGCGGGAGAAATTGCTCAAGAGGTGGAGGAAGGAAGTGGACGAGCGCCTGAGCAAGTAGCGATTGCCCTCTGATTTTTGGAGCGCGAGGATTGGCTGACGGGAGCTAGCTCGCTTTCATGCCTCTGCCTCCAGCTTGTAATCATCGGGTCTCATCCGGAACCCGAACGAGTCTGACCCCCGTCGGGACCGAGTCCTTGGCCTTCCTCTCTCCGTTCGGATTCGCTCAGATGATTAGGCGACTCCCTCCGGGCCCGAACCCGAGCGTGGAAGGAGGGGCATCGCACCATCTCGTCGAAATCCCCCCCGGGGCATAATTGGCGGGTCTGAGGGCATCTACCAAGGTCAAAAACGTCAACGCTACGTAGAGTAGGTGCTTAGCACCTCCTTTACATTCAACACGCATCTGTCTTTGTCTCTTGTCGCCTTCTTTTGCGCCCGGTGAAACTCCAACCTAGCTGAATTATTGAGACTCCGGCAATGGAATCAGTTTTTTCAATGGGCGGGCAAAGACGCCTATCAGACCACAGCCCACGACAACCACGCCGGCAATGAGAATCCCGTTCGTGACGCCGTAGTAGCTTGCCGCGAAGGCCCCAAAAATCACACTAACAGGGGCTGTCAGGAATTCAACGAACTGTTTGAACCCAAATATCCGCCCGAGCACTGGGCCCGGAACAGTCTGCTGGTAGTAGACTGTCGGTATGGTGTCGGAAAACGGTAGGAAGAGGCCGAAGACGAAAATGGCCACGAGGGCCTCTGGCAGGGTGGTGGTAAAGGAGAGCGCCATTACGGCCGCTCCCATTCCGAAAAGCGAAGTAAGAATTGCCAGCCTTCTCCTTTGTACCCTTTCTATTTTAGCAAGGTAGATGACGCTCGTGAGAATGCCGGCGGCGCTGAACGTCCCGAGCATGCCGTAGCCGAAACTGCCGGACATCAGGACGTTATCCGAGAAGATCAGCGCATAGACGTACCAGAGCGCCCCAAGGCCAAAGTTCGAGCCCATCACCAAGATCGACATCCAAACGAGATCCATTCTTGTCTTGAAGTACGCGAACCCTTCCTTGAAGTCCCTTTTCCACGTGTGCTGCATTTGCCCGAGAGGCATGGAGGGCACCGTGATCAGCAAAAGTGCGAAGACCAGCACCACGAAGCTCAGGCTGTCGGCCAGAAGCGCGGCCGCGGTCCCAAACAGCGCTATAGTGATCCCGGCAAGCGCCGGTCCGGCTATGCTGTCCGCCTCGAAGACTGCCGTGAAGGTCGAGTTCGCCCTCAGAAGGCTGCCCTTCTCAACCAGAAATGGCACTACCGTGTTGCCGGCCAGGTCAAAGAGCGCACCAAGCAGACCCACGGAGAAGGCGACTGCGAAGATGAAAACCAGGGGAGTGTACCCCACTAGGTTTCCCGCGCCGATTGCGCCGAAGAGCACTGCCCTTGTGGTTTCGGTCGCGAGCATAATCCTCTTCTTGTTCCACTTGTCAACATAGACCCCAGCGAACAGCCGCACCAGCGCTCTCGGTATCATGAAGACGACCCATGTGATAGCCAAATCGAACGCCGAACCAGTGATTGTGTAGACGAGCCAAGAGAGAGCTAGGTTCCCGAAATAGTCGCCGAGCGAGGAAACCCCTCTGCCGAACAGAAGAGCAAGAAAGTTCTTGTTTCTAGAAAGAGATGGATACTGGGGCTTTGCCATGCCCGAATGACTCAGGGTACCCAGATGTTTGATCCTTATTAGCTCTAAATAGGTCGGGGAGACTCTATCAAGGTCAAAAACGTCAACGCTAAGGGTCTACTAGACCGACGAAGAGCGACCCAGAACGAGCTAAATGGCGATCGGCCACCCTCTTGTTTCCGCGACCAAGTATTCTGGCCTAAGGAAGGGGACGCTTTCTGATGGAGACGTTCAGGGTGAGGGTGGCGACGATGAAAGACATCGAACCTCTGGTGCGCTAAAGGCACGTGATGTTTGAGGACATGCGCCCACGGACAGCGGAAGAGCACCGCGTCGGTGACAGAGCTTACAGGAAATGGGCTGTCGAGAAGATGAAGAAGAGGCACCTTCGTTGCCACCTAGTGACCGACAAGAAAGGCGAGGTAGCAGGAGGTGGGGGGAATCTAGCTCCAAGAGGTCCAGCCGTCTCCGGGGCACGGTGCCCGCCTGATGCCCTATCTGTTTTCGATGTCCACCGAACCGAAGTTCAGGCGAAAGGTGGTAGCCACGCTTGTCGTGAAAGAAGCAGAGAAGCGAGCGTGGGCCAGCGGCTATTCCTCAATGAACCTCCACGCCTCGAAGAAGGGGGAGGAAAATCTACAAGAAGTTGGAATGGAAGCGGAGCCGGGAAATGTACACTGAGCTCGAGT
>Ga0181539_1003437_pt1 | contig 14516 bp, 13 predicted proteins | sample PEATcosm2014_Bin_46_FD_119767 | JGI IMG/M metagenome (GOLD analysis project Ga0181539, IMG submission 119767) | Peatland microbial communities from MTU Mesocosm Facility, Houghton, MI, USA - PEATcosm2014_Bin23_60_metaG | ecosystem: Environmental > Terrestrial > Soil > Wetlands > Peat | place... | reverse complement strand
GTGGCCGGCTGGATCCGGGGGCTCGATCCGTCTCCCGGGGCCTATGCCCTGTGGCGGGGAGAGGTCTTGAAACTGTTTGCCGCCAGGGTGAAGAAATCGGCGGGGGGAGCCGCGGCCCCGGGCGCGGTTTTGGGGCTGAGCTCCCGGGGGCTGGAAATCGCCTGCGGTCAGGGCAGCATCCTGGTGCAGGAACTGCAACTGGCCGGACATAAACGTCTGACGGCTCCTGAATTCCTGCGGGGCCATCCTTTGCTCAAACAGGTCTTGGATTGAGGCGCGACAAGATGGAGGAACCGGTCAAAATTCTGAACGGCGGTAATTCCCTCCGGCCCCAGAAACGCATCTTCCTGGGATTGCTGGCCGTCACCTGCCTGCTGTTCACCATTTTGTTGGGGGTGCTGTGGTACGTGCCCTATGTGGGGCTCAGCAACCTCAATCCCCATCTGCCCTTGATCTTGGGGGGGGTGTTCGCGGCGCTGCTGCTCCTCCTGGTGGGCGGCCTGCTGCTGTTGGCCCTGACGGTGGTGTTGGGCCGGGACCTGTTCTTTTCCCGAAAACTCCGGGGCGCGGTCATCAAGCTGCTGCTGCCCCTGATGAGCGGGGTGGGCAAACTCTGCGACGTCTCCAAGGACCAGGTGCGCCGCTCTTTCATCGAGATCAACAACCAACTGGTGCTGGCCCAGCACTCCCGCGCCACCCCGGACAAGCTGCTGTTGCTCATGCCCCACTGCCTGCAATTCCATGAATGCAAGTTCCGCATCACCGGCAACACCGTGCACTGCCAACGCTGCGGCAAATGCCCCATCAAGGGGCTGGCGGAACTCTCGGAGAAGTACGGGGTGGGGCTGGCGGTGGCCACCGGCGGCACCCTGGCCCGGCGCATCATCGTGGAGCGGCGGCCACGGCTGATCATCGCGGTGGCCTGTGAGCGGGACCTGAGCAGCGGCATCCAGGACAGCTACCCGCTGCCGGTCTTCGGGGTGCTCAACTCCCGTCCCCAGGGCCCCTGCTATGATACCCTGGTGGACCTGGAGAAGGTGGAAGAGGCCCTGAAGACCTTCCTGCTGCCTGGCTCGGCGCCGTCCGGCAGCTCAGAGAATGGCGCCAGAGATGAGAAAGGCGCTGGGGAAGGCAATCCTCTTAGTGAGAGTATTAACTAGATGACATTCTCATCGAGTAGCGGCAAGCCTTGGCTGGCGCAGGCTAAAGCCTGCGGCTACAGTTAATAATGTAGGGTGCGCACTGCGCCCCGATTGGGCACTGCGCACCAATTCCTTAGTTAATGTTAGGGTGGGCACTGCCCAGCAATTCCTTAAAAATCTATAGTCCCTTCTTTATCCCCTCTCCCCCGATGGGGGAGAGGGTAGGGTGAGATGGAACTTAATCCTTTTCCGCTGCGATTAATAAGTATCGTTACTCGAGGTTATTATCATTACCTTTCGAGATTCTAGTTCTGCAAGCCTTACTTTGCCCGGGCGATCATTAAGGGACAGGAATAATAGTGATGTCTAAGCTGGGCTCCATAAAAACCGCTCGGAAGCTTTTAAAGAAGCATGAGCTTTCCGAACTGCGGGCTGCTATCAACTACATAAATGCCTTTTCCGGAAAGCGGTTTGTTCTAAAAATTGGTGGTTCTATCTTAGATGACTTGAGCCTTTTACCTTCACTTATTGAAGATGTGATTTTTTTGAAAAAAGTGGGAATAGATGTGGTCCTGGTTCATGGAGGCGGTTGCCATCTTAACCAGGCCATGGAGGAAAAAAACTTAAAAATTAATAGGATTCGGGGATTGCGGGTAACGTCGGCGGAAGTGCTGGAATTGGCCGCCAGGGTTTTCGCCGAAGTTAGCCGAAAAATAAAGACTGAGATTGAAAGGCGTGGATATCATTCCATAATCTTTGGGCGGGAGACCGGCCTGGTAAAATCGGAGCGGATAGATTCGCCGGAATTAGGTTTTGTGGGGGTTCCACGGGCCGTTGAGGTTTCGTTATTAGATAACCTGGCGGATAAGGTGATCCCCATAGTCTCAGCGGTGACCGCCGGGACCCAGCCCGGGGACCCTGGCTTTAATGTTAATGCGGACGACGTTGCCGGCATCCTCGCCTCCAGCCTCGGCGCCGAAAAACTGATCCTGATGACCGACGTGGAAGGCGTTTTGGATGAAAACGGCTCGCTGCTCTCGACCCTGAGCGTCAGTCAGGTTGAGGCCTTGATAGAGAAGAAGATAATCCATGGAGGCATGATACCCAAGGTGGAAACCTGTCTTCAGGCCTTAAAAGGTGGAGTGCAAAAGTGTCATATTGTCAAAGGGAGCACTCACTCTTTTATCGATGAGATTTTGACGGATGCCGGGGTGGGGACGGAATTCGTCCGGGATGACTTAGCTGCTCAAGGGCGCCTATGAGGAAAGGTGATTGACGAATGGGGCCACGAATTGCTGCTAATTCAGAACCTGGCGGAGGCAGAGCGATGAAACGGCAGGAGATTTTAGAACTCCTGGCCCGGCATCGGGACGAACTCCGGGAATATGGGGTGGGAAGCCTGGCCCTCTTCGGCTCGGTGAGCCGGGAAGAGGAAACCGCGGAAAGTGATATCGATATCCTGGTGGAATTTTCCCGGCCGGTGGGGATGTTGGCCTTTCTACGTTTGCAGCATCGGCTGACGGAGATTCTGGGGAAGCGGGTCGATCTGGTCACCCCCAAGGGCCTGAGGCCAGCCTGGCGAGCGCGTATTTTGAGCGAGGCCGTCCATGCAGTCTAGAGACTGGAAAATCAGGATAATCGAATGAAGGTGTGGGGACAGAATTCGTCAGGGATGACTTAGCTGAGGAAGCCGATAGGTAAGGACGACGTATCCTTTATTTTTCAAGAACCAATTGAAAAGACTAAGATATAATAAATAAATTACGTTTTGGGCTAATAATTTGTGTATTAATTACACTTCGTTTAATGATTTTCAGAAAGATAATATAATAAAATTATTCCTTTGAGAGGAAAGTTGTGATGAAAAATTCCACTTATAAACCATCAGGTACCCCTGAGGGAAAGATCGTTTATATCCCGATCGAGAAATTGAGGTTCGACCCAGATAACCCTCGTTTGCCCTCCTCAATCAACAAAGAAGATCAGGCTGTGGTGCTCGAATGGATGCTGAGGGATGCATCCATTATAGAGCTGATGGGCTCTATAGGTGAAAAAGGCTATTTCCCGGGTGAACCCATACTCGTTGTGGAAGATAAATCAAAGGAAGGCTCATACAGAGTAGTTGAAGGAAACCGGAGACTTTGTGCTGTTAAATTATTGCTTAATCCAGATATTGCACAAATTCGCAGAAAATCTGTGCACGAAGCAAGTGCAAGTTCGTCCCAAAAGCCTGAAAAGCTTCCAGTCCTAATTTTCAATGACCGTAGCGAAATTCTCGGCTATTTAGGTTATCGTCATGTGACCGGAATTAAACAATGGGAACCTTTAGCCAAAGCCAAATATCTTAGCCAATTTAAAGAAACTTTGATTACTGCTGAACCATCCGATCAATATAGAACTCTTGCAAAGATTATAGGAAGCCGCTCTGACTATGTAGCAAGGCTTCTTACCGGCTTAGCATTATATGAGCAAATTGAAGAGAATGGATTTTTCGGAATTATGTCATTGAGTGCAGATGATATTGATTTTTCATTGTTGACAACAGCTTTGAGCTATAGCAACATCGTTTCTTTTTTAGGATTGCCTAACAGTTCAAACCCAAGCCTTCCTGGGCTAAAAAAAGAATCCCTAAAGGAATTGACCGAATGGATGTTTGAAAGAATTGGAGAAGGGAGGACGAGGCTGGGGGAATCAAGGCATCTCAAGGCATTGAATGCCGTTGTGATCTATGAAAAGGCGCTTGAAAGCTTTAGATCTGGCAGGCCCCTTAAAGAAGCAGAGCTTCTCACTGAAAATCCAGCAGAAATTTTCGCCATTTCCATTATGAATTCCAAATCAAACCTGGAAATGGCCAGAACCCATGTACATTTAGTTGAAAGGCCTTCCCCCGTAGATGCTGAAAACTTGTTGGAGATCACAAAACTGGCACGCGATTTAAGAACAGTTATCATTAGTCGTATAGAATTATTAGAAAATTAACACTCACTGTTATGGTATCAATTTCATCTTCCATTTATTTTATGCGGTTAGATACCCTGCCTCCCGCAGCAAAATACGAGACCCATATTTGGGCGGATTATATAGAATTATTATGCTTGGCCAATGGAGACGGAGAATTTTCAAAGGCTGATGCATTGGAGCGCTTTCGGGTGCGCTTAAGAGACCTTGGTGAGGGGGGGGATGATCTCTCGCACGAGGATGACTTATTACCAGGTGAGGAAAACGACAAGTTAGTTCAGCTGATTAGTGATAGGTATAGACACCTATATTACCGAAGAGAGGTGTTTGTTGATTTTTATCCTTTTTCATTTTCCGATGATAAGAATGTTTTGATCAGAAAAGATCCTCTGACCCTGAAGCATAAATTCTACATTTATCTTCTCCTGGCCTCTAACCTTCATAATGTCGAAAAACCCATTGAGTCTCCGCTTACTAGCGACTTTGAATTTCTAAGCAAAGAAGCAATGAAAAAGCTCCTACCTGTCGATGCCAAAGTGCATATTTTTCGCAACAATGCCCTGCATCAAGGGAAATATACAGGAAACCTATGGAATAAGATCAACACACTTGCAAAAGACCTTCGGGAACGGGTCCTTGCGTCCGAAAGCGAGTTTTCGGCACAGAACACAGGAGACAAAGGGTTGGATGTAGTTGGATGGTTCCCGTTTCCCGATGCAGATGCAGCACCGGGCTTGCCTATTTATTTTGGCCAATGCGGATGCACGGCAAGTTGGGTTGAAAAGCAGGACTCTTGTAGCCATGGAGCCTGGAGCCAAATCATGACCTTTTGCTCGCCACCTGGCAAAATTGCTTTTATACCATTCTGTTTTCGGAATTCTGATGGAGGATGGCACAAACTAGTTGATATCCATTGGGCAATACTGATAGACCGCCTTCGGTTAATCCATCTTCTTCAGGACCGACTCCAGCATTTTGAGCCATTGAGATCCTGCGATATTGTGGAAGAAATAATTCACCAGCCCGAGCCACTTTTTTAAGTGGCCATTCTTAAAAAAATGCTGTATTATTGCTTCAAAGTTATGGAGCAGATCTCTGGGGGCAAGCGGGGAGTGGGTGGCAAATTAACAGCAGTGTCGCTTTTCTCTGGATGCGGCGGTTTTGATTGGGGTGTCCATCGGGCCGGCGTAGAAATCATTTTTGCCAACGATATCGATCCACATGCCGCTGCGGCTTACAAAGGCATTTTCCCCAAAGTTGATTTCATCCTGGATGACATATGCAATATCTGTGAATTTCCCAAAGCTGATATCCTCATAGGATGCTATCCATGTACTGGCTTTAGTGTAGCTTCTCGCCGCCGTTGGCGAAATTCTGGAGAACGGGATCTGCGTAAAAGAAGTGATAATTTTCTATATGAGCAATTCCTTCGAGCATTATCCCAGGTACAGCCCAAATATCTTTTTGTTGAAAATGTGAGGGGAATGCTTTCTGCAGAAAAAGGATGGTTCCTCAGGCAGCAGACCGATGGATTTGACAGTCTGGGATATGAGGTAAAATATAAGCTTATGTCAGCAGCAGAATTTGGTGTGTCCCAGTCTCGGCAACGGGTATTTATAGTTGGAGTTAGGAAAGATATCCAAAATTTTGAATATTCCTTTCCGAAACCGACCCATGGCCCTAAGGAGTCTCACAATTATATGGTACTCCAGGACGCGATTGGAGACATGAAAGAATGGCCTGTCGGAGAGTTTTTTGATTATAAATTTCATGGGCATTATCTCACTAGGAACAGAAAAAGGGGGTGGCAAGAATTAAGTTATACTATCGTAGCTGATTGTCGGCATGTTCCCTTGCATCCAATAGGCGAACCTATGAAATACATCAAGAAAGATACCTGGGCACTTCAAGGGAAGTTTAATAGGCGCCTTTCTTGGGGAGAATCGGCCCGAATCCAAGGATTACCTGAGAATGCAATTCCTTCTGGAACATTAGATGATAAATATAGAGTTATCGGGAATGCTGTACCTCCTGCATTTGGAACCGCGCTGGTTAAACCAATTATTGAATTTGAGTATTTGGATATTCGGTGCACAAGTTAGGCCGATATAAGGGATTTTTATGGATACAGTCCCGGCTGATAAGCGGTCTGAAATTATGCGCCGTATCACTAGCAAGGACACAAAACCTGAAATCATAGTTCGCCGCATCGTACATAGCCTGGGCTTTCGTTATCGTTTGCATAAGAAAGAACTACCCGGAAAGCCGGATTTAGTTTTCTCTAAACGGCGCAAGCTCATGTTCGTTCACGGATGCTTTTGGCATCAACATGATGGCTGCAAGTCCTCACATATCCCGAAAACCAGGCGAAGCTATTGGAAACCAAAGCTCAATCGTACCGTTTTTCGAGATAGGGAAAATCAGGCAAAACTTCGTGAACTTGACTGGGATATTTTAGTAATTTGGGAATGCGAAGTGCGGGAAGTTCAGCAAATTGCTAAAAAAATTATAGCTTTCTTAGGTAAATAAGAATAAGGGCGAATAATCCTACTCAACTAAAATCATCTGAGCCCCTGGAAAACCAAGAGGCCTCTCTTCTTTTAAAACTGCGCGTATCGCCACGCTAACGTGCCGACCTGAGGAAATTTTGCGCAAGAGGCCCAAATCCGAGCAGGGCCGCGGCGCCCGCGCCCTGGCCCTGGACATCCTGGCCGCGGCCTCGCGGCAACAGGGGAGGTCGGTGGAGGAACTGCTGGCCGCCACCCTCAAACGGCAGCCTCAACTGCCGCGGCCGGAGAGGGCCTTGTTGCTGGAACTGGTACAGGGGGTGAAGCGCTGGGAACTGAAACTCGACTATTTCATTTCCCAGGTTTCCGCCATGTCGCTGCCGAAACTGCACCCCTTAGTCCTTTTGATCCTGCGCCTGGCCGCTTATCAGATCCTGATGCTGGACCGGGTGCCGGCCCGGGCCGCGGTCCACCAGGCCGGTCTGGAGGCCAAGGCCCGGCGCTTGCCGCCGGCTTACGGGGGCTTCATCAACGCGGTGTTGCGCCGCCTGGCCGCGGGCGACCTGCCCCCACTACCGGAGCGCCAGGACGATCTGGTGGCCGCCCTGAGCGTGGAACACTCCCACCCCCCCTGGCTGGTGCGCCGCTGGCTGGAGCGCTGGGGCCTGGAGCAGACCGAAGCCAGGCTGGCCGCCAATAATCGCCTCCCTCCCCTGACCATCCGGGTTAACACCCTGAAGACCGACCCGGCAACCCTCAGGGTCCGGCTTAGCCGGGAAGGGGTGGAAGCCCAGCCCTGCCGCTTCTCTCCGGTGGGGCTGCGGCTGACCGGGCTTAGGGCGCCGCCGCTGGAGCTCCCTTCTTATCAAGGGGGCCATTGGCTGTTTCAAGATGAGGCCGCGCAACTGGCCAGCATGCTGCTGCCCCCGGCGAGGGGGCGGCTGCTGGAATTGGGCGCCGGCCGGGGAGGCAAGACCACCCACCTGGCCGAGTTGTCCGGCAATGCCGGCCTGATCCTGGCTCTGGAGCTGCACCAGGGGAGGCTCCGGGAACTGCGGGGCTCGCTTTCGCGTTGGGGAGCGAGCGCCGTCCAACCCCTCCGGGCTGACGTCACCCGCGTCCTGCCTTTGCGAGATGGGGCCATGGACGCTGCGGTCCTGGACGCCCCGTGCTCCGCCCTGGGCATCCTCAGGCGCCATCCGGAAATCAAGACCCGCCTTAAGGAAGCCGATCTGGCCACCTTTCCGCCCCGGCAGCGCGCCTGGCTGGCGGCCGCGGCCGCGGCCCTGAGCCCCGGCGGCCACCTCCTCTATATCACCTGCACCGAGGAGCCTGCCGAAAACCAGGAGTTAATCGAGTCCTTTCTGGAGGCCCACCGGGAGTTTCGCCTAAGCACCGACCCGCAGCTCCTGCCGGCTCCCGCCCGCCATCTGGTGCAGCCGCCGGGGTGGTTCTGCTCCTCAGGCGCCGACGATCTGGATGGTTTTTTCGCGGCGCTCCTCACCAAAAACTAGGTAGATCCAAGATCGCAGGAGTATTCTGTTGATTATGATCGGGCTGTGTAGGTACATAAATATTTCTGATCCATCCCCTCGTGACTCCCGAAAATGCTGAGTTATAGATACTTCCTTAAAACATAATAAAATTTCCCTTGACAGATCCAACCGCCAGTGGTAAGATATTCTTACATGATGTAAGAAATGGAGGCGAGCTATGGATAGGAGGGATATCAAAACCATTTTGGTCAGATGCATAAAGGAAATCCAAGAATTAAATGGACTACCTATCTCTGATGTGCAAGATTCCACTTGCCCAGTGGAAGATTTGGAAGGGTTTGATAGCCTAATCATGATTGAACTGGTTGTCCAGCTATCAAGTTTAATCGGGTTAGAATTAGAGGATGAAATATTCTATGCTAACCCCGAATCGGCCCAGGGAAGAATGTCGAGTCTGAGTATCAGGGACATCGTGGAGAGCATATATCAAATAACGATTTCTCAAAGAGGATAAGCTATGGGAAAATCTGCAAATATGATGGCAAAGATAGCTTATAAGTTAAAGCTTGCAAGAGAAATGGCAGGTCTTTCACAAAATCAAGTGGCTAAAATCATGGATTTAAAGCGCCCGGCTATTTCCGAGATAGAGGCGGGACGCCGAAAAGTGTCTGCTGAGGAAGTAGCTGAACTCTCAAGGATTTATTCCGTAAGTGTGAATTGGCTCATTGGGAAATCTGAAGAGGAAGACGAAAATCAAATCCGAATGGGCTTAGCTGCCAGGGAACTAAGCAAATTAAAGCCCCAAGATGTTGACCGCCTTCTCAAAATCTTATCTGCCCTTAGGCATAAAGGGGACGATAATTGATTGCCAATCGAAAAAAAATTGCCCTGGAAGCTCTAAAAAGTGCAATCAGATTAAGACAGGACAAAAAAGTTCATATCGAAGACCCTATTCCTATATACGATTTTGTAGAGGATCTTGGGATAGAAGTGAGATTTGTTGATATCCCCAGCATGGAAGGGGTATTCTTGAAGAAATTTCCTCCTGAGATTCTCATCTCATCACACCGACCTCCAGGGCGACAAGTTTATAACTGTGCGCATGAATTAGGTCATTACTTATTTAATCATGGTTCTCATGTTGATGAGGTTAAAGCGAGTTTTCACAAGGAGAAGGTTTTTTCACCAGAGGAATTTTTAGCCGATACCTTCGCTGCCTTTTTGCTAATGCCAAAAACTACTGTTAACAATGGTTTTCTAAGGCGTGGTTGGAAGCCAGAGACATGTACTGCACAAACAACGTTTAAAATCGCATGCTGGCTTGGAGTGGGTTATTCCACCCTCTTGAATCATATGCAGATAAGCCTAAACTTAATTTCAAAGGAACATGCTGAGCGCCTTTTGAAAATATCACTAAAACAAATTCGATTAGAATGTATTGGTAAAACGATCGATGGAAACTTAATACCAGTTGATTATTTTTGGACAGGGCGCCCTATCGATATTCAAGTAGGGGATATGATTCTTCTCCCACCATCCACCCAATATGAAGGCAAGAGCTTGACGCTAATTACATCGGATAATCGGTCAACTCTTCTCCAAGGGGAGCAAATTGGGATTTCAAGGGTTTTTGATAATAATTCTCCTTGGGCTTGTTTTGTAAGGGTTTCCCGAAAGGGTTACGTTGGTTTGAGTCGCTATCGCCATTTGGAGGACCATGAACATGATTGACTACTACTTAATAAAAGAAGAAAACCTTTCACATGCTTGGACTAAAGCTTTCTTTAAACTGTTGAGTCCAGGAATAAGTGAAATACAGCCATTATTAATTATTATCGATGGCTTTGATCGAAATATTGCTAAGGAGGATTCTGACATTAGAGAAGCAGTCGATGATTCGCTTAAAAGAAATGGTATGGCCTCCTGCCATACCGTTGCAAACACAATATTCCCGAAATCTCTTTGGAATCCAAATTCTGACAGAGAGGTATTATACAATAGATACACCAATATCCTGGCAAGATTGAGGAAATATCCTAAGAATAAATATGGATTATATTTCGAGCGTTTAATTAACATCGGTCCGGAAAATTCAAAAGTTAATCAAATAGAGCATATTATAAATACTTATTTAAGAGGAAATCATCGTAGAAGCGCCCTTCTGGCTAGTATCATTAATCCCCATGAGGACCACACGAACCAGAGAAGGCGCGGATTCCCATGCTTACAACAGGTTAACTTTTCGCGATTCGGTAATGAAGGACTATCTATAACAGGTATATATACGACTCAGCATATATATGAACGTGCATATGGCAATTACTTGGGGTTATGCAGATTGGGGCATTTCATAGCTCATGAGATTGGATTAGAATTAAAGCAAATGATATGTTTTACATCTAATGCAAAGCTCGGCAATATATTGAAATATTCCGTCACTGATTTAGCCCAGAAATTGAAGAATATTTTGTGATTGTATTATTCTCATATATCCAAATAACGTCGTTTTATCTTAACTTACAAATGCTATATTATGACTAAAAAAGCCAAAAATTGCAATAAGAATGCTAATATTATCCAAAACCATCGTCAATTATCAGGTGAATCATCTGATGGCTCATCATTTTTTAATTCACCTTTTATATTCACGCGTCTTTCCCCTGCAAAGCCCACAAAAGTTTTTGAAACTTATTGGAAATTTGCAGCAGAAAGGCAAGCAATATTTTTTCGAAAGATGAAGGATGAAGAACCTCCTTGGACAAATGATATCATTCTAAGTAAATATAAATTTACCAATGCCTATAGAGCTTCTGATAGATTAAGTCAATTCCTTATTAAAGAAGTTATTTATAATGGCAATCAGTCTCAAGATGATATATTCTTCCGAACAATCCTATTTAAGGTATTTAATAAAATCGAAACGTGGCAATTACTTACTGAGAAATTCGGAACTATATCTTATTCGGACTATTCGTTTGATTCCTATGATGCCGTTTTAACAGAAATTAAGAAATCTGGTTTGCCTATTTTTTCCGCGGCTTACATTATGCCATCAGGAAATGGAGCACTTATTAATTCTCTTAAGCATCAAAGCTACCTTAAGCTCATCGAAATGATGATGAAAGATGAGGTCCCATTAAAAATTGCCTCTATGCGTTCCATGCAAAATGCGTTCGACTTACTGAGGTCGTACCCGATGATTGGTGATTTCCTTGCTTATCAATATGTTATCGATTTAAATTATAGTGAACTTACTGATTTTTCAGAAATGGAATTTGTTGTTCCAGGTCCTGGAGCTCGTGATGGAATTCGAAAATGCTTCTCTGACCTTGGTGGATTAACTGAAATTGAAATCATTAGCTTAATGGCGAACCAACAGGAAAAGGAATTTGAGAGATTCGGGCTTGAATTTCAGTCTCTTTGGGGGAGGCCATTGCAACTCATTGATTGTCAAAATCTTTTTTGCGAAGTAGACAAATATTCTAGGATGGCTCATCCTGAAATCAGGAGTAGGAGTGGCCGAACTCGAATTAAACAAATATATCGTCCCAAAATGGAAAAGATTTCATATTGGTATCCACCTAAGTGGGGTTTAAATCACCTAATAGCATAGTAAGAGAATCGTATGAAGCTTCATAAGTCACCTTTTAAACTTCGCGAATTTAAAATAGAGGTAACACATAGATGCAATCTTTATTGTATCCACTGCTCCAGTGAAGGTTCACCATCTAGTAATATTTCTATGGATAAAACCGATTGTTTAAGAATCCTTAATGAAGCTATTCAAATGGGCGTGCAAGAGGTGGCCTTTTCAGGGGGGGAGCCTTTACTTTGGCCTCACCTCAAAGATGCTATTATACTTGCAAAAGAAGGAAGTATGAGGGTTTCTATTTATACTTCTGGAAACGTATCCGACATTAATCATAAACTATCCATGATAAAAAATCTTAATGTTGACCGCTGTATTTATAGTATATTCGCCTCTTTTCAGGAGATGCATGACAGAATCACTAGAAAACCGGGAAGTTTCATAGCCACATTAAAAGCAGTTTCCTATTCAGCATCAATTGGTTTAACTACGGAATTTCATTTTGTTCCATTTTCTGAAAACATTAAGGAAATCGATAAAATAGCAAACCTATCCTATGAGCTCGGAATTAAGCGTATAAGTGTTCTGCGGTTCGTACCCCATGGCCGTGGCCAGCTCCAACATGGTTTTATTTTAAATAGTTCTCAAAACGTTGATTTAAGGAATGCAATTATAAGATTGAGAAATAATGGTTACGATATTAGAACTGGCTCTCCTTATAATATATTAATGCTCGACGAACAACCGCAATGTTGCTCTGGAATAGATAGGATTACCATTGGTCCAGATCTGAGGATTTTCCCATGTGATGCATTTAAAAAAATTAAAGCGGACGATTTAGTTGGAACAATGGATTTCTCTAAACTTTATGGTGCCACTCTAAGTGAATGCTGGGAGAAATCACCCTTTTTGAAGGCAGTTAGGAGATATCTTACAACTGACTTTGCAGAACCTTGTTCCTCTTGTAATGAATTAGAAAGCTGCCTATCGGGTTGTCTTGCTCAAAAAGCTCTAATATACAATAACTTAGATAAGAGGCCAGACCCATTATGCTTGAAGAATAATTTTCCCCTGGCCGGGGCATCATAAGACTTTTTCTCCGGCTTGCCTTGAGGTATATTCGCTTCATCACCCGGGGTTAATGGGGGGGAAAAAATGGCGGTTCGCTTGGAAATCGGCTGGCGGCCGGAGCTGCCGGACGCGGAAGGGGAGGGGGTGCGTCGCCAGGCGCGGGAGTATTTCGGCCTGGAGACCGACCGGGTTCGGGTGCTGCGGGTCTTGATGCTGGACCTGGACTTGCCTGCCGGGGAACTGGAGGAGGTGCGCCGGGAGGTCTTCACGCACCCAGCCACCCAGACCTCCGGGTTCCGGCCTCTGGCCCAGGCCTTCGACTGGGCGGTGTGGGTGGGTTTCAAACCCGGGGTGCGGGATAATGCCGGGGCCGTGGCCCGGGAGGCCATTGAGGCCTATCTGGGACGCTCCCTGGCGCCGGCGGAGGCGGTCTATACCTCCAAGCTTTTTCTCTTTTCCGGGGAGGGCCTGGACCGGGGGCGCATGGCCCAGGTGGCCCGGGAACTGCTGGCCAACGAGATGATCCAGGAGTTCCGTCTCTTCTCCCGGCAAGATTGGGACCCGGAAACGGGGGTGGGTATCATCCTGCCCCGGGTACAGCTTACCCACTCCCCGGAGGTGGCGGTGTTCGACCTCAGTTCCCTGGAGACCTTACGGGAGTTGAGCCGCCAGCGCTATCTGGCGCTCAGGGACGCGGACCTGCCCATCATCAGGGATTACTTCCGGCGCCCGGAGGTCCAGGAGCGCCGGGCCGCGGTGGGGTTGGGGCCTCCCACCGACGTGGAGCTGGAGTACCTGGCCCAGGCCCGCAGCGACCATTGCAACCACAACACCTTCCGGGGCCTGTTCCACTTCCGCGACCCGGCCAGCGGAGAACACCTGGTGGTGGACAACCTGTTCAAGACCTGCATCGAGGCGCCCACCCGGGAGATCGCCCAGAAGAAGTCGTGGGTGGTCTCGGTGTTGTGGGACAACGCCGGGGTGGGGCAGCTCGACGACGAATTCTCCTATGTCATCAAAGGGGAGACCCATAACTCTCCCTCCAACCTGGAGGCCTACGGCGGCGCCCTCACGGGAATCGTCGGGGTCTACCGGGACCCCATGGGCACCGGCAAAGGCGCCCGGCTCATTGGAGGGATTTACGGCTTTTGCGTGGGCCCGCGGGATTATCCCGGCCCGTTGCGGCCCCGGCTCCACCCCCGGCGCCTGTTGGATGGGGTGATCGCAGGGGTTAAGGACGGCGGCAACAAGAGTGGCGTACCCACCCTCAACGGGGCCCTCTATTTTGATGAAAGCTACCTGGGCAAATGCCTGGTATTCGTGGGGGCCGTGGGTCTGTTACCCAAACAGCTCAAAGGGAAGCCGGCGGCCAAGAAGGCGGCTCAGCCCGGCGATCTCATCTTTATGTGCGGCGGCCGGGTGGGTAAAGACGGGATCCACGGGGTCACGGCCTCCTCGGAGGTGGCCTCCCCGGGCACCCCGGCGGGTCACGTACAGATCGGCGACCCTTACACCCAGAAGAACATGCAGGATTTTCTGCAAGAGGCCCGGGACCAGGGGCTCATCACCTTCATCACCGATTGCGGCGGCGGCGGGCTCTCTTCGGCAGTGGGCGAATCGGCCATGATGGCCGGGGGCTGCGAAGTGGACCTTTCCCGGGTGCCGTTGAAATATCAGGGTCTCGATCCCTGGGAAATCTGGATTTCCGAGTCCCAGGAGCGCATGGTGGTGGCGGTGCGCCCGGAAAACCAGG
>Ga0181539_1003428_pt1 | contig 14536 bp, 10 predicted proteins | sample PEATcosm2014_Bin_46_FD_119767 | JGI IMG/M metagenome (GOLD analysis project Ga0181539, IMG submission 119767) | Peatland microbial communities from MTU Mesocosm Facility, Houghton, MI, USA - PEATcosm2014_Bin23_60_metaG | ecosystem: Environmental > Terrestrial > Soil > Wetlands > Peat | place... | reverse complement strand
TGCCGATGGCCTCAAGCAAGGTCATGCCGGGCGTCATCTCGATCGGTCCCTTCTTCCCAACCTCGCCCATAAGGTAGACAACCTTGCTGTGGATCTGGCTGACCACCACCGAGACGTTGGGGTCCTGGACGAACTTTTTGAGCTTGGTCGCGATCTGATCGGCGAGCTGAAGGGGCGTCAAGCCGGAAGCCTGAACGTCGCCCAGCAGAGGCAGCGAGATCATGCCGTCGGGGCGGACCAGGAGACTGCCAGAAAGGGTCGGCTCCCTCCATACGCTGACCGTAATCACGTCAGACGCGCCGATGACGTAAGTACCTGCCGCGGCTCCGGCAGCCAAAGCCGGCGGCGCAGCGGCTGGAACGGTCGAGGCCGCCGGGGCTGGCTGGGCAACGGCCGGGGGTGGCTGGGCTGGTTTGCCGGCGGAGTCCTTGTCCTGGGCCTGGCAGAAGAGGCTCGGCACAAAGAATGCCAAAACAAGAAGTCTTCCCAGTTTCATAGTGCGACTTCCTTTCTGTTGGATGCGGTTGTGTCTTGCGCCCCAATTTGCTTGAGCTTGTAAAGCAGGGCCTTGTAGCTGATCCGCAGTTCGTCCGCCGCGCGCTTGCGATTGCCGCCTGTGGCAGCCAGAACCTCGGAGATCAACTGACGCTCGATCTGAGTGGATGCGGCCCGCGTGGCTTCCTTCAGCGAAAGCGGCTTGCGATGCCCATTCGACTTCACCGTTGGGGCCGCTGCCTTGAACGCGGCCAGGGAGATCGACTGGTCGCCGATGGCTACAAACGTCTTGATCGCGGTCTGAAGCTCCGACAGATTGTCGGGCCAGCTATGCTCCATCAGGAACCCAATGATCCCCTCTCGCAGAACCGGCTTGGGACGATCGAACTGCCTGGAGTAATGCGTCAAGAGGTCATCGGCGATGGCCAGAATCTCGGACCTCCTGCAGCGCAGGGGTGGAATCCGGAGCGTGACGGCCGAGACCAGGTAGTAGAAATCCTCCCTCATGCGCCAGCTCTTGACCTCCTCCAGGAGTTCGCGGCTCGTGCCGAAAAGAAGACGGCAGCCTTGCGCCTCTGCGGAGTGAAAATACCTGTCGACGATCAACTCCTGCAGGGCAAGGCTCATGTCCCCGATCTCAGACAGATAGACCGTCCCCTTGGTGGAAAGGGCCGACAGCAGAGCTTGGGCGTCGGCATCGGCGCTGCAAATCTCAGTATAGACGCCGCGGGACCGATGCGACTGCGAGTGAATCTGCGCGGCAACGAAACGCTTCCCGACGCCATGCTCACCCACGATCAAAATCGGGCAGTCGCTCTCGGCAATGCGGGAAATCGCGCGCTGAATCTGCGCCTCAATGGGGGCAACGGGGGCAAACGGCTTCGTCTGCCGCTTTACGCTGTGGATGGTTGCACTGCCTGCCATGAAGGATCCCAGGGTCACACTCCTTCTGTAGCAATGCGGGTTCCAAACCGGCGGCAGGAGGTGGAATGTGCTTTCCATGTGGCATTTCCGCTATCGGGCGCGCTTTCAGGAAGGAACGGCTACCAAAGAAAAGGGGAATTGTTCCCTTCCAGCGGAAGGAACTGTGACATTATTTTCCCAGCAAAGTGGAAAATTGTTTCCACTTGCACAGGAAATCTGATTCCAGATGCCGGGCAATTAACGGGGAATCCTGTTGGATTGAGCCGTTCCACCTTCGGCATTCCGATTGCTAGACTATGTGCGGCGGATTGAAATGCCGCTGGTTCGTTTACGGAGAATATGGTCGAGGACAGAGAAACGCCAACGATTCCCAGGAACCTCCGGTTCTTTCGAAGCGCCTATTCTGCATGGGGTACAGTCCTTATCGGCGCGCTTGTGGCGGCGGCTTACTACCATGTGCTGACGAAGCTGGTGACCGACTGGTGGCGGATACCGGATTTTTCACACGGCTTCCTGGTACCCATATTTGCGGCTTACCTGGTGTGGGCGAAGAGAAAAACCCTTCTCGAAACGAGAATTGCTCCCACCTGGACTGGGATTGCCGTCGTTGCCCTGGGGCTGGCCGTTCTGCTTCTAGGGGTCTACGGAGCCGAGCTGTTCCTGTCGCGGGTTTCGCTGCTGATTCTGCTGGCAGGACTGGTGCTCTGCTTTGGGGGGTGGGAACTGCTGAAGGAGCTGCGCTTCGTTTTGCTGGTCCTGCTGCTGGCAATCCCGATTCCCGCTATCATTTTCAATCAGATAACCTTCCCGTTACAGATCCTGGCTTCAAAGCTCGCCAGCGGCCTGCTTCCTTTGTTCGGCGTGCCGGTCCTGCGCGAGGGCAACGTCATCCAGCTCCCCTCCATGAAGCTGGAGGTGGCGGAGGCCTGTAGCGGAATCCGCTCCCTGGTCAGTCTGTTCACGCTCTCCATCTTCTATGGGTACTTCCTGGAGAAGTCCCTGTGGCGGCGGGCGGTGCTCGCCCTCGCCAGCATTCCCATTGCCATTGCGGCCAATGCTGTGCGTATCCTGGGCACGGGATTGAGCGTCCAGTACTGGGACCCGGATAGGGCTTTCGGCTTCTTTCACGAGTTCTCCGGCTGGGTGATATTCCTGGTGTCGCTGGGCTGCCTTTTCATCGTCCATCGCACCATGTGCTTATTCCCGGCCCGAAGGAGGCAGGCATGAAGAGCCCTCGTTTCTGGACGGTTGTCCTGCTGCTGGCTGGAACGGTGCTAATCCTGCATGCCCGCGGCAATGCCGATCGGATTCCCGTCAGTGAGCCCCTGTCGCGGGTTCCGACGGTGATCGCTGAATGGACCGGACGCGATCTGCCGATCGATCAGGAGACGCGCGATGTGCTTGGGGCTGGAGACTTCCTATCGCGGGTCTACACCCAGGACGGAGGGGCGCAGCCGATCGGCCTTTTCATCGGCTATTTCCCCACTCAGCGGACGGGCGTCACCATGCATTCGCCAAAGAACTGCCTGCCAGGCGCCGGCTGGGCTTTTGAATCGTCGCGGTACCTTGATCTGAGCGATGCAAACGGCAAAGCGCACCGGGTGGGCGAGTTCATCATTGCCAACGGGGAGAACCGGCAGTTCGTTATCTATTGGTACCAGGCGCACGGGCGCAGTGTGGCCAATGAATACCTGGCTAAGATATACATGGTAACCGACGCGATACGGATGAACCGTACCGATGGGGCGCTGGTGAGGGTGATTGCGCCCATTGACCCCAGAGAAGGCGCATCGGCAGCCCAGGCTCGGGCCGAGGCGTTTGTTGCCCAGCTTGCGCCCGTGCTCCCCCGCTTCATTCCGAACTGAGCGGATGGGAAGCGGTTGGGAGCGGAGACTGGTTTGGCGATGGATTTCAGGCTGCGGCTCTGCCCGGCGCAGCCGGCAAGGATGGAAGACAGTGAAAGGTCGGTTTGAGGCAGTTCAAACGAGGTTCGATAGCCGGTGGAGACCGATGAATCGGGGCGGATCTCTTGGCGTAATCCTGCTCTTTATCGCGGACGCTCTTTTGGCTGGATGCCACCGCGATCCAAACGTGCGCAAGCACAAATACCTGGAGAGCGGAGACCGGTACAGCGCCCAGGGCAAGTACAGAGAAGCCGCCATCCAGTACTTGAACGCTCTGAAGGTCGACAAGAGTTTTCCCGACGCTCACTACGCGCTGGCGCAGACCTACATGCACCTGGGCGAGTACTCCGCGGCGTATGCCGAACTGGCGCGCACCGTTGAGCTGCAACCTGCCAACTACAAGGCGCGGATCGACCTCGGCAACCTGTTTCTTGCCGGGGGAAGGATCGATGACGCGCAAAAGCAGGCCGATGCCGTGATGGCTGCACAGCCGAACAACCCCGACCTTCACGCCTCGCTCTCCGCCATCGCGCTCAGACGAGGGAACAGGGATCAGGCTCTGGTTGAGATCAACCGGGCTCTGCAACTGGAACCGAACCGGGCCGCGTTCCACGAGGATCTCGCGCTGCTTCAATCTGCCGATCCAGCCAAGGCTACTTCTGCCGAAGATGAACTGAAGAAGGCTGTCGCGCTCGATCCGAAAGCGGTGAACGCCAAGCTGCTCCTCGCCTCTTTCTATGTCCGGAACAACCGCCTTCAGGATGCCGAAAAGACCGGCTGGGATGCGGTCGCAACCGACCCCAACAGCCTTGCGGCTCGGGAAAGCCTGGCCCAGATTGTTCTGCGCGAGGGCGATCGGCCAAGAGTCGAGCAGATCCTCCGTCAGGCGTCGAAAGATCTTGCCAATAATCCGCAGGGCGTGCGAATCCTGGCAGACTACTTCGAAGGCTCCGGACAGATGGACAAGGCCAAGACGGAGTTCGCGAGCCTGGCCGCAAAGTATCCCAAGAACATATCTGTGCAGAAGGGGTACATTCGCCTTCTTCTTCAGATCAAGGATTACGAGACGGCGCGAACCGTGGTTACCGCTTTGATGAAGAAGAACTCCAAGGATCCTGAAGTGGTGGCTTTGAACGGAATCGTGCTGCTCAACGATGGCAAGACGAACGATGCCGTAAATGCCCTCATGGATGGAGCCAAGAATTACCCCAAGGACGCTTTTATACAGTACTGGCTGGGCAAGGCGGCACAGCAAAAGGGCGACAGCGCTCTGGCTCAAAAGAGCTTTCAACAGGCAATGGACCTGAATCCCTCCAGGCTGGATGCGGAGGAGGAACTGGCACAGATCGCGGTAATGCGCGGCGATATGCAGTTGCTCGAGGATGTGGCCAATAAGGCGATCGCCGCGGCGCCGCGCTTTCCCGGCGGCTATGTCTGGCGCGCCACCGTGGAGATGAATCATAACGCTCCGGACAAGGCCGAAGCCGACCTGAAGACCGCCATGAGCATTGCCCCAAAGAGCAAGCAGGCCTACCTCCTGCTGGGCAAGATTCGATTCTCCCAGAAGCGCTACCCGGAGGGAGTCGCGCTCCTGGAGCAGGCCCTCCAGGACGATCCAAACTCCTTTGAAGCCATGCGCCTGCTGGTGGGCTACGAACTGTTCCAGAAGCATCCCGACAAGGCGATGGAGCGGTTGAACGCGCAGATAGAGAAGAGCCCGAAGAACAGCAGCTTCTACGATCTTCTGGCGCAGTTGCAGATTCAAGACAAGAACCTGGACCAGGCTGCCGACACCGCCCAGAAGTCCATGAAGATGAATCCGGGGGACGCCGAGGCGGTCATGCTGTTTGCGCAGATTCAGATGAGGCGCGGACAAGTGGCGAACGCGATCGGCGCCTGGGAACAGTGGATCAATGCGCATCCCAACGATGCCGGCGCCCTTGCGATTCTGGGAACCCTGGAGGAACGGCGTGGGGATTTCGCCAAGGCGGAGGCCGACTACAGGAAGGCTCTGCAAATCCAGCCGCAACAGCCTATCGCAGCCAACAATCTTGCCTATCGGATGCTGCTGAACGGAGAAAACGTGGATGTGGCGCTCTCGCTGGCGCAGACGGCCAGGCAGAGCACGCCGAACTCACCCACCATCGCCGACACGCTGGCGTGGGCTTACTACTACAAGGGAACCTACGCATTTGCCCGGGATCTGCTGGAGGACGCGATCAAGGCCGACCCCAACGACGCCTCGATGCAGTATCACCTGGGAATGGTATACGGCAAACTGAAGGATAAGAACAACGCGACGATTCACCTGAAAAAGGCCGTGTCGCTGGCGCCCGACTCGCCGGTGGCAAAGGACGCAAAAGCAGCGCTGCAAGGATTGGGCTAGAGCGAATCCAGAGCTGCTGTGCCCTGTTGAGTTCATTGCCGGGTCGCCGCTCCCTGGTGGTCGCGTCGACTTGAGGGTTGTGGTTTCGGGGTACAGTCACTCTGGTTTCGCTGTAGACTGCGAAATGGGCGCGATGGCTGCCGGCAGCGCGCGATGGCTGCCGGTTGCGTCTGAGGATTCCTGGGCGGCGCGGAACGAAGGCGCGCGAGTCCTCATTGGAAGCACAACTGGAAATCTATGTCCAACACAAGAACGATCGCCAGGAACTCCGGCTGGTTCGGAACAGAAACCATCGTCAGCTCCGTCGTTGCGCTGGTGTCCTCGATTCTCATCAACCGCTATCTGGGACCTGAGAAGAACGGCTATATCGTCTACGTCTCGTATATCGCCCAACTGGTCAGCGGCCTGGGCGGATTCGGCATTCCGGCAACTGCGCGAAAGTACATGGCCGAGTTTATCGGCATGGGCGACCGGGGCACAGCGCGGTACATTTTTTTGCGCACCCTGCTGCTGCAGACCGGCCTGGCCACGCTGGCCACCGGCGGCTTTCTCTACTGGGTGCTGGGCAACGCCAATCCGGACTACAAGTTGGCCGCGGCGCTGCTGGTGCTCAGCATCTGGCCTGCGATGGTCAACTCCATCCCGGCACAGGCCAACATGGCCACCGAAGATCTGTCGACGAATCTTCCCGCCTCCGTTATTTCAGCTCTTGTTTACTTCATCGCGATTACGGCCACAGTCCTGTTTCACTGGGGCGTGGTCGGCATCGGCGCGTCGCTGCTCACCATGCGCGCCGTCGATCTGCTGGTGCGCTTCTTTCCCACGCTCAAGCGGGTGCTTGCCTGGGAGACCACTCATGCTCATCCGCCAGGGTTGCGCAAGCGCATGATGGCCTTCGCGTGGCAAAGCGTCGCCACCATGGCGGTGGCGATGGTGGTCTGGGGCCGGTCGGAGATCCTTCTGCTAGAGCGTCTCTGCAAGGATATCCGCCAGGTGTCGTTCTATTCGCTGGCGTTTACCATGGCCGAACAGTTGCTGCTGGCCGCGACCATCTTCGGCACGGCGACCGCCACCACAATCTTCGTTCAGTACGGGCGAGACAAGTCCAGGCTTCCCGCCATTGCAGCCTCTACTTTCCGTTATCTGGCCTTGATCTCGATTCCGCTGCACTTCATCGCGGCCTCGCTCGCGGTGCCGGCGTTGCTGCTTCTCTACGGCAACAAGTTCGAGGACGCCGCCATGGTCGTGACGCTGGCGCCGCTGCTGTGCATCTTCAAGGCCTTCATCGGTCCGGCGACCAGCCTTCTGCAAACCAGCGAGCGGCAGCGTTTCGTCATCGCCGCAACGGTACTTGCGGGCGTCGTCGATTGGGGAGTGGCCTGGTGGCTTATTCCAGCCCACGGCGCGGTGGGCGCATGCATCGGCAACGGGGCGGCGCAGGCGTCGGCCGTCCTTATGATGTGGGCCGTGGCAATCTATCTTTTCAAGGTGAAACTTCCCTGGATGCATGTGGCAAAGATCGCTCTCAGCAGCGCTGTCGCGTCCCTTACCGCGTACTTGATCGCTTCTTATACAGCGCGCTTGGTTGCTTCTTATATAGCGCACTTGATCACTTCTTATACAGTGCACTTGATCGCTTCGCGGCTGGCTCCGGTCCCAGTTATTCTCGCGGGCGGCAGCGCTTCCCTCGTGGTTCTCTGCGCGCTCTTTTACCTGATGCGCGTCCTGGAGCCGGAGGACCGTGCTCGCTTCATCATCCTGACCGCGATGCTGCCGAAGCCCATCGCCGGCCCGGTGGACAAGGTCTTGTCGCTGTTGATCCGCCCGGCATCCGAGGGCGCAGTTGAAGCAGGATGATACTCCTAGCGCCAAACCAGAGCTGGTGTGCCCTGGTGATTTGAGTGCCGAGCCGCCGCTACTTGACGGTCTTGGTCTTGCTGTCGGTCTTGATAGTAAAGTCGCTATCGGGTATGGACGGATTGAGCTTGATGTTGAAGTAATAGCAGGTCCGGCTCTGGCCGTGGCCCTCGTCGAAGACCTGCTTGAGACTTACCGCGCGCGCCGGGTCGACCCAGATGGTCACCTTGGGAAGCATCTTGCGCACATCGGGGTCTTTGGCCACCAGTTCCAGCTTCTCGGTCTTGACGCTGACCTTGCCGTCGTTGAGGTCTTCCGAGCCCAGATAATTGATATCCCACTTGTCGGCCAACTCCTTGCCGCTGGCGCCAAAGCCGAGTAGCAGGTAGCTCTCGTACTTTGCGGCGCCATATTCGTGGATCTCGTCGGTGAGCTTTTCATAGACCTTCACTTTGCCGTCGGCGTAGATCACGTCCTTAGGCACGGGCTTGAATTTCGCCGGCTTGTCCTTTTCGACTCCAAGTGCTACCTCGCGGATGTGCGCGGCCATCTGAAAGCTCTTGCCGCTTCGCTTGTAGTAGGCAGTGCCTTTATCGATGTCCTTGCTATAGAACGGATCGGTCTGCTCGGTGTCGAACTCGAAGTCGGCGGAGGTGGAGTGGAAGTTGGCCGCCGCGGCGTCGAGGCGGCGGAGAACGCTGTTCAGATCGTCTTGCGGGGCGGCATAGACGCCGCAAGCCGTCGCCAAGACAAGCGAAATGAATGCGATGAAGACCAGCTTGATTCTAAGATGCATGGGATTCCTTGTTCCTTTGGATGAGCCAGCGCGGAAAATGAAGCAACAAAAACGAGTTACCGGTGGGCCCAGACCTTCCAGGCAAGATTTCCCTGGGCGTCGGTGACGGTCTCCCACTGGGTGACAAAGACGGCGTCGCCGGTGACCGGCTCGATGGCCTTGCGGAGAGCCTGCCTCACGACCTTGTCCGGGGCGCCTGCGGGCACGTTGGCGTCTGACGCCAGCACGGTGATGATGAGCCCGTGGCCGTCGTTGCCGATGACCTCGATCGGATGTGCCGGTCCGGCGCCGCTGGACGGCTTGTCGCCGTAGCTCCATCCGGGAATGTGCGGGGTGAGGAAGATAAACAGCAGGATTAGCGTCACCATCACGTCGTAATGGAAGCAGCCGCGCGGGTAGGTCCAGTAGAAATAACTCTTCAGAATCTGCCGGACACTGGGCCAGGGTTGCGGAACGGGTTCGCCGGAGTTCAAAGGTTGCATCGGGATTCCTTCACGATTCTGTCCAGGCCGCCCATGTAAGGCTGGAGGGCCTGCGGAATCAGGACTGAGCCGTCGGGCTGCTGGTAGTTCTCAAGGATCGCCAGCCAGGTGCGGCCGACGGCGAGGCCCGAGCCGTTGAGGGTGTGGACAAACTCGGGCTTGACCTTGGCGCTATGTCCGGGCTGGCTGGCGGGCCGGTAGCGGATATTGGCGCGCCGGGCCTGGAAGGCGTCGAAGTTGGAGCAGGAGGAGATTTCGCGGTAGAGTTGCTGGCCGGGAAGCCAGACCTCCAGGTCGTAAGTCTTGGCGGAGGAGAAGCCGGTATCGCCCGTGCAGAGCAGGACGCGGCGGTAGGGCAGGCCGAGGGCTTCGAGAACCTCCTCGGCGTCACGGGTGAGGCGCTCGTGCTCGGCGTCGGAGTCCTCTGGGCGGGTGAACTTGACCAATTCGACCTTTTGGAACTGGTGCTGGCGGATGATGCCGCGCGTGTCCTTTCCGGCGGCTCCGGCCTCGGCGCGGAAGCACGGGGTATAGGCCGTCAAGCAGATGGGCAGGCGGGCTTCGTCGAGAATCTCGTCGCGATAGAGGTTGGTGACCGGAACCTCGGCGGTGGGAATGAGCCAGTGGTCGCTGTCCTTGAACTCGCCGCGGGCGGCGGCCTCGGCATCGGCGTCGGAGCAGCGGAAGAGATCCTCGGCAAATTTGGGCAACTGGCCGGTACCGTAAAGCGACTTCGAGTTGACCATGAAGGGCGGAAGAACTTCAGTGTAGCCGTGCTTCTGGGTGTGCAGGTCGAGCATGAAGCTGATCAGCGCTCGTTCCAGCCGCGCGCCGGCGCCCACGTAGACCGCGAAGCGCGCGCCGGAGAGCTTGGCCGCGCGTTCCAGGTCGAGAATGCCGAGGGACTCGCCGAGTTCCCAGTGGGTCTTGGGGGTGTAATCCCAGGTGCGGAGTGCGGCATCGGCGAGGTGGGTCTTCACCACCACGTTGTCGGTCTCGGAGCTGCCAACCGGCACTTCGTCGCGGGTGAGGTTGGGAATGCCGGCGAGGGAGAGGCGGAGCTGCTCGTCGAGTTCGGTTGCTGTCTGGTCGAGCCGGTCGAGGCTCTCCTTGAGGGCGCGAATTTCGTCCATCAGAGCGGAGGCGTCCTGACCGGCCCTTTTCAGTGCGCCGACCTGCTGGCTCAGTTCGTTGCGGCGGGCCTTCCACTGTTCAGACTCAGTAATGGCCTCGCGACGGCTCAGGTCCAGGGCGCGAAAATTGCCCAGCAGCGCGGCGGGATCGGCCCCGCGGGCGCGGAGCTTCTCTTCCACCTTCTCCAGGTTGGCGCGGACAAATCCCAGGTCGAGCATCGCACTCCCAGTTTAACCGAAAGGGACGACAGGCAGGCCGCGGGACGGTTCCCATCCATGTGCCGGAAGGTGGTCCAACTTGAGAAAAACGGCAATATGCCGCGCCGCTTGAGCCAAATGACGGGTAGAATCGTCTTTACAGTAGGCAGAGTTGCTCCCACCGGCTGCCTGCGCCGACTTTCAGCCCTCCGGCATGGGGTTTGTGCTTGCGCGGATGGCTCAAGAGGCACGGAATCCCCTGGATGATGAAATCAAGACTCAGATTGCCGCACTCCTGGCTCACGTTTGCCGCCGTATCTCTCGCACTGCTGGCGGCGTTGCCTTTCCATGCCCAAGTTGAGCCGGGAAAGACGCTGCCGGAGACCACCGCCCCCAGCAAGTTGCCCACCGGCAGCCCTAATCAGACCGCTCCCGCCCCAGCCGCTCCGGCTGCCGCTGCGCCGGCCAAGCCCGCTCCGACCGTGGTTGCCGCGCCGGGCGAATCCGCCGCGACGGCGCCCGACCGCGCCTCGGCCTACTATCACCTGGCGCTGGCCGACATCTACGAGGAGGATGCCGGAGAGTTGGGCCGTCCGGAGCTGGTGACGCAGGCCGTGGAGGAGTACAAGCTGGCGCTGAACGCCGACCCCGGCTCCCCGCAGTTGAACGACGGGCTGGCAGACCTGTACCTGCGCAGCGGCCACACACGCGAAGCCGAAGCCACGGCCCGCAGGCTGCTCAAGAGCGCTCCCAACGACATTGAGGCGCACAAGCTGCTGGGGAAGATCTATCTTCGCCAGTTGAGCGACGCAGCCAATGCCGTGTCCTCGGCGTCGCCCTCCGGCAATGCGCTGGACCAGGCCATCGCCGAGTTCGAGAAGATCGTCGCGCTGCAGCCCAAGAGCGTAGAGGATCGCATGGTGTTGGGCCAGCTTTACAACGTCAAGCACGATGGAAAGAAGGCCGAGGAAGAGTTCAAGACGGCAAAGGCTCTGGAGCCGGACTCGGAGGAGGTGGTTCTGAACCTGGCCCGCCTCTATGCCGAAAGCAACGACCTTGCCCAAGCGGCCAAGGTGATTGAGGATGTTCCGCCGGCCGACCGCAGCCCCAGGATGGAGTTTGCCCTGGGCGCGGCCTACGACGAGTTGAAGCAGCCCAAGGAGGCCATCGCCGCCTATCGGCGTGCAGCCAACCTGGACCCGGAAGATGCGCGCGCCCTGGACGCTCTGGGTCAGGCGCTGCTCAAGGACAACCAGCTCGATGACGCGCTGAAACAGTTCGAGGAGCTTGCCAAGGCCGATCCCGAGGATGCGGAAGCTCTGATCCATATATGCGAGATTCAGCGCCGGCAGGGAAAATACGAGGATTCGCTGGCCACCATCCGCAAGGCGCGAAAGCTGGATTCCATGAAGCAGAATCCCCCTTCGCAGGAGGCGCTGGAAGCCGGCTTTAACGAAGGGCTTCTGCTGGACGTGCTGGGCCGCTACGACGAGGCTGAGCAGGTTTACGGGGAGATGGTGGACCTGACCTCACACGCCAACGGCGCCTACAGCGCCGAGGAGAAAGACCACCGCAGCTTCTTCTTGGAGCGGCTGGGGGCGGTCTATGAGGAGGAGAACAAGACCGATCAGGCGGTCGCCACCTACCAGAAGATGATCGAGATGGGCGGCGACTCGGCTCTGCACGGCTACCAGGGAGAGGTGGATGCCTACCGCGACGCCAAGCAGTTCAACAAGGCGCTGGAAGTCTCCCGCAAAGCGGTGGATGCCGATCCCAAGAGCCGGGAGTTCAAGCTGATGCTGGCCACGGAACTGGCGGACCAGGGCAAGGCGGATGAAGGACTGGGCCTGGCCAGAGGGCTGCTGGACAACAGCGAGAACGACCGCGGCGTCTGGCTGGCGATTGGCCAGATGAACATCCGTTTGCGGCGCTGGAAGGATGCCGACGAAGCCTTCAATAAGGCCGCCGCTCTGACCACGAAGAAGGAGGACCGCACCTACCTGCTGTTCCTCAGGGGCGAGTGGTCCGAACGGCAGAAGCACTATGGGCCGGCCGAACGGTTCTTCCGCGAGGCGCTCGATCTGGAACCGGAGAGCGCCATGACCCTGAACTACCTGGGTTACATGATGGCCGACCGCGGCACGCGCTTGCCCGAGGCGTTGACGCTGATTCGCAAGGCCGTGGAGCTGGAGCCGACAAGCGGCGCCTACCTGGATTCGCTGGGCTGGGTCTACTTCAAGATGGGAGAGTACGAATTGGCGGAGGAGAACCTGCGCCAGGCGGTCGACCGCGACCGGACCGACCCCACCGTCCACGATCACCTGGGCGAGTTGTACGCCAAGACCAACCGCATCCGGCTGGCTGCGGCGCAATGGGAACTGTCGCTGGCGGCCTACGCCAAGTCGGCCGCGGCAGACGTGGACCCTGGCGACGTAGCCAAGGTGCAGCGCAAACTCGAGAGCGCCCGCGTGAAGCTGGCCAAACAGGAGAGCGCCATCGGGCAGCCCAAACCGGAATAGGGGCGAAACCCGGCAGACGGCCGGAAGGCTGTGCCGAGCAACTTGACCCGCCGCGGCGGGTTGAGCCGTCGATGAACCAGCCGACTCGCCAACTTGCGATCACCGCGAAGCGGTGGCTAACCTGCTGATTTCGTTTACAAACCGCCTCATCCAACTATCTTGTTCATTAAGAGCAGCCAGGAGGGTTGGATAACGGCGCGCGTGGCCCAGGTCCGGATCTGGAGAATCTGAGTGCGAATATCTCGCCTTTGCGGGCTGGAGCATTCATTCTTGTGAGAGAGGATTGAGATTTGGGCCATTGGCCAACCCCTTCGCTCGGCAACTCTGGGTCCGCACTCGACGCCAACAACGCCGCCGCGCGCGGCTTGACGAGGGAGCAAGTGCGCGTCTGGGCGCGGCAGGCGGGATTTGCGGATGCGGGGCTGGTGGCGCTTCCCTACGCCAACGAAGCGCAGGATGCGGCGCGCTTTGAGGAGTGGGTGAGGGCGGGTCGCGCCGGAACGATGAAATATCTGGAACGCCGCGCCGAGGACGGGCTGCTGTTACGGTCGCGGGTTGCGAATGCGTTCCCGTGGGCGCGCTCTGCGATTGTGTGCTTTGCCGGCTACAACAGCGCGCGGCCGCGTTCGACCGAACCGGCCGCGGAGGGCGCGGGATGGATTGCCCGCTACGCTTGGTCAAGCCGGCCGGAAAAGGGCAATGACGGCGCGGGCGGCGGGCGGCGACCGAGCGATTATCACCGGGTGCTCAAGAAGCGGCTGAGTGCGCTGGAAGCGCGGATTCGAGAGGAGCGCGCGCGAGAGGGATTGCACGGGTTTGAGGCGCGGGGCTACGTGGATACCGGGCCCCTGGTGGAGCGGGCGCTGACCACGGCGGCGGGGCTGGGCTGGACGGGCAAGAATACCTGCCTGATCCATCCCCGGCTGGGGTCGTTTGGGTTCCTGGCGGTGCTGCTGACTTCGCTGGAAGCGGAAGAGCCGCCGCTGACCGTGCCGGACCGCTGCGGGAGCTGCCGGCGCTGCCTGGACGCCTGCCCCACCGGAGCGCTGATCGCTCCCTACCAAATGGACGCGACGCGGTGCATCTCCTACCTGACCATCGAGCACCGCGGGCCGATTGCAGCGGATTTAATGGAGGGGATGGGGCGGCAGGTCTTCGGCTGCGATATCTGCCAGGACGTGTGCCCTTGGAATTCGCCGCGGCGGTTGCCGCTGAGCGCGGACCCGGAACTGGAGCCACGGACGGAGCTGGTGAATCCGGCGCTGGAATGGCTGGCGGGGCTGGCCGAGGCGGAGTTCGAGCTGCGGTTCAACGGTTCGCCGGTGCGGCGGGCGGGGTTCGCGGGGCTCAGGCGGAATGTGGCCATCGCTATGGGAAACAGCGGGCTGGCGCGGTTTGCGCCGTGGCTGGAAGTGTGGGCCGGGGCTGCGGACGAGGGGCTGCGAAGCGCGGCCCGGTGGGCGCTGGAAAGGCTCGGCGGGGCAGGACGTTGAGCCCCGCGGAAACGGGGGCCGGGCGGGGCGCGGACGGCGGCTCAACGGGACCGGGACCGGGGAGACTATCCTTGAAGAAACAAGCATCTGGCGGCGGCGCGGCGGTCGAGCGTTCCGCACATAGTTCCGCACATATCCATCGCGGAGATTCATTCGCTTGAGCAAGGAGCGGCACGTGGCTCAGCTTTCAGATTCCGGCACGAAGGGCGAAAAGGCGATCGAGGTTTCCGGCACGATCGATGGACATGAACTAGCTGCAAAGGCAAAGTGGTACCGCTGGCGCAAGGATGGCAAGGCGCTGGTCGCCTACCTGATGGACAGCGAGGTGCATACTTTCGCCTTCAGCGTG
>Ga0181539_1003422_pt1 | contig 14564 bp, 19 predicted proteins | sample PEATcosm2014_Bin_46_FD_119767 | JGI IMG/M metagenome (GOLD analysis project Ga0181539, IMG submission 119767) | Peatland microbial communities from MTU Mesocosm Facility, Houghton, MI, USA - PEATcosm2014_Bin23_60_metaG | ecosystem: Environmental > Terrestrial > Soil > Wetlands > Peat | place... | reverse complement strand
GGCCCACTGGTCCACGCTGATCACGCCGGCGTCCATCGCGGTGGCCTTCGGCTCGGCAGCTCTCATCGGGATTTTCTTTGGCTACTATCCCGCGCACAAGGCGGCTTTCCTCGATCCCATCGAAGCGCTGCGTTACGAATGACCAATGGCCAACGACCCATGGCTGACTGGCGTGGTATAGTCCAGGATGTCCATGGATGAGGCTGCGGGGTTCGAAATCTTCGCGATCACCGCGGACAAGGGGATTCGGGCCTGGGGCCGCGATCTCACCGAGGTGTTCGTGAACGCCGCCCGGGGCATGTGGAGCCTCATGGTGGAGGCCGGGACGGCGCGCGCCGACCGGATGCTCCCGGTCCGGGTCGAGGCGAGCGATCGGGAAACGCTCCTGGTGGCGTGGCTCAACGAGCTATTGTACCTGCACGAGGTCGAGGAGTTCGTCGCCGCCAAGTTTGCGATCACGCATTTCTCCGACACCAGGCTGGAGGCGGAGGTCTGGGGCGAGCGGGTGGATCGGGCCCGCCATCCTCTGGTCGGGCATGTGAAGGCGGTCACCTACCACCTGCTCCGGGTCCAGCCCGCAGGCGGCGGCTGGGAGGCGCAGGTGGTGGTCGACGTCTAAGGACGGACAGCCGAGGCAGCTTCCATGCGATTCAAGATGCTCGTGCTCGCGCTCCTTCTCGTTGCGCTGGCGATCACGGTCGGTTGGCCGGCCGACCAGGGGCAGATCCGCGAGCAGATCCAGCAGCAGAAGATCGTGCTGGGCCAGTCGCCCAGGGATGTGCGGATGGCCATCGGCGAACCCACCAAGATCACCAAAATCCGGACGTACTGGGCCAGCACCGAGGACTGGGTGTACGGCGAGGGCAAGGAGGCCATCAGCTTCACCTTTCAAGAGGGGCGGCTGACGCGGATCACCGAGGGAGAGCGAGCCGCGGTCGACTGACACGGGAGCGCGCGCGATGGTTGAGAGAGTGCTGATCTTCGGCAAGGACACCTGACCCTATACCACGGCCGCCCGTGAGGAGTACGGCAAACGGAAGGTCCCCTTCCAGTACATCAACGTCACCAAGGACCCCGCGGGGATGAAGCAGATGCTTCAGCACTGCAAGGGCGGGCGGACCGTCCCGGTGATCGTGGACGGCGGCAAGGTCACCATCGGATTCGATGGAGGCGGCTGAGAGGTCTAGCTGGGTCCGCTGGAAGCGGACCAGACGCTGACCGAGTTCCGATGCCCAATGACCAATGAGACCGTCGGGTTCACGCCAGGGGGTCCTCACGGCGTGCGCGGATAGCCTCACCAACCATCCATCGTTGCTTACCAGCCAAATGGTCGGTCCTGCAGATGATCGCAGCCACACGCACATGACGCCCTGTCGTCTGCGGCGGCGAGCCCTGTCCTAGCTGATAATTCGGCCTCGACCCCGCCACCGGGGGCATCCAGCCGACGCGGGTCCCCGATCCCATCGGCTGGGTCCCCGCGAGGCGCCGGGCTGCGCGAGAGAGGGGCGACTGGGCGCGGCGGGCCGAAGTCAGCGTACTGCAACCCTGAAATGGAATGCGGAATGCCGAGTGTGGAATGCGGAATTTCAATCCGAAATCCGCAATCGGCAATCCGCAATCAAAGAGAGGTGGGCGTGGACAGTGCCGAGCAAGAGCGCATACGGGAACAGATCCGCGAGCGGTTTGACGAGCTGCGAGGACGGGATCTGACCAACGCCGAGGTGGATGTCGAGGTCCGGCGCCTCCTGGCTATCGGCGGGCCGGTGATCCCGGCCGTCCTGGAGCAGTTCATGGGCGAGGACGAAACGCTCCTGGCCGTGGCGACCCAGGCGCTGAAAGCCTGGGCGGAGCCCCGCCCGGTGGAGCCATTGATCGCGCTGCTTCGCAATCCCGCCGTGGGCGACCTGGCCAAGGCCCTGATCCTGAACGTCCTGGAAAAATACGGACTGGACGTGGATGCCCCGGAGCTTTTGGGCTTGAGTATCGACCTGGAGGATTACCAGATGGATTCCAGCGGCAACGGGGGGGACAAGGGGGGGGATTGATGGGGGAAGAGCGACGGACGCCTCTGGAATCCGTGGCGGTCGTGGGGGCGGGGGCGTGGGGGACCGCGCTGGCCGTGATCTTGGCCGAGCGGTACGCGCGCGTCTCCCTCTGGGTCTTCGAAGCGGCGTTGGCGGTCGAGATAGAGCAACGGCGGGAAAATGCCGCCTATCTTCCCGGCGTGGGAATCCCTCAGGCCGTTCGACCCACTTCGTCCCTCGAAGCTGCCCTGTCGGGACAGCGACTGGCCATCTTCGTTGTGCCGTCCCACGCGTTTCGTGGCGTCCTGGAGCGGGCGCGCCTTCATCTCGACCCGCGGGCCCTAGCGGTGAGCGCGACGAAGGGAATCGAGGTGCAGAGCCTTTCCACGATGTCAGGAATCATGCGCGAGGTGCTGCCACCCGTGTATCACCCACGCCTCGCGGTGCTGTCGGGCCCCGGTTTTGCGCGCGAGGTAGTGGTGGGGCGCCCGACAGCCATCGTGGCCGCGGCCGCGGATGGAGACGTTGCCCGGACAGTCCAGCGGGCGGTCAGCGGGAACGCACTGCGCGTCTATGCCGGCACCGACCCTCTGGGCGTGGAGCTGGGCGGCGCCGTGAAAAACGTCATCGCCATCGCCGCCGGCGCGGTGGACGGCCTGAACCTCGGATCCAATGCGCGGGCGGCCCTCATCACCCGGGGACTGGCCGAGATCACGCGACTGGGCGTGGCCATGGGTGCACAGGCCAAGACGTTCGCCGGCCTGGCCGGGATGGGCGATTTGATCCTCACCTGTACCGGTGATCTCTCGCGGAATCGTCGCGTGGGGATGGCCCTGGCCAGGGGATCGCGGCTGGAGGAGTTCCTGGCCGGCCTGGGGGCGGTGGCGGAGGGAGTGAATACCTGCCGCTCCACGGTGGCGCTGGCGGAACGTCATGGAGTGGAGATGCCCATCTGCCGGGCCGTGCACCGTGTCCTCTTCGAGGGCCAGGACCCCCGCCAGGCGGTTGGGCAACTGATGACGCGGGAGTTGCGGTTCGAGGGAGAATGAGCCCGGACCGGATTCAACCGCCAGGTGCCAAGGACTCCACGAGGCTCGAAACACCCCAGCGTATAGGGGATATATACGTTAAGCAACCGAGACCAGTACGTCCCCTAGCCAGGTAACCCCGAGCCACCGTCATGAGATCAGGCTATGAACCGCAGCGAGCCGCGCTGATGCCTGGAAGGATCACCCATGGATCGAGAGCGTGACGGGCCCGGGACGGTCTGTTAGAGAGCCACAAGGTGGGAAGTGATCACCAGGCAGGAGAATGGAGGAGACCGCGATCCGATCGTCGCTGATTCTCTGAAACCATACGATCCGATGCTGTGAGTCGGTTTCAGGAGGCCTCTCCGGCCTGCCCCATCGAGAAGGAGGGAGGATGCGCCACCCCGTCGCGTGCTTCATCATCCCTTTGCTGCTCCTGGCAGGCTGTGAGGCCCCACGGTTTCCCTTCGGGCAGACATCATCACCGAAACCTGCCCGACCCACCTCGCTCCCTTCCCAGTCCCTCCAGATCCCCGATGTCCTCTCGGTTCCCCCCGAGAACATGCGCCAGGCGTTGGCCGACGCGTACCGCCTGCGTCCTGATAAGCGGTTCTTGTTGGCGGTCGCCGAGGTATACTCTCTGCTGACTGGCCAGCCGAGGGACACCGCGGCGGTCGAATTCAGGGACTCCAAGTGGTCAGACTGCCGTTCGCGAGGAGTGCCTGCTGGCTCGACTGATGGACTACACGAGGCACGCCAGGTCCGTCGCCGCATCGCTCCCCTCGTTGGATGTAGTGCGTCTGTATGTGATGAGCAACAACGAGGGCCTGAAGACCATCGCCACTGCAGAGGGCGCCACTTTCGAGGCGCGCTATCTTTGGCTGCTGCGCTTGGCGGAGCAGCGGGACGAGAAGGCGCTTTACAGCCATTGGCAGACGTTTTTCCAAGATCCGGGGTTTGTTCTTCCCACACTCAAGACTGGGCTTGATTTGAACAAGTTCGCGTCGAACATTTCACTGTCCGCGCAGGTTCCTGGCGTGGTTCTGGGTGAGCTGGCACGCGAGCTGGGAAAGCCGGTCGAGAGCAGGTGGGAAGCCGCTACGCAAAAGGTTCCACGGATCATCGTTGGCGCATTGTTCCTGGTGGACGGTCTCGTCCGCCGCATCCTTGGGCTCGGCGACGAGCAACCCTCCGCGGTTGTCCTGAAGATTGCCGGGCGGATCTCCAGGCTCATGAGCTGGCTTTTCGAATCACGGCTCTCGTCGCTGATGGATCGCTTCGAATCGGACGTCGAGGCTGCGGGTGAGAAGAATGCCGGACCTTTCCTGGACTCCCAGACGTATCGGGCCTACTACCGAGGATTCTTCTATTCGGGGCCTGCATTTCCTGGACGTCCTCTCCTCCGTTCAGGCGGTCAAGGACTACGCCGAGCAGCTCGATAAGGCCGAGCGCGGGGCGGCCGCCGGGGCGCTGATCGGCGATGCGACGGAGAAGAAGACGCCGGAAGGGACACAGTAGGGCGGCCCGCTCCAGCCAGTGCCGCCGCCGGGATATCCGGGTGCCGCGCCGCCCCCGCCGCCGAGCCAGGCCAGCGTCACCGTCCCAGGGCAATACGCCGGGGACCCCACGCGAGGCCAGTTCGTGAACGGCACCCCGTATCAGTTGAAGGTCTATGTGGAGGTGGACCCCGCACGCGAGACCTCCGCTCCGTACCTGACCATGAACCCGAACGATGTCCTCCCGGCGAACCTGGACGTCGGGGCTCATCGGGTCGTGGCCATGGCCACCCGGGAAACCCAGTTGGGCCCGCGGTCCGTTGGCCGGTATGATAATCAGTTTCAGGTGGGTGTGCGAGGGTCGGGCTGGCAGCTTCGATTCTCTGACGGCGACTTCCGCTGATCGTCCGCAGGATTTTATGATATGGCCGCGGTTGCCCTCCGCGTATCGGGTGCGCAGCCGCGGCCATTTTGTTGAGGGCGCCGCCCGCCGTGGGGGGCTCGTACAGAATACTGTGGACGAGGAATCCCCGGGTCGATACGCTGGAGGACGGGATTCGTTCCAGCCGGGGGGCTTTTCCCTTGAAGGGGTCGCATTCGCAGTGATATAAGACGCTTCGATCAATGTGAGATTTCGGACACCCGGGGGGTACCCGGATTTCGGATTGGAGATCCCAAATCCCAAATCCGAAATTCGAAATCGACCAGGGGGTTGATTTCTCATGAAAATTGCGGTGATGGGCAGTGGGGGGATCGGGGGCTACTTCGGTGGCCTGCTGGCCCGTAAGGGCGAGGATGTAACCTTCATCGCGCGAGGCGCTCACCTGGAGGCCATCCGGAAGAGCGGCCTGCAGGTGAAAAGCGCCGCCGGCGACTTCCACGTTCGCGCGAAGGCGACTCATGACCCGAACGCAGTCGGCCCGGTGGATCTGATCCTCTTCTGCGTGAAGGGCTACGATACCGACGCCGCCGGATCCCAGATCCGCCCCATGGTTGGTCCCCAGACGGTCGTCCTGTGCCTCCTGAACGGCGTGGACAATCGAGAGAGGCTGGCCGCCATCCTGGGGGATGAGCACGTGATGGCGGGCGTGGTCCACATCCTCTCCACGATCAGCGCTCCGGGGGTGATCAGCCAGACGGCCGGTCCCCGGTCGCTCAAGTTCGGCGAGGAGGACGGTCGCGCCACGCCCCGCGCAGAGCGGATCCTCGCCGTTCTGACGGGCGCCGGCATCAATGCGGCGCTTTCGACCCAGATCCAGGTTGACCTCTGGGAGAAGTTCCTGCTCATCTGCGCCCAGGGGGGCGTCACAGCCCTCACGCGGCTCAGCATCGGCGAGATCCTGGCGTGCCCGGAGACGCTGGCCTTTTACCGCGGCGTGATGGAAGAGGTGGCGGCGGTAGCCCGTACAAAGGGAGTCGGGCTGTCCACAGATGCGGTGGATCGGGCGGTGGCCTTTGCCCGCGGCCTGCAACCCGGAATGCGATCCTCGTTGGCCCACGACATGAGCCAGGGGAATCGCCTGGAGGTGGAGACGCTGGCCGGCACCGTGGTGCGGTACGGGCGCGAGGCGGGCGTGCCGACGCCCCTCAACTTCGCCATCTATGCTTGCCTGAAGCCGTACCACGAAAAGGCGCTGGCAGCTGGTCCGGCCTGAAGGCCATGGATCCGATCCAGCAATGCCCGCCCGCGCGGGCTGAGGGACCAGAATGCGATGGATGGAGCTGGTTGAGGATCACCGGGTATTTCTGGTCCGATTGAACCCGGACCTCTGGATAGAGATCCAGGAGGGGGTGCTGAGATCGTGGGAGCTGCTCCGTCCGAGCAGGACCGAACGGCTCCCCGAGTTTCGATTTGGCGACGTCCTCTTGCTGTATCACCCGGAGCTGCCGGATCAGCCCCCACCCGAGCTGTCCCACGTCGTGGCGGTCCGGCAGGAGCTGTCGAGCGACACCGGATACGGCCTCGGCCCGCTGTTCCGGATGACGCCCCCGATCGGGAGGGAGCGCATGCTCTTTTCCTCGCAACGGGGCTCCCTGCCCGCTGTGTTCCGCCGCGCCGATGACCGGACGTTCGTCCTGACACTCCTGACGAGCGAGCAGCGGGATCAGTTCTTGGAGTACGTCCTGAACGCTGAGATCACCCTGGAAATCGAGGCGGGGAAGGGTGGCGCCCCGTCGGCGGCGCCGGTGGGCGAGAATCCGGTGATCATCGAGTTCGAGTGGTGAGATCGGTCGGGATGCCTTCCCGGGCAAGGCGCCCCGCCTCGAGGCTCAGTCGGGGCTCGGTGCGAATCAGGGGAAGCCTGCTCGTTGAGGGGCGATCGTGTTGACGTCCTTCACCCGCTTTGTGATCGGGCCGGATCCCGACGCACGACCCAGCCGTGCGTATCGCGCGGTGATCACGTGCACGGAGTGCGATTGGTCGGCGGAGACCGAACTGCGCATCGACGAAGTGCAGCGCCTGCTCTGCGGGGGCTGCGGGAACGTGGAGAAGGGCTACCTGGGGATTCCGGACGGATTCGTCGGGGTGCCTTGCCCCGAGTGCTGCCGGTCCGTCACCACGTTGGAGCGAGAGACGAGCGTCCTCGGCCGGCTCGAGGTGTTGCGCCTGTTTTGCCCGGAATGCGGCTGGGAGCTTTAAGCCCATCGCCGCTAAGTTAAGGTGTAACGAATCGGATGCATTGACGGCTCTGGCCATGCGTCGCGTCCCGCCCCCGGGGGCACCCCGAGGCCCGCTGATTTATGCTGCGACTTTCTAACTCAGGACACTAGGCCATGTTCTCGCCGGACGGCCGGCAGCTCGTCTTCGCGTCCACCCGCGGGTCGCGGTTCGAGAAGGATCCGCGCGCCCCGCGGGGGTTCAACGTTTTTCTGGCCGAGTGGGTCCCGTAGGATGCCCCTGCCCGCGTACCGACGGTTCGCCGAGGCCTACGACTGGGAGGGATCGCTGGATTTCAGCCGCCAGGCATTTCGACGGGTGACCACCGTCTGCCGCGAGCATGGGCTTTCGCCGGGGCGGCATCTGGATCTTGGCTGTGGCACGGGGACCCTGGCCATCCTGATGGCCAAAGCCGGCTGGACAGTTGTGGGACTGGACGCCTCGGAGGCCATGTTGGCACAGGCCAAGCAGAAGGCGCTGGATGCGGGCCAGCGAATCGAGTTCGTCCAGCAAGACATGCGGTCCCTCCACATCGGAGAGCCGGTGGGTTTGGTGACGTCCTTTTACGATACCCTGAACCACCTGCTCTTCGCCGAGGACCTCGAGGCCACGTTCCGCGGCGTGGCCGGCGCGCTGCGATCAGGGGGCCTCTTCGTCTTCGATGTGAATACCGAGGCGACCTTTTGCCGGATCTGGGGCGGAGTCACGCACTTCATCGAGACGTCGCATGCCTCTACGGTGTACCAGATGAGCTATGATCCCGACACCCGCCTGGCGAAAGGCCTGGTGACCGGCTTCCTCCGTCGCGGGGATCGCTACGAGCGATTCGAGGAGGAGATCATCGAACGCTACTGGCTGCCGGAAGACATCGAGGGACACCTGGCGGCAGCTGGATTCCGCCCGAGCCGGCGAGAGGCCTTCAATCCGTTTCCGCTCCCCGGCGGCGGCGACCTGAAGTGGTTGTGGGTGGCACAAAGGTAGGATTTCCTCCGCTCGGACAGTCTGGTGTGCCATGCCTGCAAATCTGACCCCGCAATACCTCGAGGCGGACAAGCGCTTCAAGGCCGCCAGGACGACTGAGGAGAAGGTGGCGGCCCTCGAGGAGATGCTCGCCCTCATTCCCAAGCACAAGGGGACGGAGCACCTCCAGGGGGACCTGAAGCGGCGGCTGGCCAAGCTGCGTGCCGAGGCGGAGCAGGCCCGGCGCCGGCGTGGCGGCTTCTCCGCCTCGGTGGAGCGGGAGGGCGCCGGCCAAGTGGTCCTGGTGGGACCTCCCAACGCGGGGAAGTCAGCCCTGGTGAAGTGTCTCAGCAACGCGCAGCCCGAGGTCGGCGACTACCCCTTCACCACGCGGCGCCCGATCGCCGGCATGATGCCGTTCATCAACATCCAGATCCAGCTCGTGGACCTGCCGGCCATCTCGGACGAGTACATGGAATCCTGGGTGCCCAGTCTCGTCCGACCGGCAGACCTGGCCTTGCTGGTCGTAGACGCGGCCAAACCCTCGCCGCTCGAGGATGTGGAGCAGGTGATTGCCATCCTGGGGCGAAGCAAGGTGGCGCTGGTCTCCCCGGGATCACCTCCGCCCCCCTTGGGCTGGGCGCACGTGGGGACGCTGCTCGTCGCCAACAAGGCGGATGCGCCGTCGGCCGAGGCGGCCCTGGATATCTTGCGGTCCTATTACAGTTCCCGGTTTCCGATTCAGGCGGTGTCGGTGGAGACCGGGTTGGGGCTGGAATCCCTCCGGCGCATGATCTACGACGGGCTGGGAATCGTGCGGGTATACTCGAAACCTCCGGGGAAGGAACCTTCCATGCAGTCCCCCGTCGTCCTCCCGCGGGGAAGCACGATCGTGGGGATGGCGGCGGCCATCCACAAGGACTTCGCCCAACAGTTGAAGTTCGCCCGCGTGTGGGGCGGCACGAAGTTCAGCGGCCAGCGGGTCCAGCGGGACTATGTCGTCCAGGAAGGCGACGTCATCGAGTTGCACATCTAACCCGGCCTGTTCCCGAACGGGGCGGGTCAAGGTCCGATGTCCAACGTCCAAGGTCCGAGGTGCGATGACGAACAGGAAATCCATGCTGATTGACGCCCCGTATGAGGACGCGAGAAGGACATCGGGTGTGTACTGCCTGGTCCTCTGGCTCCCGCGAGCCTGCCACATCACCCTGACGCGGCGGGGGACCTGCCGCATCGAGCGCGGCTGGTACGTCTACACCGGCTCGGCCAAGCGGAACCTGTGGCCCCGCCTCCTGCGACATCTCCGGCGGCGCAAGCGGTTTCACTGGCACATTGACCGTCTGCGGGCCGCGGCCAGCGTTCAGCAGGTCTGGGTCTGGCCCTGGACCGCCGGCGGGGAATGCCGGACGAACGCGATGGTGCGACACATGCCGGATGCCACGTATCCGGTCCGGGGCTTCGGGGCGTCGGACTGCCGATGTTTTGCCCACCTGGTTTTCTTCCCGTCCGAGCCCACGCCGCCGGATCATGGGGCGCCGTTCACATGCCGCCTGCGGGGAGGGCGCGTCCTGGCGGCGTCCATCAGGAGACATCCGGCGAAAGGATAGCCGGATCTTCTTCTCAAGAGCGGACCTTGGCCGGCGTCCTGTCGCGCGGGTTTGACCGCGCCCGCAATGAGGCGTATATTGTGAATGGCGCCACATGGAAACGGGCGCCAAAGGAGTTACGATGAGCCCCTCCAGGGATTCTTCCGACAAGCCAGCCGAGGTTTGTCCCTACTGGCATCAGGTGGCAAACGACTTCGCCTCCATGTACCCGGCCGGTGGATACTGCATCGCGGGCTGCCAGAAGCGGATCAAGGTCATGGCCGGGAAGACCGTGGAGGACGTCTGCGCCATGAACTTTGCCGAGTGCGAGGGCTACCACCGGTTGCTGGCCGAGGAAGAGGCAAAGCAGCGCCAGACTCCGGGGAATATCTTTCGTTAGGCTGCACCCAAATGGCCCGTTGTCGCGTCTGCGGCTCCTGGTCGCCGCTTACCGCATCGAGCCTGGGGGCGTGCGCGCCGTGCATCCGGGCCGACCCACCCGCGTTGCGCGCCCACATTGCCCGCGCACACGCGCGGACCCGGCGCGCATTCCGACTCCCGCCTGAACCGCTCCGCGACCCCGACGGCATCCTATGTGACCTGTGTGCGAACCAGTGCCGGATCCCCTGCGATGAGCGGGGCTACTGCGGCCTGCGCCGGAACGTGGGCGGCCGCCTGGTCGGCGGCGCGCCGACACAGGGGAACCTGAGCTGGTATTTCGACCCCCTGCCCACGAATTGCGTGGCCGATTGGGTCTGTCCGGCCGGGACGGGTGCCGGCTATCCCACGTGGTCCCACCGTCCCGGGCCCGAGTACGGCTACAGGAACCTCGCCGTCTTCTATCAGGCTTGCTCCTTCAACTGTCTGGGGTGTCAGAACTGGCATTACCGGGGGGCCGCCGGCGCCGGCGAGGGTGTGACCCCGGCCGCGCTGGCGGCGCAGGTGGATGACCGCACGGCCTGCATCTGCTACTTCGGCGGCGATCCCAGCCCCCAGTTCCCGCATTCGGTGGCCACCTCGGTCTTGGCGCGGCGGCGGACGCCGGAGCGGATCCTGCGGATCTGCTGGGAGACGAACGGGACGATGCATCCGCGATGGCTGCGCCGGGCCATGGGCATCGCGGTGGCATCGGGGGGCTGCATCAAGTTTGACCTGAAGGCCTGGGACGAGGGCATCCACCGCGCCCTCACGGGCTTTTCCAATCGGTGGACGCTGGAGAACTTCCGCCTCGCGGCCGAGCTGGCCGGCGCCCGGGCGGCGCCGCCGGTCCTGGTGGCCAGCACCCTCCTGGTGCCGGGGTACGTGGACGCGGCGGAGGTGGGGGCGTTGGCTCGATTCGTCGCTGGCCTCAACCCGGACATCCCGTACAGCCTCCTGGCGTTCTCCCCCCAGTTCTACTTGCACGATCTTCCCGTGACCTCCCAGGCGCACGCCGAGGAAGCCCTGGCGGCTGCAAAGGCCGCCGGCTTGACCCGCGTGCGCATCGGGAACATCCACCTCCTGGGGGAGCCGTACGATCTTCCCAGCCGCATGGCCGTCTGAATGCTGGGGAGGAGAGCAGGCCTCGCACGTCCTGTCGTTCGGTGGAAGGGGTGACACGTGCCATGACACAACAATACCGGGTCATCATTGTGGGGGCGGGACCGGCGGGGATCTTTGCGGCCCTGGAGCTCACGCGCGCCGGCGTGGACGGCATCCTGCTCCTCGAAAAGGGACCGGACCTGGCTGAACGACAGCGCCTCGGCCGCGAGGGGTCCATGCTGACCGGGTGGGGTGGGGCCGGCGCCTACAGCGACGGAAAGCTGGCGCTCTCCACCGAGATCGGCGGCTTCATGGACCAGCACTGTACGCCGGGCCAGCTCGCCGAGCTGGTGGAGTACGTGGATGACACCTACCGGACCTTCGGCGCGCCGGCGGAGCTGTACGGGTCGGACGCCGAGGCAGTGGCGTCCCTCCAGCGCCAAGCGGCGCGGCTGGATATGAAGCTCATCCCGAGTCGCTACCGCCACCTGGGGACCGAGGGGTGCGAGGAGTTGTTGGGCAAGCTCCGGGCGCATCTGGGCGGGCGGGTGGCGATCCGGTGTGGGGCGCCGGTGGCCGAGGTGCTGGTGGACGGCCGCAGGGCGGCCGGGGGCGTGCGGCTGGAGGACCGCACGGAGATCGCGGCCGACTACGTCGTCCTGGCGCCCGGACGGGAGGGGTCGGCCTGGCTCGCCAAGGAGGCGGAGCGACTGGAGCTGCACACCTCGATCAATCCCGTGGACATCGGCGTCCGGATCGAGGTCCCGGCCTCCGTCATGGAAGAGATCACGCGGGCCACCTACGAGGCCAAGATCATCTATTACACCCGCCGCTTCGAGGACATGGTCCGCACCTTCTGCATGTGCCCGTACGGCGAGGTGATCCGGGAGGAGCTGGGCGGCCTGTACACCGTGAACGGGCATAGCTACGCCCATCGCAAGACCGCCAACACCAACTTTGTGCTCCTGGTCAGCAAGACGTTCACGGAGCCCTTCCGCGAGCCCATCGCCTACGGCCAGCACATCGCCCGGCTGGCCAACATGCTAGGGGGCGAGGTCATCGTCCAGCGTCTGGGCGACCTGCGCCAGGGCCGGCGCTCCACGCCGCGTCGGATCGAGCGGAGTCTCGTGGAGCCGACGCTCCGCCAGGCCACCCCGGGCGATCTCAGCCTCGTGCTGCCGTACCGCTACCTGGCAAACATTTTGGAGATGCTGGAGGCGCTCGACCGGCTAGCGCCCGGCGTCAACTCGGTGCACACGCTGCTCTACGGGGTCGAGGTGAAGTTCTACTCGCTCCAGCTCCGGCTGGGTACGGGCCTGGAGACGGAGATCGCGCGCCTTCACGCCGTGGGGGATGGCGCCGGGGTCAGCCGTGGCCTGGTCCAGGCCTCGGCCTCGGGCGTCCTGGCGGCGCGGAGCATCGCAGCGCGGGTGAAGGGGGGAGGGGACTAGTCGACTGTGCGCGAACCTTCTTCCGTGTGGCGGCGCCCCGGGGGCACCCCTGCGGATGCCGGCTCGCGACGGCACCCAGCGCACCTGGGCTGGGTGGGGCCGTCTTGCTCCGGGTCGTCGGCCTACGGCCTCCTCCGCGCCGCAGTCACGTTACAGACGTGACACGGCGACCGGACCGGACCCAACGGACACGTTGGGTACCCCCCCACCGCACGATCGGGTACCCAAGCGTCAGCTTGGGTGTCCTCGGGATGTCCCTCGGGGCGCCGGGATAGACGGCTGATCTTCGAGCCTTGGTGTCAGCCGGCCGGTTCCTCGCTTCGAAGAAATTCCCGGACGGCGGACAGGAGCGTGTCAGAGGGCTCCAGCAGGGTCGTGTGTTCGACGCCCGGAAGAACGAGGCGGCGGACGTTGGGCAACAGGGCCGACAGAACCTCCGCCACACTGGAGAATTGGCGGTGGGTCTTTTCGCCCACGATCAGGAGCACCGGCTGGCGCACCTCGGCCAGACGCGCCGCCGGGTTGAACGCCTCGGCCGAGCGGATGATCCCCTCAAGGATCCAGGGCGGCCGGGACAGGAGGAGCGGACGGTATCGGCTGTGGAGGAGTGCGGCAACCCTGGCGGGCGGCAGGATGCGCCCGAACCAGTACTCGAGACCGGCGGCCACGCCCTCTTCCCGCAAGATCCGGGCGATCATCTCCCCGTTGAGGCCGGCAGTGTCGATCGGATGATCCCGCTGTAGACCGAGGATGGGCGGCTCGGCGAGAATCAGGCGTCGCACGCGCTCTGCATACGCGAGCGCGAAGCCCAGCGCCGTGCTCGCGCCGCCCGAACATCCGAAGAGGTCCGCCCTCGAGATTCGCAGCCCATCCAGCAGCGCTCGCAGGTCCTCGGCCAGCGTCTCGACGGTGTAGGGCGCCTCGCGCGACGGCACCCCGCTCTTCCCGTGTCCCCGGCGATCGTAGGCGATGACGCGGCGCCCCGCGGCAAGGTGCGGAAGCAGGCGGTGCCACACATCCACGCTCATCGCATCGTTATGCAGGAGCACCAGCGGCTCGCCGTCCCCGGCGGTTTCGTAGTAGGTGTTGATGCCGTTTGCCTGGATGATAGGCATGGTTCGACTCCAGGGGATCGAGGCGCGCACGTGTCGGATCGACCCGCGACTCACGCGGGACCGGGTGGCTTGGCATCCAGGAAGGTGTGTGCCTTGGCGAGCAGGTCGCGAGCGTTGCTGAAGGTCAGGCGCTTCAGCGCCTCCTCGTAGGGGAGCCAGAGGTACCCGGAATGCTCGGAGGAGAGCGTGACGTTGCCCGTGGCCGTCTCGGCCAGGAAGTAGATGACCACCTTCAGCATGCCCTCCCCGGCCTTGCGGTAGAAGTAGCGCATCCCCTCCTTGAAGCCGGGGATGAGCCGGGCGTCGCGGATGCCGGTCTCTTCCTGGAGCTCGCGGGCGGCCGTGGTCTGCGGATCTTCCCCCTTCTCGATGTGCCCCTTGGGAAAATCCCAATGGGCTCCGTAATCGAGGAGCAGGTACTCCCGCTGTTCTCTGACCCGGAACAGCACCACGCCGGCTGAGATCTCGCGACCCATCAGTCCTCCTAGTACTACTGTGTCATAAAATACTTGACGGCGGATCGCCCGGAGTGACAGAATGACCCATGGTGACTCGCGCTGTGGACCGCATCCGGTTCGACCGCTACGTCACACGACTGGCGGAGGCGGTCGGCCACGCCGACCGCCGGTGGCCGCTCGCGGCGTATCTGACCGGACTGCTGCTGTCCGGGGAGCGGAAGAGCGTGGAGCCCATGGCGGCGAAGATCGATCCGCGGCATGTCAGT
>Ga0181539_1003421_pt1 | contig 14569 bp, 14 predicted proteins | sample PEATcosm2014_Bin_46_FD_119767 | JGI IMG/M metagenome (GOLD analysis project Ga0181539, IMG submission 119767) | Peatland microbial communities from MTU Mesocosm Facility, Houghton, MI, USA - PEATcosm2014_Bin23_60_metaG | ecosystem: Environmental > Terrestrial > Soil > Wetlands > Peat | place... | reverse complement strand
ATCCTTGACAGAAAGTGTCCAATGGAGTACATAGTGAACATGCAGACCGTCGTCGAGACGCCGGGATATCTGAGGTCCGCCGAAGCCATCTTCAGTCAGGCAGAGCGCGATCGGATCGTGGGCATGGTGGCTGCACACCCGGAGTGCGGGGAGGTCATGCAGGGAACCGGCGGCTTTCGAAAGGTCCGCGTGGCGCGCAGCGGCATGGGCAAGCGCGGCGGCGCGCGAGTTATTTACATCCTTCGCGGCGAAGCCTTCCCGATCTTCCTGGTTGCTGCGTATGCCAAGAGTGAGAAGGAGAACCTGACCAGGTTGGAACGCAACTTATTGGCCAAGCGCGCCGATGAGATCTTTGCAAAGTACAGGAGGTAAACGATGACAGCTATCTTTGGCGACCTGATGAGCGGATTGGACGAAGTGGATGCCTTCCTGGCCGGGGAGACGGCTGGCTACAAGGTCAACCTACCCGCCGAGGTCGATGTGAAGGGCATCAGAAAGCAGCTGAAGATGACTCAGGCCCGGTTCTCTTCGACCTTCGGCTTCAGTCTCGATGCAGTCAAGCACTGGGAGGGTGGAAGGCGCACGCCGGAGTCCTCGGCCAGAGCCTTCCTGACCGTCATTGCCAAGAATCCCACCGCCGTTATAGCAGCGCTGCACCCGCAACTCCGGCAACTCAGTTCCAAGTGAGGGGTACAGGGATGCCCGAAGCCGCCCCTCCAGCCCGCATCGTTCTGACCACCGCGGCCAACCCTGATGAGGCCGCCCGCCTGGGCCTCACTCTGGTGGAGGAGCGGCTGGCCGCCTGCGCCACGCTGATTCCCGGCGTTCAGTCCATCTACCACTGGCAGGGCCAGGTCGAGTCGGCAACGGAAACCCTGCTGCTGCTCAAGACCGGCCCCGATCAACTGGACGCGCTCGAAGCCAGGCTGCACGAGTTGCACAGCTACGAGACCCCGGAGTTCCTGGTTCTGGGCGTGGACGCCGCCAGCCAGCCCTACCTCGACTGGCTGCAGGCCAGCCTTCGGCAGCCTTGAGGCCGCGCCCTGGTGCAAGACTGGCTTCCTGAAAGACGCTCAGGTCTGTTCTTCCGGCTTTTGCCGCTCAGCCGGCGCTCTTGACCCGCACCACGGTGATCTTGTCAAAGCCCTCTTCAAAGACCGGCGGCTTGAGCTTTTCAGCCATCTTACGCATCACGTCCTCGCTGACCGCGCGGTCGCGCTTGCTGTTGCGCTCCAGGCAGACCGCGAGCGGCACGTCGAAGAAGACCGCCTGCACCTCGTAGCCGAAGCTTTTGGCCATCTTGATCCACTGGTGGCGCTCGTGAATGGAGAGGTTAGTCGCGTCCACGTAGTTCCAGGGCATGCGAGCAATGAGCCGGGCGCGCAGGAGCGAGCGCAGGGTGGAGAAGACCAGGCCCTGGTAGCGCTGCTCCTCCACGTCGTCGAAGAGGATATTGCGCAGCAGGTCGCTGGACAGCGGCGTAACCCCGCGGCGCCGGAACCAGGTGGTCTTGCCCGAGCCGGGCAGCCCGATGGCCAGCACGACGTACCCCTTGGGCGCCTGGGGCGAAGGCTCGGCGACCTCGGCGGGAGGCGCGGTGGGGATTTCCGGCTGCGTCTCCAGCTCAAAACGGCCGGAATCCACCGGTTCGCTCCACGCCGGCTTTGCGGGCCGCTCCTGCCTGGGGGGGCGCGGCAGGACCGTGGGCCGGGACGGCGTGGATGGGGGTGGCGCGGCGGACGGAGGTCGCTGAGCCCGCTGCGGGCGGGGCTGCGGCGGCGGCAGCGAGGACGGAGCATCGTCCGGATAAAATGGCGCCAGCGGAGCCGGCTGATTCGATGGGAGTTCCTGGCCGATCTTGCCTGTGGATTCGGAGGTATTGGGGGTGTGTCTGGAGCGTCTTCTCATGCCGCCTTCAAACCTGCGTAGTGATACCCGAATACCATACTCGGCTGGGCGGCTGCAAATGGTGTGCACTCCGTCACAGACCGTCCCGCGCCGGGAACGGCACACTTCCAGTGAGGGAATTTCCGCCCAAAACGGGGCAGCGGATGAGGATTCATTGCGGCCCCCTTCGACTTCAGTGTTACCATCATGGGTTTGGTGGAATTGCCTTCGGACCGCATTTCAGACGCCGAACGCAGCCAATTCGAACAAACCCGAACCAGCTCAAACCACAGCCTCACCGATTGAAAAGGAGAACTCACACATGGCAGTTAAGGTTGGCATCAACGGCTTCGGCCGCATTGGCCGCAACGTCTTGCGTGCCTCGCTCGGCAATCCAGAGATCGATTTTGTCGCCGTCAACGACTTGACCAGCCCGGCTACGCTGGCGCACTTGCTCAAGTACGACTCGATCCTGGGCAACCTGAAGAATGAGATCACCGCCGGAGAGGATTTCATCTCCGTCGACGGCAAGAAGATCAAGGTCTGGGCCGAGCGCGATCCCGCCAAGCTGCCCTGGGCAGACGTGGGCGCGCAGATTGTGATCGAATCTACCGGCCACTTCACCGATGGAGCCAAGGCCAAGGCGCACCTGGGCGCGACCGTCAAGAAGGTCATCATCTCCGCTCCCGCCTCCAACGAAGACATCACCCTGGTGCTGGGCGTCAACCAGAACAAGTACGACCCGGCCAAGCACCACATCATCTCCAACGCCAGTTGCACGACGAACTGCCTGGCGCCGGTGGTCAAGGTGATCCTGGAGACCACCGGACTGGTCAGCGGCATCATGACCACCATCCACAGCTACACCAACGACCAGGTCATTCTCGACTTCCCGCACAAGGACCTGCGCCGCGCCCGCGCCGCCGCCCTTAGCATGATTCCCAGCTCGACTGGCGCCGCCAAGGCCCTCAAGCTGGTCATCCCCGAGACCGCCGGCAAGCTGGACGGTTTTGCCATCCGCGTTCCGACCCCAAACGTCTCCATCGTCGATCTGACCTACATCGCCGAGAAACCCACCACAGTCGAAGCCCTGAACGCCGCCTTCACCGCCGCCTCCAAAGGCGAACTCAAGGGGATTCTGGGCGTTGACTCGAACCTGCTGGTAAGCTCCGACTACAAGGGCAACTCGCTCTCCTCCATCGTCGATCTTCCCTTGACCAAGGTGGTCGGCCAAAGCGTCAAGGTGCTGAGCTGGTACGACAACGAGTGGGGCTACTCCACCCGCGTCGTCGATCTGATCGGCTTCCTGGCCGAAAAGGGCCTGTAAACCGCAGGGGGCAGGGATCAGGGATCAGGGTTCAGTTCTCCCAGTCGCCGATCCCCGGCTGCCGATCTCCGATCTCTGACCCCTGATCTCTGATCTCTGTCTCAAAGGAAGGCCCCATGCCCAAGCTCACAATTCGCGACATCGATCTGACTAACAAGAGGCTGTTTATCCGCGTCGACTTTAACGTGCCGCTCACTGAAGACGGCTCGACCATCACCGACGATACCCGCATTGTGGCCACGCTGCCCACCATCGTCTACGCCCTGCGCCGCAAGGCCAAGGTGATTCTGGCCTCGCACCTGGGCCGGCCTAAAGGCAAGCCGAATCCAAAGTACTCGCTGCGCCCGGTGGCCCTGCGGCTGCGCGAACTGCTGGACAAGGAGTTGGGCGAATCCATCAACGTGGCCTTCTCGCCGGACTGCATCGGCGAAGTGGCCACTGAAATGGCGCACCAGCTTGAATCCGGCCAGGTGCTGCTGCTGGAGAATCTGCGCTACCACCCCGAAGAGGAAGCCAACGATCCGGCCTTCTCGCAGGCTCTCGCTTCGCTGGCCGAGGTCTACGTCAACGACGCCTTCGGCTCCGCCCATCGCGCCCACGCCTCCACCGAGGGGATCACGCACTTTCTCAGGCCTGCCGTCGCCGGCCTGCTGATGGAAAAGGAGATCACCTACCTGGGCAAGGCTCTCGAATCGCCCGAGAAGCCCTTTGTGGCCATCATCGGCGGCTCCAAAATCTCCGGCAAGATCGACGTTATCGATAACCTGCTTGACAAGGTGGACACGCTGGTCATCGTCGGCGGCATGGCTTACACCTTCCAGCGTGCTCTCGGCGTCGCCACCGGCAAGTCGCTGGTGGAAGAAGACAAGATCGATATGGCCAAGGCGGCGCTCGAAAAGGCCAAGGCTCTCGGCGTCAATCTGCTGCTGCCCGTCGATAACATCCTGGCCGACAAGTTCGCCCCCGATGCCAACACCCAGCCATGGGATTGCTCGGTCGACTTCCCCGCCGACTGGCAGGGGCTGGACATCGGTCCCAAGTCCATCGCCGCCATCGAAGAGGTGGTCTCGACCGCCCGCACCATCGTGTGGAACGGCCCGGCCGGCGTCTTCGAGTTCCCGCGCTTCGCGGTGGGCACAAACGCCATCGCCAGGGCGGTTGCGGCCAACAAGGCGGCCATCTCCATCATCGGCGGCGGCGACTCGGTTTCGGCCATCAACCAGGCCGGGGTAGCCGACCAGATTACTCATGTCTCCACCGGCGGCGGCGCGAGCCTTGAGTTTCTGGAGGGTAAGAAGCTACCCGGCGTGGAGGCGCTGACGGACAAGTAAACCGAGAAAAGGGGCGGGCATCCCGATGTCTAGCTCCTGTTCTCTGCTATTCTCCGCACAGGAGATTGGCGTTGGATATTGAGTTCCCCATCTGGGAGTATTTGGCCGTCCTTCTCATCGGAACAGTCCTTTTCGGAGTATTGCTTCTTGTCGCCGCGCTCATCTTCAGGCCCTTTCGTCGCTACCTGATGCTCAGCTTTGCCGCACCGCCATCGACGCTTTTCCTGTGGGTAATCATTTACGTTGGTCTTCCCGCATACTTATGCGGCTACCCCGAATATCAGTGGCCGAAATACGTCGTGCTCCCGGTTTGGATTCTCTCCACCCTAATTGTCTGGTGGCTTATCTATCTCTTTCAGCTGTGGCTCAACAAGAAGCACCCCTTCTTCGGCGCAAAACGTCTCCCGGAGGAGCGGTCGGACTTAACAACATTGGAGCTATAGACGCAAGAAGAGTAGGTTCTCAATCCGTCGCGTCCATCCCCGCGAAATGCCCACTCCTTGCCATCTCCAGCAATGCCCCATCCGCGGTAACCAGAGTTGCGCCCAGGTGGCGCGCCGTCGCAACGAGAATGCGGTCGGCCGGATCGGCGTGCATCTCAAACGGCAGGCGCGTGCTGGCGACGGCTATCTCCGGCTCCAGCGGCGCCAGTCGCACACCCGGTTTGGCTAGTGCCTCACGAATCCACTGCATCACGTCCGCGCCAAGCTGCAGCCGGCCTTTTCTTACCAGCAGCGCGATCTCCCAGGGAGTGATGGCGCTCACCGCGATCCGGTTTTCCCGTCCAGCTCTGTTCAGCACCTCGGCAGTCTGTGCCCCCAGCCGGGGAGCCTCCTCCACCATCCAAATGAGCGTGTGCGTGTCAACAAGCAGAAGGGGCGGCCTTGCCCTCTCCGAAGCTGTCATTTCATCGCATCCCATTCAACATCAATCGGAGAGATAATGTCGCCCATCCACAGCACGCTACCCTTCATCGACCCGACGATATTCTCCTGTGCCGGGATTGCTGTCACCTGCGCCACCGGCTTGCCGTGCTTGGTGATGACCAGGGTCTTGCGCTCTTCGGCTACCTGGTCCAGCAATTTCAAGCACTTGGCCTTGAACTCCCCAGCAGCAATCGTGGCTTGCATCGCAATTCCTCCCATAGTCGCCGACTATAGTCATATTTTAGCACACCTTCAGCAGTCCCGCGAGGCCCTCGCAGGGCCTCCGGGGCGATTGCATGAATAGCTCGATCGGGGTTCGTACCGCCCCTACAGGGCAGTCGATTTCAACTTCAATGCATTCCCAGGGTTTCGCCCTGGGCTATTCTTGCACTTCCTACAGGAGGAACCGCGGTCCCTTGGCCGTTCAGGAAGCGAATGGGGCCAGCGGCCGCAACAGAAGCCGTTAGTGCGATGGCCTGGGGTTAAAGGAATTGCGGAACTGTGGTGGGGAACCGAGTATAATTCCGGCAAATCATCCTTATGGAAATCGTTCTCATCGTATTGCTGGCGATCGTTGTTTTTGCGATCTGGCGGGGCAACCAGGACGCACTCGAGCAGTTGCGCGGCGAGGTTGCGCGCCTGGAGCGCGAGATCGATTTCCTGCGGTCGCAGTTGGCCGCGCTGCTCAAACTGCGAACGGCCAGCCCGGCGAATGAGCCGGTTCCCGCGGCAAAGGAACCGGCAGCGAAGCCGCCCGTAGTTGCGCCCCTGTCCATTCCGCGGCCGGAACCGGCGCAGCCGGCAGCCGCGCAGCACGCTCCGCAGCGGGCGATTGCCGCATTCAAGACGCCCGTACAGGCTCCGATCTCCACTCCGCCTGTGGGGGTGCAGGCTTCGATCTCCACTTCCCCGGTAAGGGTGCAAACTCCGGTCTTCACTCCGGCGCCAAGGGGTCAGCCACCGATCTTCGCTCCTCCGGCAAAGGCGCCGGCTCCTCCCGCTCCTTCGCCGATGGATCAGGCGAGGCCGCCGGTTCAGAGACCGGCTGTGCCCAAGCCCGCTGCCGATGCGCCTAAGCCTGTTGAAGCGCCCAAGCCGGCCGAGGCCGATGCGCAGGCAGTCGCGGACGGCAAGTTGTTTTCGCTCGAAGAGCGGCTGGGCGCCAACTGGCTGAACAAGATTGGCATTGCCATCGTCGTGATCGGGATTGGCTATTTTCTTGCCTACAAGCTGCAGACCTGGGGACCGGGCGGCAAGGTGCTCTGCGGTTATGCGGTGAGCTTTGTATTGCTGGCCGGCGGCATGTGGCTGGAGCGCAAGCCCACCTATCGCGTCTTTGCCCGTGGCGGCATCGGGGGCGGCTGGGCGCTGGCCTTCTTTACAAGCTATGCCATGTACCATGTGTCCGCCGCGCATGTGCTCTCCTCGCTGGCCGCCGACCTGGTGCTGATGATGGCGGTGGCCGCGGGGATGGTGGCCCATTCGCTGCGCTACCGGTCGCAGACGGTCACGGGACTGGCGTTTCTGTTGGGATTTGTCACGCTGCTCACCAGCCATCTGGAGGGGACGGACGGGAACGTCGTATTCAGCCTGACGGCCAGCGTGGTGCTGGCCCTGGCGCTGGTGGTGGTAACCACGGTGCGCCACTGGGCCTGGCTGGAACTTGCCGGCCTGATTGCCGTCTACCTCAGCCACCTGGTCTGGCTGACGAAGGCGCTGCCTGAGAACCACGCGGCCTTCGCCGAGTTCTGGCCTTCGGCGGCGCTTATCCTGCTTTACTGGCTTATCTTCCGCCTGGCCTACGTGCTGCGCACGCCACGCGACCAGAAGGAGGAGAACATTTCCAGCCTTTCGGCGGTCTTGAACTCCGTCGGCGTGCTGGGATTGCTCAAGTATCAGTCTGTCCATCCGGAGTGGGCTTTCTGGGCGGAAGCGGCGTTGGGCGCGGTGGAAATGGGACTAGCGTTCCGGGTGCGGTCGCGGCGGCGGCAGGCCTTTGTGGTGCTCTCGACCATCGCCACCGTGCTGCTGATCTCCGCGGTTCCATTCAAGTTTCATGGGGTAAGCTGGCCGGTGCTTTGGCTGGTGGAGGCGCAGGTGCTGGCGGTCTGCGGGCTGCGCCTGGGCGAACCGGTCTTCCGCAGGCTGGGATTGCTGACCGGCGTGGTCACCGGCGGCGTGCTGGCCTTTCACGATGTGATGCCGCTGCTGCTCTTCCGGCTCGATTACCCCGATCCCGCGCGCCATCTGTCGCTAACGGCGGCTCTGGCGCTGGCGGCCGTTCTCTATTGGATTCATGCCGAGGTCTACCCGCGCCGCTGGCCGCGGATTGCCGCAGACAAAGGCGAAGCCTTCGCGCTGCGCATCACCAGTTGGCTGGGCGTGGCCGCCGCCGCAACGGCGTTGTGGGTGGCGCTGCCCTATCAGTGGGTTCCGGTTGGCTGGCTGGCGCTCATGCTGCTGCTGGGCCTGGCTGCGCACCGGTTCGGCGCCGCGCTGCTGGCGCTTGAAGCCGATGTTCTCACCCTGGCCTCGGCAGCCGTGCTGATCTTCCACCACGTTCTACCCCTTGCCCTGTTCAGGCTGGACTACCCCGATCCCAGCCGCCACGCGGCGGAGACTGCCGTTCTAGCACTGGCGGCTGCGGCCTATTGGTTGCGCTCCGAGGTCTATCCGCGCGCCCTGCCGCGGCTCCTCCCAGGCCCCTCTTTCGATTTCGATACAAAACTTTGGCAGGATCTGGCGCTGCCCTCCACAAGCTGGCTCGGCCTGGCGGCGGCCGCCGCGGCGCTGTGGGCAGCGCTGCCCGATCTCTGGGTTCCGGCTGGCTGGCTGGCGCTTGTTCTGTTGCTGGGGCTTGCAGCCCAACGGTTCGGTGGGATTGTCATGGCGGTTGAAGCCGATGCCTTGGCCCTGGGCGCGGGAGCCGTCCTCGTCTTCCACCATGTTCTTCCTCTGGCGCTGTTCCGGCTTGCCTACCCTGACCCCAGCCACCACGGGGCGGAGACTGCCGTGCTTACCCTGGCGGCCGTGGCCTATTGGGTCCGCTCGGAGGGTTATCCCCGCGTCCTGCGCCGGTTCGAATCCAGCCCGTCGCCGGATTTCGATATGAACGCCTGGCAGGCCTTCGCGCTGCCCGTCAGCAGTTGGCTGGGCGTAGCGGCCGCTGCTGCGGCCCTGTGGGTAGCGCTGCCCGCGTCGTGGGTGGCAGTGGGCTGGCTCACGCTGGTGGTGGCGCTGGGGCTGGCAGCGGATGGGGTCAGGGCGCAAACCCTTGCATTGCAAGCCGATTTGCTGGCCGTGGCTGCTTTCCCCGGACTCTTCGTCTGGAACCTTGGGACGCAAGGATGGTGGGACCACCGGGCGCCGCTGATTGCCTCGGTCGCTCTGCTCTATGGGGGCATGCGCCGCAAGACGGTGCCGACGGGTTCCAGCAACTATGTGGCGCCGGCGTACTCCTGGGCGGCTACGCTGCTCATGGCTTATGTGGCCACGGTTCTCGCTTCGGACGAGGTTCTCGGTCTCGCGTGGGTGGCGCTGGGACTGGCGCTCTTTGAGATTGGACGCTGGGCAAGGAAAGGCTACCTGCGCTGGCAGGCTTACTTTCTTGTGGCCGCTGCATTTGGACGCTACTTTGCAATCGATCTCCCCATGACCTTTGGAGGGCCTTTTGCGTCGATTGCGCTGACCGCGGATGGAAGGCTGCTGCCCTATCACTTCAGCCTGGTCAACTCGCTGCTTCTTGAGGTTCTGATCCTGGCGGCGATCGGCTACTGGCTCTTGGAGCGGACTCGGAATCGCGAGCGCTGCACCCGCGCGGAACACATCGCCGGTCTGCTAGCCGATGGGCTGGGTACGCTGTCCGTCGCGCTGTGGTTTGCCTATCGGTTCCCGTCCAACTGGGTTCCCGTGCCCGGCGGCGCGGCCTGGGTCACGCCGATCTGGGCGGGAATGGCGACCCTGCTGCTGGCGCTGGCCTGGCTGGTGCGGCGTAGAGCCTTCCTGGTTCAGTCGATGTCTCTGGTTGTGGCTGTTGTTGCGCGCGGTTTCTCTCTCGACCTCTTCGCCGATAGCCCCGCAGGCTTCTGGCACGGGCCGCTGTTCCACCTGGGAGTGGCGGCGATCGTCCTGCTGGCCGCGCTGCCGTTTGCCTTCCGGCTGCGCGGTGAGGGGAGCTTTACCAACCCGACAATCTCACTGCCCCCGGACCTGGGATTGATTCTCCGCAGCCCCGAACAGTGGTTCTTCTTCGCCGCTTTCGCGCTGGAGGTGGTCGCGCTGGCGGTGAAGCTCAGCTTCGGCCAAATCACCATCGGCTGGAGCCTGCTCGGCCTGGGAGTCTTTCTCTTCGCCCTGGCGGTGGGAGAGCGCAGCTACCGGCTGGCAGGACTGGGACTGCTGCTGGTGTGCGTGGCCAAGATCCTTCTCATGGACGTGTGGGAACTGCCGCTTTCGCAACGCTGGATCACCTTCGCTGTGCTGGGGACGGCGCTGGTCGCCGTCAATTTCCTCTACACGCGCTTCGGGGCGGTCATTCGCAAGTTCATGTAAGCGGGCTTGAATGCTGGAAGGTTTGGAATCACTGCCGCCCTGCCGAAAGGCCGGCGGGCGGGCAAGGAAAAGGGAGACTCATTCATGGACGGGACTCAGACCAAGGTGGTGGCATTCAACGGCAGCGCCAGAAAAGGCGGAAACACGGCCATCCTGCTCGGATATGTTCTGAAAGAACTTGAAAAGGAAGGAATCGAAACTGAACTTATTGAGTTGAGCGGGGCGAAGATTCACGGTTGTCTGGCATGCCGCAAATGTTCCATGAACAAGGACCGCAGATGCGCGCAGAAGGGAGATGTGGGCAATGCCCTGATCGAAAAGATGGAGCAGGCGGACGGCATCCTTCTCGGCTCTCCAACTTATGTCGCCGACATCTCTCCCGAGATCAAAGCCTTGATGGACCGCGCCTGCCTGGTTTCCAAGTCGAACGGCGGCATCTTCCGCCGCAAGGTCGGCGCGGCCGTTGTGGCAGTGCGCCGCGCGGGAGCGATCCACGCCTTCGATGCGCTGAACCATTTCTTCCTGATCAGTGAAATGATCGTGCCCGGCTCGTCGTATTGGAACATCGGCATCGGCCTTGAGCCGGGCGATGTGGAGCGGGACGAGGAGGGCATTCAGACCATGAAGACGCTGGGGCAAAACATGGCGTGGCTGCTGAAGAAGGTCAAGAGCTAAGTCTCTGACCGCGTGTTGTTGTACCAAAGCTGGGTGCCCCCCCCTCGCCGCGATCTTGTCTTTGCGGCTAGGGTGGGATGCCGCGGCACTCAATCGCCACGCACGAATTCACGCGGTCAGAGACCCAGCCGGCTCGCCGCCTGCCGCGCCATGGTTGAGACATACGCTTTCGCCATCCTGAACCGGGGTGGTAGACTTTTGTGCGCGGGAGTTGCACCATGCGCAGGCACCGACTTACATTTCTGGTTCTTACTGGCGCCGCGCTTCTGATTCCCTTCAGTTGCATTCGCCCGGACTCTTTCTGCCCGGTCAGCGCACACTCTGAGGTGAAATCCGGTCACGACGAAATACAAGGAGGCCGCGCGATGTCCTTTGCATTGAAGTCGACGGCATTTGCGAACGGCGGCGAGATTCCCAGGAGGTACACGTGCGATGGCGCCGACCTCTCGCCCGCATTGAGCTGGGACGATCTGCCGGCCGGGGCGCAATCGCTGGCGCTCATAGCGGACGATCCCGATGCGCCCGTGGGTACGTGGACACATTGGATCGTCTGGAACATCCCGGCCAAAGCTACGCTGTTGCCGGAGGGTGTGCCCAAGGTGGAAGTACTCGACAATGGCGCGCGCCAAGGCAGAAACGACTTCAAGCGCATTGGTTATGGCGGCCCGTGCCCGCCCGCGGGCAAGCCCCATCGCTACTTCTTCAAGATGTACGCTCTGGATGCAAGGCTCGACGTGAAGGCAGGCGCCGGCAGGAACGAACTGGAACTGGCGATGAAGCCGCACCTGTTGTCACAGACGGAATGGATGGGCACATACAGACGTTAGGTCCGGCGCTTGTTCGGCGGCGTTTACCGGCCGCCGAGAGGAAAGCGCTCGCGGATTTCGTAGCGGGAACCGGCGGGACCGAGGAAGCTTTCGTACAGAAGGAACTCGCCGGCGACAAACCCGGTGAAGTTTCGCTGACGGCCGATTGCGGTCTTGAGTTCGAGGATTCCCCGCCGCTGGCCCTGGCCCTTGCCGCGGGCGAGAGTGATATGAGGTTGGTAGGGACGCGTCTCGGGAACAAACCCGCAAAGCCGGGTCGCCGCGGTGACACGCTTTTGGAGCAAGAGCAACTCGGGCGTGACCTTGACGGCTACGATGAGTATCCCAGCCCGGCCGAAGAGACCCAGCCCCTCAAGCTGTATGGGGACGGACGGCAGGCGCAACTCGCGCAATCGCGCGACAGCGCAGTCGTATTCTTCCCGGCCGGCATTGCCCAGAAACTGCAGAGTGACGTGCCAGGATTCGGGAGCCGCCCAGCGGAACCCGTCCCCATCCGATTGAAGCCGCGCCACGGTCGCCGAGAGTTCGCCAATGACCGCGGCCGCCAAGGGTATCCCAACAAAGAGGCGCATACAGAGACTATGGTAAGCGCCTTGTTTGGCCCTCCGGCCCGCATGGTTCGCGAGGGAGACTCTGAAGAAGTCCTTGCCGGGAGGCCGGCGTTCCCTCAGGAGCCAAGGCCCCGTTTGACCATGCGGCATTGTGGTCAGACCACGGGTTTATAATTCAGAGATTGTCAGATTTCCAGAGAGAGACCTTCTATAGGACAAGGAGTGAACGACCGATGAGTCATGGATTGAATATCCGCAAGGACGCAGAGTTGGATTTTCTTTCGCTGGGCGCGCTGGTGCACCGGCTCGATCCGGGGATTGTCCCTTTCCGCAAGGCGACGGAGTGCCAGATTCACGTCAGCGGCGGCGAATTCAACGTGGCCGCCAACCTCTCCGATTGTTTTGGGATGAGGACAGCGATCGCCTCGGCGATGTCCGACTATCCCATCGGCGAGCTGATCGCCGAGCGGGTGCGCGCCATGGCCGTGAAGCCGATTTACAAGCACTTCAAGCACGACGGCGTCCGCGGGCCGAACATGGCGGCGGTGTACAGCGACCGCGGCTTCGGCGTGCGCGCTCCGGTGGTCTTTTACAACCGGTCGAACGAGGCGGCGGGGCTGCTGAAGCCGGGGGATTTCGATTGGAAGGCGATCTTTGCCGGCGGCGTGAAGTGGGTGCATTGCGGCGGCATCTTTGCGGCTCTGTCGCCCACCACCGCGCCCCTGGCGGCGGAGATGATGAAGGAAGCCAAGGCCGCCGGAGCCGTCACGTCGTTCGATCTGAACTTCCGCGAGAAGCTGTGGAAGATCTCCGGCGGCAACGAGCGCGCCGTGGAGACCATCGCCAGCATCGTGGAGAACGTTGACGTGCTGGTGGGCAACGAGGAGGATCTGCAGAAGGGGCTGGGGATTCCGGGGCCTGAAGTGGCGGCCAAATCGAAGCTCGACCCGACCGTGTTTTTTGGCATGATCGACAACGTGATGAAGAAGCATCCGCATGTGAAGGTGGTAGCCACGACGCTGCGCGAGGTGCACTCGACGAGCAGGCATAGCTGGAGCGCGGTGGCATGGATTGACGGCAAATCCTACACCGCGCCGACGGCCGAGCTGGATGTGGTGGATCGGGTGGGCGGCGGCGACGGCTTTGCGGCCGGCTTCATCTATGGCCTGCTGAGCGGCGAGACGCCGGAGGAGGCCGTCAAGCTGGGCTGGGCCCACGGCGCGCTGCTGACCACCTTCCCCGGCGACACCACCATGGCCACCGTGGAGCAGGTGCGAGCCTTTGCCAAGGGCGGATCGGCGCGCATCCAGCGGTAATTGCTTCAGCGGCCTTATGTCCCCGGTTGGCGGCTCTTCGGTTTGCGGAGGGTTGCCGGCCGGGGACGTTGCTTTTTGGGGGTCGATGACCAGACAGAAGGCTCCAAGCGCGGCTCCGATTCGCTGCGATCTGAAGGCCGCCTTGAGTTGACTTTGAAGTTACCATCTTCGACGATTCCACGCTTGAGCCATTTACTGTCCTTTCATACATGTGCGATCATTTTTGGCAGCTTTCTGAAAGGCGAACAGTGGGCTTGAAGCCTCGGCTTCGATCTGATCTCGCAGACGACTCCGCTGACCATCGATTTTCGCGCCATGCAATTGAGCGTTGAAGATCGCTGACCATCTACCGGGCCACTTGAACTGGTATTCTTGACGCGCACAGGAATGAGGTTTGGCATGGCATTGATGACATTGGTTTTTGCGGTTCTGCTGGCCGGTTTGGGTCTGGGCGGCTACCTGGGCACCGGCAGCGTGCACCCCACGGCGCTGATTCCGTTATGGTTCGGCGTCGCGTTTGGGGTGTTCGGCGCTCTTGCTATCAGCAAAAACGAGGGCCGGCGCAAGCTGTTCATGCACATCAACGTGATCATCGCCGTGCTGGGCTTTGTGGGAACGGTTGCAGAGATCTTGCGCACCATGAGCTCCGCCAAAGAACTGGACCTGATTGCGCTGGCCGCGCAGCTTGCGATGGCCTGGCTGTTGCTGATTTACGTGATCCTGTGCGTGCGGTCGTTCATCACCGCGCGGCAGTCGGAAGTCATTGCCGCCATGCGCAAGGAAAAGGAGTAGCGCATGGGCGCCATGCGGGGCGGCGCGATGGGCATGAACATGCGCGCCGAGCGCGGGGCGCATGGCCGTGGAACACGCGCTGGACAGACGGATTTGCCCAAGCGCAAGCCGGACCTGAAGAAACTGTGGCCGCAGATCTGGGCGCTGGTTGCGCCGCGCAAGGGTCTGCTGCTTGCCGGTATGGTCTTGATGGCCATCAACCGCGTGGCCGGCCTGGTCCTGCCCTATACCGCGAAGCCGCTGCTCGATAAGGTGCTCTCTTCGCAGCACCCGCATCCGGAGATGCTGCCGCAGATCATCGCAGTGGTCTTTTCGGCCATGGTAGTGCAGGCCATTACCTCTTTCTCGCTTACGCAACTACTGTCGAAGGCCGGCCAGCGGCTGAT
>Ga0181539_1003419_pt1 | contig 14584 bp, 15 predicted proteins | sample PEATcosm2014_Bin_46_FD_119767 | JGI IMG/M metagenome (GOLD analysis project Ga0181539, IMG submission 119767) | Peatland microbial communities from MTU Mesocosm Facility, Houghton, MI, USA - PEATcosm2014_Bin23_60_metaG | ecosystem: Environmental > Terrestrial > Soil > Wetlands > Peat | place... | reverse complement strand
TGCGCGGCAAGACGGTGGAGATGCCGGGAAGGAAGCACGATAATTTGCCAGTGTGAGGCGTGAACCCTCCCCCAAGCGGGTCGCGCCTGCGCGCGCCCGGCTGCAAGCTTGTGGGGAGGGTCGACGCGCGAAGTGTGGCGGGGTGGGGGATGACGTGCCGACGGTTCTGCGCTGGGGCCCTTACCGCGCCTACTTTTATTCGAACGAGCGGGGAGAGCCGGCTCACATCCATGTCCGGGCGGGCAGCCACGAGGCGAAAGTTTGGCTTCATGACCTCGCTGTCGCCATCAATGTGGGCTATCCAGCTCATGAACTCGGCAGTATTATTCGTCACCTGAGACTCAATCGAAAAGCCTTGTTGGACGCTTGGAATGAGCACTTTGGAAATTGATGTCGGCGACCTACGCGCGCGGACCGTGGAATTCAACGCCACCGATCTGGTCGTCACCTTGGCCGACGGGCGCAAGATCGCGACGCCGCTCGATTGGTATCCGCGGCTCAAGCGCGCATCGGCGGCGCAGCGCGCGAATTACGAGATCATGCCGATGGGCATTCATTGGCCCGACATCGACGAGGATTTGAGCGTCGCCGGGATGCTGAAGGGACAAAAGGCGAAGTAAGCGGCACGATCGACGATGAATGCGGATCTAAAAAAATTATTGGAAGCGGCGAAGACGGCCAAGCAAAGTCCCGCGCAGCTGGAAGCGCAGCGCCGGAGTTTCGTCTACGGCAATGCGGCCTTGGAAAATGGTCTGATCACACGGGAAATGGTCGATCAGGAGGCCGAGAAGTTGGCGCGGGAGACCGATGCAGCGTCGCCGAGCGCGGCAGTATCGACGACGTGATCATGCCGCACGCCACCCGCCCGCGCGTCGCCTGCGGGCATGGCATGCTGCGGGGCAAGACGGTGGAGATGCTGGGACGGAAGCACGATAATTTGCCGGTGTGACTTCGGAGGAAAGGCTGGGTATGGTGGGGGCAAATGCCGATATTGGACTTCAAAGAAATCTCACCGGCCACCGGTGGAGCGGCGCGGGACCAATTTGAGCTATTTACGCGGGAGTTTCTAGATTTAGTTGGGTTCAAGATCGTTATAGATCCAGATCGCGGTGCTGATGCTGGGCGGGACTTGATTGTAGAGGAAATAAGAGCAGGCGTCATTGGCGAAACGCGTGTTAAGTGGCTCGTAAGCTGTAAACACAAGGCGCACTCGGGAGGCTCGGTTACCCCGGAGGACGAGCAAGACATTCATGATCGCGTTCGCACTCACAAGTGCTCGGGTTTCCTGGCAGTCTATTCCACAGTACCCAGTTCAGGCTTGGCGACGAAGCTAAACGCGCCGGACCTGCCATTCGAAGTGCAGATTTTCGATCAAGAAAAAATAGAGCGCTATCTGTTGACGTCCTCGGGAATTAAGCTCGCGAAAAGATTTTTTCCCGCATCCCTCGCGCGATGGAACAAAGAGCACCCTTCAGCCGCAAAAATATTTGGCGAAGGATCACAATTGTCTTGCTGCTATTGCAATAAGAACCTTCTTCTTCCGAAGCCGCATGGGATCATCGTTGTTTGGAGTTCTTTATCAGCAGCGGAAAAGCCAAGAACGACCGAGCACGTATACTGGTGTTGTAAGGGCCTATGTGACCGGGCGCTCAAAGAAAGGTATAGACGCCGTGGCATCATCGATGGGTGGGAAGACATACCCGATCTAATGGCGCCCATCGCTTATATTAGGTGGGCGATAGTGATAATTAATCAATTGCAGCGTGGAGATAGATTTACTGACGATGCGATCGAGAGCGTGAAAAGCTTTCTCTTAAACCTCTTTCCTTTTGTTGCTCGTGATATGACCGAGAGCGAACGCGAGCGGATTTCGCAGCTCGCCGCGATCCCCAGCTATCTTGGGGGGGTGGGGTTACGAATAGCAGCCGTGGAGTACGCAAAGGGTGAAGCGAGCGTAGCCCGGATGAGCGAAGCGAAATCCGGGATCAGCCTCTCGGCTCGCCGAAGCCTGGCCGATTATGTCTGACGTCGCCGGCACAGCTCGGTACGAAGCACGATAATTTGCCGGTCTGAGGACGAAGTACTTATTGAGTGAACGCTAAGGAAGTCCGCGAGCCGCGAGCCGCCCTAGCCAGTCACCAGCAAGGTGATATGCAAAGTGCCAAACATCTGAAACAAGAAGCCGAAGAAGATAAACACAAGACCAATGATGCTGTAGCGTAACGATGTGCGCGCGGCCTCTCTATTTCCCTCCGCCTGATGCCTTTGGAGACTAGCCACCTCTGCTAAGTGCTGGGCTAAGCCCTCCATGCACTCGACGGCTTCTTTGAGCTTCTCAACTGCGTGTTCGGCGTTGAAGGATACCTCATCTTGCGCGTGGTAATCCGAGTAAGAGCTTTCGGGAACCCAGCGCGCGCTCTTCTTGATTTCCGCAATCCAGCTCTCGGTTCCACCGTAGGACTCGGCCATCTCATCGAAACGTGCCAAGTCGTCGGCGGCTTGCGCGCGCAACATTTGCTGCACTCGGATCAAATCGAAACCGAGCATCAGGACTCCGGCAAGGTCGAGCACCAGCCCGATCGCCGACCACCATGTGAACATCATAAGCACCTTAGCGCGTGGGATAGGTAGAGCGACGCGAAACCCATCAACAAGCCTTTCCGCCGCACGGTGGGATTCGCAGCGCTCCACCCACCGTACGTCCTCGTCATCGCCGGACAGGTCCGGCCATCCACGTCTTTGGAGCGCCGTAAGCAAAAAGTCGTGGATGCCCGCAACAAGTGCGGGCATGACGAGACTGGACCGCCCGTTTTTTAAATCCTCCGCACCTTGATCTTCGCCTTGCGCGCTGCGGCGAACATGTCCTCGTCGGCAGTGACGAGCGGCGTGTTCTCGCGCTCGGCCAGCGCTAGATAGAAGCAATCGTAGATCGGGTGAGATAGCTCGACGGACAACGACATCGCCGCCTCCATCAATTCAAGTACGGAGACCAGAGCAGAAAACACCGGCGGCGCGCGGCGTACGGTGAAAACGGCGTCCGCCGCGCTGATTTGCTTTCTCAGGAATTTCTTCCAGGCGGCGTTGCCGATCTCGGCGACAACAAGGTCTGGAGCGATGAATTTTGCGTCACCGTCTTGAAGTTCGGCAGCTTCATCGCTGCCGGGCTCCTCAAAGAACCACTTCACGGCGACCGAGGCGTCGACGATAAGAGTGTCAGCGATAAGACTTGGCATTATCGCGCCATTCGCGGATGTCCGCCGTCGAGTCGCCGGGCAATGGACCGATCCGCTTACGGAATTGATTGATTTCAGCCCAGATCTCATCCTTCGTGGGCTTCAATCGCTCAGAGAGCAATTCGCGGGCGGTTTGCCCCAATGGCTTTCCTTGTGCCTTGGCGCGACGACGTAAGCGTTCATAATCTTCGTCGTCGATCTTGCGGATCAGCAAGTCACGCATCCTCGCCTCCTTCACCGATAGGGCTCATCGTTGTCGCGGTCTTCCCGGATGCCGGCAGTGGAGTCGATGAGGTCATGACCGACTCTCGCGCGGATTTCCGCGCGCATGCGATCCGCCTCGGCCCAAATCTCCGCTTTGCTCGGCTTGGCCGCCGCGTGGAGCGTCTCGCGGACGAAATCGTTCATCGATTTGCCCGCCGCTTCGGCATTTTTCTTCAACTGCGCCACTGCGTCGTCGTCGACGTTGCGGACCAGAAGATTGCGCATGATAAGCTCCTTGATATCAATATGATATCATTGCGCCGGCCTGCTTTCAACGGGGGACCGCGCCGTTCACGATTTTGTGTCCTTTATAGAGTGACAACGCCTTGACGAGAGTCCCGTAAACGGTTACATTTCGAGCGAATCAAATCTTGCCCTGAAGGGACGTCGGCCGGTGATTCCGGTCGGCAGGGGCGAGTGCGGTGCCCGCGGGCGGGGCTTCATCACCTCCGTTCTCGGGCGGCTTCGGGCATCAGCCTGCCGGCACTATGACCGGCGCGGGAGGTGCTACCCTGGACTGGGACAGGCAGGGGCGGGTAACGCCCGCTCAAACAGCGCAAGATCTTTCGCCCCCCGGTTGGGGCGGCCGTCCCGGATCGAGCGCTCCTGACGCGTCCCAGGAAGCCTGGCCTGAAGCTGAGCCTTGGGGACGAAAGTCCCTCTGGCAAGAGCCGTGGTGGAACGCCGGCAGGCGAGCGCGCCCGCAAGCGGAGGGCGGCGCAAGCCGCTTTCTCCGTGGTGCGCACCGCACGCCGCTTGCGTGCGGAACATGAAATACTGCGTCTGCCGGCGTTCCGCTTCCCTTATTCTTTATTCTTTAAGTTTCGTAGCCCGGATGGAGCGCAGCGTAATCCGGGAGCGGCGTTGAAGCTCGTGGATCGTACCCGGATTGCGCTTCGCTCCATCCGGGCTACAGATTTTTGCGAGTGCCGTTTGCAAAACTCGGGCGCGAACGTGCCGCGAGAACGATGAATCATGCCGCCACGGTTTTTCAAGCTGACGCTGGCGCTCGTCCGCGATACACTCGGCACAAGAACATGATTTGGGGGAGGGGACCGTGCGAAATCTCGTCGCAATTTTGCTGCTTGCGTTGCAGGCTTTCATCGCCCCCGCCCACGCCGACACCTTCCCCTCCCGCCCGATCACCTTGATCGTCCCATTCCCGCCCGGCGGTTCGACCGACGTGGCCGCGCGCATCATGGCGGACAAGATGGGGGCGGCGCTCGGCCAGCCGGTGATTGTCGAAAATGTCGCCGGCGCCGGCGGTTCCATCGGAGTCGGGCGTTTGGCGCGCGCGGTGCCGGACGGCTACACCATCGACATCGGCCAGTGGGACACCCATGTCGGCAGCATCATCTACAATCTGAATTACGATTTGCAGACCGATTTCGCGCCGCTCGGCCTGATCTCCATCAATCCGATGCTGCTGCTCGCCAGAAAGACGCTACCGGCGGACGATCTGAAAACGCTGGTCGCCTGGATGAAGGCGCATCCCGGCGACGTCAAATTCGTCAACCAGAATGCGTCGGCGCAGGTCGGCGGGCTGTTGTTGCAGAAGCTGACCGACACGCAGGTGCTGTTCATTCCCTATCGCGGCGCCGGCCCGGCGATGACGGATATGATTTCCGGCCAGGTCGATCTCCTGTTGGTGCAGGGCGCGGTGGCGTTGCCGCAGGTGCGCGCCGGCACGGTCAAGGCGTTGGCGAACTTGTCGCCGCAACGTTCCGCCTCGATGCCCGACATTCCCTCCGCCGACGAATCCGGCGTTCCCGGCCTTTACATCGCGGGCTGGTTCGGCTTCTACGCGCCCAAGGGCACGCCGGCGGACGCCGTCACGAAGCTCAACGCCGCGATGGTGACGGCGCTCGCCGACCCGGCGGTGCGCGCGCGCTTCGCCCAGCTCGGCCTCGATGTCGCCTCGCGCGAGCAGCAGTCGCCTGCGGCGCTTGCCGCGTTTCAGAAGTCCGAGATCGAAAAGTGGTGGCCGATCATCAAAGCGGCCGGAATCAGAGGCGAGTGAACCAAGATTGCCGCGATGAGCGTCGCGAAATTCGGGCTACCAAGCGTCGTCGGCGCCGACGCGACTGTTCGCCCACTTCACCGCTCACGGAATCGTCTTGTATTATAGTTGCCGCCGACAACAAAAACTGCGAGGGCGGTCTATGGCAAAGCCGTTTGTTGCGATCGCACTGATACTCTTCGGGTTTTTGGCCGCCGCAAATGTCCAAGCGCAAGCCCCGTCCGCAATCCCGCTGCAAGCTCCGCCTTATCCGTCGCACCCGATTACCTTGATCGTCCCGTTCCCGCCCGGCGGCTCGACCGACGTGACGGCGCGAATCATGGCAGAGCGGATGGCGCCGCTGCTCGGCCAGCCGATCATTGTCGAGAACGCCGCCGGCGCCGGCGGCAGCATCGGGGTCGGCCGGCTCGCGCGCGCCAAGCCGGATGGCTATACCATCGACATCGGCCAGTGGGACACTCATGTCGGCAGCATCATTTACAATCTGACTTACGATATCGAGGGCGATTTCGCGCCGATCGGACTCATTTCGACCAATCCGCAATTGCTCGTGGCGCGGCGAACGCTGCCGGCGGACGATCTGAAATCCTTGGTCGCGTGGATCAAGAGCCGCCCCGGCAACGTCCGATTCGTGAACCAGAACGCGGCGGCGCAAGTGAGCGGGTTGTTGTTGCAGAAACTCACCGGTACCCAGGTGCTGTTCATTCCTTATCGCGGCGCCGAGCCGGCGATGAAGGATCTCCTCGCCGGCCAGGTCGATCTTTTGGTCGCTCAGGGCGCGGTCGCGTTGCCGCAGGTGCATGCCGGTACCATCAAGGCGATCGTCAATTTGTCGCCGCGCCGGTCGCTGGCGATGCCGGACATCCCGACGGCCTACGAATCCGGCTTTCCCGGGCTTTATATGGCGGGCTGGTTCGGCTTGTTCGCGCCGCGCGGCACGCCGGCCGATGCCATCGAAAAGATCGACATCGCCATGATCCAGTCGCTCGCCGATCCGTCGGTGCAAAGCCGCTTCATCGAACTCGGCCTCGACATAGCCCCGCGCGAGCAACAGACGCCCGAGGGGCTCGCTGCGTTCCAGAAGGCCGAGATCAAGAAATGGTGGCCGGTCATCAAGGCTGCCGGGATGAGGGGCGAGTGAAGGCTCCGCCGTCGGCCGCCGGGCCGAACGCCATGCCGCGCACGTTCGAGGGTTTCGCCGTGTTCGCGGCGCCGGCGGTCTTCGTGGTGCTGTGGGCGTCGGGTTTCATCGGGGCGAAATTCGGACTGGGCTATGCCGAGCCGCTGACGTTTTTGTCGCTGCGCATGATCATCGTCGTGCTTCTGCTCGCTGTCATCATCGCGGTGACGCGCCCGAAATGGCCGGGCACCGCCGGCGCGCTGCACAGCGCGCTGACCGGTCTCATGGTGCACGGTCTTTATCTCGGCGGCGTCTTCGTTTCGATCGAGAACGGGCTTTCCGCGGGGCTCGTCGCGCTCGTCGTCAGCCTGCAGCCGGTGCTGACCTCCACCATCGCCAATCGCTGGCTCGGCGAGCGCGTATTGCCGCGGCAATGGTCGGGCCTGTTGCTCGGCTTCGGCGGCGTCTATCTGATCCTGCAGGACAAGATGGCGTCGGGCCAGTCGACGCCATTGGCCTGGGCGGCGGCGGCCGCGGCGCTGTTCGGCATGACGGTGGGCACGCTGCACCAGAAGCGCTTCGGCGGCGGCATCGACTGGCGCCCGGCCATGTTGATCCAGTATGCGGCGGCGGGATTGTTGTTCTCGCTCGGCGCGGCGGTGTTCGAAACCCGCATCGTGCACTGGACGCCGCAATTTTTGTTCGCGCTGGGCTGGCTCGTCTTCGTGCTGTCGTTCGGCGCGATTTGGTTGCTTTATTTCCTGATCCACCGCCATGCGGCGACGCGGGTGATCGGCCTGTTCTATCTCACCCCGCCGTTGACGGCGTTGATGGCGTGGGCGTTGTTCGCCGAGCGGCTGGAGCCCGTGGCGCTCGTCGGCATGGCGATCTGTGTCGCGGGCGTGTTTCTGGTGATGTGGCAGCCGCGCCGCGCCGCGGCATGACTGAAGGCGATCACCGCCGGCCTTGGCTTCTGTTCTCGGCCGACAACGGGAAGATCTTGGGAACAAAAAAGCCCAGCAAGAGAGCTATTCAAAAAACTGTCACGCCAACGTCATAAATCCCGATGGCGCAGGCACTTAACGCGATTTTATGAGATTGGGATTATCGCCTCGGTTCACCTTCGACGCCGCCGAACTTCTGTTCTGAATTCCACAACGCCTTCGCGGATTTCCATGCCGACATCGCTTCGCAAGGTCAAAGCCGACTGTCCGCCGCTGTTGTCGGACAAAACCGTCATCGAACGGATGTGGCACGGCTCGCTGGTGCGCGGCAAGGAACTGCCGCAATACGAAGATGTCGTATTGGGCAGCCTCGGACGGCTTGGCGACCACCTCTTGCTGTTCGAACGCGGCGCCTTATCGGAATTCAAAGTGCTGCGGGCCGGATGGAAAATTCGTGAATGGCTCGGCGCCGATATCCGCGGCAAGCCGCTCGACGATCTGCCGCGGGACTGCGCGGTGGCGCTCGCGGAGGCCTTGGCGAAGGCGGTCGCAGCGCGCGCGCCAGTGCCGTACCGGATGCATCGCGTCGCCGACGGCATGGTCGAGACTTACGAAATGCTGGCGTTTCCGATGTCGTGCCGTTGGGGCCCGCCGATCGTCGGAGTCTACGTGGCGGAGGCCGGCGCGCGCTACAATCTGGTCGACGCGATTTTCCGCTCGACCGACGAAGGCATCGTGGCGCTGGCGACGATCCGCAATGCCGCGGGCGCGGCGATCGATTTCCAGGTTGTCGCCTTTAACGAGGGCGCCGCCGAACTTCTCGGTGTCGAGGCGAAAACGCTACGGTGGTGCCGGCTTTCCGAACTGCCGTTAGGCTCGCCCGCCCAAAGCATCGGTGATCGCCTGATCGCCAGTGTCGGCTCGGGCCGGTTCGACCAGTTCGAGGTCGCCTTCGCCAAAAGCGGCGGCGACGGCAATGCAAGCGAAGTCCATCTGCGCGTGGGTCTCGCGTCGGTCGGCGATCTGTTGTCCTTGACGCTCACCGACATCGGCGATCTCAAACAACGCGAAGCCTCGTTCCGGCTATTGTTCGAAGGCAATCCGGTGCCGATGTGGCTGTACGATCCGAGCGACTTGAAGTTCGTGAGCGTCAACGACGCAGCGCTCGCGCATTACGGCTACGGCCGCGCGCGTTGGCAGAGCATGACGCTGTTCGACCTGTGGCCGCGCGACGAATGGGACGTCCATCGCGAGGTCGCAAGCTCGGTCGGCGACACTTACCAGTCGGACCGGAGCTGGCGGCATCTCAAGGCCGACGGCAGCGAAATCGAGGTGCTCACTTACGCGCGCCGGGTTCCGTTCGGCCGCGCGCACGCGATCCTGGTTGCCGTCGTGGACGTGACCGAGCGCAAAGCCGCCGAAGCGCGGATCGCCTATATGGCGCATCACGACGCATTGACCAACCTGCCCAATCGCGTGCTGTTCCACGAGCGGCTGAATGCGCTGCTCGCGCGGGTGCGCCGCAACGGCGAGAGCCTCGCCGTGCATTGCCTCGATCTCGACCACTTCAAGGGCGTCAACGATACGCTCGGCCATCCGATCGGCGACGAGCTGTTGCAGACGGTGGCGCAGCGCTTGAGCAAATGCCTGCGCGACAGCGACATGGTGGCGCGTCTCGGCGGCGACGAGTTCGCGGTGGTGCAGTATCCGCTCGACGGCCCGCATGACGCCGGCGCCTTGGCCAACATGCTGATCGAGGTGGTGAGCGAACCCTATGACGTGCACGGTCATGAATTCGTCATCGGCGGCTCGATCGGCATCGCGCTGGCGCCGGGCGACGGCGAGCAAGCCGACGTTCTGTTGCGCAACGCCGACATGGCGCTCTATCGCGCCAAGGCCGAAGGCCGCGGCAGCGCGCATTTCTTCGAACCGGAGATGGATCGCCGCGTCCAGGCGCGCCGCCTCCTCGAACTCGATCTGCGCAAGGCGTTCGCCCACGGCGAGTTCGAACTGTTCTACCAGCCGCTCGTCAATCTCAACGCCAATGCGGTGTCCGGCTTCGAGGCGCTGTTGCGTTGGCGCCATGCCGAGCGCGGCATGATCGGGCCTGCGGAATTCATCCCGCTCGCCGAGGAAATCGGCCTCATCGTCCCGCTCGGCGAATGGGTGCTGCGCCAAGCCTGCACCGAAGCGATGCGGTGGCCGGACATCCTGAAAGTCGCAGTCAATCTTTCGCCGGCGCAATTCCGCAGCCGGGGCGTGGTGAAGGCGGTGCTGACGGCGCTCGCCTATTCGCGGCTGCCGCCCGATCGGCTGGAGCTCGAGATCACGGAATCAGTGCTGCTCGGCGAGACCGATGCCAATCTCGCCACCTTGCATCAATTGCGCGAACTCGGCGTGCGCATCTCGATGGACGATTTCGGCACCGGTTATTCGAGCCTGAGCTATCTGCGCTGCTTTCCGTTCGACAAGATCAAGATCGACCGGTCGTTCGTCAAGGAACTGTCGGAACGGCCGGATTGCGTCGCCATCATCCGCGCGGTCGCAGGCCTCGGCTTGAGCCTCGGCATTGCCACGACGGCGGAAGGCGTCGAAACCTCGGAGCAGCTCGAGCGGGTGCGCGCCGAAGGCTGCACCGAGGTGCAGGGCTATTTTTTCAGTCCGCCGCGACCGGCGTCGCAACTCGGCGACCTCATCGCGCCGCTCGAAACAGAACGCTCGGCGGTCGCCTAAGCACCTCCCGCAACGGAGGCTCCGGCAGTTTGCTTTAGCATGTCACTTTCGCAAAACCGGCCTCCACTTTTGCGGCACATGCTATAGGATACCGGCGCAACAAACCGGGGAATTGCGTCATGCCGCACTGGACCGCTCTCGTTACGGTGCTCGCTATTTTGGTTTATTTTTACACCGGCGTGCTGGTCGCGCGGGCACGACCGAAGTTCGGCATCGTCGCGCCGGCGACCGTCGGCAATCCGGATTTCGAGCGGATCTTCCGGGTGCAAATGAACACGCTGGAATGGATGCCGATCTTCCTGCCGCTGCTGTGGCTGTTCGCCTGTTACGTCAGCGACGCCGGCGCCGCCGTGCTCGGTCTCGTCTGGTGCGCCGGCCGCGTCCTTTACATCGTGAACTACAGCAAGGCGGCCGAGCGCCGCGGACCGGGCTTCGGTCTCCAGGCCGGCGTCTGCCTCGTCCTCCTCCTCGGCGCGCTCGCCGGCATCGTTGCCGCGCTTGCGCATCACGGGTGAGAATGAGTCATGACGTCAGCTGTGCCGATCAAATCCGGGCCGATCGAATATCGCGATGCCTGCGCCGCAGTCCGCGCCGTTTTCGACGACATCAAGCGCACGCGGCAGGTCGAGGATGTCAATAATTTCTGGAAATATCTGGCGCGCGATCCGACAACGCTGAAGCGCACCTGGGAAAGCGTCAAAGCGATCATGGCGCCGGGTGCGCTCGATCCGCTCACCAAGGAGATGATCTATGTCGCAGTCAGCGTCACGAACGGCTGCGGCTATTGCATCGCCAGCCACAGCGCAGCCGCGCGCAAGGCGGGCATGAGCGAAGCGATGTTCGGCGAGCTGATGGCGGTGGTCGGCATGGCGAACGAAACCAATCGCCTCGCCAACGGCTATCGCGTGCCGATCGATCCGGCGTTCGAATAGGGCGGTAGCCATCTCTGCTTGATCCGGTTGCCGGAACGGCCGCAGCGCCGGCGCGGCGCGCCCGCGGCGGGGCACCTAGGGATTATACCTACGGGCTTGTTTACTTGGCCTTTACGCAAATGAAAATAGTGTAATAATTACAATATCTTCCATGCAGTCAGGGGGGCTCGGAGCAGCATGTTTAATCGGCTGTCGGTCAACGTGTTGCTGAAATCCATCATCGCGGCATTAGGTGCCGTGATCGTGGTCCTGCTGGCGCTCAGCGCCCGCGAATCCTGGACCCGGCTGGATACCGCCAATCGAATCTCGGCCGTCGCCAATGCCTCGACCTATATGTTCACGGCGATGAACAGTTTGCGGGTCGACCGATCGTCGACTGTGCGCGACCTGTTGGCCGACCGGCAGCTGACAACGATGGGTTCGCTGGTCAAGGACACGCGCGAAGCGGAAATCCCGGCCCTGAATGCACTATTGCCGGCGTTGGCGGCTGTGGATTTTCCGGAGCGGGACCAGGCCATCGCCGACTTTAGCGGAAGAACCAAGCGGCTCTTGGAGCTGCAGCAACAAACCGCCGCCGCCTTTCTGCAGCCGAAGTCGGCGCGCCCGGCACTGCTTGCGCAAGAGTACGGCAAAGAGGCCGACGGATTGATGGCTGCGTTCGACAAATGGGGCACGCGGCTCGTTACCCTGATCTCGCTCCAGGATTCGTATGTGGACCAGTTGATGGAGATCAAGCAGCTCGCCTGGACGGTTCGCAATATGGGCGGCGAGGCCTCAGTGGTGGTCTCCAACACGCTGTCCGGCCAGCCATTGCCGGCCGACGCGTTCATCACCTACACGGCCAATGTCGCCAAGCTCGATACCGCCTGGACGGCGCTCACCGACATCGCGTCGCGCTTGCCGGTACCGCCTTCCTTTACAGCCGCTATCGACAAGGTCAATCAGGACTATTTCGGCAGCGGCTATCCTGAGGCGCGAACGAAGGCCCTCAAGGCGCTGATCGCGGGCGAGCCGACCGGCGCCACGGTCGATCAATGGTCGCCGATGTCAGTGTCCAAGCTTGCGACGCTGCTTGGCGCCGCCACTGCCGCGCTCGATGCCGCCAAGGAGCACGCCGCGGAGCAATCCGCGATGGCCAGGAACGACCTGATCGTGCAGTCCAGCCTGCTTGCCGCCGCGATCCTGCTCGCCGGCGGCCTGATGCTCTTGGTGTCGCGGCATGTCACCGGACCGCTCCATGCGATCCGTACCGCCATGCTCAAACTCGCGGGCGGCGACTTCGCCGTCGTGCTGCCGGGACTTCACCGCAACGACGAGATCGGCGCCGTGGCCAATGCCGTCGAACGCTTCAAGGTGCTGGCGGTCGAGAAGGCGCAGACCGAGGCCGATGAGACGATGCGGCGCCAGCAGGCCGAGGCGGACCTGAAGGCACAAGCCGCCCAGGCCGAAGCCGAAGCGCAGGCCAAGACGGCGGCAGAGCGCGCAAAGGCGGCGGCGGAGCAGGCTCGCGCCTTCGCGGCGCTCGAGGCAGGACTCGGCAAACTGGCCGACGGCGATTTCACCTTCCGCCTTGGTGACGATATCCCGGGAAGCTACAGACAAATCAAGGACAACTTCAACGCCGCGATCGACCAGTTGCACGAGACGCTCCAGGCGGTTGTGGTGTCGAGCCACGAAGTCGCCGGCGCAGCGACCGAAATTTCCACCGCAACCAACGACTTGTCGCAGCGCGTCGAGGAGCAGGCGGCAAGCCTGGAAGAGACTTCGGCGTCGATGGAAGAGATTTCCGCGACCGTGAAGACCAATGCGGAAAACGCCCACCAGGCCAACACCCTGACCAATTCGACGCGCGAGATGGCCGACCGTGGCGGCACGGTGGTGGCCGAAGCGGTTACGGCGATGTCGCGGATCGAGGAATCGTCACGGCAGATTTCCGAGATTATCGGCGTCATCGACGAAATCGCGCGGCAGACCAATCTGTTGGCGCTCAATGCGGCGGTCGAGGCGGCGCGCGCCGGCGACGCCGGACGCGGCTTCGCGGTCGTCGCCACGGAAGTGCGCAGCCTGGCGCAGCGCGCCTCGGAAGCCGCCAAGAACATCAACGTTCTGATCGCCAACAGTTCGGACCGCGTGCGCGAAGGCGTCAGCCTGGTCGATCGCGCCGGCATGGCACTCGACGAAATCGTCGGGTCGATCAAGCGGGTGACGGATATCGTGGCCGCGATTGCCGCCGCCAGCGCCGAGCAGTCGGGCGGCATCGATCAGATCAACAAGGCGTTGGCCCAGATGGACGAGGCGACGCAGCGGAATTCTGCTCTGGTCGAGGAGAACTCCGCGACCGCCCGGACTCTGGAACAGCAGTCGCACGATATGCAGAAGCGGATTTCGTTCTTCCGTCTCGACGGCGCCGCCGCGTCCGCCCCGGCCACAGCCGCGCGCCCAAACGCGCGATCGGCCGCCGCCTAAATCGGCCGCGCCGGCCGGCTCGAGCTTTGCCATAGTCGGCGGCCTGCGGCGCCGCGAAGCGCGGCTCGGGAGCCGCGGAAATTTCACTCAATTGCGAAGAAAATGCGCGAACGGTCTTTAGACCGTCGGCAACGCCCGCCGATTACCTGTGTCTTTTGATCGTCTGGTCACGAGCAAGGGAAACGCGGGCCGCATGGACGCCTGGACAACCAACGACCGCCGCCGAACGCGCCGGCGCTTCATGAACCGATTGGCGAAAATCCGGCTCAGCCCCGGTACGCTGCCGCGCGATTGCCTCGTCACCGATATATCGAGCGGCGGCGTGCGGCTCCATGTCGAAGGCTATGACGTTCCCGACGATTTCGTGCTGTTTCTGTCCGGCGACGATCTCGCGAAGGAGTGCAATTATCGCGTGGTCTGGCGATTGGGCCACGAGATCGGCGCCTGCTTCGTCAGCCAGATCCGCCGTGCCGGTGCCGCCGCGCGTTAATGTGCGGCACCCGGCGCCGTCGGTACAGGCGTAATGGGCGGCGCCGGAGTGGCGGTTGTCGGGCCAGCTGACCGCGGCGGAACCGTTGGCGGCGCAACAGTGTGGGATGCCGCCGGCGGCGGCAGGGCAGGCAGCAATCCCGGTCGACGTGACCCGGGCGAAGTGACATTTGCCGGAAACCGATTATTGTGCGCGCGAGGCGCTCGTAGCTCAGCTGGATAGAGCATCAGACTTCGAATCTGAGGGTCGGGAGTTCGAATCTCTCCGAGCGCGCCACCTAGTACTCATCTGCGAACACCAGTCCCGGCCCGATTGGCTGGCCAGAACCGCTTGTTCGAGCAGTTCCTTCCGGCCCTTGATCCTGATCTGGCGATCGTCGACT
>Ga0181539_1003411_pt1 | contig 14625 bp, 13 predicted proteins | sample PEATcosm2014_Bin_46_FD_119767 | JGI IMG/M metagenome (GOLD analysis project Ga0181539, IMG submission 119767) | Peatland microbial communities from MTU Mesocosm Facility, Houghton, MI, USA - PEATcosm2014_Bin23_60_metaG | ecosystem: Environmental > Terrestrial > Soil > Wetlands > Peat | place... | reverse complement strand
TTGAAGGGTTTCAGTGAATTTGAGTACACTACAATTGCAAGAAAGGCAAGTCCAATACCGAAAGCCCAACTCCGGACGTAATTCAGAAAGTTGTTGAAAACTATCGAGAAATTTCGTTAAGAGTTGCGTCGGGCAATCGCGAGGATACCACCCAGAATCCCCAAGATCATTCCTGCGATGAATCCTCCCCCGACGATTAGGCTGAATATTGCGAATGGAAATATTAGTACATCAGCGAGAGCGCCGTTACTTAGTGCCATGATTATAGCACCGAGAACCAACGTTAGACCGATTAATGCCCCGAGCATGAAAGCATAGGACTGCCCGATTGTCGGGAGCCAGAAGAATATCGAGGACCACATAGCCCAGAAGGAAGGTGCAAGCAGCGCAGCGCTATTTAGCAATACCAAGATGCCCGACAAGAGCGACAGTACAACTGCGATGATATTTCTTCCACCGAGCCGGCGACCTGAAACAAGTCGAGGCGTCGGAGGGGGGAGAACAACTTGAGACCTTCCGCAGAATGGACAATAGACAGTGTTCAGCGGCATCACCCTGCCGCAGTACCTGCAACGAACAGTGGGCATGGGCAGAATATATCGTACTCGCGACCTCGGCGGGGCAATTGGAATAAACACCGGGACGGCCGCAGGGACTACACGCCGCTTCGGTCCTTTCCTCGAGAGCGCAAATGCAAGTAGACCCAGACCAAGCGCTAGGAGGAGCATACCGATGACGAGCCAGAAGATCAATGGGTTAAACGGATATGTGATGACAGTCGGCGTGGGAATGCTCAGAATAGCGTTGACTGTATGCACCGTCGGACCACTTGTCCCAGTGACTACCATCGTGTAGTTGCCGGGCGTCGCGGCCGTGGCCGGGCAGAGGGTGAGAGTAGACTGGACTGTCCCACCGGCCGGGGGCGTTATTGAGTTCGGAGTGAATAGGCTTGAAACGTGGTCAGGCAATCCTGTTAACGTGAGGGTGACAGCGGAACTAAATCCGCCTATGGAATTCACCGTAACAGTAACGTTCCCGCATGCGCCCCGGCTGACATAGAGTTGGCTCGGTGACACGGCCATGCCAAAGTCGGCAACAGGTGCAGTCACAACGAGACCGACGACGACGTTGTGGATGATTAGCGGGACTGTTGAGCTGCCTGTTATTGTTATGTTGTAACTCCCAACAGGAGTACTCTGCGTAGTGAGAACACTAAGTGTCTCAGTTACAGATTGACCTTGTCCGAGTGAAACCGAGCCGGATGGAGCAAAAACTGCTTGGGCACCAGAAGGTAGGCCACTCGCCTGAAGGTTGACAGTGCCAGAAAAGCTACTAATCGACGTTACGGTGACTTGGTAACTTGCGGTGGTCGTTTGGGATACTGTCACCGATGCAGGAGAGGCCGTAAGTGAAAAGTCGGCTGATAGGCCCTCGACGAATTTGTTTCCGTAAAATTGGTAGACCGCGTAGTATCCCTTATAGTCAGCGTACGTTGGATACAGTTCTTCATAGGGTTGCAGAGCGAGTCCTTCCACTATGCCGTTACCGTATGGGAAGTAGAAGGCGAGAATCGCATATGGCCGCTGGGGGACTCCGTAGTTGGTTGTATCCATCAGGATTCTAACGTCGCCAGTGTGGGCCGGCTGAACCCCGTTCGGCACCCAATTTCCAACACCTTCCTCCGTGAAGATAGTCACTTTGTTTGGGTTTGCTCCGGGATTGTAGTATTGGCTAGGAAATTCAGAGCCGAAACCGGAACCGCCCCTCGCAGGATTGTACACAGTACTCTTCCAAGATCCGGTTTCCCCCGGATTTCCTAACTGAATGTAGCCTGGAAAAGTGGAGTTTAGGTCGAATATGGCAGCGTCAGTATACATGACTTCATTTCCAGCTGAAACGCGCGCCTGAATAGTATTGTAGACGGCGGTAATTTGCGACCTATGCAGAGGCGTGTAGGCGGAAGGGTTTCCGTACCATCCTGGGCTGTCGAGGACAATTAGCGTGTACTGATTGATCATCGAAGGATTTGCCATGATCTGGTCAGTGGAAACCTGAGTGTAACTGATCCCCATTCTCCCGAGGGTAAGGAAAGTCTTTCCCCAATAACCGTCGCTGATCACTAGGATTCGTGTGGACTGTCTTATGAAAAATACGCGGTTCGAAGTGAACGTAGTTGTGAGCGTGGTAGTTGTTACTTTAGAGAAAGTCGCGTTGGCTAACATGGTGTCTACGGCTGAAGTGAGGGTTGAATCGATAAGGAACGGCCCTCCTTGATAGAGAACCCCCGCAGGAGTCAAATCTGTTTGAAGAGTCACGTCTGGTGGTTCGATAACACGAGCGACTGCGCTTCCCGGGTTTTTCCTCAGGAATTCGTGAATGAACCCGTATACATGAATTCTATCGGCCTGCTTGTCATCCATTGGAACTACGATGGTGCCCGGAGAAAATGTGCCAGCTGATAGCGGCGGAAGAGCAAATGCGATTTCGGTAGCTGGAATCATAAGGGCCAAAAAGACTACGAGGCACGAAAGCAATTGTCGAGATCGTTTCATCGAACACTGCCTCAATTTGGTTTCATAATCAAGCGATTTTCAGTTTTCCGAAATGCTCCTAACTAATCTGCCCGTTGGTTACTTAAGACTTAACACAATCTCTTACTGCGGACTATTTAACGGCTCAATGGCGTAAACATGAACATGATAGAACAGCACAACTTGTTTGTCGCAATTTCGCTGTTAAGATTGGCCTCCATTTGCATAAAATTGCATCGTGCAAGCCTCCGAACGTCTTCCGTAACATATGGGATGACAGATACGGCGGTCCGTTATGCCCTCTTTGCGACAGTCTTGAGATAGCGGGTAAACCCGAGAACGCTGACCTTTATCGACACAGAAAGGTAGTTGGGTATTGTACCGAGTGATTGGCCTGCGCGGCGGGCGGTTTCGTCGGTAAGAATTCTCGCAATTTGCTCCGGAGACGCCCCATCTTTGAGCATGCTGCCAATCGTCACCTCCCATTCCTTCAACGCTCGGATGTTATCCGTGATCAAATTTGTCGCATCGACCCTGACGCCATAGTGAGGAGCCAAGATTCTTGCGGGCCGTGTGTCTCTGAGGCGTTCCAATGAACCGATAGCTAATGAAAGATCGAAACTTGTAGAAGGTGTTGTCGGTACTAGGGCCGGAACGTTCGGATAGATCATGCCGACCGCGTCCCCTGTCGCGACGCTGCCGGTTCCTTCTAATTCGTAGCTTAGTTGGTGTGATGCATGGCCTGGCGTCCACAGCGACCGTAGCGTTAACCCACCCCGACCGAAATTTCTTCGTTATCGCTAACCTCTCGCAAACGGTTTCTCGCGATTGGTTGGGGTTTCCCATATCGTTCCATGAGTTGGGCTCCGAATAACTCTCCCGCGCCTTCCCACAGCTTGCTCGGATCTGCTAAGTGAGGCATACCTCTTGGATGGACTAGGACTGAGGCGTTGACGTATTTCTCGGCGAGGGTGCCGCACCCTCCGGAATGACCTAAATGCACATGAGTAGGAAGAAGGTAGTCGATACTATCAGCACCTAATCCATTCTCTTCGAGGTCATTGATGACACTCTGGGCCGAGGATCTATAGCCCATGTCGATTAGTGCGCTTTCCTTTCCTGACACGAGGTAGGCTGCGGCCACTCCAGGTTTTCCTAAAGCCATGGTGTCGATGATTGAAACTTGATCATCGAGTTTCTTTAGCAACCCACTTCCACAGGCGTTCATAAACGAGACAACTATATTCGTGCGTCTCACGCTTGAAGACAGGTTAGGTTTGATTAGAGATGAGCTGTCCAGAGTTGCCGGACGACCTCGAAGTGTATATCAACACTTTAGACGAGCAGGGTAGGGTGACATACATTTCCGGATTTTTCGAGTACAAAAACAATCGCCTGAAGTTTGGCGCGATTGGTATGGAGGGCTATGGCGGCCCGAATATCAATGCGACGCTCTCAGAAGAGACACTCGCAGAGCTGAGAAAACTGAGCCTGGATGATGAAGAGATTGACAACTTGATTACAGCCCTACAAAGAAAGATCATGGAAGGCCAAGCGCACATTCAGCTACGCGATGAACCAACCGAAACCCAGAACCATCCAGAAGACAAGAAAGAGAATCAGCCCAGTTAGTCTTCACCTGAATCATGGCTAGCGGTGTCAGTCACTAGCGTCATGCTGTGGTAAACTTCAGCTCGGACAATCCTCAGCGCCCTTAGGAATTTGCTGCATACAATTGTAGCAGCAGAACTTCTTACCCGGCTCAGGCTCCAGAGGCTTCGGTTCCGTACGCAACGGACACACAGCAAACATGATTCGGCTGTATATCTATTGGAGGCTACGTTTCAGGTGCCTCGTTCGCGAGTGGCGCTTTCCGGAACCTTGTGAGTGCATGTCTACTTACTGGAGTATCGCCCGCCGAAGCTAATGTTTCACAAGTGTTTACGCATCCACTTTACAGGGCGCGTGGGCTTGCAACCGCAGAGATATCATCTGCAATGAATAGGTTAGTGAATGAAGGGAAAGGAGTATCGAGGTTAACCGTGTTGAAGCCAGAGACTAATGACGTAGTGAAACGCCTTCTCGACAAGATGGGTTTTGCACAGGACAGAAAACTGGTGGAGATGAGTTCGAGAATTTAGCTCAGGGCATCAGCGTGGAGACATATTTTACGCTTTGAACCATCGGAAAACTAGGTAATCGACTTTGCTGCGTCGGTTTGGTACTGCTATGGTGAATTGTTTTCGCACCGTTGTCGCAAGGCGTCCGGCAAGAACGACTTCGAAGGGGCCCATTGTTTCCCGCTCCTTCTTCACAGTTACTATGAACGGCGCATGGTCGATGCCGGGGCCATGCTCATAGATTGCGAAATCGGATCCGAATCTAATACCGGGCGTCACGATGAGTCCCTTCTCGCGAAGGTTCTCGTAAGCGGTATAACCTAGGTTGAATTGTTTGTAAGTGCGGTTGGCCAGTTTGAGCAATTTGGCCCTGGTAATTGACTTGCTGGTTTTTGCGTCCGTTACCTTAATGATTTTGCGGTCTAGAAGGTATAAGCCTTCCATGAGGTCGAGTATGAGAGGGGCTTTGAATTCCTGCTCGGGCTTCGGCTTCGGGATTCCTACTGGTTTCCCGAAGAAACCCATACGGTAGAGCCGCACTGCGTCTGTGAAGTTCCAGACGATCAGCCTGGTGCCGATTAGTTCGGCCGAAGTCACGTCTGCCATTCGTGAGTCTACCTAAGCAGTTAGCGCGAGTACTCGAATATGATCCACAACGTCTACGCCGATATCCGCGATCCTTTCGGCTCTATCGACTAAGTCCCGAAAGAATAACACGGATGAGAGAGGCATCTTGCTTGTCATGAGTTCCAAGTCCAATGTGCGAGATTCAGCGTCGATTTGACGCTCTGATTCCTCAACAGCGTTCGCAATCTCTACGGCCTTATCTGCATCGAAAGAGAGTGAATGAAGGGTTTCTCTGACCTTCGAGATCTCCTTCAAAACGGAGCCCATAAGGTGTGAAACCTCTTCCATTCTCTTCGTGTCTAGTTTCCATTTCAAATCGGTAACGCTCACGAGTCTGAAGGCCATGGCCTCGCAATATTCAGCAACCTCACCAAGCCGAAAAAGCAAGCGCAGGAAATCTTCCCTGCTGACGAGCAAGCTTCCGACTGAGGCAACTTCAGTTAGAAAGGTCGTTTTATTTTTCTCGTTCTCTTCGAGGGCTTTTAGCATCGTTTCATAGTTTTCTTTAGCTAGCTTCGTCTTCTTCTCGCAGATATTGTCCATGAGAACTACAAGCTGCCTCGTTATCTCGACGACATTTCTGGCGTGAATTTGACAAAGATCCAGCATCCTACGACGGATGTTTGCTTCTGTCTCGATTGGGAATGCCACCTGGGTACACCGCAGTCTCTTTCGGAAATACTAGTGTGAATCAGAACTTAAACCATAGCCCAGATGACCGGTTTTCATTACTCATAAGTGGTCTCAACCGGCTTTCCGAGCGCCTCAAATCCTATTTCTCCCCGAAAGAACTGTAACGCTGTCTCCGGGAGTTTTTTCCAATCTCCTCGAACCTGCTTCCAAGTGTCTCGATCTCGGATCGTTACGGTTTTGTTCTCCTTGGTCTTGTAGTCGACAGTAACAGACAGTGGAACACCGACCTCGTCCGCTCTCGCATACCGCCTGCCAATCGTCCCCGATTCGTCGTACTCCACTTCAAGCCCATTCTCGGAGAGCAGTGTCTTAATCTTAGATGCTATTTCAGGAAGCCCGTCCTTTGCCATTAGGGGAAAGACCATAACTTGAACTGGGACTAGGCTTTTCGGGAGTCTTAACACTACACGATCGTTGGAGCGTGTGTAGGCGTATTCTAGCGTTGAATAAACTAATCTCTCGGCGCCGAAGCTAGGTTCCACCACATATGGGACGACGCGTCGACCTGCCTCACGTTCAGTGTGTTCCTCGAAACGAACATGTGTTGGCAGAATCTTGAAGCCTTGAATTTCGAAGAAACCAAATTTTTCGAAAGCCTTCATAACCTCATCCGGATTACTCGACCTTAGTGCTTCGATCACTAGCTTACTCTTTTCCCTCAACAAGGGACCTAGAACGGAATCTGTGGGCACAATGCTCTTGACAGTCCTTGAGGTGGGTCTGTCATATGGTTTGAAGACGGAAAGGTCGGCACCTGAGGACTTGATGTGCGCGGTTAAATCGAAGTCCGTGCGGTAGGCATGGCCAGCGATTTCCACCCAGCCCCATCGGTCCAGCCAAATTTGATGGTCGAAGGTTTGGCTAGAATAATGCGACCTCTCTGTGACCATTTTCTCCTCGAACCTTTGCTTGTTAGAGGGTATACCGAGGCTGTTCACAAACTCCACTGAAAGAGCCATAAAGTAAGCCATCCATTCAGTAAGCACGATTCCATTACTCACAGCTTCATGAGGTGCGACACGTGTGACCTCCGAGCCTTTCTGTTCTCGTTCCTTCGCAAGAAGAATTGGCAAGAGCGTTCCTTTGACCCGATCCAAGTATGGGCAACTCGCGTCGTTCGGATCGAAGAACAATTCCATTTCCATTATAGTGAATTCTCGCAACCTGATTGGCCCTTGTCTAGGGGAGATTTCATTTCTCATGACCGTGCCGACTTGCGCGATGCCGAGCGGCAGCCTTTCGCGACTCGCTTCATAGACACGCTTGAAGTCTACGAACATTCCTTGGGCGGCCTCGGGTCGGCCATACCCCGTCACGTCGCCGTATGGGCCAATGTTCGTCTTGAACATGGTCGAATAGAACTCTGCCTTGCTCAGGGTCCCCCCGCACTCGGGACAACGGATGAGGTTTTCAGCGATGAAAGTGTCGATTTCCGCGACGGTCATGGCTTCTGCAGCTAAGTTGGTTCTCGCTGGCATCGCTTCAATTATCACGTAGTCGGCTCTGAAGTGCCTCTTGCATTGCAGGCAGCTTACCATTAAGTCCTTGAAGTGATCAAGATGGCCGGACGCCGTGAAGACTTTCTCGGGAGTAATGACTGGTGTAGATATGGCTGCGTACCCATGCTGATATGCGAACAGTTGGAGCCATTTGTCCTCTATTCGTCGTCTTAGTTTCCAACCTAAGGGGCCGAGGTCAAGGTAGCCACTTATCCCTCCGTAGATTTCAAAGGATGGCCAAAAGAACCCTCGACGTTTTGCTAGGTCGGAAAGAAGTTCGTATTTGTCGATTCCTGCCAAGACAAAACATCCATTCGACTGGAATTATACTCCGGTCTCGTTTGTACGATGTAACAGCATTGCTTCCTTAATGAGGCTCTTGGTTCTCCTTAGCGGGAAAGTTTCCTCAACTCATGGAATGGAATAATCCAACGTCAATGTTCAGACAGGGCAACATCCAGATATGATCTGCAGTTTTCGCAGAACGGCCAGACCTCGCCCGCTGAAGAAATCCCGATAATGAACACAGCAATCTTGCTGCCGCACGCTGCACATTTAACGATCATCGGAACCCAATTTGTTATCCTTCTTCAAGAAGGCTGAATCAACTCCCATCGTGCGTCAACCCTACTTTATAGTCTTCACGGGCATGAGCGAGGTGCCGGTTCTGTTTGCGGAAGATTTGGAAAGGGTAAGACCTCTGAACTTCTGAATTGCCAATGCTGGGTCAACGCCTTTTGGGCAGACGAAACTGCACGACCCTGCAAAGTGGCACCGCCATATGCCATGTTCGTGATCTACGGCCTTTAGCCGTTGTATGGCACCTTCGTCTCTTAAATCAGCGACGTACCGGTAGGCTTGTCCGAGCGCTTGAGGGCCTAAGAACTTAGAATCGTTTGCCATCGTTGGACACGCGGCATTGCAGAGGCCACATTTTATGCAGTATGAGAATTGAAGAAACCCATCGAGCTCATCAATGCTCTGATAATATTCTGACTTTGATGTTTCCTGCTCAGCGACATTCCGCCGTAGAAGAAATGGTGATACAGACTTGTGTTTCTCAAAGAAACCATGAAAGTCAGTTACTAGATCGCGCACGAGCGGGTAGTGATCAAGCGGACCCACTGTGATTGTCGTCGCGGACATCTCGTTAACTTGCGTGTAGCACGCGAGCCGCGGCAGGCCATTGATGAGCATTCCACATGAGCCGCACGAGGCCATTCTGCATGAGAAACGAATCGCAATTGAGTGATCGAAGCGCTCCTTTGCGTGAAGCAACGCTTCAAGAACGGTTAGTCCTGGTTCGTATGGTATTTCAAACTCCTGAATTGCCGGCCCTGTCTTGGTGGCGGGGTTCTCGCGTTGAACTCTCAGCTTGAATGTTTTTCCGACTTGCAACCAATCGATCCCTCAGTAGTGACGTTCGGTAGGCTGGTAATTAGTGATTGTCACAGGCGCGTAGTCAAGTCGCGGCTCATCACCGGTGTAGTAAGCTAAAGTATGCTTCAACCAATGCTCATCATCCCTGTTTGGGTAGTCGGTGCGTGAATGTGCGCCTCGGGACTCTGTTCGGTTGAGGCCACCGACCAAAATGATTTCTGATATTTCAAACATCGACTCTAGCTCGAGGACGTTAATGAAGTTGCTATTATATTCCTTCGCCTGATCCTCAACATGCCTAAAGGCTCTTCTGTGAAGTGCGCGTAACTCTCGCAAGCCTTGCTCGAGTCCGGTTCCAGTTCGGTAGACGTACGCGTACTCGTCCATGATTGTTTGGACTTGGTTTCGGATTTCGTATGGGTTCTCAGAACCGCTTCCATGCAGAATTTCATCAAAGACTCGTTTTTCATCTCGTGCTACGGATTGCATGTCTAAACTTCTTGTTGCTTGGGCCATCGCGTATTTTGCGGCACCTGCCCCGCTTTGTGCGCCAAACACAAGGCATTCGGCAGTCGAGTTCGCGCCGAGGCGGTTAGCTCCGTTTATGCTGACGCAGGCCGCCTCGCCTGCAGCCCAAAGCCCAGCTATTGGCGTTTCCGCGCTGATGTTTGTTTTGACACCGCCCATCGTGTAATGGCATACCGGACGTATCGGCAATGGCTCGTTGATTGGATCGATCCCTTTGAACTTCAGCGCGATCTCCCTTATCCCAGAAAGGCGTTCATTGATTTTTTCAGCGCCTAAGTGACGAAGGTCGAGAAGCACATAATCCATCCCGCTCAGAGAATCCTTCAGCCCGCGACCCTCCTGAATTTCGGTCATGATTGCTCGTGATACGACGTCACGTGAGGCGAGGTCCAACTTCTGCGGTGCGTACTTCTTCATGAACCTCTCACCATCCTTATTGATCAAGACCGCCCCGTCTCCGCGTGCACCTTCGGTGATCAGTATGCCGGATGGAATTAGTCCGGTCGGATGGAATTGCACGAACTCCATGTCCATTATCGGTGCACCAGCACGGTAGGCTAATGATAGCCCCTCCGGAGTCGAGGAGTAGCCGTAAGTTGCGAATCTGTACAACCTTCCCGCTCCGCCTGTGGCAATTATTCCCGCCTTGGCATTAAAGGGGTGAAAGTCTCCGGTCTTCATATCTATCGTTGTCAAGCCTCTGAACGTGCCATGGTCCACGATCACGGACGTGACGAACCATTCTTGGAAGAACTGGATGTTATCGAACTTGCGGGTAGTGTCGTAAAGGGTTTGCATCTCGAAAAATCCAACACGATCGGCTGCAAAGGTCGCTCGCGGAAAACTGTATCCACCGAAGTCACGTTGTGCTATCCTGCCATCTTCGGTTCTGGACCAGGGCATTCCCCAATGCTCAAGTTGGTATACCTCCGCCGGCATAGCGCGAACAAAGAAGTCCACTGCGTCCTGGTCTGCGAGAAAATCACTGCCTTTGATTGTGTCATAGATATGGGATTCGAACGTGTCACCCTTGTCAGGGAATAACACCGCCGCGGTGCCACCTTCGGCAGAAACGGAATGTGACCTCATAGCTTGAACTTTTGTGATAACCGCGATACTGCACTTGCCGTCTGACACACGTGCCGCCTCGATCGCGGCGCGGAGACCCGCAATTCCAGAGCCGACAATAACAATGTCGAAGGTCAGCGTTTCACTCACGCCACTCGACCCCTAACTTTTCTGTGTCTTTGCATTCGCGATGGTCGATGCATATAAGTGTGAATGAGTACCGAGTCATGTTCGAGGCACTTCCGGAGACTCGCTAGCGATGCGGACGATCAGAAAAGAAACGATCACTCACCTTGCTGGTTTTGCACTTGGATTTGCGGTTCTCATCGGCTTCCTGTTATATGTTGGACTCAACTCCGTAGTAGGGATCCTGCTCAGCGTGAATCCTTTCGTCATACTTCTAATGGTGGCGATCCAATTGTTGGGGTATGGATTCTATACAACGGCGTGGTACCTTTTGATACTAGCTGCAGGTTACCGAATGCGTTACTTAACCTGCTTGGGAATAAGCCTCGCAAGCATTTTTCTAGTATACATGATGCCAAGCGGAGTCTTCCTTGAGGTGTCGAGGTGCATTCTCGGATCCAAGGAAACCGGCATGCAACTAGGTGAATCCACGTCTACGGTTGTTCTTCATAGGATTCTGTACGTTTTTGGGTTCATAGCCACAACCGCACTCGCGCTCTTCGCCCTTCTTAGCGAGGGCATGACCTCGTTCAGCCTACTCGGACTAGCTTCCATTCCCTTTGTGACAATAGCAGGGTTGGCCGTACTGCTCTACCTTTCCTTCGATCCAAAGAAAATCGCGCCAATTCTAAACCGCGTCCTGAAATTTGTCCAGCCGATAATTAAGTTGATCCAGAAAGAGGCAGTCATCGACGGCAAGGCCGACCAATTTCTAACCGAGTACAACACAGGTTTCAGGAAGATGATTTCGTCAAAACCCCACATGTTACTATCATTTCTAGCAAGCCTTGGCGATTGGAATTGCTCAGTTGCAATACTCTGGATCGTTCTCATCTCACTAGATACACACGCATCACTTTGGGTGGTTATGATAACAATCTCGATAGGTAGGATGATACAGATGACACCTATCGCAATTCCGGGAATGATTGGAGTCTATGAAACTGCCATAACTACTATCCTTGTGCTATTTGCTGTACCGGTTTCGATCGCTGCTTCCGCCGCTATATTGTCCCGAATCGTTACCGTCTGGTTAGAGCTACCCATAACTGGTATCGCAGCGTATCATTATGGCTTCAAGTTGTTAGGCAAAGGAAACCTTCAAGCTTGAGCTTGCGCCGTGACCCCGGACCGAGATGCTGCTAGGCAGCGAAAATGCCCTCCTCCACGACATACTTCTTCCGAGCCAGGTCCATAAGGTTCCTTGTGAAGAAGATTCCGTATATGGCCACGACGACAGCGAACAATAATGAGACATAGGCGGCTGGGCCAATGGCCCCCTTCGCCATGTTTGAGGTGATGTAATACATCATTCCGAACGGAGCTTGAAGGCCGTTAGGAGAAACTTTCGGAGCAATGTCAGGCCAGTACTCGCCAATTGCCATACCCGCCCACGCACTGTTAATGGTGCTTGAAAGGCCTGTGATGAGGTATGGTAAGCTTGCGGGTAGGATTACGCGCCTCATCCTAGCCCAGAATGGAACCTCGTGGTTCCGAACCACGTCGAGAAACTCCGAAGGAATGGCCTGAACACCGATCCAAAAGTCAAAGAAGACGTAGTAGAAACAGCTTAGGAAGCCTAAGAGAAATATGTAGACCTCAGTATAGAAGAATGGAAGTAACCTCTCGACGAACGGAATGGTTGCTATGAAGAGCAAGGGGAAGTAGGTCGGCGCGGGAAACGCTGCAAACGCCTGAATCGCAGGGAGAAGGACATCACCTATCCTGCGATGTGTAGCAAGGAAGTACCCCACGAAAACCGCCAAACCCAATGAGGCCAGAGTTATGATGCTCACTCGAATGTAATCCGCCCCTACGTATTCGAGAAGTTGCGGTGTTTCGCGTAGATAACCATACCATGTAGCAATGGGAACAGAAATTATCAGCGTGAAAGAGTAGTAGACAAGATAGGCAAGGATAGCAGCAACAAGGACGATGCATACATACCTCGAAATCTTTGCTTGATCAAAACGATCGCTCTGCATCTGGTGATTGTGCAAGTGTGGTCTCACTCTCAACGCGTATCTCGAAAAGGGGAAGGTTTGGCCGCGAAAAGCATGAACTCCTCGCCATTTGCGCCAAGGGTAAGCGAGGCGCCCTCGCCACCTACCCGCATGGCGTTTGATCACGCCCGGTGTATCTACGCCGTACTTGGCTACGGCCCACCTACTCACCCTCGAGAGCGATAACGTAACTATGATGACTGCGACGGCTACAGACAAGAGGGAATAGAATACGCCGACATAATTCCCCGCCACTAAGAACCGGGTAATTACGGTTCCGATCCCGAAGGTTGAGCAAACGCCGCCTCGGCACACGTTTGCTGTTACAGCTCCGGCGGTAAACACTTCGCTAACGGAAATATAGAAGAATGCGTCAGCGAAACTTGAGAAGATGTTTGAAGTTATCCTTGGGATGGAGTGAGGGATCAATAGGTATCTCATTCGTCTTAGGAATCCGAAGTTGTAATTTTCCGAGACTTCAAGCAAGTGTTCGGGTACAGTTTTGAATGCTTGGTATATGCCAATCCATACATTCCAGGCAACAGCATCGAAAACAAGAAAGTCTACAGCCGCCTCCACCCCTATCGCGCCAGGGATCGCGAGAACGAAAGCGACCAAAACTAGAGGAAGGAAGCCTATGACGGGTATCGATTCGAGCACGTTGGTTAATGGAACGTACGCGTTCTCGAATCTTCTGCTCTTGATCGATGCATAGGCGAGCAGCCATCCGGTTATGATTGAGAGAGCAATGAGTGCGAATATTCTGCCGACGGTCGCGAGCGTAGCCAGTGGAATGAGAAGGTCAAGGTCCACTTATCAGACCCTTGCCGTCTTTAACGACAACTCGTCGTATAGCCGATCGATGTAGTCTAGGAACCGAGGATCTCGCTCGGTCCTTGGTCTTGGTAGGTCAATTTTGATTTCATCGACGATTGTGGCAGGCGATCCGTTCATTACGTAAACCCTGTCGGCGAGTTGCACGACTTCATGTAAATTATGCGATACGAGGATTGCGGCTTTGAGACTCGTCTCCGGGTTAAAGACAAGTGAATAAATCTCTTTTCTCAAACCGTCGGCGGTTATTTCGTCTAGGTGGACGAATGGTTCATCCATCAACAGAACTGCGGGTGAGGCTACTAGCGCTCTTGCGATAGCGACTCTCTGCCTCATCCCCCCGCTCATTTCTTTGGGGTAATCATTCTCGTCCGCCTTTAGGCCTACTAGATCCAACATCTTCTTGGAGAGTTGTACCGCTTCGTCATGGGGTGTTCTCTTGCAGATTAGAGCGAGTTTGACATTATCTAAAGCCGTCATCCAAGGAAAGGTTGCAATGGATTGATGAATCAGCGAGATTGTGGAAGACGATCGCGTAATTTGTTTTCCTTGAAGAAATACGTGGCCCGTTGTCGGAGGAATAAGGTACGCGAGAGTTCGGAGGAGGGTTGATTTTCCAGTTCCGGTCGGACCTATGATTGCGACAAGTTCGTCATTGAACACGGCTAAGTTGACGTTTTTAAAGACGAACTTTGTGCCGTACGCGAACCCTAGGCCCTCACAGGCAAATTCAGCATGATCGTGGTGTGCTGGAAGCGTGTTGATAACCGCGTTCATTGTCACTGGGAGAGCCGCCCACACTAGCCTCGGGAACTGCGTAGACGATATACGCTTTTCCGATGGGATTCAGCAGAATTTAGGCAGGGAGAATTCTTGAAGCTTAAATGCATTTGATGGTTATCGGTAGGAAATTCTAAGAATCTGTTCATCACTCTTATATCAAACAGGACGCATCCCCTTCTCAGTGTTAATCTTGGCACTGGTAGGCTATGAGTGGCTGATTGTGCTAGGAATCTTACTGGTCGTATTCTTATGGGGCCCGCAGAAGCTGCCTGAACTGGCAAAGTCGATAGGGCTAGCCAAGAAGGAATTTGAGAAAGCGGCGAAGGAAGTATCGTCGCCTAGCAGTAGTACGTCAACCTCGCAGCCTGCCACG
>Ga0181539_1003410_pt1 | contig 14629 bp, 11 predicted proteins | sample PEATcosm2014_Bin_46_FD_119767 | JGI IMG/M metagenome (GOLD analysis project Ga0181539, IMG submission 119767) | Peatland microbial communities from MTU Mesocosm Facility, Houghton, MI, USA - PEATcosm2014_Bin23_60_metaG | ecosystem: Environmental > Terrestrial > Soil > Wetlands > Peat | place... | reverse complement strand
CGATGCCATTCGCGCCGTTTCCGGTCTCGACGTCGATCTCCGCTGGCCTAACGATCTCTTGATCGGTCTGCGCAAGACCGGAGGCATCCTGGTCGAGGCAGGGAACGACTCCAAAGGGCTGCCCCACGCAGTGGTGCCCTACGCAGTAGTGGGGATCGGGATCAACGTGCACCAGCGCGCGTTTCTGCCGGGCCTGGCCACGCCCGCCACATCGCTCGATCTCGAAACGAACCGGCGCATCGCGCGCCAGGCACTGCTGCTCGCGCTGCTAAAATCGCTGCAGCAGGAAGCTCTCGCGTTGGCGAATCCGGATGCGGCAAAAGAAGTCGCCGCGCGCGTCGAAAAGTCTTCCACGTGGATTAGCGGCCGCAGAGTAGAAGTGCACGGCCCGCAAGCCTGCAGCGGCGTGACGGCCGGCCTCGACGAGAATGGATTCCTGCGCGTGGCCACCGCGGAAGGGCTCGTCACCGTGCAAACCGGCGGCCTGCGCGCAAAAGACTAGCTGCTAGCTACTAGCCACTAGCTTCTAGCCTTTGTCTGGGCCGAGCTGCGGCTTCGGTTCCTGCACGAATAGCTAGAGGCTAGAAGCTGGAAGCTAGGAGCTGTCTTTCAAATGCTGCTCGCTCTCGACGTCGGCAACACCAATACCACCCTCGGCCTCTACCGCCTCGATGGAGAAAAGCCGGAGCTCGCCGCGCACTGGCGCGTCACCTCGCACCGCACCCAAACCGTCGACGAGTATGGCGTCTTCTTCGTCAACCTCTTTGAGATGCACGGCATGTCGCCCACCCAGGTGACGGACATCATCATTGCGTCGGTGGTGCCGCCCGTCGACTCCACGTTGCGCCAGGTGTGCGAAACCTACTTCCACATCGAGCCCATGTTCGTTGAGCCCGGCATCAAGACCGGCATGAAGATGCTCATCGACAATCCCACCGAGCTCGGCGCCGACCGCCTGTGCGACTGCATCGCCGCCTACGAGCGCTACGGCGGCCCGTGCATCGTGGTCGACTTCGGCACCGCCACCAAGTTTGAAGTGATCTCCGCACAGGGCGAGTACCTGGGCGGCGCCATCGCGCCCGGCCTCGGGTTGAGCGCCGATGCCCTCTTCTCGCGCGCCGCGCGCCTCTACCGCGTCGATATCAAGCGCCCTGCCAAGGTTATCGGAACCAACACAGTTGGGCACCTGCAGAGCGGAATTTACTTCGGCTACATCGGGCTCGTCGACGGCATCATCGAGCGCATTCTTGCCGAGTTGGGAGCCGCACAGGACCGCCCGCCGCGCATCATCGCCAGCGGCGGCCTGGCGCGCCTGATCGCTCCGGATTCGCGCTACATCCAGGAGATCGACGACCTGCTGACGCTGGAAGGACTGTGCATTCTCTTCGAGCGCAACCGTTCCGCCCGTCCCCGCGGCCGCTCGCACTGAACGCTCGTTCCCGCATTTGACCTGGGTGTACTTCGTTTCATCTGCGCACGGTCACAGCCCCGACAAAATCTCCGCCGCTGCGGGCACGCGCCCGCGCAAGCTCTTTGCGGTCAGCTCATCGGCCTTGCGCAGACTGGGAAAGATCGTGGCCCACAGCCCGGCCACGGCCAGCGCGCCCAATCCGCCGATCACCGTGGCGCGCACTGCGCCCCACCACTGTGCCGTCAATCCGCTCTCAAACTCGCCCAGTTCGTTGGACGCACCGATAAACAGCGAATTCACGGCGCTCACGCGTCCGCGCATCTCAGGCGGCGTGGCCAGTTGCAGCAGCGACCCGCGAATGATCACGCTGATGGTATCTGCCGCGCCCGCCACGGCTAGCGAGGCCAGCGACAGCCACAAGGTGTGCGACAAACCGAAGACTACCGTGGCGGCGCCGAAGATCGCGACGCAGATAAACAGCCATCGCCCCGCGTGCCGGCGCAGCGGAAACCGTGCCATCACGAGCGACATCACCACCGCACCTGCCGCGGGCGCGGCGCGCAACATGCCCAGGCCGCGCGGGCCCTGGCGCAAAATTTCGTGCGCGAAGATCGGCATCAAGGCCGTGGCCCCGCCCAGCAGCACCACGAACAGGTCCAGCGAAAACGATCCCAGCAGCATCTGCGCCCGGCGCACATACTGAAAACCCGCCAGGACCACCTTCAGCGAAAAGTCGCGGCGCTCCATGCGCCCAGGGCGCGCGTGCAGTGTGCTCACCAGGACGAGAAACCAGCCCAGCGTTCCCAGAGTGAACACATACACGATGCCCGCGCCCTCCAACCGCGAGTCCGGCACCAGATGCGTGAGCGGAAACGTGAACAGCAGACCGCCCAGCGCCGGCCCGGTGATGTTGGCCAGTTGGAAGATGGCGCCGCCCCACGTCACCGCGTTGACGAAGTGCGTCTCCGGCACCAGATGGGGAATGAGCGCAGAGCTCGCGGGTCCTGAGAACGCGCGCCCCGTGCCAACGAAAAACAGCACCGTGTAAATCGCCAGGATGCTCTGCGAATGGTTGCGCGCCAGCATCACCAGCGCCACGGTGCAGATGCACTGCAACGCGTAGCAGGCCATGATCACGTGCCGCCGGTCGAAGCGATCGGCCACGTGGCCTGCCGGCAAAAGGAAAATGAGCCCGGGCAGGAAGAGCGCCAGTCCTGTGTACCCGAGATCGATGGCGCGATGCGTGATGGAATACACCTGCCACGCCACGGCAACAGATTGCGCCTCGGCGCCGAGGATCACCGCTACGCGCGCCAGTTGGTATCGCCTGAAATCACGGGAGGCAAAAGCCTCGAGTCCGCGTCGCGGCGCCTTAGGGGAATCGGGCGTCATCATCTGCTCTCAGGGTATAACGGCTGGCGGGGTACGGCAGAGACGCGTGCACAAGCGCGATGCTATACTCGGCTGCGCGGTCTGACCACGTCGAGGATTCCCATGATCTCGCCCAAAAACGGAAAGAGCAATCGCAGAGAATTTCTTCAGGCTTCGGCAGCGGCGCTTGTCGCTGCGCGCCTTCCGCTGGCCGCGCAGAACGCTGCCGCGCCGCGCGACGCGAACCTGCTCGCCGTTCCCGACACGGGCTGGCGTCTCTGGCCCGATCAAAAAGCCGAGTGGAAAAACGATACCGTCTATTTGCCTGAAGATGTGCATCTCGCGAGCCTGCCTGTCAATCCTCCCAGTGGCGGATGGGAGGCGCTCAGCGCCACGCAAGGCATTCCTGTTACGCTGCCCTGCACCGTGGAGCAGTATTTCTGGGGCCTCACCGGCATGCGTCCCTATCACGATGAATACCGCTTCGAAACCGCCGACGACGAAGTGAAGAACGGCGCTTACTACGGCGTCTCATGGTGGTGGCGCACTCTGGAAATTCCCGCCGCGTTTCAGGGCAAGCGCATCTTTCTGCGCGTTCGTGGCGCGCGCCAACGCGCCGAGGTTTATCTCAACCGCCAACTCGTCGGCTACAGCCTGATGGAGGAACTGCCCTTCGAGTGCGATGTCACCGCCGCGGCGCGCCCCGGCGCATCGAATCAACTCGCCATTCGCATCACCAATCCCGGCGGCCGTCTGGATTGGGTCGACGGAGGCAGAATCACCTGGGGCAATGCAACTTTCCAGAAGAGTCACGGCTTCGGCGGCCTCGATCGTGCTCTCACTCTCAGCGCGCACGGCCCCGCGCGCATTCGCGACTCCTGGGTGCTGAACACGCCCGAGCCGCGGCGCATCACCGCGCACGCGGAAATCGAAAACTCTGGCGCAGCGGCAAGCGACGGCCGTCTGCGCTTCTCCGTTCTCGACCCCGTCACCGGCAAGGAACTCGCGCACACCGAAGTTGCCGCGCCGCTCGACGCCAACCAGACCGCCACGTTTCAAGCCGAGCTGACTTGCCCCTCCGCGCAACTTTGGGATCTCGATGCGCCGCGTCTCTACCGCATGAAGGCCGAATGGATCGGCGCTCAAAAATCCGCGACAGAAGCCGCAGGCGCTACCGACGCGCGCACCATCGACTTCGGCTTCCGCTGGTTTGCGCCGGAAGGCATCGGCACCAACGCGCTCTTCCGCCTCAACGGCCGCCGCGTGCGCATCTACACCGCCATCTCCTGGGGTTACTGGGCGCTCAACGGCCTCTTTCCCACACCCGAGCTCGCGGAAAAAGAAGTTCTGGTCGCGCAGCAGTTTCATCTCAACTGCCTCAACTTCCATCGCAACCTTGCCAAGGAAGAAGTGCTCGCCATCCAGGATCGCCGTGGTCTGCTACGTTGCATGGAGCCGGGCGGTGGTATGCAGGCGGTCGGTCGCGCTGGTCAGCCTGACCGTTTTGCCGAGCGTTACATGCAGGCCAAAATCCTGGGCATGATCCGCGCCCATCGCAGCCATCCTTCGGTGGTGGAGTACATCCTGCAGAACGAAGGACGACCCGACCTTTCAAACCCAAACCTCGAACGCGTTTTGCGGATGATGCATGCCGCCGATCCAAGCCGCAGCATCGTCGGCTGCGACGGTTTTGCCACGCGCGCGCCGCAGGCGTGGATGGAACCGTACAGCGACCATCTGCGCACCAGCGCCGAGGGCGGCGCGGGCGGCTGGTGGGACGAACATCAGGGCCAGCCTTCCGATGTATGGCAGGACGCGCAATATATTAGCCCCACGCAGTTCCTTTACTACTCCGCCGACCGCACGGAGATCGTGGAGTGGGGCGAGATGAAAGGCGCCGCGTCGATCGACGATCACGCCGCGCTCGTCAAGCAGATCATGAAACATGGTGGGCACAGTTACGACCTTGCCGATCACCAGGAGCTTCTCGCCGTCTACGAGAAATTCCTCGACACGTGGGGATTCCGCAAGGCCTTTCCCACTGCGAGCGATCTCTTCCAGTCCATCGGCTGCCGCGCCTACGAGTCGTGGGGACAGTTCCTCGAAAACATCCGCATCTGCGACCTCAACGACTACGCCGCGGTCAGCGGTTGGGAATCGACCGCGATGGAAAACCACTCCGGCCTCGTCGACAATTTTCGGGACTTCAAATCCAATCCCGATCCCATCCGCAGCTCGCTCTTGCCGGTGCGGCCCATCGCCAAGCAGAAGGCTCTTGTTGCCGCGCTCGGCGAGCCGGTCGGCTTCGACCTCTATCTGCTCAACGACACGAATCGTCCCGCTCCCGGCAAGCTCGCGTTTTCCATCGCCGATCCCAAGGGTGCGCGTCACGCGATCGGCGCGTGGAGCGCACCGGCTTACGTGAAGGATCAGCTCTCGTATCTCGTCAAGGAGAACGTGTCCAGTCCTGCGCTCGATCGCGAGGGCGTGTGGACCACGCATTTCTCGCTCGCCGGCAATGAAGAGACCGAGCACCGCCGCGAGATATGGGTCGTCAACCCCACGCCGCACCACTTCAATAATCTCCGCGTGGCCACACTCGGCCTGGCCGACGAGATAAGCGCGCAACTATCGCCCATTCCCGGCCTCAAGCTCGAGCCCTTCGCCGAGGGCGAGCATTACGACCTCATCATCGCTTCGCCGCCCACCGCGCGGCCCACCGATACGGTCCACACGGACGATGTGGGCGCCGACCTCCGCAGCCATTCCATTCCTCCAACTAAGTTGCCCGCCGACATCGTCGCCGCCTTCACCGCAGGCACGCCGCTCTTCGTGCTTTGCACCAGCGACGGCCAGGCCATGGGCGCGGGCGCGCAGCTAGCGTCTGCTTCCGGGTTTCGATTCGACGGCATGGTCGGCTCCTCGCGCGCCTCCTGGATGGGCACCTGGTTCTTCGTGCGCAAACATCCCGTCTACGACGGCCTTCCAGCGGACCGCGCCATGAGCATCGAGTACCAGGTCAAGGGCTCCGACTCGAACGGCCTCATCGTCTCCGGCGACGGTATTGAAATCATCGCCGCTTACAGCCGCGACCACGATCGAAAAATCGGCGCAGGCACATTTGCCTGGTCGGGTCACGGCCGCAAGCTGCTCTTCCACCGCATCACCGAGATGCATCGCGTCTTCCATCGCCGCTTGCTGTCGAACGGAATTCAGTATCTGACGCAGAGCAGTTAGTACCTACACCCGCATGAGACTTGGGTGCCCCATCCTAGGCGCGTTTCCGTTTTCGCGCCTAGGGTGGGATAGCACGAACCCCACGCTCTTGCTGTCCTTCAGAGACTCAATACTGGCGTCCCTTGTTTCCGGTCCATCCGTGAAAGAATGGTGGTGTACCCATCATGACTGACGAAATCCTTCCACCAAGCGAGCCCACTCCCACCGAACCCACCGCTGCGCCTGAGCAGGAAACAGACGGCCAGCCCAGCGCCACCGGCACTGTGACCTTAGCGCCCACCGAATCAATTTCAAGCACTCCCGTCGAAGAGCAGAACCTGATCAGTGCGACTAAGTCTGAGCCCGAGCCGGAACCCGCCGAGTCATTTGCCGACCTGCTCTCCGCATTCCACCGCTCACCCACGCATCGCGCCGCAACCAAGCAACTCGAAGGCACGGTCGTTTCGCTCTCCGCCGATCAGGTGATCCTCGACATCGGCTACAAGATGGAAGGCGTTCTGCCTCGCTCGGCCTTCGAGAACAATGCCGAGTCCGTAAACCCCGGCGACGCGTTCCCTGTTTCCATCACCGGCCGCAACGAAGAGGGCTACTACGATCTCTCGCGCTTCCGAGTGGCGCAGCCCCGCGACTGGTCGGGCCTGGAGCGTGCCTTCGCGGACAAAATCGCCGTCTCCGGCACCGTGACTGAAGTGGTGAAAGGCGGCCTCAGTGTTGACATCGGAGTGCGCGCCTTCATGCCCGCCAGCCGCAGCGGCACGCGCGACGCTACCGAGCTTGAGGCTCTCGTCGGCCAGCCCATCACCTGCCGCATCACCAAGCTCGACGTTGCCGATGAAAATGTTGTGGTCGATCGCCGCGTGGTTCTTGAAGAGCAGGCTCGCGGCGCGCTCAATGAACGCCGCGCCGCGCTCAAAGAGGGCGACACGGTCACCGGCACCGTGCGCACGCTCATGCCTTATGGCGCTTTCGTCGAGATCGAGGCGGGCCTCGACGGCCTGCTCCATATTTCAGATATTTCACGCGCCCGCGTCGCCAAGGCCGAAGACGTGCTCTCCGTCGGCGAGCAACTCACGTTGCGCGTTCTCAAAATTGACCCCGGCACGGGGAAAATCTCGTTGGGCCTGAAGCAACTGCAGCCCGAGCCGTGGGAGACCGCGGCCGAGCGCTACGTGACGGGTCAGCGCGTCGCCGGCGCCGTTACGCGTCTCACCGATTTTGGCGCATTCGTCGAGCTCGAGCCGGGGCTCGAAGGCCTCATTCACATCTCCGAGATGGCGTGGGACAGAAAGGTCCGCTATCCCGGCGACCTGCTCCGCCAGGGCGACCGCGTTGACGCCGTCGTGCTCTCCGTCAAGCCGCCCACCGCGAGTGACGCCGGCCGCATCTCTCTCGGACTAAAACAAACTCTCACTGACCCCTGGCTCGAAGTGGAACGCAAATTTCCTGTGGGCTCGCAAATCGAAGGCCCAGTCACCAAGATCATGAACTTCGGCGCGTTCGTTGAGATCGCCCCCGGCGCCGACGGCCTTGTGCACGTCAGCGAGATCGTCGCCGACCGCCGCATCAACCATCCGCGCGACGTGCTGCGCGAGGGCCAGCGCGTCAAGGCTCTCGTTCTCGCCATCGATTCCGAAAAGCGCCAGATCAAGCTCTCGATGAAGCAGTTGATTCCGACCAGCATCGACGAGTACATCGCCGAGCGCAAGGTAGGCGATCGTGTCACCGGCCGCGTGGTCGAGTTGACGGCTTCCGGGGCGGTGGTCGAACTGGGCGAAGGCATTCGGGCGGCGCTACACGGAAAGACGGGCGGTGGGGCAGGCACTGGCCGTGCGGGCAACGCGCCTGCGGCGGAGACCGCTAGGACTTCCGCCGCCTCTGAATCAACCGCCGCGCCCGACCTCTCGCAGCTCTCCTCGATGTTGAAGGCTCGCTGGAAAGGCAATGCGCCTGCGCCAGCGGCGCAGCCGGAGCCGCTTGCCGAAGGCCAGATTCGGACATTCAAAATTGTGAAGCTGATTCCCGACTCAAAGAAGATCGAAGTGGAATTGGGTTAGGCAGGCGCACGAAAAAGCTTTGGGTGCCCCACCCTTGCCGCGTCTTTGTTTTTGTGGCTAGGGTGGGGTATTACGCACCCGCCGACCTGCTGACTCGCTCTACAAATACACCTCATCCACATAGCACCAGCGCCAATCCTCGCCGCGCTCGGCACTCTGAATCAGCGGATGCTGCGTCTCATTGAAGTGTGCCCGCGCGTGCCGGTTCTTCGACGAGTCGCAGCAGCCCACGTGCCCGCACTCCAGACACATCCTCAGGTGCAACCAGGTATCGCCCATCTTCAGGCACTCTTCGCAACCCTTGGTGCGCGGCTTCACTCCCTTCTTGATCGTTCCCACATGCGTGCATTGCCCGGCCATTGCAAACCTCCTCGCGCTTCTCAACGCCTAGAGCTGGTCGCATAAATCCTCGGAACCGATTGAAAAGCGTCCCTCAGGGGCTAAAGCCGCCTGGTTCTTGCAGCGATTTTTCGGCACGACTGAAGTCGTGCCCTTTCACGAGACCCATTGATGCAACCAGTTCTAGTCCCTACGCCCCTGTTCCCTGCGTTATTTCGCCCAGCCCAATCCGTCCGTTCCGTTCCCGGTGGCGATGGTCCGAGAAACCTTCCACGTCGCCAAATCGATCTCCGCCACCTGGTTGCTGCCCATGCAGGAAACGTAGGCCGCTTTGCCATCGGGCCGCACCAGCACCTCCTGCGGATCTTTACCCACCGCAACCTTCTGGACCACGCTCATGGTCTTGAGGTCGATCACGTCCACCGCATTCGCACTGGGAATCGCGATGAGCAGAAAGCGGCCGTCGGGGGTAGGCGCGCTGCCGTAGCCCAGCCCGTCGAGCTTGACCCACTTCGCCACTGCATTCACCGCCGTATCGATCACTGCCAGGCGCGGCGCCGTTTGATCCGCGGTAAACACCCAGCGGTCGTCATTGGAAATTGCAATGCGCTGCACGTTGCCCGAGACCGGAATCACCTTGAGCGTCTTGCGCCCCTTCACATCCAGCACACTCACCGTGCCGGGTCCCACGTTTGCCGTGTAGCCGCGCAGCCCATTGTGCGAGAGCGCAAGCATGTGGCTTTCCGGCTGCCCCGTAGGAATCGCGTCTATGATCTTCAGGGTCTTCGGATCGATGATCGTCACGGAATCATCCATCTCCGTCGTCACGTAGAGCAGCCCGTCCGTCGGCCCGAACACCGCGCAGTGCGGCCGCGCGCCGTAACCGAGATCGATCTCCCCCACAACCTTTTGCGCAGCCACGTCAATCACAACGATCTTCGTTCCATCGGTTCCCGGCTTGCCCACGCCGGAGTTGCCGTAGATGGGCACAAACGCCAGCCGCCCATCCGGCGAAGCTGCGACTTCATGCCCGGTGATGCCGTTCTCGGCTACATTGGCAATCACCTTGCCGGCCACGGGATCGACGATGGCAAGACTGCGGTCGCCCTTTTGATCGACCAGCAAACGCGCCTGCTGCGCATACGCCGCCGTAGCAACGAGCGACACCACTACTGCTGGCCAGGACCAGGAAAGGAACTTCATAATTGACCTCCACCGACCTCCCCATGACTATAGCGCACGCGCGGCCTTCCTTTGAACCCGCACGTGTTCGCTGCACCTGCTGCCATCCACTATGCTTGCGCTTATGCACCTTCCTGCCCGCGACGCCGAGCTTGTGCAGATCATGGACGCCTCGCTTGCTGAGGCAGCTCGCCGCGCCGGAGCGTTCCTTGCCTGCCGCATCGGTTGCACGCAGTGCTGCCACGGAGCTTTTGCCATCAATGCACTTGACGCCGCGCGCCTTCGCTCCGGAATGGGCGAGTTGCGCGCCGCAAATCCCGCGCTCGCGACTGAGATCGAGCGCCGCGCCCGCGCCTGGCTCGCACAACACGGTCCGCATTTTCCTGGCGATCGAAGCACCGGCGCGCTCGCCAGTTCCGACGAAGATCAGGCTCGCTTTCAGAACTTCGCCGACGACGCCACTTGTCCCGCGCTCGACCCCGCGACCGGCCGCTGCGATGTGTACGCGTGGCGCCCCATGACCTGCCGCGTCTTCGGCCCTCCCGTTCGCTCAGCAGGCGAAGGCGGCGCCGAAGGGCTGGGCCATTGCGAGCTCTGCTTCATCGGCGCCACACCTGAACATGTCGCCGCCTGCGAGATGCCCGTCGCGCACGATCTCGAAGCGGAACTCCTCAATGAGATTGGATCGCAAGACGAAACCATCGTCGCCTTTGCGCTGCTTCCGTAGAAATCCTCCGCCGCGCAGCGCGATAAACTGATCTTTGCAGCCTCCCATGCCAATGCGTCCCTGCTGGGCCGAGATTCGCACCCGCGCTCTCGAAGAGAACATGCGTTTCCTTGCGAGTCTCGCCGCGCCGCACGCTGAGCTGCTCGCCATGGTGAAGGGCAACGCCTACGGCCACTCGCTGGCTCTGTGCGCACCCGCAGCGGTGCGCGGGGGAGCTGGTTGGCTCGGCGTCACCAGCGTGGAAGAAGGCATTGCCGCGCGCGCCCTCTGCCCTGACACGCGCGTGCTCATCATGTCGGGCATCGCACCGGGCCAGGCCGCGGCTGCTATTCAGTTTCAACTAACGCCCATCGCCTGGGAGCTGTGGCAGCTCGATGAGCTGGAAGCCGCCGCGCGTGCTACCGGAGCAGCGCCGGGCTCGTTCCCGGTTCATCTTGAGGTCGACACCGGCATGAGCCGGCAAGGCGTTTTGCCTGGCGAGCTCTCCACCATCTTTTCGCGCTTCGCGCCGGGCTCTCCGCTGCGCCTGGAAGGCGTGATGACGCATCTCTACGCCGCCGACGAAGCCGACGGCCAGGCCACGCAGGAGCAGCTCGCGCTCCTTGATGGCGCCCTCACGCGCATCTCCGCCGCCGGACTGTTCGCCGAGTGGCTCAATGTGGGCAACTCGGCAGCGCTCGTCGCCGGCCAGGCGCGCCCCCTTGGCGAACTCGCCGCGCGCCACGGCATGAAGGCCCTGCTGCGTCCCGGCCTCGCACTCTTCGGCATCGCACCCGAGTTCGATCCCGCCTTTGTCGCCGGGGAAGAACCATCGTCGCTCGCCGCCGCGCGCGCCACTCTCGCGCCCGTGCTCACGTGGAAGTCCGCGGTGGTGGGCGTGCGCTCCGTGCCCGCCGGCGCCAGTGTGGGTTACAACGGAACCTTCATCGCCACCGAGCCCATGCGCCTAGCGCTCATCGCCGTGGGCTACGCGGACGGCCTCGTGCGTTCCCTCGGCAACCGCTTCCACCTGTTGGTGCGCGGCCAACGCGCGCCGCTGGTGGGCCGCGTCAGCATGGATCAGTCAGTTTTGGATGTGACGGAAATTCCCGGTGTCGCTGCCGGCGACGAGGTTGTGCTCATTGGCACGCAGGGCAATGAAACCATCACCGCCTACGATCACGCCCGCGCCACGGGCACCATTCCCTGGGAGGTTTTCACGCGCATCGGCCCACGCGTTGCGCGCACGGCCGTTTGAGAAAACCCCACGCTGAAGCGCGGGGCTAACGACCATTGCGCCTACGGCGCATGTTTTTCCATGAATTTGCTGCAGTAGTTTTGTCCAGGAATTGAGATGCGAGAATCTACCGCGCCACCGACTCCGCCGGCGCCGCGCACAAGCCCGCCGCGCACTCGACCGCGTTCATCATGGCTTCCGTTCCGATGCACGAGTTCAGCAACATGTGGTAGAGCCCGCGCGAGCACCACTCCTGCTGATAGAAGCTGCGGATGACCGCCGCGCGCCGCCGGTCGAAGGCCGCCAAATGCTGCTCCGCCTGCTGTGCCCGCTCAGGGAAGGCTCGCGCGAACCACTCTTTCTTGGCGCTGGCCGTGGCGTACACAAACACGTGAAAGCATCCCGGCCGTCCCGCCAGGGCGCAAGCCGATCCGCGACCGACCAGCACGCAGTTGCCTTGATTCGCAGCGTCGAGAATCTCCGTCCGAATCAACTCCAGCATGCGCTCGGAGTCGAAGATCTTCTCATCGCCGCTGGTCGCCGGCGCATACACCGGGTCCTGCCAGAACATTTTTCCGTAACGGTAATACCAGGGATCGAGCCGCTCATCGAATCTGGCCGCCGCCTTGGGATCGATGCCGGCCATGCGCGCCGCGCCGGCTACCAGCTCCGAGTCCAGCAGCCGCCAGCCCAGCCGCACCGCCAAATCGTGCGCAAACTCCGCTCCGTGCGAGCCGTACTCCCGCTCCACGGTGATGACCCTGACCGGCGCATGCACCATGACCCTGAATAACCCCCTGCGTGGGAGCATACAACGCCTGCTGCAGAAAAGAAAACAGGTGCGGAAGGGAAATCCCCTCCCGCGCCTGCTGCGGTTCCTGCGCTAAGCTGTCGATCTATTGCGTAACCGGCTGCGCCGGCAGCGTCTTCGGGCTCTTCAAGTGGCGTGCGTTGGGCGGGGCCGGAGTAGCTGGGGCCGCAGGCGCCGCGGGCGGAGTCGCCGACCCCTTCTTGATGTGCAGATCGCCGTTGTCCGCGCTTAACACAATGCGCGCTGCGCCCGAGCCAATGCGTCCGCTCACCGTTTTGTCCTCGTCGCCGCTCACGGTCAGCGCGAAATCCGTCACCACTTCGCCGTTGTGCGTCTGCCCGTTCACCGTGGCCGAGGCATTGGGAGGCAACGTGATCTCCACATCGCCTTTGCTGTTCCTCGCCTCCACACTGAAAGTGCCCGCCGGTTCAATGCGGATGTTGCCGTCGCGGTCCTCCACGTGGCTGTCGCCGTAGATCTGGCTCAGATCCACGTCCTTGGAGTGCGTCGTTACGCGCACCTGTCCCTTGGCCCCGATGATGCGCAGGTCATCATCGTTCAGAGTCAGCTCGCCGGGCAACTCCGGAGCGTCGAGCGTGGTCACTGAGGTGTGCAGGTGCACCGGCCCGGCCACGTTCTCCATCGACACGTCGCCCGGGATGTCGCCGTTCTGCGCGATCCCGCCCTTGACGTTCGACACTGTGATGTCGTTCACGTCTCCCTCCAGGGTCACATCACCCTGGACGTCCTGCGCGGCGAAGACGTCGTGCTTCCCGTGGATGAAGTGCGCCACCACCGGTCCAGTAATCGAGCTGAGATGAATGTCGCCCCGGGCGGTGATGTCGATGCCGGCGCCCAGGCCGCTCGCCGTCACGCTGTCCCACCCCGCATTCACCGTCACGTGCGCCGTTTTCGGCACAGAAACCGACAGGTTCACGCGTCCCCGGTCGTTCGGCTGCGATTGGATCAGCACCGAGGTGCCGCTCACCGTCACCTGCGCCCTCTCGGCGTCGAAGATCTTCTGCGCTCGCGTGCCCGAACTGGCATACGCCACTTCCTGCGCATGCACTTCCAGGTTCGGCTGGTCGCTCGCCGTAATGCTCACGTCGCCGCGGGAAACGCGAATCTCGATCGACGCATTGGCCGGAATCTGCCGGCTGTCCACCGGCTGATCGTAGTCGTGTTCCGGGAGTCCGAATGTGCTGAAGAATCCATTGTCGCCGAAGTCCGCGTGAAATGGGCCCCAGAAATGGTTGTGCGCCGCCGCAATCGCGCCCAGGAACGCAAGAAAGACCAGGATCCCGATGAAGCCGCCGCTGCGCCGCACCGGAGTTTTGCGGCGCATGTCCAGCGCCCACTCGCCCAGCAGCGCCAGCCCTGCGCCGATCAGCAGCAGCGGCCACCACCGGCCGTACCACTCCCAGAACGAGCCGGCATCGAGATGGCCGCTGACGACCAGCAGCGCAATCACCCCGATGGCCACCAGGATGATGGGGCCGACCATCGACGGAACGCGTGGGCCGTACATGCCCACGTAGTTCGACTTCCATGCGTGGCGCTGTGCGCGCCAGGCATCGCGTTGTGCGCGCCACGCGGCCTTTTGCTGTTCGCGATAGGCGCGCCACTGCGTCTTCGGATCATACGGCGGCGGTGCGCCGCCCCCCGGAGGCATGTTTGGAGGCATATTCGGAGGCATGCTGCTCATGATTGTCCTCCCTCCCTGTCGTTCTCAAATTCCTGCCACTGCGACGACACAATCGCCGTGCCCTCGTTTGCGCCAGAGTTTTCCGCCCTCTGGGACTGTGCGCCCTGAATCGGACCGGCTTGATTGGGACCAGCCTGACTCGTTGCCTGCCCTGCGTCCTGCCACGGCGCACCGGGAAAAATCGGATAGCCTTCCGCGGCCAGCGCCGCCCGCTCGGCCAGTAGCAGCAGGCCTACAGTGATCAGCAGCAATGGCCACAACAGCCGCCAGAAGTACGGGATCGTGCCCATCTGGTGCAGCAGAGCCAGGGTTCCGATCAGGAGCAGAATCGCCGGCCCGCGCAATCTGCGAATCAAAATGTAGCGGCTCATTTTTGCCCTCCTTGCGAGTGATCCCGCGGCCTGCCCTGCGCGTCCTGCAGGCGCCGCACGAATAGCCAAACGCCCAGCCCGATCAGCAGCAGCGGCCAGAAGTACTGGAACATGTGCCACGAAAACCAATCGAACTGCCCCAGCAGAAACAGCACGCCCAGGGCAATCAGAATCACGGCTCCGATCGGCTCCCTGCGCCGCCAGT
>Ga0181539_1003408_pt1 | contig 14641 bp, 15 predicted proteins | sample PEATcosm2014_Bin_46_FD_119767 | JGI IMG/M metagenome (GOLD analysis project Ga0181539, IMG submission 119767) | Peatland microbial communities from MTU Mesocosm Facility, Houghton, MI, USA - PEATcosm2014_Bin23_60_metaG | ecosystem: Environmental > Terrestrial > Soil > Wetlands > Peat | place... | reverse complement strand
TGGCTGCTGGCGGGGGTGCCGCTTGCGGTCATGCAGCCGGTGCTGAGCCATATCGCGACCCATGTCGCGCGCTCCCGCCCCGAATTGTTCGCACGGCTCGGCCCGCATACCGACAAGCTGTTCATGATCGATCCGATCAACCTGCCCTTCGTCCTCCTGCTGCGGCCGAATCCGGAACAGCCCTATCTGGTCGCCGCCCGCCGGCACCCGAAGCCGCGCCATGACGCGGCGATCGCCGGCACATTTCTCGATCTCATCGGCATGATGGAAGGATCGCTCGACGGCGATGCGCTGTTCTTTTCGCGCGACTTGCGGGTGAGCGGCGACACCGAAGCGGTGGTCACGCTACGCAATGCGCTCGACGACGTCGAAGGCAGCGCGCTCGACAGCATCATCTCGGCCTTTGGGCCGCTATCGGCACCGCTGCAGCTTGCGCTTTCGTCGCTGCGCGGCACGCGCACGAGGAAGAACGATGACTGAAAACGGCTATGTGCGGCCCGAGCTGGTCTGTCCGGCCGGCACGCCGGCGGCATTGCGGACCGCGGTCGATGCCGGCGCCGACGCCGTCTATTGCGGTCTGCAGAACGAGACCAATGCGCGGAATTTCCCGGGGCTGAACTTCACGCCGGCGGAGCTCGAGACCGCGATCGGCTATGCCCATGCGCGCAACGCCAAGGTGCTGCTCGCTGTCAACACCTTTCCGCGCGCCGGCGAGTTCGCGATGTGGCGCGAGGCGGTCGATCTCGGCACGCGGCTTCGCGCCGATGCCCTGATCGTCGCCGATCTCGGCGTCGCCGACTATGCCGCGCAGACCCACCCGAACATGCGGCTCCATCTCTCGGTGCAAGCCGGCGCGTCGTCGCCGGAGGCGATCCGGTTCTATTGCAAGGAATTCGGGGTCAAGCGGGTGGTGCTGCCGCGCATTCTCACCGTCGCCGAAATCGCCGATCTGCACCGCCAGATCCCGTGCGAGATCGAAGCCTTCGTGTTCGGCAATATCGGCATGATGGCTGAAGGCCGCTGCAGCCTGACCAATTACGTCTGCCGCCTCTCCACCAATATGGACGGCGTCTGCTCGCCGGCGGCCGATGTGCACTACGAGGAGGACGCCGAGCGCAATCTGACCACCAAGCTCGGCCCCTATGTCATCGACCGCTTCACGGCCGACGAAAGCGCCGGCTATCCGACCATCTGCAAGGGCCGCTATCTGTGCGACGCGCGCGCCGAGCCCTATTACGCTTTCGAGGAGCCGGTCACGCTCAACCTCTCGGCGCTGTTGCCCGATCTCATGCGCGCCGGCGTCACCGCGCTGAAGATCGAGGGCCGCCAGCGCAGCCGGGCTTATGTCCGCACTGTGGTCTCCGCGTTCCGCAAGGCCGTCGACGACATCATGGCCGGCCGCGACGCCAGCCTCGCCAGCCTGATCGCGCTCACCGAAGGACAGCGCGAAACCCAAGGCGCTTACCGCAGCAAGACGTGGCGCTAGACTTGGAGATGACCATGCGCGAGGGAGCGGTCGAAGTGACGCCTGAAGTCACCCTTGGCCCGGTGCTGTTCAATTGGCAGCCCGACACCTGGCGGGATTTCTATTTCCGGATCGCCGACGAAGCGCCGGTGGGCACGGTTTATCTCGGCGAAGTCATCTGCTCGAAGCGCGCGCCGCTGTTCGACGAACATTTCGAGGCGGTGGCCGAACGGCTAAACGCCGCCGGCAAGACGGTGGTCTATTCGACGCTGTCCGAAGTCACGCAGAACATCGACCGCAAGCTGGTCGAGAGCGTAGCGTCGTCCATAGATGTTCTGGTCGAGGCGAATGACGGCTCCGCCTTGCCGCTGTTGCAAGGCCGGCCGCACCATATCGGCCCGCTCATGAACGTCTACAACGAGCGGGCCGTTGCGGTGCTGGCGCGCGGCGGCGCGCGCAATTTCTGCCTCCCGGTCGAATTGCCGGCGGCGACCATCGGCGCGCTCGCCCGCGAGACGCAAAACCTCGACGTGACGTTCGAGGTCCTGGTTTTCGGCCGGATGCCGCTCGCGCTTTCGGCGCGCTGCTATCACGCCCGCGCCCACGGCCGCACCAAGGACAGCTGCCGGTTCATCTGCGAGGACGATGCCGACGGACTGGAGCTGCGCACCCTGAGCGGCCAGCCGTTCCTGACCGTGAACGGCGTGCAGACGTTGTCGCACGATTTTCTCAATCTGATCGACCGGGTCGAGGAGCTGCGCCAGATGGGCGTATCGCGCTTCCGCCTGTCGCCGCACAGCTGCGACATGGTACGCGTGGCAACGGCGTTTCGCGGCCTGCTCGATGGCGCGATCACGCCGGCCGAAGCGTCGGAGGCCATGGTCGGGCTGAACCTGCCGGGACCGTTCTCCAGTGGCTTCTATGCCGGCAAGACCGCGCTCGGCCGCGGCCTGCAACAGCAGGCTCAATAAAGCACGGACGGCAGCTAGGCGCCCGACGGTTCGCCATGCCCTCCAGCTTTTCTGAAATATCGGCCGTCCGTCTCAGGCCGAATCCAACGCCGCCATAAATCGTTGTTTGATTGCGTGCCCGTCGCGCAGCGGCAGGACGCGCGGGGTGTCCTCTGGCGTGATCCGGGCATTGACCAGAAGCGGGCCCTCGCCGCGATGCAGCAGGGCCCGCGCGTCGACCGCGCCGTCGATCCGCGACACGACGCGGGCATGCTTGAACCGGCAGGCGAGCGCCATGGCGACCAGATCGATGCCGTGATCGGTGGCGCTCGGCTGCATGCCGGTTTCGCCGTAACGGGCGTTGTCGAGAACGACGATGGCGAGATTTTTCGGCTGCTTGACGCCGATCGTGGCGAGGCTGCCGAGCCCCATCAGCATGTCGCCGTCACCGGTGATGACGGCGACGCGGCGGTCCGGCCGCGCCAGCGCGAGGCCGAGCCCGATCATCGCCGTGCCGCCCATCGCGCCCCAGAGATAGAAATTGAGCGGATGGTCGCCCGCCGCGGCGACGTCGTAGGTCGTCGAACCGAGCCCGGGCACGACCAGGAGCTCGCCGCGATCGATCAGCAGCTCCCGCACGAATTGCCGCCGGTCGAGCATCATCGCGTCCATTATCTGGTCCATAGCTTGGGGCCGATCAGCCGCTGCGACAACAAAATCGCGATCTGGAGATTGCCGGCAAAGGCCATGTCGCAGCCGGCGCCGACGGTCGGCTCGACGGCGTCCGCGCTCTCGACCCGGTAGGTGAGAAAACCGCAGAGCCGCAGCACGTCCTCGGTGATGGCGCCCATCGGCACCTGCCACGGATTGAATTCGCCGAATTCGCCGCGCATGGTGACGAGCACGACGCAGCCGAAGCCGCAGTTGCGCAGAAGCGAAAACATATTGACGCAATTGCCGACGCCGCTCGATTGCATCAACAGCGCCGCCCGCTGCCCGCCGAGCGCGGCGCCGGCGACCAGGCCGACGCCCTCTTCCTCGGTGGTCAGCACCACGTCGGCGATGTCCGGATCGTCCTGGCACAGCGCGATCAGCCGGCTGTGGCCGGCGTCGGGCACATAGCCGACTTGGCGAATGCCGACGCGGCGGAACTGCGCGTAGATCGCATCCGGCCAGGATGTTTCGAGGGGCGTCGGGTTGTGCAACGGCGATCTCGGGCTAGCTGTCAGTGTTAGCATGTTCTTTTCGCAAAAGCGGTCTCCACTTTTGCGCGACATGCTATGGCGAGGACTTCGCAATTATCGCAGGCGATCGCGAAAAGCCAAGCTCAGGGGCCGGCGCGACGACCGTGTTCACTCCGTTCCGGCAAGGCCCGCTTCCATGACCACCTTGCCCCAGCGCACGATCTCCGCTTGCAGGAACTGCCGCAACTCGGGCACCGAGCCCGTGCCGACCGGGTTCATGCCGAGATCGGCCAGGCGGGCGCGGACATCGTCCGTGGCGACGGTTGCATTCAACGTGGTGTTGAGCGTGGCGAGGATAGGCTGCGGCGTCTGCGCCGGCGCCACCACGCCTTGCCACGAGGCGGCGTCGAAACCGGGCGCGCCGGCCTCGTCGAGCGGCGGCACGTCGGGCAAAGCGGGGAAGCGTTGTTTGGTCGTGATCGCGAGCGCGCGCAGCTTGCCGGCCTTGATCAGCGGCAGCGCTGGGCCGAGATCGCTGAACAACAGCTGGATGTAACCGCCCATCAGGTCTTCGAGCGCCGGCGCCGTGCCGCGATAGGGCACGTGCGTCATCTTGATGCCGGTCATGCTGGCGAACAAAGCGGCGGCGAGATGATGGAATGCGCCGATGCCGCCGGAGCCGTAGCTCAGTGGCCGCTCCTTGGCGAGCTTGATCAGATCCTCGACGCTGTTCACCGGCAGCGACGGATTGACCACCAGCACGAACGGCACCGTGGCGGCGAGCGCGACCAGCGCCAGGTCGTTGGCGGGATCGTAAGGCAGTTTCTTGTACAGCGTGGCGTTGATGGCGAGCGAGGACACCGCCATCATGATGGTGTAGCCGTCGGGCGGCGATTTCGCGACAAAATTGGTGGCGAGCACGGTGCCGGCGCCGGGACGGTTTTCGACGACAAAGGGCTTGCCGAGCCGCTGTTCGAGTTTTTGGCCGAACAGCCGCGCGAGACTGTCGGTGCCGCCGGCCGGCGCGAACGGCACGACGAAGGTGACCGGGTGGTCCGGATAGTCGCCCGCGCCGGCAGTTTGGGCCCGCGCCAACCGCGCCGCCACGGCGGGGAGCGCCACCGCAAGCAACGCCCGCCGCGAAAACGTCAGCGCCGTCTTCGTCGTCCGCATCCTTGCCTCCCAAGGCGAGTGTTCTAGCAGCGGTTGCCGCGCCGGTCCCGGGTTTTAGCGCGGCGGACCGCGCCGAGTCACCCTTGGAGCCGCGCCAGCCCGTCGGGATCGACGGTGCTTTGCCTTTCTTGACAGGGACTTGACCTGCCGGCATAAGGACGCCGGACAGCGCGCGTGCGATGCGGATTTCCGTCATCCCGCCGCTTTTCATCCGCAGCAACGACTGGAAAAAGCCGGTCCGGATGCAAATCCGAGCATCGGGTTATCGAACACGAGGAATAAAGATGTTCGCGGTCTTTAAAACAGGTGGCAAGCAATACCGGGTAGCCGCCGAAGACGTGCTCAAGGTCGACAAGATCAAGGGCGAACCCGGTGAAATCGTCGAGTTCGGCGAGGTCCTTGTCGTTGGTGGCGACACCGTCGCGCTCGGCGCCCCCACCGTGACCGGCGCCACCGTCGCGGCCGAGGTGTTGGACCAGGGTCGCGGGCCGAAAATCATCGCCTTCAAAAAGCGCCGGCGCAAGAATTCGCGCCGCAAGATCGGTCATCGCCAGGAATTCACGCTGCTGCGCATCACCGAAATCCTGACCGACGGCCAGAAGGCGAGCAAAGAGGTCAAACCGAGGCCGAAGCGGGCGCGAGCAGAGAAAGCCGATGCAGCGGCAGACAGCGCCGCGGAAGCGTCGGAAGCCGCTTCCTAAAGCTTGTCCCGCAAAAGTGGAGACTGGTTTTGCGAAAAGGACATGCTAGAACAAATAGATAGCTAGAGCAGGATGACGTTTCGGAGATAAAATCATTCTGCTCTAGTCGCCAAAAGCCTCGACCAAGAAGGCCGGGAAACCCAAAGCTGCAGGCAAGGCCAAAAAGCCTGCAACCAAGGGCAAGAATTAGTGATGCGGTGAAGTGATGCTTTTGTCACGAATCCGGTATAACCAATAGCTAAGAGAGTTTCGGAGGCCAGCGATGGCACACAAAAAGGCAGGCGGCTCTTCACGTAACGGCCGCGATTCGGCGGGTCAGCGGCTCGGACTCAAGATTTTCGGCGGCGCGGAAGTGCTTGCCGGAAACATCATTGCGCGCCAGCGCGGCACCAAATGGCATGCCGGGCGCAATGTCGGCATCGGCAAGGACCATACCCTGTTTGCGTTGACCAACGGCAAAGTGGAGTTCCAGACCAAAACCAAAGGCCGCGTATTCGTTTCCGTACAGCCGGCAACCGAGGCAGCGGCCCAGTAATACGGTGGATCATACGAGGTCCGCCGGTATCCAGTCGAACCGGCGGACCCGAGATGGGCTCCGAAAAGGGGGAGACCGGGATGCCGGCTCCCCCTTTCGGTTTTTCGATCTTTCGGTTTATTCGAAGGAGCCCAGGCGATGACGCTGGCAACGCAAGACGCAAAGCAAGTCCTCGCGCAACGACCCGACGGGCAAAGCCTACCCGTCCTCCAGACCGAACGGCTGACATTGCGCGCGCCGCGTCGCGGCGACGCCAAGGCGATCGCGCGCTTGGCCAACGACCGGCGGGTCGCGCAAAACACGCTTCGCCTGCCGCATCCCTACGGCAGCGCCGACGCCGAGCACTTCATCGCCGCGGCCAATCGGCAGGATGGCGAAACGACTTTCGTCGTCGCGCGCGACGACGAGCCGGTCGGCGTTTGCGGCATCGCCTTGCGCGAGAGCGCGGCCGAGATCGGCTATTGGCTCGGCGCACCGTTTTGGGGCAGCGGCTATGCCACCGAAGCCGTGCGCGCTGTGATCGATCACGCGTTCGGCGAACTCGGCCATGACACGCTGCAAGCCGGCGCCCGCGTCAACAATCCGGCCTCGCGGCGGGTGCTGGAAAAGTGCGGCTTCCAGTGGACCGGGGTCGGTCTCTACCGCATCCGCGCCATCAGTTCCTCGGCGCCGTTCGACCGCTTCCGGCTGGATCGCGGCCTGTGGGCATCGCTCAAGGCCTGGGGCCGGGCGCGACAGTTGGCGTGATCATGCCAGCCTCCTACCGCCGATTTACTGCCCCGAATTGGTGGCGAAATACGGCGCCAGCTTCTGGACCACGGCCGGGCCGAAATCGCCTTGCGGATTCGACGGCGGCATGCGGTCCATGAGCTCCCAGCCTTCGATCAGGATGCGGGCGTGATCGAAGGCATTCTCGAAATCGGCGCCGGGATGCAGGCTCTGCCGGAAGAAGGCGTCGCCGAAATAGGTCCAATCGCGTTCCGGGGCGCAGCCGAATGACGCGCTCTTGGCATCCGCGGCCGTCATGACGACGGTGTCGGCGTTTTTGAGCGCCGGCACGAAGGCCCCGGAATAGCAAGCCGAAACGATCACCACGCGGTTTCTGATACCCTCGCCGTCGAGCGTCGCCGCGACCACCTCCGGCGTCAACTCGATGACGCGGCCGGGCACTTGCAGCATGAAGCCGCCTTCGTTGCCGTGCGACGTCATCATCAACACCAGAACGTCCTCGTCCTTGTCCATGATTGCGGCGATGCCGTGCACGGCGGCCTGGAAATTATGGACGTCCGCGAGCGGCACGCTGTCCAATGTCGCGCGGCTGTTGACGAGCCGGATGGTGTGGTCCTTGATCGGCAATACATCGGCGATGGCGGCCAAGCCGCCGTCGAGTTCCTTGATGAAAACATCCTGGTCGGCCCAGCCGGCAATGCCGAGCGCATAGATGTCGGTGATGCCTTTGCGCTGCGGCGCGAGGTGGGCGATTTGCTCCTGCAGGAGCGGCGCCTGCGCCTTTTCGAGCCGCGCCAGGTCGGCCGAGGCCGTGCGCGGTTCGCCGCTTCGCTCCCGCTGGAGCGCGTAAAGCGCCTCCCACCAATTCGCGGTTCGGGCGTCGAACTCGGGCGGCAGAAACACCGGCGCATGCGGCACCAGCGCGTCCGCGACGAGGAGCGCCAGCGCCAAACCGGCGACCCGGCCGACCAGCCGACGCAAGCGTTTCGGCTCCAAGCTGCCGACGACGCAGACCATGGCGCCGATCCACCAGGCGACGATGACGGCAAAGGCCGCGTTCGCAACGATTGCGCCGGTCCAAAAATCACTCCTGTCGACACTCGGCGCCAGAAGCGGCGCGGCGAACTTGATCGCCTCAGCCGCGATCTCGCCAATGATCGAGAGAATGAGGAGGACCGAAAGCGCAGTGGCGCGGCAGGCCGGGCGCACGAACAATGCCGCCACGGCGAGTTCGAGCGCGATCCAGGCGACGACTGCATTGAGCCCATAAGGGTTGAAGGCGTGCCATGATTCCGCCGCCAGCAATTGCAGCGCGACGCGCAGGACGGCGACCGCAACGGCAATGGCCAGCAGGAAAGCCAGCCCGACCCGCGGCGGATTGGGCGTCCTTCGCCACACCGCCGCCCGCGCCGCAAGCTTGACGATACGCCACACCTTTACCGTTCCCCGCGAGAATCCGGCGCAAACACGGCGCCGCGTAGCGGAATTCCACCCTATATCAGGGCTATGGCGCCGACCACCGCGGCAATTCGCGATTGTGGACGCGGCGTTCGCGCATTACCAAGTAGGCCGATGAAATTCCTCGACGAAGCCAAGGTCTATATCCGCTCCGGCGACGGCGGCAACGGCTGCGTGTCGTTCCGGCGCGAGAAGTTCATCGAGTTCGGCGGTCCGAACGGCGGCGACGGCGGCAACGGCGGCGATGTGGTCGCGGTGGCGGTCGACGGCCTCAATACGCTGATCGATTACCGCTACCAGCAGCATTACATGGCCAAGAACGGCCGCAGCGGCATGGGTAAGGATTGCCATGGCGCGAACGGCGCCGACGCGGCGCTCAAAGTTCCGGTCGGCACGCAAATTTACGACGAGGATGGCGCGACGCTCCTCGCCGACTTGACGGTGGCGGGGCAGCGCGCGGTGTTGGCGCATGGCGGCAATGGCGGCTTCGGCAATGCCCGTTTCAAGACCTCGACCAACCGCGCGCCGCGGCATGCCAATCCCGGCCAGCCCGGCACGGAACTCACGATCCGGCTCCGGCTCAAGTTGATCGCCGATGCCGGCATTGTCGGGCTGCCGAATGCCGGCAAATCGACCTTCCTTGCCGCCGTCAGCGCGGCCAAGCCGAAAATCGCCGACTATCCGTTCACCACGCTGCATCCGCAGCTCGGCGTGGTCGATGTCGACGGCCGCGAATTTGTTCTCGCCGACATCCCCGGCTTGATCGAAGGCGCGCACGAAGGCATCGGGCTGGGCGACCGCTTTCTCGGCCATGTCGAACGTTGCCGGGTGCTGCTGCATCTGGTCGACGGCACCGGCGACGATGCCGGCGCGGCCTACAAGACGGTGCGGGCGGAGCTTTCGGCCTATGGTGGAGGATTGACCGAGAAGCCGGAGATCGTCGCGCTCACCAAGGCCGATTCGCTCGGGCCCGACGACATCAAGCGACAAGCAGCCTCGCTCAAGCGCGCGGCGAAGAAGACGCCGCTCGTGATCTCGGCGGTGAGCGGCGACGGCGTGGCGGAGACCTTGCGCGCATTGTTCAAGGTGATCGATCAGGTGCGTCGCGGCGCCGACGCGCCGAGCGAAGCGGACGCCGCCTGGCAGCCGTAACGGCAGGGACCGCCGCGAACGGGCGATGATCGGCGGCAGCGGGCGTGTTTGGAACTCGCGCCACCAGTCGCTACATTGAGCGCCATGTTCGGTCTGCCACGGACTTACCAGCGTCCGCGCAACGTCCGGCTGGATACCTTGATCCGGTTGCGTTGGCTCGCCATAAGCGCCCAAATCGCGACCGTTCTGGTGGTGCATTTCGGCCTCGAATTCGAGGTCCCGGTCTGGGCCTGCTTTGCCGTCATCGCGCTGTCGGCGCTGCTGAACGTGGCGCTCCGACTGAGCTTCCACCACACCCAATGGCTCGAGCCGGACCGGGCGGCGTGGCTGCTGGCGTTCGACACCGCCGAACTCGCGGCGCTGCTCTATCTCACCGGCGGTCTGGAAAATCCGTTCGCGTTTTTGCTGCTGGGTCCGGTGCTGATCTCGGCGACGGCACTGCCGCCGCGCATGACGTTACTGATCGGCACCTTCGCGATGTTCTGCGCCACCGTGCTGGTGTTCCTGCATTACGACCTGCCGTGGGACAGCGAAGATCCGCTGGAACTGCCGGAAATCTACATGGTCGGGGTCTGGCTCTCGATCCTGCTCGCGATCGGCTATATCGGCGTCTATACGTGGCAGGTCGCCGAGGAGGCGCGGCAGCTCTCCGATGCCTTGGCCGCGACTGAACTCGTTCTGGCGCGCGAGCAACATTTGTCGCAGCTCGACGGCCTTGCCGCGGCGGCGGCCCACGAGCTTGGCACGCCGCTCGCCACCATCACGCTCGTGGTGCGCGAAATCGAGCGCGCGCTCGAAGCCAATTCCCCCTATGCCGAGGACGTGAAATTGCTGCGCGAACAGGCGCAACGCTGCCGCGATATTTTGGCTAAAATCACCGAGCTTCCGACCGGCGAGCCGTTCGATCGCATGCCGCTGTCGGCCTTGATCGAGGAAGTCGTGGCGCCGCATCGCAATTTCGGCGTCGCGATCGGCGTGACGCTGCCGCCGAACCGCGGCGCGGAACCGATCGGCGCCCGCAACCCGGCGATCCGCTATGGGCTCGGCAATTTGATCGAGAATGCGGTCGATTTCGCCCATGCCCGCGTCGAGATCTTCGCGCAATGGAGCGCGGAGGAGGTGAGTATCACCATCAGCGACGATGGGCCGGGATTCGCCGCCGAAGTGATCGACCGCATCGGCGCGCCTTATGTCACCCACCGGCGGCCCGGGCCGCGCGGGCCGGAGGGCGAGGCGGAACCAGTGTTCGGCCTCGGCCTCGGCTTCTTCATCGCCAAGACCCTGTTGGAGCGGTCCGGCGCCAAACTTTCGCTCGTCAACCAAGCACCGCCGCTGCACGGCGCCACTGTCACGGTGACCTGGAACCGCGCCGATTTCGAGCGGCCGATCGGCCCCGCCCCTCTCGAGCGCGCCGCGCTTGCCCCTTAAGTGCAAGTCACTATTCGGCTTGATTGCTGCCTTGTTGTTGATCTTCCATACCACGGCAATGCGGAGTATCTTTTGACCGGCAAGGCGAAAGCTTGATGCCGAAAAGTGGCCCCCGATTTTCGGCAAAGGTCATGCTTGTAGAGTTCGGCGACGGTGGGATCGAACCGGTTTCGGGCGCTGCTTCGGCTGGACGGAGTAGGAGGACCATGACCATTGCCGCCGCCGTTCCGCTGCCGACCGAGCGGAGCCTCCTGATCGTCGAAGACGATAAATCGTTCCTGCAGCGCCTCGCACGCGCCATGGAGGGCCGCGGCTTTGCCGTGACCACGGCCGAATCGGTCGCCGACGGGCTCCTGCAAGTCGAGAAAGCGGCGCCCGCCTTCGCCGTCGTCGACATGCGGCTCGGCGACGGCAACGGGCTCGACGTTATTTCGGCTATGAAGAAGCGCCGGCCGGAAGCGCGCGCCATCATCCTCACCGGTTACGGCAACATCGCAACCGCGGTGAACGCCGTGAAACTCGGCGCCGTCGATTATCTCGCCAAGCCGGTCGATGCCGACGACGTCGCAGCTGCGCTGTTGGCGCTCGACAGCCGCAACATCGAACCGCCGGAAAACCCGATGTCGGCCGACCGCGTCCGCTGGGAACACATCCAGCGCATCTACGAATTGTGCGGCCGCAACGTTTCCGAAACCGCGCGCCGCCTCAACATGCACCGCCGCACGCTGCAGCGCATCCTCGCCAAGCGCGCACCGAAGTAATCCTCGAATTCCGTGTCCCGGCTGCAGTGCAGCGCCATCAGCGCGTAAACGCGCTCTCGGGGCTGCGCGGCGCCCGGGAATTCCTCAATCTCAGAATTCCCCGCCATAAGGTCCGTGCGGATCGACCAGCGCCTGCAGGCGCAGCGCCGCGGCATGGGCGAAGCGCAGCATCACGGTCTTGCGCGTCGCCGCGTTGAGCCGGTGCTCGGGCGCTTCGCAGACGATCGAGGCGCCGAACGCGTCGGCCACCATCAGCCCGGCATCGGGCGGAAAGATCTCGCCAGGCACCTCGACGACGGTTGCGAAGAACAGCCGGTCGCAATGCAGCCGGTAATCCGTCCATTTCTGATCGGCGCGGAAATCGGCCACCGACGATTTGATTTCGACGATGACGATCTCGCCGTCGCCGCCGAGCGCGACGAGATCGGCGCGGCGGCCCGACGGCAGCGGCAATTCAGACACCACGCAATAGCCGAGCGCGTGCAGATAGCGCGCGGTGCCGCGTGCGACCGCCAGGGCGGTTTGCGATTGCCGGCCGTCGGCCGGCACGGATGACGCCAGTGCCGTTACAGTCATGGTCAGGATTCCTGGTAGCGGCAGATTCGACAGTGGACGACACGCGAGCTTACGCACGCCACGCACTCCGACTGAGCCCCCTCGCTTCCCTCTCTCGCAACCGGGGGAGAAAAGCGAAAGGGCAAGTCGCTCATTCTGCCGCGCCGGCGCGGTCCGGAAAAGCCCCCGCCAGGGCCTGGCGCGACGCCGCGATTACCCCGCGCTCGGTGATGAGGCCGGTGACCAGCCGGGCGGGCGTGACGTCGAAACCGTAATTCGCCACCGGCGAACGATCCGGCACCACGCGCACGGTCTCGATGCGGCCGTCCGCGGTGCGTCCGGTCATCGTCGCCACTTCGTCGCCGCCGCGCTGCTCGATCGGAATGCCGCGGATGCCGTCGGCGATCGTGAAATCGATGGTCGGCGAGGGCAGCGCGACATAGAATGGAATATTGTTGTCGCGCGCCGCGAGCGCCTTCAGATAGGTGCCGATCTTGTTGCAGACATCGCCGTTCGCGGTGACGCGGTCGGTGCCGACGATGACAAGGTCGACCATGCCGTGCTGCATCAGATGGCCGCCGGTGTTGTCGGCGATCACGGTGTGCGGCACGCCATGCCGGCCGAGTTCCCATGCGGTGAGCGAGGCGCCCTGATTGCGCGGCCGGGTTTCGTCGGCGAAGACGTGGATCGGCAGGCCGCTGTCGTGCGCCAGATAGATCGGCGCGGTGGCGGTGCCGACATCGACGGCGGCGAGCCAGCCGGCATTGCAATGGGTCAGCACATTGACGCGCTCGCCCGAGGGCTTGCGCCGCGCGATGGTCTCGATCAGCGGCAGGCCGTTCCTGCCGATCGCCGTGTTGATCGCGATGTCCTCGTCGGCGATTTCGCCGGCGCGCCGATAGGCGGCGGCGCCGCGCTCGGCGCGCGGCCGGTTGCGGACCGCAGCCACCATTTCGTCGAGCGCCCATTTCAGATTGATCGCGGTCGGCCGCGTGGCGAGAAGCGTCGCATAGGCCCGCTCCAGCGCCTCGTCGGAGGGGTCCGCGCGCAAGGCGAGGCAAATTCCGTAGGCCGCGGTGACGCCGATCAGCGGCGCGCCGCGGATCACCATGGCGCGGATCGCGTGCGCCGCCTCGTCGAGCGTGGTGAGCCGCACGGTCGCGAACCGATGCGGCAGCGCGGTCTGATCGATCACGCCGACCGTAAGGCCGTCCGGCTCGAGCCAGATCGTGCGCATGGATTTGCCGTCGACTTTCATGGCGTCTCAGGTATCAGATTTTCACGTGTTGTCGATTCTAAACGCGTCATCGCGCGCCAACGGGTCCGGCCCGAAGTGGCGGGCCCGATGACAGGCTCCGCGAAGCAAGCCAGTGCGGTGGTGCCATTATGGTCTGCTTGGTCGCTGCGCTCTTCGCAAAGACGGCAGTAGCGGTTCACTTGCCAGCGTCCCCAGCATGCCGCAATCTTGCGGCGGCGAAGCGCGGGAGATGCCGGTGGCCGCGATCGATTACGAAGTCGAGTACGACAATCGCGCTCGCGTGCCCGAGCATCCGGAAATTTTTTCTCGTTGGATCGGCGAAGCGGAGAATTACCGCGCCGAGACGCTCAAGGCCGGGCGCGCCCGGCTCGGCCTGCCGTTCGGCGATACGCCGCGGCAGACCATGGACTTGTTCCTGCCCGAGGCGGGCGAAGCAGCGCCGCTCGCTTTGTTCATCCACGGCGGCTGGTGGCGTTCGCTCGAGGCCTCGATGTTCAGCCAGATGGCGCGCGGCCTCAATGCCGGCGGCATCGCGGTGGCGGTGGCCGGCTACGATCTCTGTCCGAACGTTGCGATTGCCGACATTATCGGACAAGTCCGCCGCGCCTGCGCGTTCCTGTGGCAGCGCTTCGAGCGCCGCATCTTCGTTTGCGGACATTCCGCCGGCGCTCATCTCGCCGCCGCGATGGTGGCAACCGACTGGCCCGCGCTCTATCCCAAGGCGCCGGCCGATCTGGTGCCTTCCGGCTATGCGGCCTCCGGCGTGTATGATCTCCTGCCGCTCATCGGCATCAGTGTGAACCAGGATTTGCGGCTCGACGCCGACACGGCGCGTGCCGTCTCGCCGCTCTATTGGCCGGTCAAGCCCGGGCGCATATTCGACGCCGTGGCGGGCGGGCTCGAATCGGGCGAATTCAAGCGCCAGAGCCAAGCCATCGTGCAGGCGTGGCGCGATGCCGGCGCGCAGACCCGCTACGAAGAAATCGCCGGCGCCAATCATTTCACCATTATCGACGCGCTTGCGGATCCGCACAGCACGATGACGGCGCGCGTGGTCGAACTGGCGCGCGGCGTCAAGGTTTAGCGGCTTGCCGCGTCAGCAGCACGCAGCCCGAGGCGACCAGGATCAGGGCAAAGCCGACGATGTCGGGGACGGTCGGTATCTCGCCGAGAATGAGGAACGACGCGACGATGCCGATCACCGGCACGCTGAGCACCCCGAGCGAAGCCGCGATCGCGGGCAATCGCCGCATCGCCGGGAACCACAGCGCATAGGCGATGCCGTTGCCGAC
>Ga0181539_1003404_pt1 | contig 14654 bp, 12 predicted proteins | sample PEATcosm2014_Bin_46_FD_119767 | JGI IMG/M metagenome (GOLD analysis project Ga0181539, IMG submission 119767) | Peatland microbial communities from MTU Mesocosm Facility, Houghton, MI, USA - PEATcosm2014_Bin23_60_metaG | ecosystem: Environmental > Terrestrial > Soil > Wetlands > Peat | place... | reverse complement strand
CCGACCCAGCATGGCCAAAAAGGCATCCGAAATTCAAATCGAAAACGGCTCGTTTCAACAGCAAACCCATGAATGAAAATAGCTTAGCCCAAAATCAAAATTCAATGACCGGACAGTTCTGGTGGTTGTGTAGTTGGAATTTGCAGAGGTAATGTTCCCCCATCCCCAATTTGATGCGGGTGTCCAGCCAGGCTGGCCATTCACGTTATATGGAGTCCACACCGAGCTATTGTAGGCGAGCGCGAAGCTGAAGGGCATCCCCTTGCCTGCCTTGCTTAAGACCGGGACGGCAAACATGACATTCAGATTGGCGTTGTTGACGGTGTCGAAGGTCGAGGACATGGTGCTTGAAAACGGGGGCGCGCCTGTGGCGACCTGGGCCCGGGCCAGCGGCGCGGCGAGAAAGATGGCCACGAGCAAGACCGCCAACGCTGCCGGCCTGGCGGTCGGCGCTGCGATCCGCACCGGACTCATGGTGGCATCTACCCCGATTGGGTCGGGGCGAGAATGAAAATGAAGTAGCCCAGTCATTGCGCACCTCCTGCCGGGACGGCCGGAAGCGCAAAGACGCTTGCCGGGATGCCGGAGTTGATCGCCACAATCGTGACGGTGAGATCAAGGGTCAGGGAATTCTGAACGTACTTTTGGATGCGCGTGGGCGCCTGCACTCCATCGAAAGATTGATACGCGGCGTACCGGACCTCGACGGGGATGTCGATGCCGGTGTTCTTGTCGGGGTGGACGTTGAAATCCAGCGCCGCGGGCAGGAGCGTCGAGGCATCAAGGTAAAGATCCACGGCGCTGATGTGCTGGATCAGCGCGACCACGTTGGGATCTTTCCTCGCCACAACACGGGACAGGGCCAAGTGGTACACTGGCTCCCCGTTGTGTACATCCTGCCCAACCAGACTTATCGCGAGTGTGGGATCGCTCGCCAAGGCCGCCAAAGTGAAGGCCGGGTAGAACCAAGCGGCGTCAACGAAGTTGTTGTGCGAGCGCATGGCGTGTGGGGCGCCATCGGCGCCTACCCACACGCCCGCAATGCCGCTGCGTATCTCCTGTCGTTGGCCGCTCGTAAGGTTGAGCGTCACGCGGCTCTGCTGATTGCCCAGAGCAACCAGCGTGGCCGGTCCCATCTCCTGATCGGACCCGGCGATGTAGGTTGCATTGGCTTCCAGGCTAATGTCGGTGAGCGCCGTTCTGCCGACCAGCCCTTGCAGCGCTCGGCTGGCCAAGGCGACGGCGTTGGGGTCACGTATGGGAACGGGGGCGGCCTGCGCTAAAAGATGACCGGGAAGGAGAAGAAACAAAGTCGAGTAGACAAAAACCATCAAATTGTTTGGGAATTTGAACCGCGTCGTCATGGTGGGCCTCCTAATAACGAGGAAGAAGACATTCGGATCGACAGCTACTTATCGATGTTGTGCAGAATGAGATACTCCAATTAAGTCAACGTGTCAACTAAATTAATAAAATGTGAAAATTTAAAAAATAATCTGGGTCATATTGTCTTACCCAGCGTTGTGGGAGCTTTGCGCGGGTGGTGACGGGGTGACAATTTGCGGTGCCGCCCTAATTTGAACGTAGCGCCGCCATCTTGGCGGCTCAATGCCGGCTGGAAGCTGGCGCTACATTGAAATCAGGACAGCACCGGCAGGAGAAATCCCATGGGTGGAACCGCCTCAATCAGATATACTTGACGGCTTACTCTTGTTAGCGTGCCCGGAGGCGCGTTCAGCCCGGAATCGAAAGGCCCTCTGATCAAGGAGTACTTCCTTGATTCGTGTGTGGTGCGGGGTGACTTTACGCTTCGGCTCGATTCCCCGAGCATCCTCATTGGCATCAGGGTAACGGCCCGGCCGCAAGTTCAAGCGGGGCACGGACGTATCGCTGGTCATGTCATCTGATCCACTGGTGAAAAACTCGTTGCCAGCCTCTGATCCGCCCCTAGTGGCATTAGCGGAGGCGGCGCCATTAGGAGTATCGGCGGGCGGCGACTTTGCGGGGCTCTTCAGTGTTCGGGGCATCGTTGATCGCATCCGCGCCCTGAAGGGCCTTTTGAGGTTGAAGCCGTTCGATACCGCGACGGAACAAGGACGCTCCCGCGAGCGTTATCGGCGCGCCGCGCTGACCACTCTCACTTCCGTTCTCGCCCGCGTGGTGACGGTGTTCACCTCACTCATTACCGTCCGCCTGACGATTCGGTATCTCGGAACCGAGCGGTACGGTTTGTGGATGACCATCACGTCGGTGGTCTCTTTGCTGGTGTTCGCGGACCTGGGGATCGGCAATGGACTCCTGAATGTCATTGCGGATGCCCATGGCCGGGACGACATCGAGTCTGTGCACAAATACGTGTCGAGTGCGTTCTTTGTCCTGTTGGGAATTGCCGCTCTTTTGCTGGGACTCTTTGGCCTTGCTTACCCCTTGGTTCCCTGGCCGCGAGTGTTTAATGTTTCTTCCCCTCTCGCCGCCCACGAGGCCGGGCCGGCGGTGTTTCTGTTTCTGGTTTGCTTCCTGCTGAACATGCCCTTGGATGTCGTCCAACGTGTTCAGACGGGGCACCAGAAGGGATTCGCGGCGAATTTCTGGACGATCGTGGGCAGCCTGATGGGCCTGGGTTGTTTGCTCATGGTCATGCATCGGAATGGCGGACTGCCCTGGTTGATTCTCGCCATCCTGGGAGGACAACTCCTCGGCATTCTGGGGAATTGGGCGCAGGAGTTCGGGTTTGCCCGCCCGGAACTTCTGCCGGCGTGGGCTTATTGGGATGCCGCCGCCGCACGGAAAATCCTGAGCACCGGTTTTATGTTCTTTCTGATCCAGGTCTGCGGCGCGTTCACCTTTCCTCTCGACAATATCATTATCACCCAAATTCTCGGTCCGGAAGCCGTGACCCAATACGCGGTCCCCATGCGCCTTTTCCTTTTGGTAGTCTCGGTGGCGATTATGTTTGTCATCCCCCTCTGGCCTGCTTACGGGGAGGCGCTTGCCCGGGGTGATTCGCAGTGGGTAAAGTCGACCCTTTTTCATTCGCTCGGCTATAGTGTGTTGGTTTTCGGTCCGATGGCTTTGGGCCTTGCCGCGTTTGGGAAATTGATCGTGAGGGTTTGGGTGGGGCCGCAGGTTCACCCAACCTGGGGATTGCTATTAGGTATGGCATTTTGGGCGATGATCAGCATAGTTTCTAGTCCCATAAGTGTTTTCTTGAATGGGATTAACAAGCTGAAGTTTCAAGTGGTGGTGGGCCTAGTCCAGGCTGTCGCCGGCTTGGCCCTGAAGATCATCATGGCCAAAGCGTTCGGAATCTCAGGGGTGATCTGGGCCAGCGTGATGGCGGCCTTCCTGGGCACGGGAGTCGTCATTTTATACATTCGCCGGTTATTGAAACAAATGGACCAGTTGGCCGAGAGATAGCCTTGCCGATGAAGAAGGGATGAGATTTCCTGATGGGCTTTGACAGGTAAGGCAGGAGAGGAGTTGATTCTGATTGCCACGCGTTCCGCGTAGCCGAGGAGGGAAATGGCCAGCGAACAGGGTTTTAACTCGTCCGAGCTCGCGTGGGAACCGCCTCCCCCCCTCGTGGTGATCAGCATTCTGAACTGGAATGGATGGCGGGAAACGCTCGAATGTCTCGGGTCCGTCCGGCGGCTCGAATATCCGAACTTCCTTACCGTGGTCGTTGACAACGGCTCGCGGAATGATTCGGTGGACAGGATCAAGGCTTGGACCCGCGAGAATCTCACGCCCGGGTACGCCATGGCCGAATATAGTGACGAGGCGGCACTTGGCGGCGGTGAAGAGGAAAGCGAAGCGGCCTTGGAGCGGGCTCCCTCTGCCAACAGGCTGGTTCTGATCCGCAATAAAGAGAATCGGGGTTTCTCGGGTGGCCACAACGTGGCAATTCATTATGCGCTGGAAAGAAAGCAAGTGGCGGATGATGTGTTTCTGCTCAACAACGACTCGGTCGTTTCTCCCGATTGCTTGGCACGTCTGATTTCCGTTCAGCAATCCGCGGGCGCCGGTATTGTGGGCGCCATCGTAACGGAGAAGGAGAACCCACGGATAAGGCTGGAAGGGCCGTTTTCATTTCGGGCGAGCTTTTTTGCCCCCTTCGTACGTGATCGGGAAGAATCGGGAACATCGGAAAAGCGGTATCGACACTCCGATTTTGTAATCGGAACGGCGATGCTGATTCGGAGAGATGTCCTGGCTGCGATTGGTGGCTCCTCGGGTGATTACCTTCCCAGTCGTTTGTTTTTTTCCGGCGAAGAGCAAGCCTTCTGCTTTGCCGCCAAGCGGCGCAACTATGTGATTGTGATGGCGAAAGACGTGGTGGTTGAACACTTGGGGGGGAGGAGTGCCGGAGGGAAAGGCAGCACCCTGATGTATTATTACGGCCAACGCAACAGCGTTCTCCTGGCAAAGATGATGCTGCCTTTTCATTACCGAATCCTCTTTTACTCCCTCAACCTGAGTCTTTCCTTGGGCCGAGTGGCTAAGAATCTACTCCGACGACGGTCGAAAGCGGCGTGGGCGGTGCTCCACGGCGTGCTCGATGGATACCGAGGGCGTGTGGGAAAGTGGAGATACCACGATAGCGAAACCACCGCATCGGGCTGACGTTGGTATCCTATTCTCGTGTTCGAGGCAACATGAGGGACCCGAGACGCCCTCAATATAAGGTGCCGTGCGAAGTTGGCTCTGCGCAGCCCGCGCGGTATGAAGGCGGTGAAACGACGGTTGGGTGCTGTTTACCGCCGAGTTTCCAATAGGAGATTATCCCCGGACATGCGTCGCATCTCGTCACTCGATGGACTCCGAGCAATCTCGATTATGCTGGTTCTGCTTGGGCATCTGGCAGGAACCCGGGGTTATCCATCTTCCTTTAATATCTTCGAGTACTATGCGAACTTTGGGGTGCGTGTTTTTTTTGTTATCTCGGGCTATCTCATCACCGGTTTATTGTTGCGAGAGCGAGAAAAGACATCGCACATTAACCTCCTTGAATTCTACCGGCGGCGCTTCTATCGCATTTTTCCGCCGGCTTATCTCTACATGCTTGTTGTCACTGTTTTGGCTTGGCGGACGCTTAAGGTTTCTGACATTGCGGCGGCATTTCTCTACTTCTCCAATTACCATGAGGGCCCTTGGCCTCTTGGACACCTTTGGTCATTGTCCGTGGAAGAACAGTTTTATCTGATTTGGCCCGCCATGTTGGCCCTGCTTTTTGCCTTTAGGACGAGACTCCTGGTGCTGGCCACGATCTGCTGTCCGCTGCTGCGTATCATCTTGTATTTGAAGGGCTGGCGGTACGCAGACACCGGCTTCTTCACGGTGTTCGATGCGATCGCCTCTGGTTGTCTGCTTTCGGTCTACTGGAAAGAGCTTCACCGCTTTGACAAATTCCTGCTTTCCAAAGGTGCTTTGGTATTGCCTCTATTGGCGTTGGCTTTACCGCTGCAAAATCTGGGGGGGCCGCGTTTACTTCATAACATTTACTACGCGGCAGGATTCACGGTCATGCACGTGGCGATTGCGCTAAGCCTTTACAATGCGGTGCGGATGGAGTGGCGCGTCCTCAATGTTGCGCCCATGGTGTGGGTGGGCAAAGTTAGCTATAGCCTGTATCTCTGGCAGCAGCTATTCCTGAATCGTCACGCCCAGCACTCATGGAGCACGGCTTTTCCTCAGAATATTTTGCTGGCATTCGCGTGTGCGGCTGCCTCCTACTACTTGGTCGAGCAACCATTTCTTCGCTTGCGGGACCGAGGCAAACGGCGTATGGCCATTACCCCACCTCCCGTTGCCGCAACCTGAAACCGGTGCGTCAGCAGCTTGGCAGGTCTCGAAATGCCGCAGTAAACAGGGGCGAGAGTTGGTCGGAGATTTCAAGGTGCCGAATGGTTCAGGCCTCCGGTTCAAAGGGAAAGATCGCGTGGTGCGTTTCGCCCATCTTGAGTGGCGTTAACACCGTCTATAATGTTGTCGGCGCAGGACTGCGCCGCGCAGGGTGGGAGGTGCTGGGAGTTACGGCAGGTGCGGATGCAGCGCGCCAAGCCGACCCGCGGTTTGCTGACGAATTCTCCGAGGTCCTGCTGCCGGGTAGCTCCGACGTGTGCAGGAACGCCGCGGAATTTATCCACTGGGTCGAGGAGCGAAAAATTGACGTGGTCTTCTGCACCGGACAGATGTTTACCGTTGCTGCCGCGCCTGCCCTCCCCCCACGGGTGAGACTCATCAATCGTTGCGCGAGCATGACTCGCTACACCTATGGGTTGGCGGCCACGAATCTGAACAGAATCGACAAGATCATCGCCGAGACTCCCCGACAGCAGCGGGATTTGATTCGGGATTGGAGAGTGCCGCCGGAGAAATGCGCGATTATTCCCGGCGGCGTGGAGATTGAAACTTTTAACCCGGGGACAGTCCGCGATTTCCACGGACTCCTCCGGCTCATTTACCTGGGCCGACTGGATGATGTCTCCAAAGCGGTCATGTTGCTTCCCCGAATTGCCCGTCAGCTCGCTGCCGCCGGGGTCGAGTTTCATTTCGATATTATCGGTGATGGTCCTGACAGGGACCGCCTGGGGGATGCATTCGCCCCGGCCCATCTCAACCCCCGCGTGACCTTTCACGGAACCTTGCGCCGGGAGGAGGCCTTGCCCTTTCTCCAGCGGGCGCATTTGTTCCTGCTTCCCTCGCGTTACGAGGGAGTCCCCTGGGCTTTGTTGGAAACGATGGCTTGCGGGTGCGTTCCCATCGTTTCCAGGATCGCGGGAACCACCGATTACGTTGTGGCTCACGGGATCGACGGACTGCTCTGCACGGTTGGCAAGGCTGCCGAATTCGCCCAAGCCATAATGGATCTGGCGGCCGACCGAAAGCGCCTGGAGACTATGTCCGCGGCGGCAGTTCGAACCGTTCGCGAGCGCTTCACGCTGGAGCGGGTGGTGAGGGATCACGATGACCTTTTGCAGGCGCTTCTGGCGCAAGTGCCCCGTCCTTACACGCCGATTCCGGTGACGGCGATACAGGCGCCGAATTTGTCCGGCCAGAAGTGGCGCCGGCTTGTCCCACAGCCCGTGAAAAACTACGTTCGGACCTGGGCAGAGCGCTTTCACCGGTCCGTATGACGACGATGACGGAAGGAAGACGAAGGCCAACGCGGGCGAAGGTCGCCCTAGTCCACCCTGGGTTGGGCTTTGGAGGCTCAGAGGCTGCCACCCTGTGGACCCTTGAGGCCCTGAAACAGAAGTATGACGTCACCTTGATTTCCATGGGGGACGTCGACCTGGAGCGGTTGAATGCCTATTACGGAACTCCCCTTGCGCCGGGGGACTTTTCCACGCAGCGAGTGCGCCTACCGTGGGGATTGCGGAACACGTCAAAATTCTCCGCGTTGAAGGGCCGATTCCTTCTGCGTTACGTCCGCCGAGTCGCCCCGGAATTTGATGTCGTGATCAGTGGTTACGGCCCCATGGATTTTGGCAAGCCGGGGGTGCAAATCATCGCCGATTTTTCCTTTGTGGAGGGATGGCGAATGGAACTTCACCCCACATTTCGAACGCGGAAGACCTGGTTTTACGGTGACACTCTGGTGCGCCGCACTTATCTGGGCATTTGCGACCGCATCGCCGCGGTGAGTCCGGAAGCTTGGAAGCAAAATATCACTTTGGCAAACTCTGCCTGGAGCGCCGACCGGCTCCTGAAGAAGTATGGGATTTCTTCCCAGGTTGTCTACCCGCCGGTGGCCATTGACTTTCCGTCCATTCCCTATGCGAAACGTGATAACGGTTTCGTTTGCCTGGGCCGATTGTCGCCGGAAAAATGTGTGCATTCGGTCATTGCCATCCTCCAGAAGGTCCGCGAACGGGGACACGATGTTCACTTGCACATTCTGGGTGGGCTCGACAACCCGGATTACGCGAACCAAGTGCGAGGTCTCGCGGAACGATTTCGTGAATGGGTATTCCTGGAAGGGTGGACGATCGGGGAGCGGAAAAAAGAGTTGTTGGCGGGCCACCGCTTCGGCATAAACGCCTGCCCGAACGAGGCTTTCGGAATTGCCGTGGCGGAAATGGTGCTGGCGGGGTGCGTGGTTTTCGTCCCCAACGGGGGAGGGCAGGTGGAGATCATCAACCATCCCGCCCTGATCTATGCGGACGAGGCGGACGCCGTGGAAAAAATCGACTCCCTCTTGACCCACGAGGCGGAGCAGGAGAAACTGCGTGACCACCTGCGCCGGGGTTCGAACTCCTATTCGGTGAAGACGTTTGTGGAAACGATACGCCGCGTCGTGGCCGAGTTTGGGGAACAGCATGTTTCGGCACACTAAAGCTTCGCAGGAACTCTTGGAGGCAAGAAATTGGCCCAGGAACAAATCGTGTCGGATCGACGGCCGCGAATCTCGGTGGTAATGCCCATCTTTAACGAGATGGCGACCATCGAGGAGATTCTGCTCCGAGTGCAAGCCGTCGACCTGGAAAAGGAAATCGTGATTGTTGACGACGGGTCGACCGATGGAACTCGCGACTTCTTGACGGGTATCGTCCGGTGCGCCACGGCGGCTCCGCCGGAGACGACGCTGCCGCAAAGTGGAGCCGTCCTCCGCACGCAGAACATCCGCGTATTCTTCCAGGACAAGAACCGGGGAAAAGGAGCGGCCCTGCGCCGGGGATTCCAGGAAGCGCGCGGTGACATCATCATCATCCAGGATGCCGACCTGGAATACGATCCGGCTGATTACACTAATCTGATTGCGCCGATTGAGTTGCAGAGGGCCGACGTCGTCTATGGCTCGCGTTTTCTCGGAGGGCCCCACCGGGTCTTGTTGTATTGGCATTATGTCGGCAATAAGTTCTTGACCACCCTTTCAAACATGGCCACGAACGTGAATCTTTCCGACGTTTGGACATGTTACAAGGCCTTCCGGCGAGAGGTTCTCGAAAATATTGACCTCCGCGAGGATCGCTTTGGGTTCGAGCAGGAAATCACCATCAAGATTGCGCGCGCGGGGTGGCGAATTTACGAGGCGCCCATCTCCTATTACGGACGTACGTACGCGGAAGGGAAGAAGATCACGTGGAAGGATGGAATGCGCGCTGTCTGGTGTCTTTTGCGCTATGGCTTTTTCTCGCGTTACTCAAAACCGGGTGCAGCCCGGGTCGTTGATGGGGCTAGTGGAGTCGACTCCAGGCGCTAAGGGGTTCCATTGCGCGGAGCCACCCCGGCGCTTCCGCGTTCCTGAGGTAATGTAAGCACCTCCGATGGCGTTTCAAGCAATACTAAGGCGCCCGATCGCCCGTACCGGAGGGTTTCTGCGCCTGTCCGACCGAGTTTAGCTTGCGGAGGAAAGCATGACGAACCATCAAGAGCCGTCTGAGGTGGTGGCTCGATCCGAATTCGGGAAGATTCCCCCCCCGCGCTGGCTGTGGGTTGCCTGCTGGGCGGCGGCTCTATTGCCTGGTGCCGTCCAAGCTTGGGCCTCCCGGCATGTCCTGAAAGCTGACAGCATTTCATATCTTGACATAGCCGACGCCATTTCACGGGGCCATTTGGGGGCGGCTGCGAATGCCTATTGGAGCCCTTTTTATCCCGGGCTTTTGGGCTGGGCGCTCAAGATCGTAGGACCGTCGAAATCCTGGGAGATTCCTTTTTCTCACTTGTTCAATTTTGGGATCTACGCAGGAGCTCTGGGGTGTTTTCACTTCTTTTTGCGCAGCTTGCTCAGCGTTCTTCCGAAAGCGGAGTCAAAGGCCTCCTCCGAGGGCTCATATATCCTTCCTGAATGGGCTTGGGTTTCTCTGGGCTTTGCCTTGTTCATCTGGAGTTCTCTGCAACTGATACAGCTCTCCATGGTCAACCCTGACCTCTGTGTCGCAGCGATGGTTTATTTGGCTGGGGGCCTCCTGTTGCGGATCCGCATCCGGCCCGCAGCTTGGGGTATTTATCTGCTTCTAGGGGTTGTACTCGGATTGGGCTACTGGGCGAAGGCGGCAATGTTCCCTATGGCGTTTGTTTTCATGTTCGCAGGCACGCTCGCCGCCGGTAGCCTGCGGATCGCGCTCCCTCGCGTAGGAGTGTCGCTCTTGGTTTTTCTAATGCTGGCGTGCCCACTTATCCTCGCATTGTCTCGTGCCCAGGGCCGTCCGACCTTTGGAGACAGTGGCAAGTTGGCGTATGCCTGTGGGCTATACGACATCAGTGGTGTGAATTGGCAGGGGCAACCGCCCGGCACCGGCACCCCCAAACACCCGCCGCAAAAGGTTCTGGATGAGCCGCCGATTTATGAATTCTCGACGCATTTGAAGGGGACATATCCACCCTCCTATGACCCCGCTTACTGGGAGGACGGAATGAAGGCCCGATTCACTTTGCGGGGGCAGGCAAGAGCCATTTTGATGGACCTTGTCAATTACTACCAATTGTTTGTGGTGTTGCAGGGGGCCATTTTGGGCGCCGTCGTGACCCTTCTCCTGTTGAGTGGGAAGGGGCGTTCGGGTATCCGGAATTTTGCCGAGTATGCTTTTCTTTTTGTTCCGCCCCTCGCCGCGTTCGGCATGTATGCCCTAGTGCTTGTCGAGCCAAGATATGTTGCGGGCTTTGTGGTGCTCTTCTGGCTAGCGATACTTTTGGGGATTCGACTGCCAGCCTCCGCAGACCTCAAAAGGGTTGCCACAGCAGTGACGATCTCCATCTTGGTGGCGCTGAGCGTGCAGATGGCCTGCAAGACGGCCAAGGATTTCGGGGATGGGATCAGTGACTCGCAAAAAGTCCAATGGGTAGTAGCGGCCAAGTTGAAACAAATGGGGGTTGCGCCGGGAGACACCGTCGCCTCGGCGGGAAATACTTTTGATGCCGCTTGGGCACACATCGCCGAAGTGTCGATTGTCGCCGAGACCCCCGATTACGGTACGGAGAGTTTTTCGTGGGCAGTAGACCCGCAAGCGAAGGCGCAAGTTTTTCAGGCCTTCGCGAAGACAGGGGCAAAAGCTATTGTCGCTGACAGAATGCCTGTTCCTAATTGGTCTGCGGACTGGCAAAGAGTTGCGAATACATCGTACTATGTACACCTTCTGGCCCCGTCAGGAGGCTAGTCCGCATTTCTCATCACTTACCGGGGAAGGGGAGTGCAGCGGCGGTCTACTTTTCGCGTTTGCCTGGCGAATGCCATCTCCAAGCATCCTGAATGATGGTTTCCAGTGCGGAATGGTGGGGTTTCCAGCCAAGAGCCTTTCCCGCATGGTTTGCATCCGCAACCAACACCGGCGGATCGCCCGCGCGGCGCGGCCCCTCGCGGAAAGGTACGGGGCGGGGAGATATCTTCCCCACGGCATTAATGACCTCGCGCACGGAATACCCTCGGCCTGTGCCCAGGTTTAGGGCGCGGCTTTCGCCCCCGCCGGCAATGTAGTCCAATGCGCGCACGTGGGCATCGGCCAAATCCGTGACGTGAATGTAGTCGCGGATGGCGGTGCCATCTGGCGTGGGATAATCCGTGCCGTAGATCTCGACATGTGTCCGCTGCCCGAGCGCGGCCTTAATCGCCAGGGGAATCAGGTGCACTTCCGGATCGTGGCTTTCGCCTAACTCGCCGTCGGGATCAGCTCCCGCCGCGTTGAAATATCGCAATGCGACCCATTTCAAGCCATAAGCGTTGCCGTACCACTTGAGGGCCCGCTCCATCGCCAGTTTGGTTTCCCCATAGGGATTCACCGGTTCTTGGGGGTGATCCTCCCCCATTGGCACCTTCTGCGGATTCCCATACACAGCGCATGAGGAAGAGAAGACAATCCGTTTCACACCTGCCTCCGACATGGCGTCCAGCAGGCGAAGCGTATTGACCACATTGTTCCAGAAGTATTTTCGGGGTTCCTGGACTGATTCGCTGACCAGCAACCATGCGGCAAAATGCAGGACCGCTTCCACATGCTCTTGCTCGAGGAAACTGGGGAGCATGTCCGTATTGGCGAGGTCCCACTCCAGCAGAGGCCCCCACTTCACCGCCCAGCGATGGCCGAAGCTGAGATTGTCCAGAACCAGAGGTTCGTGGCCGGCCTTCGCCAACGCTTTGGCGGTGTGACTACCAATGTAACCCGCCCCGCCCGTCACCAAAACCCTCATAAGTTCTTCTCCATTCGTTATGCCCGTGATGGTCCGCGAAGCGCTTGGCAACATAGCGCATTTAAGGCAGTGTAAGCCATGGGTTAAGAGTCATAGTCGCCGATATATGTGCCTCGGCTTATTCCCAACATGCTAATGAAAAAGGAAGAGAAGATGATCTGGATCCCCAGCAAAAACCACAGGGAAAAGAAGATGATGAGCCGCACATCGTCCAGCGGCCCGAATCCGCTGGCCACCCATTTCCACAACACCCAACTAGCCCCGGAGCCGCCCCCCAGCGTGAAGAGGGCGCCGGTAATGAGTCCTTTTTCCAAGCTTATCTGCCGCAACCAGTACTCCAGGCTGCGCTGACTCCGGGAGAACCGTTCGGTGAAACTGTAGACCTTCGCAAACAGTCCGATCGATATGACCTGTGCCCCCGTCAGCGCAAACATCATGCCAAACAACATGGTGTGGAGGTCAATCACCACTCGGCCCAGGTGCCGGGGCCCCGGCAGCAGCCACCCAACAATCGCCACGCCCAACAGAAACAGCAATGTCCCTGGAAAGAGGAAAAGCCAATTAGGTGCGTAAAGCAGCATAAAACGCAAGCTGCGCCAGCCATCAACAAAGGTGCGGAGATGGGGCGGACGCCCTCGCTTGTCCGGCCACAAAGTGATGGGAACCTCGTTGACGGACGCTCCGAGTTTGGTGGCCTTGATGACCAACTCCAGGGCGAACTCCATGCCGGTGCACCGGAGGTCGGCGCGCTCGTACAGAGCTTTGGTGAAGCCGCGCATGCCGCAGTAAGCATCACCGATCGTTCCATGAAACAGGGAATTCAATATCCACGTGAGGGCGGGATTGCCGAAATGCTGGTGCAGCCAAGGCATCGCACCCGGCTTGATTCCTCCCCGGAACCGGTTGCCCATCACCAGGTCAAAGCCTTCGCGCCATTGGGCCAAGAATCGCGGAACCTCGGAGAAGTCATAGCTGTCGTCGGCGTCGCCCATGATGATGAATTTCCCGCGCGCTTCGGCGATGCCCTTCCGTAAGGCGTTCCCGTAACCGCGCGCTTCCACGTGCACCACCCGCGCGCCGTGTTCCTGGGCGATCTCAATCGACCCGTCGGTCGAACCGTTGTCCGCTACCACGACTTCGCCTTGAACCCCGCACGAGTGGAACGCCGCCATCGCTTTGTCGATGCAAAAAGCCAGCGAGTTCGCTTCGTTGAGGCAGGGGATCACCACTGAAACTTCCGTCTGACCGGACGACATCGTTTCCGGCGGAGCGCTAATTTCAGTTTTCGACCCCTGATTGCTGATCTTGCCTTCGGCATCCATATGGTTCTCCCGGTGATGAAAGTCGGGTGACAGGTGATGCATTTTAGCAGGAAGGGTGACGAGAATAAGTCAAGGCCCACAATCCCCACTGGCAACCCAACAACTCGTTCCCCAGTCCTTATCCTTCAGGCTGGAAGGTAGGGAAGCGACGTGGTACAAGCAGAGGCGGGCGCCGGATTAGCGCGGCGTCCCGACAAAGTTCCATTTTCCCCAAGCAAAGGACTCATGAATGAGAGAAAAGTGCGCCCTGGCCAACGTCAAAATCAATCCGGACGCTCGCAGCCATTGTTCATAGGTCACCTGCTCGTGCTCGAACATGGTCTGAAAGGCATCCAATTTGGTTGAGCAGCGGCGCGCCACCTTCTTGGCCGAGATCCAGTGTACTAGCTTTAAAAAGGGTGTTGACCAAGGCTCGACGATCACCACGCGGCCGTTCTTCCGCAGCACCCGCTGGATCTGTGTGAAAACCTGATGCAGGTCATCCGGAAGAGTGGAAAGATGGTGCAGACCGCCCTGGACGATAATGACATCCTTGCTTTGTTCCGGAAACGGGAGGTGCCGGCAGTCGCCGCGATGCATCCTGGCAGGCCCCCGATATTGAGCCAAAAGGGCGTCCGACAGATCCATACCGGCCAAGCGTTCAAACCCCAGGCGCTGGAGAGCGCGGAGGCCATTCCCACGGCCGCAGAAGAGTTCCACAATTTCGGCGTTGCGAGGCCACTGGTTGGCCCCCAGCTTCCGCAAACGCCGGACAAATTTCCGAATTTCCTCCTCCGGTGTTTCGAAGCGCTGATAGGCGACTTCCCACGCGGTGGGCGCAGGCGTATTGGACGCTTCAAGCGCCGGATTTTGTGCAGACTGACCCACTGGGGATGGTTCCATCATTATGTCGCATATCGGCGTTGCCGTTGGTGAGTATGCCACATTTCTAGGGCATTCGCAAACCATCCCGAGGCGTGGTACTCGTGCAGTTTGGCTTTCTCTGTAACGGTGGTCTATGACCGCCGGTTTTTGCTTCAATAAGTTCCGGCGCTCATAGAGCGCAGCTACAGCCAAGTGCACCACTACCTAACTGGTGCGCGGACCCTGTCAAGCAATTTAAGAATGTTACTTTCGGCTAATCGTCTTGCAACGTAAGAATGTTACCCAACGCAAGTTGTAATTCCTCATCGTAGGGGTGAGGACCCCGTCGTCGTCGAGGCTGTG
>Ga0181539_1003402_pt1 | contig 14656 bp, 10 predicted proteins | sample PEATcosm2014_Bin_46_FD_119767 | JGI IMG/M metagenome (GOLD analysis project Ga0181539, IMG submission 119767) | Peatland microbial communities from MTU Mesocosm Facility, Houghton, MI, USA - PEATcosm2014_Bin23_60_metaG | ecosystem: Environmental > Terrestrial > Soil > Wetlands > Peat | place... | reverse complement strand
TAGCTCGCAAACTCCGCCGCTACATCAACGCCTACTCCGCTCACGCGCAGCCGATCCAGTGGAAATACTCCGACCCCACCCGCCGCATCCGTAGTAACGAACTCACTGCGACAGGCCACTAGCCTGTTTATCAGCGACCGCCTCGGCCGTCTGTGCGACGGGGACCTGGCCGCGCGATTGTAGTTCCCTGACGATTGCTCTTAACTCGGTCACTTCCGCCTCGAGCGTCTTGACCTGCTCCTGCAACTGCGGTGTTGCCTGCGCGGCCGGAGGACCACTGCTCTCCTGCGCGTGCACCGGCAATGCGCACATAAGACTTATCACCAAGATCTGTATTACGTGGAGTGGCGCTTGGCATCCGAACGGGTTTTCACGACGACGCGCTGTCTCAAATTGGCAAGGGATCATTTTGCTTTCCTTTCCTCAATTGATAAGCCTGGAAATGCGCTCAGCGCGGCTTTACTCTCCTTGCATCGGCTTTATTCAACGCAGCTCCTCCACTAGAGATCCGTTCTTGGCTTTCACACACGGACCTCTTGCTTGATCAAACTTTATTTGAAGCTGCGTGAGGGAGGGGTAAAGGCTCTATAAAATGTTCGTAAAGGTTTTAAGGAGCCTCTTCCAGAAGAATTTATGCAGCGTGGCTGGTTGTAGGTTGAGCAGATGGCATGATGAGCCGACGAACGCCGGTGTGTTTAGAACAACTAAACAGGCACGCGGCAATCGGCCAGTCGTGATGGGGAACTGTCGCTCCGACCCAGCGTGTGTCGGCTCTCAACTCCGGAGGCTCTCTTGGGTGGCGTCCCTGAAACGGTACCCGATGTGTGAGTCCGTGAGGATGTACTCGGGGCTTGAAGGGTTGTCCTCTAGTTTCTTGCGTAGCTGGTGTACTAATGTGCGGAGGTATTCGAGCTCGTTTCCATATTCACTGCCCCACACGGAACCGAGCAAGTGTGCGTGCGTCAGGGGCTTACCAGCGTGCAACATGAGGCAGCGCAGAAGATCAAATTCTTTCGGCGTCAGATGGATAACGTTGCCGGATTTTCGCACCAGCCGGCGATCGAGGTCGATCTCGACGTTGCCGATGGTAATCACGATGTCCTGATCATCTTGTGTCGTCTGGGAACGTCGAACCGCGGCTCGAACGCGGGCCATCAACTCGCCGACGTGAAAAGGTTTTGTAACATAGTCATCCGCTCCGGCGTCCAACGCCTCAATCTTGTCATCCTCATTGTCGCGGACCGTCAGCATCACAATAGGAAGCCGGGGGAACAGTCTGCGGATTGCCCGACACGCTTCGATGCCGCCCATCCCCGGCATATTAATATCCAGGAGAATCGCATCGTAGCGCTCTGTGCGAACAAACGACACCGCCTGTTTCCCTCCCGAAGCTTCCTCAATCTCGAAGCCGAGTGTGCTCAATGTGGCGCGAAGCGCTTGACGAATCGAAGCCTCATCATCAACAACCAGAACTTTACTTTGCAGTGGGCTCACGCTCCCTCCTTACGATTCGCCGGGAGAGAGAGGAAGAATGTGGTACCTGTCTCTCTCGCACTGTTTACCCAGATATTCCCTTGGTGCGCTTCTGCAGTTTTTTTTGCAAACGACAGACCTATTCCGCTGCCCGAAGCGCGATGTTTTGTAGCAGAGCTTCGGTAGAAGCGTTCAAAAATCAGCTCGCGGTCTTCAAACTCAATTAGGGAGCCCTCGTTATGAACAGAAATCACAACGTGGTTGTCCCGCGCTTGGGCAGAGACAGTTATAGGAGAATCGGCACTGGAGTACTTTGCGGCGTTAACAATGAGTTCCGTAATGGTCATGGCGAGCAACTCGCGGTCGCCGGAAACCGCCAGATCTTTGTTTGCAGTGCACACTTGGACAGAGTGCCCGCAGAGTTGAGCAGAGCACTTCCCAAGGATTTCACCGATCAACTGGGGAATTGCTACTTGCTCGCGCCGTAACCGTATTTCTGCCGATTCGAGCTTTGCCATTCGCAGGAGGTGGGTCGCTGCCGCATTAAGCCGGGTCGAATGTTCATCTATTAGCTCGACTAACTCCACCTGTGCTGGGCTGAGAGTTTTCATTTCAAGGAGCCCCGAGGTGCAGGTAAGAATAACAGTGAGAGGAGTCTTGAAGGCATGCGCCAGCCCATCAAGGACAGTGGTCCGAAGCTGCTCAGTCTGACGCGCGGCTTCCGCGCGACTTTCTTTGTCGAACAAACGGGCTCGCTCCAGGGCGGCAGCTGTGAGTGACGCGATGGCATCAACGAGAAGGGGAGTCAAATCGATTCCACACAGCACTATCGCGCCAATCGGACTCGACCCTAACCGAAGGACACGTTGCCACTTGTGCAATTCGAGATCGACAGAATTCGTGTTGCAGAAATAGGTATTTCGAGCCAATCCTTCATCTTCTTTAGTACACGTTCCAGCGGTATCCAACCGGACAAGAGCGGAATCGAAAATCGCAACGGCGTCGACTCCAATGTCTTTCTTGATCAGATCCGCGATCTGAGGCCCCGGCGGCTCTTGCCGATTGAGCAACAGGATGCTACGGCTGAGTTCGTAGAGTTTCTCCGCGTTACAACGCTGTAGAACTGCTTGTCGCATGTGACTCTGCGCCTGAACGGAAAGGCGACTCACAATTAGCGCAGTTATTTCAAAAGATGCCAGGCCTACCCAGTTCTGGGGATCGGCAACATGAAAAGTGAGGATCGGCGTAACAAAGAAATAATCCAAGCATCCGATGGCTACCAGGGAGGAACCCGTAGCTTCCCAGAATCCGAATCTCAGGGCTGTCAGTACGACAACCAGCAGATCGATGGAACCTGCCGTCGAAAGATTGAAGTGCGATCGGAATGCACAATAGCTTAGAAGCAGCGCTGCCGCAGGTCCCGTTACGGCTCCAACCACCAGCCGAAGCGTTCTCTTTGTTCTGCCGAAAGTCCCCGGCAGCCAAATCGCGAGATTCATTTCGCGTGTCTCCTTGCATCGGCCTTCTTCAACACAGAATGAAAGACAGAGTCGGAACAAGAATCCGAGCGGGGCTCAGAACTGCCCCTGGCATCGAGATCGACGAAGACGATCTGGTGGCCCAGTCCGCTGAGGTATCGCTCCAGTGTCCTTTCTCTCCTCGACCACCAACGCTTTCGGCCGCCGATGACGACCAAAGAATGCGGGCGCAAAATCTTCCGTAAGCTCTCGTTTCTGCCGCGGCAGAGCCAAAGTTGTATGGTGATTTCTTCCGCCTCGAACCCTAATTCGCACACGAGGCCATAAAGCTGCCGCTGGAGGAAGTCGGTAGAAACGGGAGGTTTGTCCAGTGGAACTTGGAAAGGAACGATCTGCGCCTTTACCAGAGCAATGCGGGCTCCAAGGTTTGCAGTCAGTTTTCCGGCAGTGCGTAGAGCAGCGAGAGTTCCCCGGTCGTTCGTCGCGACGACAGTTACGCGCAGGTTGGGACGGTCTGAGCCTAGTTCTGCGTGGTCCTGGTGCGTGCACCCTCTGGCGCGGATGGTAGACAGGGCTGACCTCCACGCAACGGAATTGATAGCCTTCCGCCTCGAATCCATTAGAGACGAACAGGCATAAAACTGGCACAAAGAGACTGTAAAGCTTCCATAAAGAGTGCTATTGACACCTACGTTGTGTGCACGACTTGGTCGGGCTTGTCAGCTGGATCGATCCCGACTCCGCCGCAGTGGCAGCCATCTCGGACCACCGAATGCGTCAATCAACGAGCGACCGAGAAAAGGCATTTGGGTCTACGCGATCGGACAGAGGAATGTGGGTCCGCGTATGAGTTCCTGGCAGGCTGACAGCGGCTTCAACGCTCTGAGGCAGTTCGGGGAAAGAACTGGTGGAAAGGCATATTTGCGGCGCACTACCAGAGGACAGGGCGGTGAATCCTGCCGGAACTCAGCCTTCCAGTTTGAACCGCGTTGATGCGAGGGCGTAAAGCGGTCTCCAGACGAGGCGGTTAATCGTAACTACCATGACCGCCATTACCACGGTGGCGGCCAGGAGCAGACGAAAATTACCACTGTCGGTCGCCTGGCTAATGATCGCGCCCAGACCGGTAGTCGAGATGGTTTGGCCGCGGAAGTGGGAGTATTCGGCCACGATGCTCGCATTCCATGCCCCGCCCGAGGCGGTGACGAATCCCGTGATCAAGTAAGGGAATATTGCAGGCAAGAATAGTCTTCGCCAGCGCTCGGCCACGCTCAGCTGGTACGTATTGCAGACTTCCTTCAAGTCCGCCGGTATTGCCGTCGCACCGGCAATCACGTTGAACAAGAGGTACCACTGCGTGCCCAGGAGCAGCAGTACAATCGAGCCGATTCCGAGACCACCTCCGGCGCGAATCAGCACGAGAAGAATGATCGGGAACAGCGCCGTCGCCGGTACCGATGCAGCAATCTGCGCAATCGGCTGCGCGACGGCAGATAGCCTGGGCCGTAACCCGATTGCTACTCCGACGGGAATAGTCCATAGAGCTGCGAGTAGCAGAACAGCTTCTACCCGCAAGAATGTCGCGCCTGCGCCCCAAACAATATGGCGCAATTCCGCTGACGACATCGTTGCCAGGCTTGCGAACACTTTTGCCACTGCGTACGCGATCGCAGCCAGCACCACAACCGCCACCGCGCGAAGAGCCCAGTGCAGTACCCGGTTTTTGTCTTTTGTTAGGGACCGTGTCTCGTGCTCTTTCGCGAAGTGCAAATCCAACCTTTCGCGAAGCGGCAAAACAAGGGAGCGCGTCACGAACGGAAGGAGTTTCGAACTACGCAGCAGAGTCAATATCGGCGAACGAGGAATCTCGGCCGAGCCGATCTGTTCGAGCTTGAACTTCTCCGCCCACGCGATCACTGGGCGCCAAACCATTTGATCGATGAGAATGATGACACCGATCATGGTCATCAAACCCCAAAAGATCGCTCGCGTGTCTCCCGCGTTGGCGGCGGTCTGAAGATAGGAGCCGAGACCGGGCAGACGAAAATCGCGGCTGCCCAGAACAAACATTTCGCACGCCATCAAGAAGAACCAGCCGCCAGCCACTGACATCATCGAATTCCAAATGAGTCCAATGGCCGCCTGCGGTAACTCAAGTTGCCAAACCCGCTGCCACCCGCTCAAACGATACGCCAGCGCCGCTTCGCGCATTTCGGTGGGGATACTCTTCAGTGACGAATAGAAACTGAACGTCATGTTCCACACCTGGCCGGTGAAAATCAACAGGACCGATCCAAGCTCGACCCCCAACTGTCTGCTGGGAAAAAGCGCCGCCATCGAGATCATCACGCCGGGAAGAAAACTGAGGACAGGGATTGACTGCAAGGTGTCGAGCAGCGGAATCATGAAGCGCTCGGCCTTACGGTTGTAGGCGGCCACGTATCCGTACACCAGCGTGAAAACGAAACTGAATATGTATGCTATGGCAATCCGCAGAACCGAAAACAACGCGTATTTCGGCAACGCCGCAGGATGAAGGCTGATTTCCGCCTGAGAGCTAACCGGGCCAGACCAATAGCGGGCAAACGTAATGACGCTGTAAAACAGGCCGATTCCGCCGAGCACGATCGGCAACTCTCTAGCCAGAGATGTTGCGCCCACCGGCACGATACCCCATCCCGCCGGTCGAGAAAAGGCGTTATTAGTTGATGGCCGCATCGGCATCAATGAAGAGGAACAGCTTCGCTGGAATTGGCGGTACCTGAGGCTTCGTTCAGGAGCAATCTATCAGTCTCCGAGTCGTAGGTGAAAATCTCAGCATATCGTCCCCAATTCAAGGCGGTGTCGAGTTGGCGTTGAACTTCTTCCTGGGAGAGGTGCTCGTCCAGAACGTCCCGGAAGAATTCCAAGGGAACCGTCCGGTCTGACTTTCGCTCAAGAGCATTCTGAATCTGTTGAATCAATGTGACATGACAGAGGACAGCTTCGCGAAAGAGCTTCTTTCGTGTCGCGATATCTGCTTCTGCAAATTCCTTTCCCGCCAGAGTAATCCGCACGTCTCCTTGCCTTGAATCTGCGAAGCCCAGCATGACCGCCGCGTCAACGATGGGAAAGAGATCGTCCACTTCCATCAGCAACTCTTCGGCGAGGTGATACAAGTCCTCTTTGCCCCCGCGATCGTTCAGGAATTCAAGCAGTCCAGCCATCCCGCCGGCCGTTGCATGGGGCAACACCTGGAACGAAGGCTTGCGCAGGCAGGGCAACTTGGTGATAGGGCCGAGCTCCAGTTCGGGTTGTGTCATCACTTTGTAGATGTAATCCACGTAGACGAGAAATTCAGCGGACTTCCGATCTCGCGGTTGAGGCAGTGAAATGCGGAAATCAGCGCGGATCTTTGCGGGATGTGTTCCAAGAACAACGATTCGATCCGCCAGCAGAACTGCTTCTTCAATATTGTGCGTGACCAGGAAGATGCTTTTTGTGGGGATCTGATCCTTGATCCACAACTCCATCAGCTCGCCGCGGAGGTTTTCAGCCGTAAGCACATCCAATGCGGAGAAGGGCTCGTCCATGAATAGCACTTCAGGGTTTACTGCGAGGGCACGCGCAAATCCGACTCGCTGTTTCATGCCTCCAGAGAGTTCCTTGGGGTAGGCGTTTTCAAAACCTCTAAGTCCCACCATGGCAAGCGCTTGTAATGCCTGGCGATGCCGGGCCGGGTGCTGTAGCCCTCGTGCCACCAGCGGAACCTCAATGTTCTCCAGCACCGTTAACCAGGGGAATAACGCAAAACTCTGGAAGACAATGCCAATATTGGGACTGCAGCAGTCCAGGGGCTGGCCATGCACCAGTACCATGCCACTGGAGGGCGCGGTCAATCCCGATAGAATTCTGAGCAAGGTCGATTTCCCGGATCCAGAAGGCCCAAGAAGGGCAAAGATGGTATCGGACTCGACGGATAAGTCCATCGGAGCGATTATCTGAATCTCCCTTCCGTCCGGTTGCTCAAAACACTTCTCAATCTGACGCCCTTCGATGATTGTCTCCCTCGGCTGTGGAAGCTGCTGTTCCGGCACACGCACCGTCTCTGGTTCATGCTGGCCCGAGGTCTCAGCAGCTACTGCGCTCGAGAGTTCGTCCATTAGCCGCTGCCAAGCCTCTTCCGGGAGTTCGTCGAAGAAGCGCATACGGTCGTCGGGGCTCATTTCGTCAACCAATGCCCGCATTTCTCCCGCGGGCAGCGAGTGCAGGAGGACGTATTCGTGATAGTAGGGAAATTGAGCGACGACGGCGGCGGCAAGATCCAGGGGCAAGCGGCGGAATAGGGATTGTTGCTGTTCGAAAGGAAGGTCACCCAATGCCTCAGCCGCCTGGAGCACACCGGAAGTCTGCAACAGAGCCACAGCCACATTCCAATGTGCCTGCGAAACCGCGCCCCGAAGCCTCTCAGCAATTGGTGAACTCATCGGAACTGGGACTCCAGAATCGTGAACTGTCTCTCGGATCGGTCGCCGGACTCGAAGCGATAACGATGCTCAGTCACGAAAGCGCTCCGCGATATATCGTATAACGAACATCCCTGGAAATTGCCAAAGTTCCCCGAAGTCATGGGCGCGCTCCGCGTGAGGATGCATATGGTAAATTTCAACTAAGCCCTCGGGAATGGCTGGCCATGTCTGCCGCGCGGCTTGGCGGCCGCAGGTAAGCGCGGCTCGTGTCCATGCATTGATCCGCGTGGTCAGAAGGTATACCTGGTTGACGAGCACGGACGCGTGGCACGCGCCTGACATCAGTCAGCGAGGCCCACCGCCTGGCAACCATTCTGGAAGAACGCCTGCCGGCCGAACTGGCGATGCCCGCTGAAGTCATGACTCACCTGGAGTCCTTAGGGGACCATTCAGATGTCCATCGCGAACGATACTACACGGGGAAACCTGAGTAGTCTCGGTACCGTACTCAGTTGGTCTTCACAGGGCTGCGCGAGCGAGAAATCAGGCGCGGGCTTCAAACGTGAGCGTGCCATAATGCTGTCCGATGGCTTCGATACTGCAAATTCCAACGCTGGATGCCGTCCGCCGCATTCAGAGGATTCAAGCCGTCACCATCATCTGGATGAGCGTCGAGGCAGCCGTATCGCTATCGGCAGCTTGGGTCGCTCGCAGTCCCGCTCTGCTCGCCTTCGGCGGCGACAGTGCTGTCGAACTCCTGTCAGCGGCGGTTGTGTTGTCGCGGTTTGGGAAAGACCAAGCAACCCCGGAAGATCTGAGAACGGCGTGATCCACCGGAGCGCAAGCACAGGTTCTCGCGCCCTACCGTCTCATTGTAAATACGCTCAGACTTGCTGATGGCTAAAGTCAGTTGGTTTTTAAGCGCCCCGTGCGGATCTGCCTTTGTCGTGATGAAATCCATGAAGCGGTCAAACTGTCGATAAGGCAGCAACTCTTTCCAGATCGGCAACCCTCTTCCTTTGAGCTTCTCCTCGTCGCCCTCGAAGTAGAGCTTCCGGCGTGTAGAAGCATGATAGTTCCGCGCGTTTGGGCGAGGTGTATCGCGCGCGCGATACCCGCCTCGACCGCATCGTCGCGATCAAGATTTTGCCTACACATCTGTCTTGCAATCCGGAAGCCAAGCGGCGTTTTCGCACTCGCTGGAATCGAACTGCTAGCAACGGGACGCTCTTCGGGCCGGACACTAGAATGAGTGCCATTATCACGGCGGGCCAGACCCGGGCCATTATAGAAACGGCTGGGGTCTGGCCTGATGGTTTGTCTCGGTTCTTACTGCACCGTTAGTGTCAACGGCACAGTGTTATTCAACGAACCGGAGCTTGCCTTTACCACTAGGGTGTATGTTCCCGGTGTGGTGCCCGTGCCCGTGGGCGCCGGTGTGTTGGATCCGGCGCCGCACGCCGCAGCGAACAGAGCAAGACCGATCAAAAGGGCCAGCAGCGCATAGCGCCGACCGATCTTGCGCCGCTTGCCGCCAACCGATACCAGTCCGAACACCAGGAAGCCCGGCGCGAATATCCAGGCAGCCAACACTGGACGATCATGTCCCATGTGAGGTTGCGACAGTGAGGCAGTCGCCACCGCTGTTGTGGAAACGGAGACGGTGACAGAGGCCGAGCTGCTGCCCGCCGGAATCGTCGCCGGTGAAATGGTGCACGTACTCTGCACTGGCGAGCCAATGCAGGTCAGGCTTACCTGGCTCGGGAAAGGCCCGCCGGACGAGGCAAACGTTAATGGATAGGTTGCCGTCGCTCCCGGCTTCACCGTCGCTGTGCCATTACCGCTGGCGGTCAAGCTGAAGTCGCTGCCGCTGCCAGAGAGCGCAAACACTGCCGACCCTCCAAGCGCGTTGTCGGAGACGATCAACGATCCCGTCCGGGTGCCTCCGGCCACAGGAGTAAACGTGACATTGATCGTGCAATTCCCTGCAGGGGCCAAATTCGCGGGGCAGTTGTTGGTTTGGGCAAAGTCCCCGGTCGCTTGAATATTGGTAACGGTCAGTTGTCCGCTCCCTGAGTTTGTCAACGTGATCGGTTGAGCTGTGCTGGTACTGCCCACAGACTGCGAAGGAAACGTCAGGCTTGTGGGACTGAAGCTCACGCCTGAGGCAATGCCGGTACCGCTCAGGGTTACGCTTGCCGACCCTCCAAGCGCGTTGTCGGAGACGATCAACGATCCCGTCCGGGTGCCTCCGGCCACGGGAGTAAACGTGACATTGATCGTGCAATTCCCTGCAGGGGCCAAATTCGCGGGGCAGTTGTTGGTTTGCGAAAAATCTCCGGCGGCGCTGACGCCCGAGATCGCCATGGTGGTGGTGCCGCTGTTGGTCAAGGTCACGGGCTGTGGAGCGCTGCTGGATCCAACCACTTGCGCCGCGAACGTCAAGGAAGTAGCCGACAAGCTATTTGCCGGGGCACCCGCAGTTCCGCTCAACGAAATCGTCTGCGGGCTGTTGGGAGCTGAATCGGTAAAGACGATCGTTCCCGTCCGGCTGCCGGTGGCAGTCGGTGTGAACGTCACTTGCACGGTGCAGGTACCGCCGTTTGCCGCCACCGTGCTGCAGTTGTTGGTTTGGGCAAAGTCGCCGGTCACTTGAATACCAGTAACGGTCAACTGTCCGTTCCCTGAGTCTGTCAGCGTGATCGACTGGGCTGCGCTGGTGCTGCCCACAGACTGCAAAGGGAACGTCAGGCTTGTAGCACTGAAACCCGCAGCTGAGGCAATGCCGGTACCGCCCAGGGTCACACTGTGCGGATTCCCTTGAGCGTTATCGCTGATTATCAGCGTTCCGCTCCGGCTTCCTGCCACCGTCGGAGTGAATGTCACGCTGATGGTGCACGACTGGTTGGTGGCAATCGAGGAGCACTGGTTCGTCTGGGCAAAATCCCCCGACGTTGTGGCTCCCGAAACCGTCATGGGGTTGTCGCCCGTATTTGTAATGGTCACAGTCTGTGCCGCGCTGGTCGAACCCACCGACTGGTTGCTAAAAGTCAGGCTCGAAGGGGAGATCTTTGCCGTTGTCACATAGCCGCTTCCGGTCAAGGAGATGGTTTGCGGGCTATTCGGGGCGTTGTCTGTCAAAGTCAACGTGCCATTGCGCGCGCCGCCCGCCGTCGGTGTGAACGTAATCGTATAGGTGCAGACCGAGCCCACGCCGAGCGCCGAGGGGCAATTGTTGGTCTGCGCATAGTCTCCCGTAATTACGCTGCTGGTGAGATTGAGCGTGGCGTTGCCGTTGTTGGTCAGTGTCACAGTCTGCTGCGGACTCGTCTGTCCGATTTGTAGACTGGGAAAGGTCAAGCTCGTGCTCGACAAGGTGGCGATCGCAGTCGATCCATCGCCCACCAGGTTGATGAAGTGCGGCGAGCCTGCGCCATCATCTTGGACCAAAATGGATCCGAAGCGCGGCCCGGGGGCCGTCGGCGTGAACGTGACCGTAAAGGTGCAGGTCCCCGCGGCGGGCACACCGCTGCTGCATGTATCCGTCTCGGAGAAGTCGCCGCTGATGGTGATCGATGAAATGGTCAGGGCCGCGCTGCCCATGTTCCGCAGCAGCGAGGTGTTTGGCTGGCTGACCGAGCCGACAGGACGAATCGAAAACTGCACGAGCGAAGGACTGATCGCCACTGCCGGAGCGTTCGCCGTTCCAATCTTGGCGACGAAACAATCATTATTTCCGCCGATCGTGTTCTGCAACGCAGCAGCAGTCACGGGGAAATCGCTTGAATCCGTGTAGCCAACGACGTACATGCTCCCAGAGGCATCGAGTGCGATTCCAGTGGGGAAATCGTTGCCATTACCGCCCAGATAGGTGCTGAATAGCTGGATGCTGCCCGTGGGGTCGATCTCCGTCAGCAGCACGACCTCTTGGTTCGTGTAAGCCTCGATCGGGTTCACCGTGCTCACACCGCCGCCATAGGCGTAACCGACCACGTACGCGTCATCCTGCGCATCTAAAGCAAGCGCTTGCGGAAATGAATCATTGTTTGGCGGAAGAAATGTCGAGTATGCCAGCCCGGTTCCCGTCGGGTTGAACTTGGTAATGAAGCCGTAGCTGCAGCCCCATCCGTACGTTCCGGGATCGCAGAGACTTGGAGTGGTAATCGGGAATGTTCCGTCACTATAGCTCCAGCCGGTCACATACGCCGATCCGTTGCTGTCTACGGCGATGGCGTTGATCGTTGTGGGGTACCCATCGGTCAGCCCGAAGTACGTCGAATACACCGCCGATCCAGAACTGCTGAGTTCGCTGACGAACCCGAGTTGCGCGTCGTTAGGGCTGTTCTGCGAGGGCATGTATGCGCCCGGGGTGGTCGGAAAGTTGTAAGTATTCGTATAACCGGTGACATAGGCGTCGGCGCTGCTGTCCAATGCTATTCCGCTGACCTGACTGAGTGGAGACGGCCAGCAGGGGCCGCCGTAACACTGCGTGATTACATTGGTGCTTCCCGCAAGATACGTCGAATAGATCAATGATGATCCGTCCGCCGTCAGCGCAGTCACAAAGCCGTAATAACCATAGTAGCCTTCTTGGTTGGGCGAAACCGAGGATTGAACTGCGTTATACGTCGGAAAACCTGTATCATAAGTGTAGCCAGCGACGTACATGTTCTGCGAGCCATCCACCGCAATCGCAGAAGAGTATGTACCGCCATAGTTGCTGCCCCCGAGATATGTCGAATACAGCAGTGATCCGTCCGGCGACACTTTCGAAATAAATCCGTCGGGGTCGTCATTCATGGTGGTCTGAAAGGCATTCACCAGCGGGAAGTCCGCCGATTGCGTGTAGCCGGTAATGTAGGCATCGTTGTTGCTGTCCAGCGTCACGGCCGTCGGGTTGTCGTAGTTGTAGCCGCTGCCTCCGATAAAATCGGCATACACCAGAGTCGATCCGCTGACATCCAGCTTCACGATGAAGCCATTTTGCCCAGAAGCCTGCGATGCCTGCGAGGCCAGGGGGAAATTCGTGGACTCCGTCCAGCCGGCAACATACGCGCTGCCCAGACTGTCAACCGCGACTCCGACCGCCTGATCGTCCGCTAGTCCGCCGAGAAAGGTGGAATACAGCAGTACTGGATCGATCACCAGCGGCTTGGTCTTGTCGTAACCTTGCAGCGAGAAGCCGACCCTCGTGGCATTCTTCAACGAAAAACCGCCGTTAATCGGCAGCTTCATGTTATTGAACGTCTGGTACAGCACTGGGCTCTTGATATGGAGCGCACCCTGCTTGGTCTGCAACACGAGGTCACCGGTGGAATCCACGCTGACGCTGTCTGCTCCTTTTACATCGAACTGAATCTGCCGCGGGTCCGCTCCTGCGGCAACTTCAAAGTCATACTCTAGTTGGGAATGATTTCCGTAGTAGACAAGGTCAATTCCGGGATACACGCCCTTGTAGTGCACCTTGCCATAGGCGACCACGTTGGTATGCCATTTTTTGGGATCCCGCCCAATGAAGTAATTCGCCTTGCCCGGTTGGGGGTCCTCGCCGACCGCCGTGGGATTAGGATTCGCACCCACCATGTTGAGCTGAATGACCGCTCCATTTTGCGTCTGTTTCGACGCCGGCTGGGCATTCGCCGGGGCTCCATCTTTCGCAACAAATTGTGAGCGCGCCGAAAACACCATTCCACCAGAGGTCAGAAACACAACATGTCCAGAACTGCGCGCCAGAAACTTTACTTGCGAGTCGGTCTGTCCGACGTTGCCTTCGAAAGTCATGGGCAGCTTGGCGTAGCTTGCTATGGCGGTCTTACTGTCCGATTGCGGCGCGCCGGCTGTGGAGAGGTTTGCCTGCTGGGCTGCACAGAGTGAAAATGCCGCTAAGAGTGTAGCAATGCACAGAAGTCCACGTGTTTCCGTTCTCATGCGAACAGTTCCTTTCATCCTCAAGAGTTGTTTTATGGAGCGTGAAGCGGTCTGCTGGCTCTCAGGGCGGACGCCTCAACCCGTCCCTGTTCAACAAATATCAGTCGCAGCGCGGGGGGGCGCGCCTATGACAACAGCACGTGCATCTGCACTACCAATCCCAAGTTTGTAGCTGAAGTATTGATTAACAAGAGCGTCGGGAATTTGGGGAGAATTGGAGAGGAAGGGCGACTGTCTTATTCATGGAAAGATGATCAATTTTCGGACACTTTGGTTTTTCCATGGGTCTTTTGCTAAGCAACCGCTGGGAATTTTGGTGCCGGCTCATAGCCCAGTAGCGGAAGCTCAGAACCTCAAGCAAAAGGTAACGTGGCGAAATGGTCGATTGGCCTACTGCTCTTCTTTGGAGTCCAAGAGGTTTCCGCTTTCTTTGGCTGGGGGCGAGCTAAGGTGTATCGAGGGGAGAGGCAGCCAATATCCGAGTTCGCGCTTTAGTAAGCCGATCTGGTTAACTGGACAGACCAGACGTTATGATGGTGGTGTCCGGGCAAGGTCTCGAATTTCCGTGATGGTTTCATCGCTGCGCGGGTTCGTGCTTGTGCTTAAGCAAGGGACGATGATCTAGGTGAAGTCGCTTATACTTGGGGTCCCGCATTTGTTCAAAAAGAGAGTCGGGAGTTAAGCCAAAAATGGCTGGTCCCCGATTACGAATTAGTTGGCGAGTTCAAGAGGACACAAATGTTTGGCATGCACCCTTTGCGGAGTCATGCATCGACTTCCTAAGGTGCGCCGAGAGCGTTATTCGTTCTCTGGTTGGTGGGGCCAACCTGGCTGCGTGCAGAGACGATTTCCGGCAACATCCAAGACCCGTCCGAAGTTATCCAGAAACGGGCTTGTGGGACGCGTCAGGTGATGTGTACTGGGCGAGTTTTCGCCAACCCTGAAATTGAGCCTCTGCCGAGCGTTCAACTTCTCAACTTACGGGTGGCCCGTCATCCGGAACAAATCGGCTCCGAATATCGCAACCTATTTCCCGGAGGGAGCCGTATAAGCGGCCTTCTTCGATTTTGCGTTTCTATGCAGCAGTAAGGAGGGAACTTACATCCACGTAGCGGTATCAAAATCCCAGTCGGCGAATCTACGACGACCAGGCACTAATGCCTTGGCGTCCCAGGGGCGCATATCGGTCCAATTGAACATTCTTTCTTCTAGTGGCCTGTCGCAGTGAGTTCGTTACTACGGATGCGGCGGGTGGGGTCGGAGTATTTCCACTGGATCGGCTGCGCGTGAGCGGAGTAGGCGTTGATGTAGCGGCGGAGTTTGCGAGCT
>Ga0181539_1003399_pt1 | contig 14666 bp, 13 predicted proteins | sample PEATcosm2014_Bin_46_FD_119767 | JGI IMG/M metagenome (GOLD analysis project Ga0181539, IMG submission 119767) | Peatland microbial communities from MTU Mesocosm Facility, Houghton, MI, USA - PEATcosm2014_Bin23_60_metaG | ecosystem: Environmental > Terrestrial > Soil > Wetlands > Peat | place... | reverse complement strand
GGCAGGCACGCGCTGGTCGCCGTCCCCGGTCAGGCCGGGGCGTTGAATGGCAACGCCGGCCCGCAGACCGCTATGTTCACCGGCCACTCCGCGTGCGAAGACGCTCGGCGATCTCGGCGTGGACTTCGTCTGCATCGACCAAGGCGACCTTGCCGTCCGCCGCCTCGCGCGCCCGTCGTTCGATTTCGGTCGCCCAAAGCGACTCGGCCGGCGGATCGAGCTTCTCAGGGCTCAGGTCCGCCCGTCCGTTTCTCACGTCGCCAGAGCGCCGCTAGATCACGGGCGCCGTGGACCAGGCCAAGGATGAAAACCCGCTCGTTGGTGACCTGATAGATCAGCCGGTGACTTCCGAGGAAGATCTCGCGGATGGCCTGGTCGTCGAACTCGGGCACCACGCGGCCACGGTTGGCGAACTCGGTCAGCGTGTCGGACGCCTCGAACGCTTCCCGAACGAACCCGCCTGCATAACGGACACTGTCGCGGGCGATGTACTCCGCGGTCGCGCTCAGATCCTCAAGCGCGGCCTCGGTCCAGCCTACTCGCCGAGCCACTTGGCCATCCGTCGCTTGGCCTCGTCCTGGTCAACAATGCGCCCGGCTTCAACATCGCGCAGGCCGCGTTCGATCTTCTCGCGGACGTAGATGTGGTACTGGATGTCTTCCAGTGAGGCGTTGTCGGGCAGGTCATCGAGCAACCGGCGGACGGTTTCTTTCGCAGTGTGCATGGCGCCACTCACGCACAAAGAATAGCGCGCTTCGGCCTTCGGGAACACCCTTCTGCAGGTCACACAATGCCTTCCTGGCTAGCAGTGTTCGCCATCCCTGGTCAGGCCGGGGCGTTGAATGGCAACCCTGGCGGGGATGACCACAAGGGGAACATGTCCGCGAACTCGGCTGCGCGTGCCTCCAGGTGTAAGAGATCGGTGCAAGTAGGGCGCCGCCCCCTGCTCGCCCAGTTTGGCCGCCTCAGACGGTGTACCCATCGGACTGCCTCCGTGCCTCAAGCGTAGCACGGCGGCGCCGTCTCCTGTGCTCCTGGAGGTGGCGCAGCTTGGCACGCCATACTGGAGGGGCGACGTGTTCGCGATCTCGACCGTGCGCTGGTCAGGCATTCTGCCCATCCCAGCCGATATCCACACAGATGAGCGGGAAGGCGTTGACGACGGCTGTTTCAGCCATCGGCCAGTTCTCGCCTGAGCGAGTTCATGTCTACCGCGAACCTATCCAGACACGTCAGGGTGGCAACATGGTCGGTGTCATGTTATGCTGCATGACATGTCCAAGGCTGCAGCAGCAAGAAAGACCGTTCAGCGTTACCGTGAGCGGATGAGAGACTCGGGCTTGCGTTTGGTCCAGGTTTGGCTGCCCGATACGCGAGCGCAGGGTTTTGCCGAGGAATGCCGTCGTCAGAGCCTCGCGGCAAAGAGAGTTGTTCGGTCTGAACGTGAGGCGATGGGGTGGGTGGAGGCTCTTGGCGATACTGAGGGCTGGACATCGTGAAGCGCGGGGACGTGGTCATCGTGGCCATGCGAGGCGACTATGGCAAACCAAGACCAGCTCTGGTAATTCAATCTGATCTTTTCAACGGTACGCATTCCAGCATCGCGGTTGCACCTGTTACCAGCACGATCGTTGACGCACCCTTGTTTCGATTGACGGTGGATCCGACAAACTCAAATGGCCTGCGGTCGGTCTCACAGATCATGGTCGACAAGGTGACTGCCATCCGGCGCGACAAGATCGGGAGATCCGTAGGTCGTCTCGATGACGCCACAATGATGCGTGTCAACCGGGCAATAGCTCTATGGTTGGGCCTTGCAGCGTAGTGCTTGATATCCGTTGCAGTGGGAATGTCCGAGGACGCTTCGTTGCATGGCAACGGTCGCGGGCACGCCTCTGTGTTCGCCAGGCCCTCAGCGTCCGCAGACGTGTGGGCGGCGGGAGAAACAAGCCCTGGTGCCACCCGAGCCCAAGGACATAGGGTCGCCTTCCCGGACATACTCTGGAGTCCGACGGTGTGGCTGGTGTAAGATGGCTGGTGAATTTGTCGATCGCTCCCTAACCGCGCACAATCACTTCGATGGCCGTCGTAGGCATAGATCTGGGCACGACCAACTCCGTGGTCGCCACCGTGCGTGGCGGGCAGGTGGTCGTGGTGCCCACCTCGCAGGGGGGATACCTGCACCCGTCGGTGGTGTCGTTTTCTCCCGATGGCCTCAGGTACTTTTCCGTAGACGCGGTTGCCCGCCGCATCCTGGATCCCAAGAACACGGTCTACTCGGCCAAGCGCCTCATCGGCCTGCCCTTCCGTTCCGATGAGGTGCAAAAAGCCCTGGTGCGGCTGCCCTACGAACTGCGCGAGGGTAACAATGAGCAAGCGGTCTTCATCGGGCCGGATCGCACGTACACCATCCCTGAAGTGTCCGGCCTCTTGCTGGGCTATCTGCGCCAGTGCGCCGAGATGTTCCTGAGCGACGCGGTCAGCGCCGCCGTGATCACGGTACCCGCCACCTTCAACGACTCCCAGCGTCGCGCGACCGTGGACGCGGGGCGCATCGCCGGGGTCGATGTGCTGCGCGTGCTCAACGAGCCCACTGCGGCCGCGCTGGCCTACGGGCTGGGTCAGAACATGTCGCAGCGGATTGCCGTCTACGACTTCGGCGGCGGCACCTTCGACATCACCATCCTGCGGGTCGAGAACGACGTGTTCGAGGTGCTGGCCACCGGCGGGGACACCTTTCTGGGCGGCGACGACCTGGACAGCTCCTTGCTCAACATTCTGGCCGAGCTGTTCAACGCCGAGCACGGCATCGATCCGCGCAGCGATCAGGCCGCGCGCTCACGCCTGCTGATCGCCGCCGAGCAGGTCAAGCGCCACCTGTCCGATTTCCCTGAAGCGCGCGGCGACCTCAAGAACATCGCGGTGGGTTCCAGCGGCGAACCTCTCGCGTTGCGCTTCCACATCGCGCGCAGTGTTTTCGAAACCGCCATCCGCGGGCTGGTCGGGCGAACCATCCAGGCCTGCCAGGACGTGCTCGCCTCCGCGCAGCTTTTGCCCTCGCAGATCGACGAGGTGATCATGGTGGGCGGAACCACCCGCGTGCCCATGGTGCGCGCCGAGGTGGAACGGTACTTTGGCCGGCCTCCCCGCACCGACCTCAACCCCGACGAGGTGGTGGCCTGGGGCGCCGCCATCCAGGCGGAGAACCTGGCCAACGCGGGCGAGAGTTTGCCTAGCCGCGCGGTCTTGCTCGACGTCACGCCCCGCGCGCTCGGGATTGCCGTCACCGGTGGTTTTGCCGAACGTATCATCGATCGCAACGTGCCCGTGCCGGTGGAGCAGACGCGCATCTTCAGCACCTCGTCCAATGGCCAGACTTCGGTGCGCATCCAGGTCTGCCAGGGTGAATCGCGCCGTTTCGAGGAGAACGTGCCCTTGGGTGAACTGGAGCTGACCGGCCTGCAGCCAGCGCGACGGGGCGACGTCTCCATCGAGGTGACCTTCAAGGTGGACACCAATGGCATCCTGCGCGTGCGCGCGCGTGATGGCGCTACCGGGGCGGCGCGCGAGGCGGCGGTCAACGTGCGCGGCGCGATGAGCGAATCGGAGGTCGCGGAGGCGGCGGAACGGCAAAAGTACGAAGAGCCGAGCGACCTCCCGGAGATTCCGGAGGCTTAGACCATGGCGGGAATGTCAACCGAGCAACTTGCCGCGTTCGTTCGCCAGATCTTTCCCCGGCTGGATCAGCTCTCCTACTATGATCTTCTGGGGGTGCCCTCGGGCTCCGACCAAGCGACCGTGCGCACGGCTTTCTACCGTCTGGCCGGCGATCTGCACCCCGACCGCTACCACACCCTCGCGGATCACGATCTCAAGGAACAGTTGGAGATGATCTACTCGCGCGTATGCGAGGGCTACCGCGTGCTCACCACGCCCGAGAAGCGCGCTGCCTACGAGCGGGCGCTCAACCAGGGCAAGAAACGTCTGACCGCAACCGACCGCGAGTCGCACGCCCCGCAGAACCCCGAGGACAGCCTGAGACACCCCGAGGCGAAAAAATTCTTCCGCATGGGCATGATCTGCCTGGGACGCAAGGACTGGAAGGGCGCGATCATGAATTTCAACTTCGCGCGCACCTTCGAGCCGACAGCGACGCTCATCGCGCAGAAGCTGGCCGAAGCGCAGGCCGCTCTGGGCAAACCCGGAGGAGCGGGGGGCACCCCGCACAAGACCCCGTGACGGGGCCGTCCGACTCCCGCCCAGCGCGTCCGTTGTCTGAAGGCGGGGCGGCGGGCTTGTCGAATCCTCCGCGCGCGCCCAGGGTGGGCACGCCGCTCGGGCGCTACCTGCTGCTGGACGTTCTCGGCCACGGGGCCATGGCCAGCGTGTTCCGCGCGCGCGACAGCCAGCTTGGTCGCGACGTGGCGGTCAAGGTCATGGGCATGACCGTCGCGACCCGAGGCGACGGGACCGAACGCTTCCGCCGCGAGGCCCACGCAGTCGCCGCGCTCAAGCATCCCGGCATCGTCGAGATCTACGACCTCGTGGACGCCACGGCCGAGGAGCCGAGCTACATCGTGGCCGAGCTGATCGAAGGCCCGACCCTGCGACGACTCATGGACGAGCGGCAGGCGCGCCTGCTTCCCGAGGTGGCCGCGCTCATCGCGTTGCCGCTGGCCGAGGCGCTGGCCACCGCTCATGCACGCGGCATAGTCCACCGCGACGTCAAGCCCGACAACGTGATGATCGAGCACAGCGGCGACAGGTGCCGCGTGGTGATCGCGGACTTCGGCGTGGCCCATATCACCGGACTGGAAACCATGACGGCCTCGGGCGCTCTGGTGGGCTCGCCGGCGTACATGTCGCCCGAGCAGGCGCGCGCGCAAAACGTGGGGCCAGGAACCGACATCTGGGCGCTGGGCGTCCTGCTTTACGAGATGGTGACCGGGTGCCTGCCCTTCCCCGGCAAGGATCCCTTCTGCGTGATCGCTTCCATCGTACTCGGCACCTTCCGCCGTCCGTCCCAGATCGCTGCCACCGTCGGGCCACGCTTTGAACGCACGGTTCTGCGCTGCCTTGCCCCTGACCCAGCCGCGCGCTATCCGGGTGCGGGCGAACTGGCCGCCGACCTGCGCAAACTCGCGGGAGAAGCAGGGCTGCTGCCCGAACAGTCGGCGCTCCGGCGTTTCCTCGACGATCCGGCCAGATTCGAAGCGGAACTACGTCCCAGGGTTGCCGACGCCGCCGTGGAGCAGGCGCGCAAGCGAATGCGGCGGGGCGAGTTGGCGCGCGCCTTGGCCGAGATCGGACGGGCGACCGCGTACCTGCCCAGCCACGCGAGCGCGAACGCCTTGCTCGAGAAGCTTTCCGCGGGACGAACGGCTGTGCGCGTGGCTGGCCTGATTGTCGCTGGCTTGGTTCTGGCCACAGCCACCTGGCTGGCCTGGCACCCGCCATGGCGAAAGTCTGCGCCCGCAGTCTCTCTGACTCAGCCTCTGCCCCGGCCCAAGTCAACTCCCATTCTTTCCGCCACGCCCGATCCGTCTGCCGAAGCAAAGGCCGGGATCCCTAGCGCCGCGTCCGACAACGCGCCCGCGATCCGCTCGCTGCCTCCTTCTGGCGGCAAACCAAAGCCCTCGCGACGCGCAGCCACCGCGGGAAGCAGCACTGTTTCGCGGCCGGCTGCGACGCCAACCGTCGCAGCTTCTGCGCAACCAGCGCCTATCCCCGCGCCTGAGCCCACCCCCCCGCCGCTGCCAACAGCACCCACAACGCCGGAAAGGCTGAACCCGGGTGTAGTCCAACTCTTTGCCACGGGCGCCATCTGTTACCCCAGCCTGGACGACCAGGCTACGTCTGTCTTCATGCCTCGCTACGAAGGCGTGGCGCCCGGCCGCCACGAGATCTTCTGTGCGCGCAACAAGGGCGGGACCAGGGAGTTGGTGGGCGAGATCGATCTGCCTCCTGGCGCCAGAGTGGAACGTACGGTGACGCAAAAAGATGGCACCCTGATATTGGCGCGCCCCCGGTGACCCAACGCGCGGTTGCCGCACCCAACGACGCGTCAGCACGTCGGAGTCAGAGATGCCGGAACCGCGACAGATGGATCCGGCATCCCTCACAAAAGACTGACTTCTCGGCGCAACAGGCGCGCCACTACTAGCCGGGCGCATTGGCCCGTTCGTTGCAGACGCCCAGATTGTGATAGCGTCGGGCCGTGGCTAGGCTCAGGACCAGGCTCTTCTTGGTGACCATCCTGGCAGGCGGCTCGACGAACTGCCTTCTCGACACGGGTCCCATCAACATGCCGCCGACCGTCCAAATCGACGACCTCGCCCAGCCGCTCTACCGTAGCAACGCAACCTTCACAGCGACAATCCACGACCCCGACCAAAGCAGCGACTCGCTCAATGTCACCTGGTACGTGGGTTCCGTGGGTGCGGATGCAGACTGTGCCACGGCAGCTACCAGTTCACTGGGAAGTTGCAGCAGCCAACAGAGCAATGACCAGTGTTCCTACACCCCCCAAGTGCTTGGCCCGGTCTGCGTCGTCGTGCAGGTGAAGGACCGCTATGGCGCCACAGCCGAGGCTCGACGCGCGTTTGATGTGCAAGACCGGGCACCCACTGCCGTCATCGAAGAAACCAGCCCCGCAGCAACCGCCACCGGCGCCACCCTGCCTCTGGCCAGCAACCTTGCCTTCTCCGCAGCCGGGTCCACCGACCCCGACCCCGGCGACCAGAACACGTTGACTTTTTTGTGGACGGTCACCCAGCCCGATGGGACCACCCTCTCCGTCAATACCTGCCCGTCGGCGCAGACACCATCCATCTGCTCGTTCACGGCCACAATGCCCGGCGACTACCACGTCCAGTTGACCGCCACGGACGCAAGCGGCATGTCCAACTCGGCCTCCGTTGACGTCGTGATCGCACAGGATCAACCTCCCTGCATCGTGGGATTCACACCAACCTCACTGCAAACCATCGGCTTTGCGGATCAGGACACGACGTTTGCCGTCACCAGGGTGGACGACGACCAGGATCCCTACCCCGGATCGAACCTGGGGACTTTCACCTGGTGGTACCGCATGGACACGAGCGGCGTATTCGCACGCCTGTCGAACCCCTACAGCTCGAACCAACTGGACTTCGGCCCAGGCGCGTTCTCCACCGGTGATGTCGTCCAGGTCCGGGTCGAGTACCAGGACCGCGTCAGCCGCAGTTTCAGCTCGTGCGACCCGAACGCCGAACTCTGCGAACTGGTCCCTGGCTGTGCCCAGTGGGTGACATGGACGGTGCAATTCCTATGAGTCGTCTCCGGTCCATGGTCCCGCTACGCGCCTGGATCGTTCTGGCTCTAGGTGGGTGCAGCAATTCGACAGTTGAGAGTGCCCCGGCAGGCACTGCCCGCGACGCCTCGACAAACGGATATGGCGGAGCGTCGGGGGAGAGCACCGCTACCGCCAGCAGTGGCGGCCCGGAGGCAGGCACGGGCGCTCCACCCATAGCCACAGGCGGCACCGCGTTGCCCGGCGGCGGCGAAACTGCCACTGGCGGCACGATGGCCGCGGGCGGTATGCCGGCCACCGGCGGCATAACGGCGACGGGCGGCGCCCTGAGCACGCCGACCTCCAGTGGGACCGCGTCCGGCGGCGCCACCGGCTTCGGCGGAAGCCCGGGCAACGCGGATGCGGGGACTGCCTCCGACGCATCCAGAATGTCCCCCGACGCCTTCGTGCCCTGCACGGTGAACATCGTGCCTTGGTCCACGCCCAGCTTTCTCAATCTGGTGCCTGGTGACACGGCCACCCTGGCCGTGAAGGGCACCATCGCGTGGGGATCGTCGACGCCGACGCTGCCAAACTGGCAATGGACAGTCAAGGGGCCCGACGGCACGCCTTTGGCGATAACCAACGTTCCCACCACCGACCAAACCATGGCGATCGTCCAGTTTCCACTTCTCGCTCCCGGCGGCTACAGCATCAGCGTATCCGCCACTCCTGTTTGCAAGGGCCAAGCTTCGGCCACCGCGGTCAAGCCGCAGGAACGGTCGCAGGCCTTCTTCATCCGCATCCTGCCGCCGCCCGCTGCCTCGGCTAATTCTGGCCAGACCTGCGACACCGGGTCGGATCGCTGGTGCCCTTCCCAGGATGCCGTGCCCTATGAGGACGCCAACTTCATGCTTCAGGCTGGTCAACCCCGCCAGGGCAATGTCCAGTTGCTGCGAGGGTACGCGGTGTCCATCGATCCCGCGGAGACTGCGCAGCCCGATGCGACGGTGTTCCCTGCCGTCGCTGTCCCTTCCTACATTCGCGTCTCCCCGCATGGCTCAACCTGGACCATCGATGGCGCGAGCACCAGCGACCAACCCCTCCTTGCCATGCTTAATCCTCAGCTCATTTACGATGTTCTGGTCGTTCCCCAGGCCGATGCTTCGGGCACTGTGTTTCCCCCGTTCCTGGTCGCGTCGGAGCTGGCGCAAGAATTCCGCCCCGACGACTTCGACGTGGCTGCGGGTGTGACCCTGCAAGGCACCCTGACCGGTCCTGGCGGTCCCGTCGCAGGTGCGCGTCTCCTTCTGGACGCTGATGCCACCGCTCCCGTGACACTTCCCTTGCCTTCCACGGTGGGCGGCGCCGATTCCACCGGCGCCTATTCGCTGCGCGCCAGCGCAGGTTCGCTGTTCTCGGCTGTTGTGGTCCCCCCATCTGGCTCTTCGTTGCCCCAGGTCACCATCGCCGATTGCATCGATCTGCGAACCGCCACGAACGGAACTACCCTCGATCAGGTCAATTTCACCTGGAACACAGTCAGCACCACAACCATGACCCTTCAGATTCTAATGAGCGATAACAGCCCGCTGTCGGAAAGCATTACCGTGCGTTTGCAGTCGCAGGACGGGGCTCTGCCGAACCCGGGCATACTCACCGTGGCGGGTGCGTCGGCCGGAACGGGCTCGGGCAGCGTGCGGTTGGACGGCACGACCGACGCGAACGGCTCGATCGCGTTCGCCAACATTCCTAATGTCGCCTACCGCCTGACCCTCATACCGCCGAGCGACCTAGCTGGCGCCGCTATCACCAGCGCAACCATCGATCTTTCCAGTGCGACGGCCAGCAGCACACGCACCTTGATCCTGGGACAAAAGGTCAAGCTGAGCGGCCGTCTTCTCCCGGCCAATGTGGCAAGTGGAGCCCAGTTGATAGCGACCGACACCGGCACCGATGTGCTCGTCAGTGTCATCTCGACCCCGGTGCAGAGTGACGGCAGCTACCAATTCCTCGCCGACCCCGGCAGGACCTATCGCTTTTCAGTGGAACCCGCTGCGGGGAACAGTTTGCCCACCCGCATTCCGCTCTACGGAGTCACCACCACCAACCAGGACACCACGCTGGCCGACCGCACCCTGCCTACTGGGCTGAGTGTGAGTGGAATTGTCAGTTTCAGCGGGCTTCCGGTTGCCGGCGCGATCGTACAGGCCTATTGCGAGGAGTCCGGTATCGCGGACTGCGTGGATCCGAGCAATCCCAGCGCGACCTTGCCCCCACCCCTGGTGGAATTCGCCACCCTGCCCGACGGAAGCTACAGCTTCTATCTCCTCGATCCTGCGGGCGGAGACGTGGCCCTCCCATGATGGCAGAGCGTCTCTTCACACCCATAGCGGTGTTGCTGGTTGTCTGGGCCGCGTCGGTGGCCCGCGCCGACGAGTCGGCCACCCCTGCCCGCGAGCACGACGGGGCTCCCAACAACGCCTTTGCCGCCCTGGTGCGTGCCGAGGCCGCCTACGCGTACGGCGACATGGTCCAAGTCGTGGACGCCGCCCGGCCCGTGGCGGAAGGTACACTTCCCTGTAGCGTCGAGCAACGCGCGCGAGCTTTGCGCTTTCTTGGCATCGGACTGTTCCTGACCAATCGGGCGCTAGGCGCCGAGAATGCCTTTGCAGAGTTGCTGCGCGTGGATCCCGCCGCGCGCCTGGACCCCACCACGACGCGGCCCGAGGTCGTGTCTTTCTTCGAGAACATCCGGCACCAGCACATGACTCGGGAACGGGCGAGCCGCACCTTCATTTGGAATCTCTTGCCGCCGGTGGGCCAGTTTCAGAACGGCGACACGGTCAAGGGCTGGATCGTCGGGGGCGTCGAGTTCGCGACGCTCGCCACCGTGGTCTGCAGCCGGCTGATCAGCTACTCCTGGCACAATCCCGACAACACCTACGGGAAGGATGGATCGCACGACAGCGATGAACGCGTGTTGCGGGTCGTGGAATGGACCAGTGCAGGTGTCCTCGCCGCCACCTACCTCTACGGAGTCATCGATGGCATCGTCCACTACTACCAGCCCATCGAGGAAACCAGCAACTCGCTGACCCTGATGATTTTTCCTGGCGGCGGCGGGCTTCGACTTACCTTCTGACCGGGCTCCGTATAGACTGTCCCCACTTCAGGCGGGTAGCTCAGTGGCAGAGCAGGCGCCTTACACGCGGCGCTGTGGTGCGTCTGATAATTCCGAGTTATCAAACACACTCAAAACACGGGGTTTTCAATGAACCGCACCACGCAACACGCAACGCCGACAGTCGAGAAAGTGCAATTTCGGTACAATTGGGCACAGAATGGGAACCCACTTGGGCAATTGAAGACGCAGACTGTTTCAACGGGCAGCCGGGGAGCTTGATCACTTCCCGGTGGGTGCCAGGGGATTCGCCTTCACCGGCACCCTGCCCGACTCTTTCCCCTCCCGAACGAAGGCGAACGAAGGCGAACCATGAAGACGAACAGGAAGGCGGCCCAAGCGAAGCGCCCGCCCCGTGGTGAGGCGCAAGCGCCCGCGGCGGGCCAAGATGCCAGGCAGGGCACGAAGGCCCCGCAGACGCGGGAAGAACTGCGGGCAAGGGTGCTTGACCGCTGTGAGCGGGAACTGCGCGACCTGGCCAGCGGGCCGAGGGGCAACCCCGACGCGTTCATCAGGGGACTGCGCTCTGTCGCGGTCGACATAGAGATGAGCTACCCCGAGTTGAGGACGGTCCAGAAGGGCTACCAGCTTCTCACACAGATCCGAGATGCTCGCGACGAAGCCCAGAAGCTCCTTACGTCGCAACAAGACTCCCCCCTGGCCAAGCAGGCGCCCCTAAACGCGCTGGCCAACATCGTTGAACTACTCCGGAGCGTCCCAGGTGCCCGAGCCCAAGGGCGGACTGAGTTCTTTTTCCACTACCCGGAGGAAACCAAACACGTCACCCGGCGCGAACAGGTGTTGCGCCAATTCGATAACCGAAACTTCGTTGGGCAGCACCGCCACGCGACTCTGCGCGAGCTGGCGCTTCTAAGTCTCTTCATGGACCCGGACCATGGCATCGAGGGCCGAGTGGGCCGAAGTCTTGGGACCGTGTGGTCCATCTTCAGGCGCGAGGAGAACGCGATCAGACTGGCACGCGAGCGGCTGCGGAAGGCCGATCCCGTGTATCGGCGAGACAGCACCGAATAGGCTACACGTCCGGGCGCGTGCGTAGCCTCTGGAATGGGGCGCGGCCAAGTGGGACGTTGAAAGCGTGGAAATTGAGACACGCCCACAACAAACACGCGGCCCCGGCGGTGAGCCGCTGGATAGTGGAACCCGCGCGCAACTGGCCGCCTACCTGCGCACCGTCCACTGGCGCCGGGCATCTCGCGATCTAAGGGTAGGCCCCGCGACTCTACGGCACGCTCTGCAGGGCGCTGTCATTCGATATTCCACGGCCGTGGGAATCCGCACCGGCCTGGCCCTGGCCGCAAAACAGGAGCGGACGCCGTGAGCCGCCCGCGCGCTGTCCTGGCCGAGACTCGCGCCATCGCCCGCGCGGTGGTCTTGCTCGCGCAGAAGATCGAGGCGCAGACCATTGCAATCGAACAGCTCTGCGCCGGGCAGCCGTCACAGCTTGGGCGCGTCGAGGATGCTTGCAGAATCCTGAACGTGTCGCCCGCGACGCTGCACCGTCGCGTTCGCGACGGCTCAATCAAGGTCATTCGCCACGGCAGGGCGCTGCGGTTCGACCTGGCCGCCCTGACTACCGAGGGCCGCAAATGAGCGCCACGCTATCACACCAGTGTCGTGTGGCCCTGGCCCTGGCGAAGCGCGGCTATCACGTGCTGGTGCTTGCAGAGCGCTCCAAGATTCCACCCGATGGGAGTCACGGCCTTCACGATGCGACCCGTGACCCGAAGGTAATCGAGCGTCTGTTCACTGCGAATCCACGCGGAAACCTTGGCATCGCGTGCGCGGCGTCCCGCGTGGTCTGCCTCGATGTCGACCACCACACAGAGGAAGCCGACGGCGCCGCGACCCTGGCAGCGCTCGAAGCCGAGCTGGGAAAGCTACCCGAGACGGTGGAGGCGTTGACCGGCTCAGGTGGCAGGCACTTGTATTTCACGGCGCCTGCCGGCGCGGAGTTTCGCGGCGCACTTGGGCCAGGCTTGGACATCCGGTACAACGCTTACTGCGTCTGTCCTGATTCGGTCCACCCCGACACCGGCAACAAGTATCGTTGGCTTCGCTCACCACTGGACGAGATGCCGGCGGAATTGCCCGCGCTGTGGCTTGAACGCATGAAGAAGCCCGCGGCGCCAGTGGCGACTACCCCAGCGGCTTTCAAGCCATGCACCTCGGGCGGCACGCCTTGGGGGAACAAAGGCCGGGCCGATGAACTCGAAACGCTGCGAACCGCGCCAGTGACTACGCGCAACCGCATGGCCAACAAGGTGGCTTTCAACCTGGCGCAACTTCACGCCGGCGGCGAGCTCCCGGACGTTCGCGAGGAAATCTTCGCGGCGTGCGTAGCGAACGGACTGGTCAGAGACGACGGCGAAAGAAAGACCCGTGCCTCCATCGAATCCGGCTGGTCTGCGGGATTGAAAGAGCCACGAAGCGCACCCAGGAAGGATCGGCCCACGCCCAACACGAGCAAGACGGCGCCCGCCGCCACTGTGGCGCCAGGACAAACGAGCGCAGCGCCGACTGAGACGCCGGCAAAGTTGACGTTTAGGTCAACGGACGCCATCCCAGAGGAACCGATCACATGGCTCTGGCAGCAGCAGCTAGCCCTGGCAGTGGCGACGCTATGGAGTGCTGACCCTGGAATCGGAAAGACTTTGCTGGCACTCGACATTGTGGCTCACGTTTCCAGTGGGCGACGGTTGCCGGGAAATGCGTTTGTGCGAGAGCCCGCCGACGTTCTCTTGATCAACTACGAAGATGACCTCGCCAAGTCGATTGTTCCGCGGCTGCGTGCCGCTGGGGCGGATCTGTCGAGGGTCCATGCGCTCGACTTTGCCACCTCTGAAATCACACTGCCCGAGGCTTGGGCGGACATCGCCACAGAGATCGCGCGCTGGAAAGCGGAGCTGGTGATCGTCGACCCGATCCAAGCGTTCTTTTCGCGCGACTTATCGAGCAACAATGACAGCGACGTGCGCAAGGCGCTCCGCGACGGCGTCACTGTTGCCCGCGCGCACAACTGCGCAATGCTTTGGATTCGCCACTGCAACAAGCTTCAAAACGTTGGGGCACTGGCAAAGGGCGGCGGATCAATCGGCTTCACAGGGATCGTTCGTCACGAAGCCATGCTCGGCCAGGCCGAGGAAGATCCCGACGGTCGAATCATCGCTTGTGTGAAGTCCAACCTTTCCCGCAAGCCACCGTCCCGGGCGTTTAAGATCGTAGAGGAAGGCGGCGTCCCACGCATCGAATGGGGCGACACGTGCGCGACCTCGGCGGACGATCTGGCCCGCGCGTCCGGGCGCCAGGACAAGGGCGCCGACGCGGCCGTGCTACTCCAAGAGGCGCTATCCGCTGGCCCGCGCCGGCAGAAGGAAATCGAAGCGCTAGCAAAGGAAAAACACCTCGGCTGGCGCACCGTCCAGGCGGCAAAGAAAGCCTTGGACGTGAAGAGTCAGAAACTCGACGGCGCCTGGTGGTGGACCCTCCCCCCTGCCACCACTGCGGCCTTGCATCCTTGCGCCCTTAGCACACCGTGCGTTGTTCCCTTAAATAATAATAACTACTTAGATGAGGAAGGATGCAACACCGCAACACCGCAAGGACGCAATGACGTAGAGGCCCCCTCCGCTTTGCGGCCTTCCCTGACGGACGAAGACCCCGAGGTGATCTCGTGACCGCCGCGTCCATCATCACCCTTTGCGCGTCCCGTGGTCTGCGTCTCTCACCTGCTGGTGACGGTGTACGGGTGGACGGTCCCAAGGCCGTGAGAGATGAACTGCGCGAGTCGATTCGCGAGCACAAGAAAGAACTGGCGAGCCTGCTGCGAGCTGGCCGTGTCGCCGAGGTGTGCGCGTTCTACAGCCAAGCCTTCACGCGCCTTGGTGCCCTGTACCCGGACAGCATGATCGGCGACCTGTGGCCCAGCATCACCAGGGAGCACCCTGCCCTGGCGCGGGCCGTTGACGTTGCAGAGCAGGCCGCGGACAGCGCAGCGCTCGCCTACCAGTCAGGCGACGCACCCGACGCCGCGCCGTTCCTGGCCGCGCTGGCGACATGGGAAGCGGCCTGGCGCGAGGCAATCGAGGCAGTCACGGGTGATACCTGTAGCGACTGCGGTCGGCGCGCCGTCGTGCTCGTCTCGACTGACTACGGCTCGAAGTTTTGTCGGGCTTGTCTGAGGCCCGCGCCCAT
>Ga0181539_1003397_pt1 | contig 14673 bp, 14 predicted proteins | sample PEATcosm2014_Bin_46_FD_119767 | JGI IMG/M metagenome (GOLD analysis project Ga0181539, IMG submission 119767) | Peatland microbial communities from MTU Mesocosm Facility, Houghton, MI, USA - PEATcosm2014_Bin23_60_metaG | ecosystem: Environmental > Terrestrial > Soil > Wetlands > Peat | place... | reverse complement strand
CAGGCGGCCGCCGAGGTCTGCCAGGAGGAGGAATACGGCTTGTCGCAAGTGGCCGCCGCCGCCATCGGCCACCGCCGGCTGGGCATGGAGCAGATCCGCCAGATGCTCACCGAGATGGTGCAAAGCGACATCGTCGCCGACCTGGAGTCGCGGCTGAGCTGGGTGGCCACGGTCATCAAGGCCGGGCCGCTGTTGGGCCTCTTCGGCACCGTGCTGGGGATGATGGCCGCCTTCGGCCGCATCGGCACCGGCGAGAAGGTCCAGCCCTCGCAGATCGCCCACGAAATCTCCATCGCCCTGATCTGCACCGCGATGGGACTGGCCACGGCCATCCCTTTCAGCTTCATGCTGGCCAGCCTGAACATCCGCGTGCGGATGCTGCAGGAATCGCTGGGCTCGGGCCTGGCGAGGTTCATGGACTGCTTCGAAAGCGCCGCGGCCCGGACCGCCGGGCAGGAGGACGAAGATGCCGCCGAAGAGACCGGCCGCGTCGTCCGGAGCTGATCCGCAGGGCCGGGGAAGGCCGCTGGTCGCCCGCCGCTCGCTGGCGGACGATGCCCACTTCGACGTCACGGCGATGGTCGACCTGGTGTTCATGATGAACATCTTCTTCCTCGTCTCCTGGGTGGGCGCGAACCTGGCCGAGCTGGACCTGCCCACCGCCCGGCATTGCACGGCCGTGGACACGGACACCACGGTGATCATTTCCGTTACCGGCAAGGCCGGCCAGCGGGCGGAGGTCCACCTGGGCGAGGCCCGCGCGGGCGAGGTGGTCGCCGACCCGGCCGAGGTCGTCCCCAAGATCCAGGCGCTGATCGAGAAGGGCGCCAGCGAGGGCAAGAAGACGGTGCTGGTCAAAGCGCAGCGGGACTTGCAGCTCAACCAGCTCCGCACGGTGTTGACGGCGGCCTCCTCCGTCGAAGGGGTCAAGCTGAACGCGGCGGTGATCGAGAAAGAGTAGCGCCATGCGGCTCAAAGTGGCCTCTGTGAAGAAACTCAACGTGGCCGAGCTGGTGGACATGACGGCCATGGTCGACATCGTCTTCTTCCTCTTGATCTTCTTCATGGTCACCTCGATGCAGGGAGTCTTCTCTTCCATCGCCCTGCCGGCCACCGATCCCCAAAAGACCTCGGTCCGCACGCGGAAGTCGGTCAGCGACTTCGAGACCGACGGCAGCTACCTGGTCGTCCGCGTCGACCGCGACGACAGCATCTGGTTCAACGGCGCCGAGGTGCCCAGCGAGCTGGAACTGCTCGCTCGATTGCGGGAGGCCCGGCAGGGCGCCGCCGCCCCCAACAAGATGCTGGTGTTGACCAGCGGCGATGCGCGTTACGGCGTGGTCGTGACCGTGTTGGACGCGGGCAACGACGTGGGCATGGACGAAGTGCGGTTGGCCTTTGACGAAGAGCTGTGAAGACCAATGGAGAGTAGTTGATGGCTTGGGAGTATAGCGAAAAGACCAAACAACTTTTCATGGACGCCGTCCACGGCAAGCCGGGGACGCACCTGGGGGAGATCGAGAACCCCGACGGCTTCGGGGAGCACGGCTCGCTCGCCTGCGGAGACGCGATCCGTTTCACCTTCCAGGTCCAGCGGCACCCCACGGATCCTACGCAGGACGTGATCACCGCCGCCCGCTATCTGACGTTCGGCTGCACCTCGGCGATCGCCGCTTCGGAGGCCCTTTGCACGCTGATCGAGCGGGGCCGCTTCACGCCGATCCAGGCCCTGAGGGTGCAGAACAAGGACATCGTCACCTTTCTCGGCGGGCTGCCGGAGCAGAAGATCCACTGCTCGGTGATGGGCGCCGAGGCGCTGGAGGCGGCCGTCTTCAACTGGGCGCAGCGGCGGGGCGTCGACCTGGACAAGCTGGGCATCGACCTGCACGCCGACGAGAAGGCCGAGGGCCGCATCGTCTGCAAGTGCTTCTCGCTCAGCGAGCCCTACATCCGCAGGAAGATCAAGGAGCTGAACCTCCGCACCATCCCCGAAATCACCAACGCCATCAAGGCCGGCGGGGCCTGCATGGCCTGCCATCACGTCCCCGGCGGACTCCAGGACTTGTTGGACGAAGTCTGGAAAGACGGGGGCCAGCAGCGGCAACTGCCGATCCTTACCCAGGTCGCGCTTCCGCCCCGCACCGCCGCCAGCGAGCCGCCGCAGGGCGAGCCGGCCCTCTCGCCCTACCAGTTCGCCAAGAAGCTGGAGAAGGCCATCGACGAGCAGGTCCGCCCCATGCTGCGGGCCGACGGCGGCGACGTGGAGATCGTCGATATCAAGGACTGCCTGGTCTACTGCCGCCTCGCGGGCGCCTGCCAAGGCTGCCACAACGCCAACCAGACCCTGAAGCTGATGATCGAGCGGGTGTTGAAGGAGACGGTCGACGAGCGGGTCCGCGTGATTGAGGTCTAAGCATCATGAGCCTGATCTACCTCGACAACAACGCCACCACGCAGGTCGCCCCGGAAGTCTTCCAGGCGATGGTCCCCTTCTTCCACGAGGACTATTTCAACCCCAGCTCGATGTACGAGCCCGCCCGCCGCACGGCCGGCGCCCTGGCCGAGGCCCGGCGGCAGGCCGCCGCGCATTTCGGCCTGGCCGACGCCAAGCAGATCCTCTTCACCTCCTGCGCGTCGGAGAGCAACAACATGGCGATCCTGGGGACGGCCAAGGCCAATCCCCACCGCCGGCACATCGTCACCACGGCCGTCGAGCACCCGGCCGTGTTGGAGGTCTGCAAGGACCTCCAGCGCAGCGGCTACCGCGTCACCTTCCTGGGCGTCGACCGCCACGGCAACCTGGACCTCGGCGAGTTCGTCCGCGCGTTGGACGCCGACACGCTGCTGGTCACGATCATGCATGCCAACAACGAGACCGGCGTGATCTTCCCCATCCCGCAGCTCTCGCGGATCGTCAAGGAGACCGACCCGGCGATCATCTTCCACACCGACGCGACGCAGTCGGTCGGCAAGGTCCCTATCGACCTGGAGCGGGAGTATCCGCACGTGGATCTGCTCTCCTTCTCGGGTCACAAGCTGCACGCCCCCAAGGGCGTCGGCGTGCTCTACCTGAAGCGCGGCGCCGCCTGCCGTCCGCTCTTGATCGGCGGCCATCAGGAGGAAGGCCGCCGGGCCGGCACGGAGAACGTGCCCTACATCGTCGGGCTGGCCAAGGCCCTGGAGTTGTCGCAAGCGGCCTTCGAGGACGAGCAGACCCGCGTGCGGCGGCTCCGCGACCGCCTCGAACGGGAGCTCCAGGCCCGCATCCCCAACGTCCAGGTCAACGGTCAAGGAGCGCCCCGCTTGCCCAACACGCTCAATATCTCCTGCCACTACGTCGAGGGCGAGGGGATGCTCTATCAGTTGAGCGACTTCGGCATCTGCGCCTCCAGCGGCTCCGCCTGCACGTCCGGCTCGCTGGAGCCTTCGCACGTATTGCGTGCGCTAGGCGTGCCGTTCACGGCCGTCCACGGCTCGATCCGTTTCAGCTTCAGCCGCTACAACACCGACGCGGACGTCGACCGGGTGATCGAGGTCTTTCCCCAGATCGTGGCCAACCTCCGCCGGCTTTCTCCTTATTGGGACCAGGAGAAAGACTGCCCGCGCCCCGACGCCGACGCGTTGATCCAGCCGTCGTAGCTTTAAGGCCCGTGAAAGAATGACCTTGCCAATTTCATAGTAGTCGGCACACGCCGTGTGCCGCAAATGACGGACGGCACACGGCGTGTGCCTGCTACAATTTGCAAGAGTTGTATTTTCGCAGGCCCTAAGCACAGGACCACCGGTCCGAGCAGGCCGCTTGCCGCGGCAAGCCGTGCCGCCCTGTTTCTCCCACGCTCCCCTACAGTCGTCGGATTTCTCCTTCTGATAGCTCCTGGCCGCGTCTAACATGATAAACGCATCGGCTCGGTTCTTGTTACCGTTCGTCTTTCGACGACCCTTGTTGACAGTTCTTCGCGTCTTGATATACTGCTGTTGTTTGACGTGTGCGTTGGTGGTCGGCCGCTCCCGTGGGAGGGCCGACGTACAGGGAACCCGGTGTGATTCCGGGACGGCCCCGCCGCTGTAACCGAGTGCTTGAAGGTTCGTTCAGTCTCTTGGCCATTGTCGCGTAGGACAGACCGGTCCTGTTGCCGGTACGACGACGAGAAGGCCGAATGAACCGAACTCGGAAGTCAGAAGACCTACCAACGCGGGACATGCGGTCCTCTGCGAGGGATGGAGACCGCTACAGCGTAGACCTGCCAGGAACCCGTCGTTCATCGGCGTCTTGCAACATTGCCAGTTTCCCCGCCGTTTGGCTCGGAAAGCCGTTGATGCTGCGCCGTTGATGGGGTTTGTGCTTGCTCTGCGCGCTGCTCGACCGTGGACGCTCGGAAAGGAGGTGAGACGAAGCCACATTCAGTGAAGATGCCGACTGACGAAAATCGGGTGCAATTCCCGGCGGGTCCGCCACTGTGAAAGCCAGACTACGTCGGCCGGTGTTGCTGCGTACAGAATTCCCCGCGACGGGGCTCTGTGTTCGTCCCTATGGGCTGACGGGCGCAGGGCGTACCATTCCCAGCCCAAATGGATGAATGACCATGCATAAGAAAGGCTTTACGTTGGTCGAGATGCTGGTGGTGATCGTCATCATCGGTATCCTCGTGTCCCTGCTTCTCCCGGCGCTGTCTGCCGCGCGAGCTGCCGCCCGCACCACCCAAAGCGCCAGCAACCTGAGGCAGCTCACCCTTGCCTGGCTTCGGGCTCAGCAGGCGACCAACGACCAGATGATGCCGTGGATGACGTGGGACCCGGTGAACGAGCCGAACTATCAACGCTACTGGTTCGGCGCGATCAACACCACCAGTAACACAGTCATCTTCAAGGACGGTTTCTTGGCGCCGTTCCTGGAGGCCGACCAGCGCGTGTTCCAGGACCCGGACTTCGGCCCCGACCAGGTGACCGAGGCCCGGTGCAACACGTTCACCACGTCTTACGGCTATAACACGGTTCTTGGGCCGGGCACCACGTTGAATTACAGCACCACCCCCCCCACCGTGTTGCCACCCGGCTATGTGATCCAATCGGCGGACGTCGCCGGGACCTACCTTGCTGCCGGCACGCTCGTCCCGCCCATCGGGCGTAATTTCGCCAGCGTGCAGCACACCGCGAAGACAATCGTGCTGGCCGACTGCGCCGGCGGATATGACCCATCGAGCTACGCAATCGGCCAGCTTACCGAGAGCTGGGCGTTGCAGTCTCCTAGTCCCGGTAACGCCTACGCCCAGTTCCCGACGCTCCACTACCGGCACTCGGGTCGGATCGCCAACGTCTCCTTCGCCGACGGGCACGTCGAGCAGTCACGCTACGCCCTGCCTCCGACATCCTTATGGAGTAGCTACGGGACGACCGTGCCGAACGTGACCGTGGGCCAGTACGCCAACGCGAATCCGCCGATGACGGGACCCCAGTGGTTCGACAAAGAGAACCTCAGCTTCTATGGGTTCGACAATTCGGCGTACAATCCCAGCGGTGATCCCAACGCCAGCAAGTGACGGTCCATGTACGTGCCACGAGCCGCTGCGGAACATTGCCGCCGGTTCGTCGTCCGTGCAGAAGCAAGCGAGGGGAATTTCCCATGCAATCCCCTGCGGATGATCGCGGTTGCGGCTTCGACGAACATCGCCGGGCCGCTCCCGCGGGTCCGTTTGGCAGAAACCAGACGGCTGAGTTCTCCGGCACGTCGAGGGACGACCAGTCGCCGAAGTCAAAGGTGGCGACCGCTTCCCCGCAACAGCGAGGGAAGCTCGATGAAAACCTGTTTTCAGAGGATGCGCGGAGGCAGTACACCGCGCTCAAGGAGCTGGAATCCGCGACGGCGATTACCAAGGCGCGGTATGAGCGCGTCCACGACATTCGCTGGACAACACGGCACCTTGCGCTTGCTGAACTGGCCGAGAGGCTCCTCAAAGAGAAACGGCCTCCCGGCCCGATCTCGAAAGACACTCACCAGGAAATCCTGGCGCTGATTCGACAGTGTGAGCAACAGCAACGCCAGCGGCTCCTCAAATCGCTGCAAGAAGACCCGGCGATTGGGTTCCCCCGAGCGGCGGTGGCCCGTTGGCTGGTTTCTGCCGCGCTGGCAGGATTTGTGTTCGGCGGCGGGCTGGCGTACTTCCTCGTTCCCAAGCGTGGCCAGCCCGACTCAAGAGCGGCGGAAGCCTACATCGATACTCACACGAGGAACTTGATCTCCCCGGATTCCGATTCGGAGAAACATCTGGCCGCGGCCGTGAAAAGCGGGGACTACCAGCCGGCGTTCTACTGCTGGAACTGCCGGCAATGGTTGCCGGTCAAGAGACCGCAGCAACCCGGCGCATCCGTGGGTCGTCCGCCGCAGGCCCTCTTGAATCGGCCTGTGGCCCCGCAAAGCCAGTGTGGGGGAACTCCATGAACAATACGCCGAAGAGTCTTTGGAAAGTCCTTTCAGCGATCTGTTTGGTCGCCGGAGGACTCGTGATATTCGGATGCAGCCGAGATGCCCCGCCCGACAGGACGATAGGGCGCAAGCCGCGGATCGTCTCCCTGGCCCCCAGCGTGACCGAGATTCTCTTCGTACTCGGCAAAGGCGACTCCTTGATCGGCGTGACGGACCATTGCGACTACCCCCCCGAGGCAAACCGCATCGAGCGGGTTGGCGGATTCGGCACGCCAAGCGTCGAGCGATTACTGACCCTCACTCCCGACGTCGTTATTGCGGCCGGTTTGGAGCGCAGCGAGGTTGCCGATGTGCTCCGCCGCGCAGGTATCGGGGTGCTTGACGTCCGAATCGGTAACTTTCACGAGCTATTCGATGCGATCCGGCAGATCGGGGAGGCGGTGGACGCCCATGAAAAGGCCAAGGACCTCATTACGCGGATGCAAGGTGAACTCAAAGCGCTTGCCACGCGAGACAGCGCGACACGTCCGGAGCAGCGTCCTCACGTTTTTGTGGAGATCGGCAGTCACCCCTTGATGACGGCGGGAGGCGGCTCTTTTCTGGACGACCTCGTCACCAGGGCCGGTGGTGTCAACGTGGCACACAGCGTGTCCCAGGCGTATCCCGTCATTTCACCCGAGAAAGTGGTCGAGTGGAACCCGGACGTTATTGTGGTGGCCGAAATGGGTCGAGCGGGGCTGGCGGCGACTGAACTCTCCCACCGTATCGGATGGGCGGATATTTCCGCCGTGAAGAACCGGAGGATTATCGACGATATCCATCCCGATCTGCTCTTCCGCCCCGGCCCACGGCTGGTGGAAGGTGTGAAGGCCCTGTCGGCACGGCTCCATGACTCGCCTCCGCAAGGAAAACGGTAGCGAACTCGAAAGATGTCTGTTCTTGGCGACAGAAAAGGCTTGATCGCACACGGCACGCTTCTGCTGGCTTTGGTGTCAGCGTGTCTCTTCTCGATCTTCTCGGGCGCGGCACATGTTTCCGCCGGCGATCTCTGGCACTCCGGCGTTTTCCAGCTACGGCTAGCCCGGACCGGGATCGCCCTGGTCGCCGGCGCCGGACTCTCCGTGTCCGGCGTGATCTTCCAGTCGCTGCTGCGGAACCCGCTGGCCGAACCCTACGTTCTGGGCGTTTCCGCGGGCGCGGGCCTGGGAGCCGCGCTGGCTATCGTCCTGGGCCTGATGGCTGTGGGCACCTGGACCTTGCCCGGCATGGCTTTCCTCGGGGCGATGGGGTCGATTCTGTTGGTCTACGCATTGGCACGAACGCGCGGCGGCGCCATGCCCGGGTCAACGCTGCTCCTGTCGGGCGTCATCGTCAACGCGGTGCTGGGCAACGTGCTCATGTTCCTGGTCTCCCTTGCCTCTTCCGAGAAGCTGCACGGCGTGGCCTGGTGGCTTCTGGGCGACCTTCAGATGTTCGATTGGGCATTGTTGCGCATCGTGTCGGTGGTCGTGGCAGCCGGGGTTGCGATCAGCATCATTTTGGCAAGGGACCTGAACCTGCTGGCCCTGGGCGATGAACCGGCGGCACACTTGGGCCTCGATGTCGAGTGGGCCAAGCGGCTGTTCTTCATCGTGGCATCCCTTATGACGGGAGCCACGGTGGCTGCTTGCGGCCTGATCGGCTTCATCGGACTCATCGTGCCGCACACCGTTCGGCTGGCCATCGGCCCGGACCATCGACGCCTGGTGACAGCCTCTGCCTTGGCCGGAGCAGCCTTTCTCGTACTGGCCGATAGCGTGGCCCGGACGGTCATGGCTCCCAGCGAGATCCCTATCGGCGTCGTCACGTCGCTGCTTGGCGGTCCGTTCTTCCTGTTTCTGCTTCGACGAAAGAAGTCATCTTACGGGAACTAACATGCTCTCGCTTCACAACGTCAGCGCCGGCTACGGCGGCACACTCGCTTTGCGGAACGTGACGGTGGAGGTTGCGCAAGGCGAGTTCGTCGGCATCATCGGGCCTAATGGATGCGGTAAGACGACCCTCCTGCGAGTTGCAACCGGCACGTTGCTCCCGGAGGCGGGCGAGATTCGACTCCAAGGCCGCGCCCTGCAACTGATCGCCAGGCGTCAACTTGCAAGGACCGTGGCATGCCTGCCGCAACACCTCGCCGTGGACTTGGCCTTCACAGTCCAGGAGATTGTCCTGATGGGACGGTCGCCTCACGTCTCGCGGATCGGAGGTGAAACGAAAAGGGATCTGGAAATTGTCGGACTTGCGATGGCACATGCCGATGTCTTGCACCTGGTCGACCGACCGATCACCGAACTGAGCGGAGGCGAACGGCAGCGGGCGTATCTTGCGATGTGCTTGGCCCAGAATCCCAGCCTGCTCTTGCTGGACGAGCCGACAAACCACCTCGACCTGCGGCACCAGTTGTCCCTGCTCGACTTGATCGTCAGGCTGAACCGCCAGGCCCGGATGACGGTTCTCGCCGTATTCCACGACCTTAACCTGGCCGCCGAGTATTGCGACCGATTGCTCCTTTTGGACCGGGGGCAAATCGTAGCAATTGGCTCGCCCCAAGATGTCCTTGTGGAAGAGACGATTTACAGAGTCTTCGGTGTAACGGTATCCGTCCAGCACGATCCTTCATCGCAGAGAACGAGTGTTATCTTCACTTCCCACGCGCCCAGGTCGGGAATCAATCCTGGTGGAACACCTCTTCCATCGACGCCCACCACTGGCCTTCCGCGCGGTCGGGCAGCGGTTTCTGGCAGGGGTCGGTGAAGGTCCACCATCGCTTCACGTTGGGATCCTGCCCCATCTTCCGCATGTCGCCGCGAAAATCGTTGCCCACGTACTCGTAGTAGGCGAACAGATAGTAGTTTCCGTTGTCCAACTTTCGCAGAAAGATCGAGTAGTTGCGGATGTGGGCCTGGTGGATGGCCTTGGCCACCTCGGGCCAGACGGCGGCGTGCAGTCGCTTGTATTCCGGCAGCTTCTCCGCACGCAGGCCGATCACGCTGCCATAACGCTGCGGCGGCTTGCCGGCGCCCCTTTCCGCCGCCACGGCGATCAAGGCGGCCAACAGCAAAGCGGCGGCGAACAGGGCGACGCGGACTGGAGAACGTGCAGGACTCATCTTATGCCTCTCAATGCCTAACCCGGATTATTCACGGCCCGTGTGCTTCGGCGCAGAGTGCATAACACTAGCCTGAAGCGCAAGCGAGGGTAAGTTGTTGTGCTTCCCTCGCTTGCGCTTCGGGCTAGTGTCGGACCGTGAATAATCCCGGCTAAGGATCGGCGAATCAATCAACTGTCGTACTCCTCACGCTCCGCGTGAGGGCGGACGGCACACGGAGTGTGCCTGCTACTTTTCTTGCGACACTTATTGATTCCCCGGTCCTAACCGTGCTGGGGACAGGTTTCGTCACTTGCGGCCGTCGCCGGCGACCGGCGGCGAGCCGGCCGGTGCGGCGTCGGAGGGGTGCAGCCGGTCGGCCGTCACCAGGATCAGCATCTCGGTAGGATTGGGCGGCGGCGGAGCAGGCTTGGAGAACCACTGCCCGAAGATGGGAAACGTGCTGGGGCTCTCCGGCGGCGGCCTTTTCGGTGCCTCGATCAGACCGCAAACGGCCATGGTCTGCCCGTCGCGAAGCTCCGTGGATGCCGTCGGCGGCCGAGACAGCCCCGCCTGCACGAGCCCCGCGCCTGCCTCCCGCGGTTTCCGCTCGGCTGTCACCTCCAGACGGATACGGTCCTGGGCCGTCAGCGTGGCCAGCAGACTCAGCGTGGTCGGCGGCAAAGCGATCTCTTTCGCAGCAGGACGACTGCCGCCGGGCCCGGGCGGCACTCCACCGGGTGGTTCGCTGCTGACGACGACATTCGCCGTCCGCCCGCTGGCGACAACCAACGTCGGCTCGCTGAAGATCTTCAGCACCCCATGTTCCTGCAAGCCCCGCGTGCCCAGGCGGACCGTCAGCCGGTTCTCCAGAATCGCCGCGTTGCCGTAGGCCGCGCTGGGCAGAGATCGCAGCAGCATGGTCGCCGGCGCGGAAGTGAAGTCCGAGTCGACCCCGGCGGTCTTGGCGGCCGTGCGGTCCAGTTCGCCGACCATCACCCGCAAAGCCACCTGCCCGACGGCGGCGGGCGGCCGCGACTGGGCCGGCTCCGGTCCCTTCTCCACGGCTACGTCGGGCACGACGCGGACCAAAAGGGCCACCGAATGCGGCCTGTCGCCCTCCAACTGCACCGCGACCCGGGTCACTCCCGGGCTGCGGCCCGTGATCGTCAACTCGCGGGCCGTCGGCATCTCGACCTCGCACACCGAGCGATCGGCCGCTTCAGCCCCCGCGACATCGACCTTCGTCCGCAAATGCTTGCTGTGGTCGAGAACCACGACCAACTCGTTGGAATTGTCCACGACCTCGAACGGACCCACGTTCAGATTCGCGCCGGCCACCGGCTCCGCGATTCTCCACGGTGCCGCGTTGGCCGACTGCTCGTCGGCCGGTCGCTGGGCAGCCGGCACAGGACCACCCAGCGGCGCGGGACCGCCGGGACCGGGCAGGTCAGGGCAGGGCTGACGCGTGGCTGCGCTGGGCGGCGTCAGCGGGTTGATGGCCAGAACGGCGGAGGCCTTCGACGCCGGCCCCGGTTCCAGCGGCAGGGTGTCCAACATGTTCGGCGGCGGGGCCGACAGCGGCGGAAGGACCACCTTCGACACCGGATCCGCTGCCGCCACCAGCGGCCGCGGCGGCTCCTTGGCATCGCTCGTCACCCCTGGTAGCGTGGCCGGCTCGACGGCTGCCTCTCTGGGCGGCAAGCGGTCCCGGGCACCTTGCCCTGAAGTAGGGGACGCTGGTTGACCCGCGGCCCCTAAGCGGCTATCGACCAGGCGAGGCCTCTTCGCTTTGGGTAGACTGGGCAAGGAACCGTCCACGTCCACCCAGATTTCCCCATCGTCGGAGGGCTCGCCGAGCGAACCTGCCGAGGGCGGTCTTGCCGGCGAGGCGGTTATTGCTTTCCCTCCGTCGGAAGGGTACGGATCAGCCCTGGCCGGCCTTTCCAGCCCAGCCACTGAGCAAAACCCCAAGGCTAATACGCCCAACAGGATGGGATTTCGCATCGACCGGAAGACGGCTTCCGCGCTACGAACGCTCTGTAGAGAACGCCCTCTGTGGCGTTCCGCAGCCTGCGGAAGAGGATCATGCGAGTTCCCGGAACGCCACAGAGGGCGTTCCCTACAGGCGGAAGTTACTCTTCGGCCGCACCCTGCGCGGCATGGGAACACGGGTTGTCCGGGACGATTCCGATCGTTCATGCTCTTCTCCACGTGCGTTCGGCGACGGTCCGCGTCGAGGGGACCGGAAGAACGAGCCAGAAAATCGTATCGGGATCGGCGGGATGTTAAATTGAGTAAATTGTGCGTTTCATTCCGATTCTGCGGGTTTGCCGGTCTACAAAAGGCTTTCCAACAGCAGACGCATCTTACGCATTTCGGCGCTCTGATCGACCTCCGGGAGCTGGGCCATGTCGACACATAACGCGCGATGATAGGAAAACTTGGAAAGCTGCGTTACCAGCTTGCCGTACTCTACCTCACCCTGGCCGACGCGGACTTGGAGACGGTCCTTGGTCGTATCGCGCAGCCGCACGTGGGCCACGTACTTTATGACCTGCTCGTAACCGCCGCCCTTGTGGGGCCCGAAGATGTAGTGGCTCGGGTCGAGCGTCAGTGCCAGTCCCTTGACACTATCGCAGAGCACGACCGCCGTATCGGGGTCCTGGGTCATACGGCCGGTCTCGGTGACCAGCCCGACGACCACGCCCTCCCATGCGGCCAGCGCCACCATGGCTCGCAGCCGCTCCACCTCGGCGTTGAAAGGCGTGCCCAGTTCGGCCGAGCGGACCGCGATCGCCACCACTTTGGTCGCCTTGGCCAGCTTGCAACAGGCGGCGAATTGCTCGTAGTAGAGCGGCTCGGGGGCCTCGATCTCCACGCTGTAGGCGATCGGCGTCAGCCGATGGGTCTGGCGGCAGGTCCGCACGGCGCGGTCCAGGTCGGCCAGCACCTCCGACGGCTTGAGGTGCCCTCCCGATTCGTGGATCATGATCTCCACCGCCGTATATTCCAGGTCGGCCAGCCGCTCCAGGGCGGCGTCCAGGGGCAGGTTGGCGAAACAATTGCTCGACGCGGCGACGAACACGCTTGGCTCCTAAAAAAGACTCTCCATCCTCGCCATAGCTTAACGTTCCATGGTGTTGTCTGGCAACACCGACCGCCCGAGGTTGCGTTCATGGTACGGTACACTAGAATTGCAAAGATGGTTCTCGCGTCAAAATAAGGGATCTCTCATGGACTTGCCTGCCGCTTCCGCCGGGTCGCCGCAACCCTCTCCTTCCACTGGACCGGTTGCCCCCTCGCCCGTCGTCGCCCCGTCGCCCCAGCGGGCGGCACCCCGCCGCCGCTCCATCTTCGGCCTTCTGCTGATGCTGGTTCTCCTCCTCGCACTGGGGGGATCGTTGCTGTTGAATCTGGGCCTGCTCGCCGGCCGGCTCGGCGCCGATGGCGACGGCAACATCCAAGAGAAGTATTTCTCCCACGCGCGATCCAGCAGTCATAAGGTCGTAATCATCCCCATCAGCGGCATGATTCTCGACGGGGGCGACGGCTTCGTCAAACACGCCATCGATAGGGTGTCGAAAGACGACACGGTCAAGGCGATCGTGCTCCGCATCGATTCCCCGGGAGGGACCGTCTCCGGCAGCAACTTCCTCTACCACCATCTGAAGATGCTCACCGCCAAGTCGAAGATCCCCATGGTGGTGAGCATGGGCAGCCTGGCGGCCAGCGGCGGGTATTACGTCGCCATGGCCGCCGGCCCCACGCCCGACTCGATCTACGCCGAACCGACCACCTGGACCGGCTCGATCGGCGTGATCATCCCCCATTACAACCTCGCCCGGTTGCTCAAGGAATACGGCGTCAAGGAAGATTCGGTGGCCAGTCACCGGCTGAAGAACATGGGCAGCCTCGCCCGGGAGATGACCGAGGAGGAGCGAAAGATATTCCAGGAGCTGGTCGACGAGAGTTTTGCCCAGTTCAAGCAGATCATCCGCGAGAACCGTCCGCGGTTCCAGAGCGACCCGGCCGCGCTGGACAAGCTGGCCACCGGCCAGGTCTACACGGCTCAGCAGGCGAGGAAGCTGGGGCTGATCGACCAGATCGGCTTCCTGGAAGCCGCCGTGGACCGGGCCATCGAGCTGGCCAAGCTCGACCCCAAAGACGTCACCGTGGTCAAGTACCGGCCGGAGATGGGCCTCCTCGACCTGCTGATGGGGCAGGCCCGCGGCAGCGGCCTGGACCTGAACCAGTTGCTCGACGCGGCCTCGCCGCAGGCCTATTATCTGGCCAACCACCTGCCGCCGCTGGGGAAACGCTGACCCCGGACTATTCGCGGCCCGAGCGATTCGGTGCGGAGCGCATAACACTAGCCCGAAGCGCAAGCGAGGGAAAACGGGAAGACGTAGTGCCTCCCTCGCTTGCGCTTCGGGCTAGTGTCGCCCCATGAACAATACGGGCTGAGTCAGTTCAACGACGCGTCGGGCGGAATCTCCTTGAGCTTCAGCGTCTCCAGCAGCAGGGCTTCGCCGACCTGTTGGGCGGTCCGCTTCCAGAGGTCGCCTTCGTTGTAGAAGACCAGCTCGACGGTGGCGGGCGTGGTCAGCCAGGAGCCGGCTTCCAACTCCCGTTCCAGTTGCCGCTCGCCCCAGCCGGAGTGGCCGATGAACAGGCGGAAGACGGCTTCTGGGAGGGCGATCAGCCGTTGGAGGTTCTCCCGCTGGGCGGCGAAGAACAGCCCGGGAAGGATCTCCATCTCGGCCAGCTCGCGGTCGGTGTGCAGGGCGATCAGCGGCCCCGAAACCGGACCGCCCAGATGGACGTGCCGTAGGTTTTCGCAGGGCGTTTGCGCGACCTCTTTCCAAAGCTCCTTGATGGTGCTGTCGGAGGGACGATTGAGCACCACGCCGAAGGCCCCTTCCCGGTTGTGGTGGATCAACAGCACCACCGCCCGCGCAAAGTTGGGATCTTCCAGTTGCGGCGAAGCGATCAGCAGGTGGCCGGCCAGCGATTCCATACCTGAAGCTTACCATCCCTCCGCCTGGATCTCCAGTCCGCAGAGGACTGGGGGCAGGGACGAGCCGGCCTCGGGCGACAGGGTGAGGGTCAACGCGTCAGTGACTTGGAT
>Ga0181539_1003392_pt1 | contig 14689 bp, 15 predicted proteins | sample PEATcosm2014_Bin_46_FD_119767 | JGI IMG/M metagenome (GOLD analysis project Ga0181539, IMG submission 119767) | Peatland microbial communities from MTU Mesocosm Facility, Houghton, MI, USA - PEATcosm2014_Bin23_60_metaG | ecosystem: Environmental > Terrestrial > Soil > Wetlands > Peat | place... | reverse complement strand
ATGTCCGGTCCGGCGGCCATCCTCGCAACGATTCAGATTCGCCGCCTTTGCGCCAGACCCTTCAGACCCCATGAGTCAATTAGACGCATCCGTCACGCCGAAAGGGGACGTGAGCAATTACCCAAAAGGCGCACGGATCACCGCTACCTAGCGATCCAAAAGAACAAAATCGAATTTGGTTTAGGATGTACAAATCGGTCGAAAACGCACCAGCAGTTGTACAAGTACATAAAGATTTTCTCTTGCTTCGCGATTATACCGGACTCGCAATTTTATTTCTGGTCGTATTTGGTGGCATCGCGGTTTACGAAATCCAATCAAAAGAGGTCGGTCTCATATATATTTCTATTCTCGTTGCCCAATACGTTGTAGTGCGTCAGGCCGCGTCAAATTATGGGACCCGCATGGTCACGACGGTACTCGCCGAGAAATGTGCTGAAGCGGAGACTGCCAGCGGCACACGTCGAAGTCGTGGGAAGACCTGAAATATCGTCGCCCACTCGCAGCATTTTCCATCTGCGGCTACCGTCAATGGAACCGAACCGTCGCCCATTTTGGGCGTGGGGGTATCGTGTGGGGCACGGAAAATAGTCGTATATGGAATGCCCTGGTGTTACAGCTATTTCCGAGGTTAGTTCGACTCCTGCAACCGGCACCACTTGAACTAGGGGGGATAAATGAGCGCGCAACTGCCTGTCTGCGGCAGGACCTGCGTGACGAAAACAGTGTAGTCCGGGAACCAATAGTTGTTTCCGTCCCACGGATCGATCACGCTGATGCTGACCCCGCTAATTCCATTCAACAATACCGCATGACCGCTCGGATTGGGCGTCAGCGTGGTGATCCCGAGGTACATGATCGGCGCCGCGGAAAGCAAGTTGGCGAAGCCGTCGGCGTCCAACGATTGAGCGAGCCAGGTGAAGCCCAGCGCCTGGCATACGCTCGGAACGAGTTGCGTGGTCAAAGGCTGATTATTTGTATACATGCTGCTTGTCATCGGGACGTTCGCGGGATCGTTCAAGCTACCCACCAATCCCTTCGCTTGTTGGCAGTTGTAGATCATTTGAAAACAGGCGAACCAACACAAGTTCGTATTCGGCTGCGGGATGATGTTCACGTTTTGCCAGATGGATTGATTGGCCAAATTCGCCTCCTCGCTTTCGCGATACGGCACCGTAGACCATTCGAGCAAATTGCGGCGAGCGACACACCCGACGCGAATTGCCGCAGCAGGAAGCGAATCGGGAACTCGCCGACGCGGCCCGGACGGCTGATGGCCACGCTCAATCTGCGACTGTTCGGGGTTCGTGGCAAGCCCTCGACGCTCCAGAGGCTTCTTGCGATCCGAGCGGCGTCTCGCCGACCGTTCGCGGCTTCGACTCCGGCGGCCGGCGCCATCGCTAGGCAGGCGGAGACTCGCCCCCCGCGGCGGGCCGCTCGGCGCCGTCCGGCCGCGCCGCCCATTGCGGCCGCGTCAGCGCCATCATCGTCAGATCGAGCCGGCTTCCGTCGGCGGCGCGGTAGGCCTCGCGCAGCACGCCGTCGCGGGAAAAGCCGAGCTTCTCGTAGACCCGCTGGGCGCGCGCGTTGTGCGCGAAGCAATCGAGCCAGAAGCGGTGCGCGGCGGTCCGGGTGAAGGCCCAGGCGACGAGAAGCTCGAGAAACGCGCCGCCGACGCCCTCGTCCGGCCGCGCTGCGGCGATCCGCTTCAAGTAGAGGTTGCCGTGCGCGTCCGCGAGATCGCGCAGTATGGCGAAGGCCGCGATCGCCCCGTCGTCGGTTTGCCCGAGAAAATAGGCGTGGTTCGGCGACGCCATCATGGCGCGATGCTCGGCTTCCGGCGAGCGTCCGACGAAACGCTCGAAACCGGGCGTGCGCTCGATCGCCATGATCGCGCTCAAGTCGGCGAGCGTCGCGGAACGAAGAGTCATTCTGGGCGCCATCGGCGGTTCGTCGCTCCGCGCCTTTCCAAAGAGAAAACGCCACGACAGAAAACGCCATTGCGCGCGACGAGGCGATTGTCTATATCCCGCCCCACTCGCGGCCGCGAGGCCTCTCGATGAGGCCCGACGGAGTCTTGAGCGCGAAGAGAAGTTATCAGGGCGGCTAGCTCAGCGGTAGAGCACTTCGGTGACATCGAAGGGGTCACAGGTTCAATCCCTGTGCCGCCCACCATCTCCATCGCCGGCCGGCGCGGGCCGCCTTTCGCCGGACCCCTCCGCGCGAAGCTGCGCGAGCGCGTAGGAGACGAACACGCCCGCCAGCGCGATCGCCATGCCGAACCAGGTCGCCGCGTAGGAGAGATGATTGTTCGGGAAGGCGACGATCGTTTCGCCGCCCTCGGGCAGGTCGGCCGGATCGGCGCTCGCGTCGGCGTCGATCGAGAACGGCGCATAACGGGAAAGGCCCATCGCGCGCGCGATCGCCGGCGCGTCGCGCGTGAACCATTGGCCGCGCGCGGGGTCGTCGGCGGGCGTGAACCCGTTGCGCTCCTCGCTGGCGCGCATCAGACCGGCGACCAGCGTCTCGCCTGCGCCGAGCCCGTTTCCCGCCTGGTCCTTGCGGTCCTCGGGCACGAAGCCGCGATTGACGAGAACCACCGCGCCGCTCGCCAGCCTCAGCGGCGTCATCACGAGATAGCCAGGACCGCCGTAGCGCCCGCGCGGGCTCGACAGGGCGCGAAACACCAGGACTTGCCGGCTCGCGTCATAGACGCCGGCGACGCGCACATGGCGATATTCGGTGTCGGCCGGCCTGAGCTTCGGCCAATCGGCCTCCGCGGGCAAGTCGACCGGCGCGGCGTGAACGCGCGACTCGACCGCGGCGATCAGCGCGTCCTTCCAGGCGAGCCGCTGCAACTGCCAGACGCCCAGGCCGACGAGAAAAGCGATGCCGAGCAGGCTCGCCAGCGCCGGCGCGACGAGCGATCGAAGGCGCCCGGTCATCGGCGATCGAGCCGCCCGGGTTCGGCTTTGTGATAGTACTGCGCGGCGATCAGGAAGCCCTTGAGGGGCCGCAGCATCCCCAGGCAGACGACGAGCGTCAGCGGCAGGAAGACGACGGCGTAGACCCACAGCGGCGGTTCGTAGGCGACCTCCACCGCCAGCGCGATCCCCAGCACGACGAAGCCGGCGAAGAGAGTCACCAGCACCGCCGGCCCGTCGCCGGCGTCGGCGAAGGAATAGTCGAGACCGCAGGCTTCGCAACGCGGCGCGAGGTCGAGAAATCCGGAAAACATCCGCCCCTCGCCGCAACGCGGGCAGCGCCCCAAGAGGCCCGTCGAAACCGGCGAGATCGGGGGGTAGCGACGCTCTTCGTCGGGCATGGCGGGCGGTTCGCTTTCGGTTCCTGCGCCGCAGGCCGGCGCGATTGCCTCAACCGGCCGCGCCCTCGATCGCTGCGCCCCACGAGCCCCAGACGTAGATGCAGCAGAACAGGAACAGCCACACCACGTCGACGAAGTGCCAATACCACGCGGCGAACTCGAAGCCCAGGTGCTGTTGCGGCGTGAACTGCCCGACGTTGGCGCGAACGAGGCAGACGAGGAGGAAAATCGTGCCGATGATCACGTGCGCGCCGTGGAACCCCGTCGCCATGAAGAACGTCGCGCCGTAGATCGAATTGGCGAACGCGAACGGCGCGTGCGCGTATTCCCACGCCTGCACGCTGGTGAAGCAGAGCCCGAGCAGGATCGTCAGCGTCAGGCCGGTCTTGAGGCCGTGGCGGTCGCCATTCAGCAGCGCGTGATGGGCCCAGGTGACCGTCGCGCCGGAGGTGAGCAGGATCAGCGTATTGAGCAGCGGCAGATTGAGCGGATCGAGCACCTCGGTGCCCTTGGGCGGCCACATGCCGCCGGTGAAGGCGACGCGTCCGTATTGGATCGTCTCGTTGGAGAACAGCGAAGCGTCGAAGAACGCCCAGAACCAGGCGACGAAAAACATCACCTCCGAGGCGATGAACAGCATCATGCCGTAGCGATGGCTGATCTGCACCACGCGCGTATGGTCGCCGGTTTCGGCCTCATGGACGACGTCGATCCACCACGACGCCATGACATAGAGAAGGCCGGCGACGCCGACGCCGAGCAGCGGAACGCCGAAGCGCCCCAACGCCATGTCCTTGCCGTGCATCGTCAAGATGAGGCCGACGGCGGTCAGAAAGGCGAAGGCCGCGCCGACCACCGGCCAGGGGCTCGGGTTGACCAAGTGGTAATCGTGGTGCGGCTTGGCGTGCGCGTCGGCCATGAACTTCCCCTATTCGTCGATCCGACCGGCGCGCGCGCCCGTCGGTTGGCTACGTTTCGTCGGGCGCCGCCGGGCGGCGCGTCGGTTACAATTGCGGCGGCGCGCCGCTCGACGACGGCGCGAGCGCCACGGGCTTGGCCTCGTTCGCCGGCGCGAAAAGCGTGTAGGACAGCGTGATCGCGTCGACCTTGTCCATGGTGTGATCGCGCTCGAGCCGCGGATCGAGAAAGAACACCACCGGCAATTCCGCGCTTTCGCCAGGGCCCAAGCGCTGCTCGGAAAAGCAGAAGCACGAAATCTTGTCGAACCAGGCGCCGGAAACCTCCGGCGTCACGTTGTAGACCGCGACCGCCGCGGTTTCCCGCGCCTGGCGATTGTGGACGCGAAAGAACACCGTCGCCGTGGCGCCGGTGCGCAGCTTCACCGAATCGACCTCCGGCTCGAAACTCCAATCGAGGCCGGGCGCGACGTTGGCGTCGAAGCGAACGGTGAACACGCGCTCGCCCTTGGCGCCCGAGCCGCGCCGCGCGATCTGCGTCGTTCCGGCGTATCCGGTCGCCTTGCAGAACGCCGCGTAAAGCGGGACGGCCGCATAGGCGGCGCCGACCATCGCCAGCGCCGCGAAGCCGGCGATCCAGCCGATGCGGCGATTGGCTTGCCGTCGATCCGGCCGGGAGCTCGGCATGGCGCGTTTCACGGCATCGGCCGCAGGGCGTTCGGCCCGAGCTTGACGATCGTTATCGCGTAAAACAGCGCGGCGAGAAAGGCGACGCTGAACCCGATGGCGAAATTGCGGCGGCGCAGATTGCGCATCTGGCCGGCCGTGAGCGCGACGTTCGATCGCAGCGGTCTGTCGTTCATCGCAATGTCCCTTTAAAGGCCCCAACGCTCGACGAGAGCGAACCCATGCTCAACGACGAGCGTGGCGACGAGCAGGAAGAGATAGAGAATCGAATAGCCGAACAGTTGCATCGCCGCCTTGTTCGCCGCCGCTCCCTCGCGCACGCGGTAGACGCGCGCCGCCATCGCAACCATGCCGACGCCCGAGGCGATCGCCGCCGCGCCGTAGAGGCTCCCGCCCAGACCGGTGAGCCACGGCGCGACGCCGAGCGGCGCCAACAGCAGCGAATAGATCAGGATTTCCAGACGCGTGCGCGACGCCCCCTTGACGTTGGGCAACATCGGAACGCCCGCGCGTTCGTAGTCGCGGCTCTTGACCAACGCCAGCGCCCAGAAGTGCGGCGGCGTCCAGACGAAGATGATGGCGAAGAGCAGCAGGCTGTCGAACGTGACGCCGCCGCCCGTCGCGGCATAGCCGACGACGGGGGGCAAGGCCCCGGCGGCGCCGCCGATCACGATGTTCAGGGGCGTCGATCGCTTCAGCCACATCGTGTAGATCACCACGTAGAAGAAGATGGTGAAGGCGAGCAGGCCGGCGGCGATGAGGTTGGCCGCCGCGGCGAGCGTCAGAACCGAGAAGAACGCCAGGGTCAGGCCGAAGAACAGCGCCTCGCCGGGCTCGATCAGGCCCGCGGGAATGGCGCGCGACCGGGTCCTCGCCATCAGCGCGTCGATGTCGGCGTCCCACCACATGTTGAGCGCGCCGGCGGCGCCCGCGCCGACCGCGATGGCCAACAGCGAGGCGAAGCCGATGACCGGGTGAACGCGATGGGGGGCGCACAACATGCCCGCCAAGGCGGTGAGGACGACGAGCGACATCACCCTCGGCTTGAGCAGCGACACGAATTCGCGCGGCCCCGCGACGTAGCCGGCGATCGCCGCGTCGAGACGGGAACTGTCTTGGCCAATCATGCTCATCGGCGTGACCTTGCGAAGCGGCGGGACCTAAGATCAGTGATCGAAGCCGGTGATGCGCGGCAGGGTTTCGTATTGGTGGAACGGCGGCGGCGACGGCAGCGTCCATTCCAAGGTCGTCGCGCCGACGCCCCACGGATTGTCGCCGGCGACCCGCTTGCGGGCGAAGGCGTCATAGACCGTGTAGAGGAAGACGAGCGTCGCCACGCCGGCGATATAGGCGCCGATCGAAGAGACGAAATTCCACTGCCAGTAGGCGTCGGGATAGTCGACGTAGCGTCGCGGCATGCCGGCCAGACCGAGGAAATGCTGGGGGAAGAACGTCACGTTGATGCCGACGAACAGCAGCCAGAAGTGCAATTTGGCGAGAGCCTCGTTGTACATGTAGCCGGTCATCTTGGGGAACCAGTAGTAGAACCCGGCGAAGATCGAGAACACCGCGCCGAGCGACATCGTGTAATGGAAATGCGCGACGACATAGTAGGTCTCGTGCAGCGCGCGATCGACGCCCGCGTTGGCGAGCACGACGCCGGTGACGCCGCCGATGGTGAACACCAGGATGAATCCGATCGCCCATAACATCGGCGCGCGCAGCGAGATCGATCCGCCCCACATCGTCGCGATCCAGGAAAACACCTTCACGCCCGTCGGCACCGCGATGACCATCGTCGCGAAAACGAAATAGCGCTGCGTGTTCAGCGACAGGCCCACCGTGTACATATGGTGCGCCCAGACGAGGAAGCCGACCGCGCCGATCGCCACCATCGCGTAGACCATGCCGAGATAGCCGAACACCGGCTTGCGCGAGAAGGTCGAGATGATCTGGCTGATGATGCCGAAGCCCGGCAGGATCAGGATGTAGACTTCGGGATGGCCGAAGAACCAGAACAGATGCTGGAACAGAATCGGATCGCCGCCGCCGGCCGGGTTGAAGAAAGTGGTGCCGAAATTGCGGTCGGTGAGCAGCATCGTGATGCCGCCCGCCAGAACCGGCAGCGACAAGACCAGCAGGAACGCCGTCACCAGCACCGACCAGACGAACAGCGGCATGCGGTGCATCGTCATGCCCGGAGCGCGCATGTTGAAAATCGTGGTGATGAAATTGATCGCGCCGAGAATCGACGAGGCGCCGGCCAGATGCAGCGACAGAATGACGAAATCCATCGCCGGTCCCGGCGTGCCGACCGTGGAGGAGAACGGCGGATAAAGAACCCAGCCGCCGCCGAAGCCGTGCATGCCCGGCGACCCTTCGACGAACATCGATATCACCAGCAACGCGAACGAAGCGGGCAACAGCCAGAAGGAGATGTTGTTCATGCGCGGGAACGCCATGTCGGGCGCTCCGATCAACAGCGGCACGAACCAATTGCCGAACCCGCCGATCAGCGCCGGCATCACCATGAAGAAGATCATGATGACGCCGTGGGCCGTGATGAAGACGTTGTACATGTTCTTGGCGGCGTCGATCGAGCCGTCGCCCGCGAGAATCGCCGAAATGACCGGGAAGACCTTGAGGCCCGGATACATCAATTCCATGCGGATGGCGCCGGAGAGCGCGGAGCCGACCAGGCCCGCCGTAACGGCGAAGATCAGATAGAGCGTGCCGATGTCCTTGTGATTGGTCGACAAGAGATATCGCCGCCAGCCGGTGGGGTGGCCGCGCCCTTCGTCCGCGTGACCGTCATCGTGAACTGCAGCGTCGGTCGCCATGAAAGCCTTCCCTCGAAATTCGATGTTTCCGTAAAGTCGCCGAAATCCTCTCGAGCGCGAGCTACGGGCGCGCGGACGCGGGATCGGCGTTCGCCAGACGGGTCGCGCTTTCCCCCGCGGCGAATTTCTTCTTCGCCTCGACGAGCCAGGCCTGGTACGCGTCATCGCTCACGACGCGGAAGGCGATCGGCATGAACGCGTGATCCTTGCCGCAGATTTTCGAGCACTGGCCGTAGTAGACGCCCTCGCGGTCCGCCTTGAACCAGGTCTCGTTGAGGCGGCCGGGAACGGCGTCGATGCGCACGCCGAACGAGGGGACGACGAACGAATGAATGACGTCGGTGGCGGTGACCTGCACCCGCACCACCTTGTTGACGGGCACCACGGCCTCGTTGTCGACCGAGAGCAGTCGAATGTCGCCGTTCTCCGGCTTCAGGTCGGCGTCGGCCTTGACATAGGAATCGAAGGAGAAGCCGCCTTGGTCCGGCGGATAGGCGTAGGACCAATGCCATTGCGACCCCGTCACCTTGATCGTCACGTCGGCCGGCGGAATCGTCAATTGCATCGTCAACAATCGGAACGACGGCATCGCGATGACCACGAGAATCATCACCGGCACGATGGTCCAGGCCACTTCGAGACCGGTGTGATGGGTGGTCTTCGAGGGCGTCGGATTGGCCTTTTCGTTGAATCGCCAGACGACATAGACGAGCAGCGCCAAAACGAAGAGGCAGATCAGGACGATCAACGGCAACAGGATCGAATTGTGAAACCATTGAAGGTAGCGGGCGAGATCGGTGACGGGTTCTTGAAATCCGATCTGACCCGGCTCGGGCCGCCCGTAGCCGCTGGCCGAGGCGGCCGAGGCCGAGAACAGCCCAAGGAGAGCGCTCCCCGCCGCCAGCGCTGCCGGGGCCGTCCCGATTCGTCCGCAAGCCTTCATTTGCCGCACCTGTTTCTCTCGCCTTCGCTCCGCAATGCGCCTCGCGCGGTCGGTCGTCGCCCCTCGGTCTGCGTCGCTTTGCCGCAGCCAGTGCGACATCATACCGCATTCTCACGTTTTGCAAACCACAAAGACGACACGTGGCCGTCGCTCGCGATCGCGGCGCGGCTTCGGCGGCGCGGTTCGCAACGCGCCTTGACAGCGACGGGGCTTTTGATAGGCCATGCCGGCGATCGGCCAACAGACAGCGGTGTTCATGGATTGGGTCTTTCCCGGGGGCGGGAGCGGAGCGGGAAAAACGACTCGGCTAATCGGCGCCGCCCTTCTCGGGTTATGCGCCTTGGCGCTCGGGCGCGGCCCGACGCCTGCGCAGGCCGCCGTCACCGACAAACACGGCGCGTGGGAAACGCGCTGCGAAACGCCGCCCGGCGCGTCCACGCAGCAATGCGCCATCGTCCAGAGCGTCGTCGACGAGGAGAGGCCCAACATCACCTTGGTCATCATCGCGCTGAAGACGGCCGATCATAAGAGTCGGCTGTTGCGCGTCATCGCGCCGCTCGGCGTGCTGATCCCGACGGGCATCGGCTTGAAGCTCGACCAGGACGATTTCGGGCGCATGAGTTTCATACGCTGTCTGCCCAACGGATGCGTCGCCGAGGTCATGCTCGACGACAAGGTGCTGACGAGGATGGAGACCGCGAAAACCATGACCCTCGTTCTCTTCCAGACGCCCGAGGAGGGAATCGGCGTGCCCGCGTCGCTGGCGGGCTTCAAGGAAGGGTTCGAGCAACTGCCTTGATCCTGCCGCCTTGCGGAATTGAATTTTGCTATAGATGGCCGACCTGCCGGAGCGTGAATCGATGACAGCGAGCGTCTTTCCCAAGAATCTGCGATTCGCCCTGGTTTTCTGCGGCGTCGGGCTTTGCGGCGCCTGCAGCTCGCTGGAAAGCCTCGCGCCGTGGTCGTCGAACGACCGCAAGCCGGCCGTGAGCGCGGCCAAGCCGGGAGACAAGGTCCCCGAGTCGGAGAAGATCGCCAGGCTACCGATGAGCGCCGAGGATCTCGACTGCCCGACCGTCGAAGTTCGGGACGCTGCCGCGTCCCTGCGCGTCGGCGGCGAGGAGAACGCCTCGGTTCGCTACCAATTCGATATCGAGCAAACCGCGCGGCAATGCGACCCGCAGGGCGACCAATTCAGGCTCAAGGTCGGCGTATCCGGCCACTTGAAGATCGGCCCGGCCGGTTCGCCCGGCGCCTACAGCGCGCCGTTGCAAATCACCGTGCGCCGAGGGACCGACGAAAAGCCGGCCTATTCCAAGACCTACAAGGTGGAGGCGAACACCGCCGGCGGCGCCGAGGCGGCGTTCGATCTGGTTTCCGAGCCGATCGTCCTGCCGCTGACGCGCACCAATTTGGCCGACGATTACGCGATCGTCGTCGGGTTCGACACCGGCCATGCCGCCGAGGTCAAGCGACCGCACAAGCCGCGTCACGCGCAAGCGTCGGACGCGCATTGACAAAGCCGTCCGCTTGGGGCTTGGTGCCGGCGTCAGATGAAGACACCCAGCGGAAGAGTCCGGAACGATTCGTTCGTTCCGGCGCCGAAGGCGCAACCGCCCCGGAAACGCTCAGGCCTATGGACCGTTGGGTGATGACGCTCTGGAAAGCGGCGGGCGCTTCTCTTGCGCCGGCACACCGACGGGGGTAACCGCCGTTCGACGGCGGGAAATCTCTCAGGTCAACAGACAGAGGGGGCGCCGCCCAAAATTCGAGCGCGCGAAAAGCGTTCGAGGATCGGGCGGTGGCGCTCTTGCTTGTGACTGGTGGGCCATGTCGGAATCCGCGATCCTGCGCACGCCCCTTTATGGGCTGCACGTCGAGTTCGGCGCCCGTTTGGCGCCGTTCGCCGGCTACGAAATGCCGATCCAATACGGGTCTGGAATTCTGGCGGAGCATCTGCAGACGCGCGCCAGCGCCGGGCTGTTCGACGTCTCGCACATGGGTCAGGCGCGGCTCGAGGGACCCGACCATGCGACGACCGCGCGCGCGCTCGAGCGTCTGTGCCCGGCCGATATTCTCGCTCTCGCTGCCGGACGGCAGCGCTACACGCAATTCCTCAACGCCGACGGCGGCGTCATCGACGATCTGATGGTCACGCGGCCTCCCGGCGCGGACGGCCGCTTGAACCTGGTGGTCAACGCCTCGCGCAAGGCGATCGATTTCGCGCTCCTCGACGCGGCGTTGCCGGCCGACGTGCGCCTGACGAGGCTCGACCAAGCGGCGCTGATAGCAGTGCAAGGCCCGGCCGCGGCGCGCGCGCTGGCGCGCTTGGCGCCGGAGAGCGACATCGCTGCGATGCAGTTCATGAGCGCGCGGCCGATCCAATTCGGCGCCTTCGAGACGCAGGTCTCGCGCTCGGGCTACACCGGCGAGGACGGCTTCGAGATTTCTCTCTCCGCGCGCGACGCCGAAGCCTTCGCCCGCCGCCTGCTCGCAGAGAGCGAAATCGAACCGATCGGCCTCGGCGCGCGCGATTCGCTGCGCCTGGAAGCGGGCCTTTGCCTCTACGGCCACGAACTCGACGAGACGATCGATCCCGTCGAAGCGGGCCTGGCCTGGTCGATCCAGAAGCGGCGCCGCGTCGAGGGCGGCTTTCCCGGCGCCGGCCGCATTCAGCGCGCGCTCGCCGACGGTCCCGCCCGCCGCCGGGTGGGAATCCGGCTCGACGGTCGCGCGCTCGCGCGCGAGGGCGCCGAGATCGTCGGCGCGTCGGGCGAGCCGATCGGTCGCGTGACCTCGGGCGGCTTCGGGCCGAGCGTCGGCGCGCCGATCGCCATGGGTTACGTCGCCAGCGCGGCGGCCGCGCCGGGGACGCCGCTCGCCCTGATGGTGCGCGGCAAGCCGCTCGCCGCGCGCGTCGCCCCCCTGCCATTCCATCCGCACGCCTATCATCGCGGCTGACGTTTCACCTTCGAAAGAGGAACGAGTCGATGTCGGATATCCGCTTCACCAAAGACCACGAATACGTCCGCGTCGACGGCGACGTCGGCACGGTGGGAATCAGCGATCACGCGCAGCACCAATTGGGCGACGTGGTTTTCGTCGAATTGCCGGCGCTCGGCGCCAAGTTCGAAAAGGGCGCGGGCGCGGCGGTCGTCGAAAGCGTCAAGGCGGCGAGCGACGTGTTCGCCCCGGTTTCCGGCGAGGTCGTCGCCGTCAACGGCGACGTCGACGCCGAACCCGGGCTGATCAATCAGGACGCGCTCGGCCGCGGCTGGATCATGAAGGTCAAGCTCGCCGACCCCAAGGAGCTCGACGCGCTCATGAGCGAGTCGGCCTACGACGCCTTCCTCAAGACTCTCGAGTGACCCGCCCATGCGCTATCTCCCGCTCGACGCCTCCGATCGCTCGTTGATGCTCGACCGGATCGGCGCCGCCGACATCGAAGCGCTCTTTTCCGACATTCCCGCCGACAAGCGGTTGTCCGGGCTGCTCGACATGCCCGCGGGCATGAGCGAAATCGAGGTCGAGCGCGCGCTGACCGCGATGGCGGCGCGCAACGTCGCGGCCGGATCGGTCCCGTTTTTCCTCGGCGCCGGCGCCTATCGCCACCACGTTCCCGCGAGCGTCGATCACCTGATCCAGCGATCGGAATTCCTGACCAGCTACACGCCCTATCAGCCCGAAATCGCGCAAGGGACCTTGCACGCGCTGTTCGAGTTCCAGACGCAGGTCGCGGCGCTGACCGGCATGGAAGTCGCCAACGCCTCGATGTACGACGGCTCGACCGCCTGCGGCGAGGCGATGCTGATGGCGCATCGCCTGACGCGCCGCAAGAAGGCGGTTCTGTCCGGCGGGCTCCATCCGCAATATTCCGACGTCGCCGCAACGCTCGCCAAGATGGCGGGCGACGAGATCGTCCGCATGCCGCTCGACGTTCGCGCCGTGGAGGACATCGGCGCAAGAATCGACGAGGCGACGAGCTGCGTGATCGTGCAGACCCCGGACTTTTTCGGCAATCTGCGCGACCTGGCGCCGATCGCCGCCGCCGCCCACGCCAAGGGCGCAGTGCTCGTCGCCGTCTTCACCGAGGCGGTGTCGCTCGGCGCGGTGCGCTCGCCCGGCGAGATGGGCGCCGACATCGTCGTCGGCGAAGGCCAGTCGATCGGCAACGCGCTCAATTTCGGCGGCCCCTATCTCGGGCTGTTCGCCGCCCGGCTCAAGCACGTGCGGCAAATGCCGGGGCGCCTAGCCGGCGAAACCGTGGACGCCGACGGCCGGCGCAGCTTCGTGCTGACGCTCTCGACGCGCGAACAGCACATTCGCCGCGAAAAGGCCACCAGCAACATCTGCACCAACTCGGGGCTCTGCGCGCTCGCGTTCTCCATCCACCTGACCTTGCTCGGCGAGACCGGCCTGCGCCGACTGGCCAGGGTCAATCACGCCCACGCGGTCGACCTCGCCGAGCGGCTCGGCGCGATTGCCGGCGTGAGCGTGCTCAACGAGATGTTCTTCAACGAGTTCACCATCCGCACGCCGCGCGACGCCAAGGGCTTGATCGACGATCTCGCGCGGCGCGGCGTGATCGGCGGCCTGCCGGTTTCGCGCCTCGCGCCGCACGCCGGGCTCGACGACCTCGTCGTGGTCGCCGCGACGGAGCTCGACAGCGCCGCGGATCGCGCCGCCTACGCGGCCGCGCTGGCGCAGTGCCTCTAAGCCGCGCGCGGCTCGTCCAAGTCACGGAGACTTCCATGAACGTCCAAGGTCGCCCGACCCAGCCAGGCCAAGCGAGCCCGGCGCGCCGCGGCTCCTTCACCGGCAACCGCGCCCTCGATATGGAGGAAGCGCTGATCTTCGAAACCGGGAGGCTGGACGCGAGCGGCGTCGACGTCGAAGAGCCTGCGCCCTTCGCCTCGCGGCTCGGCGGCCACGCCCGCGTCGGCGCGATCGGCCTTCCCGGCCTCACCGAGCCGGAGGCGGTGCGCCATTACGTGCGGCTGTCGCGCAACAATTATTCGATCGACGCCGGGCTCTATCCGCTCGGCTCCTGCACGATGAAGCACAATCCGCGCCTCAACGAGAAAATGGCGCGCCTGCCGGGCTTTTGCGACGTTCATCCGCTCCAGCCGATCTCGACGGTCCAGGGCGCGCTCGAACTGATCGACGCGCTCGCGCGCCAGCTCCTGATCGTGACCGGCATGCGCGCGGTCGCGATGTCGCCCAAAGCGGGCGCCCATGGCGAACTGTGCGGCATGATGGCGATCAAGGCCGCGGTCGCGGCCCGCGGCGAAGAGAAGTCGCGCCATGTCGTGCTCGTGCCGGACTCCGCGCACGGCACCAATCCCGCCTCGGCCGCGTTCATCGGCCTTTCCGTGCGCGCCGTGCCCGCCGGCGCGGACGGCGTGGTGAGCGCGCAAGGCGTGCGCGCGGCGCTCGGCCCGGACGTCGCCGCCATCATGCTCACCAATCCCAACACCTGCGGCCTGTTCGAGCGCGACATCGTCGCGATCGCCGACGCCATGCACGAGGCCGGAGCGTATTTCTACTGCGACGGCGCGAATCTCAACGCCATCGTCGGCAAGACCCGCCCCGGCGATCTCGGCGTCGACGCGATGCACATCAACTTGCACAAGACCTTCTCGACGCCGCACGGCGGCGGCGGTCCCGGCGCCGGTCCGGTGGTCTTCTCCGATCGCCTCGCCCCCTTCGCGCCGCTCCCGCATGTCGTGCGCAACGGCGAAGCGCTCGATCTCGTCGAGCACGAGGAAGGCGGCCGGGCCTTCGGCCGGATGAGCGCGTTCCACGGCCAGATGGGCATGTTCGTGCGCGCGCTCGCCTTCATTCTCTCGCACGGCGCCGACGGCCTCAAGCAGGCTTCGGAAGACGCGGTCCTCGCCGCCAATTACGTTCGCGCCTCGCTCGGCGATCTGATGAGCGCGCCGTTCGGCTCGCGGGCCTGCATGCACGAGGTGTTGTT
>Ga0181539_1003388_pt1 | contig 14711 bp, 12 predicted proteins | sample PEATcosm2014_Bin_46_FD_119767 | JGI IMG/M metagenome (GOLD analysis project Ga0181539, IMG submission 119767) | Peatland microbial communities from MTU Mesocosm Facility, Houghton, MI, USA - PEATcosm2014_Bin23_60_metaG | ecosystem: Environmental > Terrestrial > Soil > Wetlands > Peat | place... | reverse complement strand
TGTTCCTTCACCCAGCGGTCTGCTTCCGCAACATCACCCGGATATGTTGCCGCGATAAGGACTTGTGCGAGCAACGTATCAGGGTACAAGGCAATCGGTTCAAGCATCTGGTCCAGTTCCTGCCGGCTGAATGTGTTGGCAGACGGTCGAGCTTGCTGTGAAAGCGCTCCGAACGGGACCATCATTACAAGGAGGGCCGCAATCAGAGCACACTTAAGAAATGCATTTCTTTTCATTTTCGCCTCCTGAGAGAGAGGGGTCAAACCTACACTTTTCACGCCCCAAGCTCCCTCTCAAGCATTCCAACAGATTTGCTCTGTTTCATCTCCTCTGCTACTACTACTAAAGACTACTACTAAAGACTACTAAAGACTAAAGAGAGAGGGGTCGAACCTACACTTTTCACGCCCCAAGCTCCCTCTCAAGCATTCCAACAGATTTGCTCTGTTTCATCTCCTGTGCTGCAACCAGTCTGACTGCCCCGCCATTGTCAGGAGTGTAGGTGTGACCCCTCTCTTTCGGTGACAGGTGGAAAGAGGGGGATAGAAACTCCGGGGATGAAGGTGTGTCTGAAAACGCAAAAACCGGTCCCATCGACGTTTAACTTGCATATTTCAAGCAGAGATTGTATGTTTATCCCAGTCTCAGGCGCGGAACTGAAGTTTTTTCGGGCAAAGACCCGACCCGAAAATGCGGCTGGGATGCTTGGCACTGAAGTTGGTGCATTATTCCGGATCAAATCTGTACGTGGGGGACTTGGCTCTATATGTATTTGCTTTTGGAAAAGGTGACACAATTTTAGGGTGCAGGCAAGTAATCTCTAAAATTTTGCTTAGCCGGCTCAGTGAGCTCGAGTCAAAGCCTTTTATCAGACTGGATGTGATGGCTTTTTTAAAAAGATATGATGAAAAATTCAGAGCTTTGGAATCGGCTTATCAGGTGATATCTCAGCTTGACGCAGCAATAGCAGAAAAATGGCATGGCGACCAAATGAGAGGTACAGGGGTGAGGCAAATGAACCAGCATTACACCATCCTTTATCTAAGCAAAGATATGCTCAGCTGTTTTATTGAAAACTACCCTTATGACAAATTGATGAATAAATTTCGGATGTCACTCCAATTTAGTTCTTTCTTCAAAATAGAGCTAAATGAGGATAAGAAATTACATGTATACATGGATTTTTATAACGCAGTTCACCATGCATACAAAGAGAAAAATCTACCGTTGCTGACTGATCTGACGAGTCCGAACGATACTCTCATTAATTTTTTATCCATATCCGGGCAGGCCGTTTGGAAAGTAGATGATGACCAGATGCCTTGGAAGGGGACACTAATCCGCACAAAGCGGTTGTTACCTCCACAACCACAGGTTTTTCGTCTCCTGTTTGGCAAAGCTTTTTATGCAAACTCGACTGAACCGCGCGTTTATGGGAAACAAGTTGTTGCGGTCGTTAGGTGGATTGGAACTAACACTGCGCAGCAGACAGGGTTCCTTGGCGACTGTGAAGTCATTGCGATTTACCAGGAACCAAATCGTGTACAGGGGACCGGCGATCCTGCATCAGATTTTATCAGCTTAATATGAGGGAAAGGAGGATACGTTGGCTGACAGTGAACTGAAGGCGGCCGTAGAAAGATCCTTTGCCGACTTTTCGAACTATTATGGAAAAATACCCTGCGGAGGAGACGTTTTTCGAAAGAGGGAGTCCAAAAATCTTGACGTCAAACCATCCGGAATTAGCACTAATCAGAGCCGGGTTAAGATTTTTAAGGATTGCTTTAAACCTATCCAGTCATCTCCAAAGACTGGCGGGGCATTTCGCGCCTGTTATGTGTGTGCTGATAATGTGAACGCATCTGACGAAATAGACCCGGATAGTTTCTTCATACCAAGCGGTATCGGTCATCAAAATAGAGTTGTTAACAGCATCGGCGTCGACCAGCAAAAGATTGCCGAACAATTATCGCAGCGTGCACAAGCTCTCCGTGAAGACCCAACGAATCCATTTGAAGCGATTATCCTAGTTGGAAGTCGTGGCGTTGGTAAGACTGCTTGGATAAATAGTTTATTCTCATGCTATCATACTGTATTTGATGAGCACAAAGTTATTTTTATCCGGATATCTCTCACAAACAGCGAAGCGATTGAAAAATCACTGGCAGATCTCATCGACACTAAAACCTATCGGATCTTGTATGATCATTACATGACTACTGATGCAACTTATATTAAAGAGCGTGACTTTTATGACATTTCGGATTACGTTCATGTGATGAAGGAGAAAGATAAAAGATCCCGAGTGTTTTCTCTAGAAGCATTCCGTACATTTCTCAGGGAAAGTAATCGAATAGGTCTAAATTTAAAGATAGAAACTATAGTAAATTCATCGGACGAAGAGATTTTATCAGCCAGATCAAACGAACCCCTGAAATTACGTGCAAGACTATTCCACGATTTCGCAAACGCGCAGGGCTACGCTTTTATCTATGTTGTTGATGGCCTAGATGAATCCGTTATGCCAATTATTAAAAAAGATAAGCTTGGTGAGTGGCACGAGGCAATAGAAAAGCTCCTAGAAGGTAAATCTAATTTCCCGGAAGGGCTATACATCTTATGTGGTCGCACAGAGTCTTTCCTTTCCTTCGCAGAAAAGCATTGTGGTGTGTCGCGTGTATTTCCAAGCGCTAAAGTGCAGCGCGTTATGCACGTTCGGAGTGTTCCAATCAGAATGGTTCTCGATAAAAGGGTGGCTTGGATAAAAGAACGGACGAAAAAAGAGAATAATATATGGTCTCTCTCATGGTCACCAGAGACAGTAGATGTATTGTACGGGCTGGTGCTGTATGCCTTCAATGCCGCTCTGCATCCAACCGGGCTTACAATCGATCAATTTTTGGATGCCCTGAGTGATCCAGGGCACATCCGGAGCTTTCTCACTTTCTTTCGAGACGCCATTTGGGAGACCATTGCTATTCTCGACGAGCACAATATTGACGAGTCCCGCACTGATACATGGTTCAAAATGATAATTGACAGTGATACCGATAAGTCCAATAACGTGGGCAGTTTAGTCTATTTCGGACTGTGTTCCGCGATATTAAAAAAAGCATACAGGATATGGTCGCTTGCATCATTAAACTATGGTGGCTTGTTAGACGTATTGCTCGATACATTTTCTTATGGGTTCAGCGGTAATCCCGATGTGTATGGCGAAACAGCTGAGGGTGATGACTTGCTTCTTCTAGTAGAACGTCCGATAATTCCAATAGCATGGGGCGACATTAAATGTCCAATAAGCGGAAAAGAACTTAATGAACATTTACATCATCACTTACTTTTGAAAATGCATATTTTCCAGTATATTGAACAAAACGAAACACGCTCAGCGGTTGTTTCTGGCGAAGCTATAAAACAAGATATTAGTCAGTGCCTCCATTATGATCCTATGTGTATTGATAAGCACTTACGAGCAATGTTGATACAAGGACTGATTGATGTCTCTGAAAGTAGTTTTATTCTGGATGGATTTGAAAAAGTGACGTTCAGAACAACGAAGCTTGGAAAACTTGTCATGACAAAATGGATTTTAGTTCCTGAATATATCGAACATACTATGCATTATGCCGGTGTTCCTCAATGTCTCAAGGGCGAGTTTCCGAGATTTGAAATTGGACGGAGTAAAGGACCTTTGAGTAATGTAAAGGCATTAAATACAGCCCAGTATCTTGCGAAACTACTCCCCGCTATGCAGCATTTTGTATCCCTTGTTGCGTGTATTGAGCATTGGATTGAAGGGATGCGAACGTTCCTTGAGCACGATAGAAGAAGGGACAAATTACCCCCCATTAGCTTCAAGCCTCGTTATATCGCTAAGGAACTAGCCATGAAGGTAAGGGAAAGAGCCCTTAAAATCGTTACCAGTGCCGAAGGCAAAGAGCAGCATGACATCATTGAAGCTCTGAGTGAAATCTACCTTCCTTGAGCTGGCTGGCTTTTTAATTTAGGGTCGGGCACGAGAAAGGCTTGATCTTCCATATCAAAAACCGTTTGAAAGGTCATTATCATGCCTTAAAAACTCACTTTTGGCATTCAAATGGACCCTTTAACGGCAACCCGGATAGACGATCAGGTCTTCGAAATCAACATAGCTACTTAATAGTTGAGAAACCAGTCACCCCAAAAGCTTAAGATGTTCGAAGCATAACATGGTTTTAAGAAAATCGATGAATATCATAAATTAAGGACTCACCGTCGTCCCCTAAGTTTTATACCCCATTCACTCCTGTTCCTGGAGGAGTAAAGTCAAAATACCTTGCGGTATATAACAAGCCTCGGAAATGGGCATTTACCCGCCCTTTGGGAAGTTACTTTGTCTTGCCAGAAGGTTTAATCGAAGATGATGGCGGAAGCATAACGCATAACGTTTGGGTATGTTGAGTTCCGGCATCGGCTTTGCCGTGCAAGCCATCGGATTCATCCAGGCCTGATTTTCTCTATTTTGGAGGACAGCCGGTAGAATTTCCCGTTGGCACGGACGGCGTGATCTCAGTGTTTCCGATCCGATCGAGGCCGGCCAGTATTCGAGCCAGTTCGGCGGGGGTGGCAAACCGGGGCGGGGCCGGCAAATTCGGCCCGCATACCTGGGTCATCATATTGGCGGTAAGAAGCGCGGGTTTACCCGGAAATTCAAGGCTGAACACAATGATGGAATTTTCAAGGCATAGCGCAGTGGCCAGCCCCCCCCGGCAAACTTCGTCCCTGGGCAGTTCCCGGTCATAAGCAACGATGAAGCCGGTATCGAGGCTCCCTACGACGGCTGTCCCGGTTTGAACGCGAAACCGCCTGTCATTGAATTCCTGGAGGTCCTGCACGGCAAAGCGGACTTTGCCGTATGTCAGCGAAATGAGTCCCTGCCTGATTTTTTCGGAACGATTGTATACATACCCGGCAATTTCCAGACTGGTGCCTGCGGCGAGTTTCATCCTGCTCTGATCGATAAAGACGATCTCAGCGGAACTGCCTGCGCCGGTTAATATCCTGTCTTTAATGAACACGGGATCGCCGGCCTTGAGAGCCTCCTGCTTCCCGGCTCTTTCAACGGTTACTGTTCCGGTGAGAATGCCGGCCCTGGCGGCAAGTTCGGGCGCAGCCGCCAATTGAGGCGCCGCAGGCAGAAATGCAATGACTGCCGTCAGCCAAAAAAAGATTTTCGCGGCAATCTTCATTCCCGCTCCCTGTCTCGAAAAGACCTGATGGGTTGCGCTTCGCTCCACCCATCCTACGGGTCTTGTCATGGTTTCAGGGTGTCCCGGAGGGACATGATAAACTGCTTCTTGCTTCTCGCTCCCTGCTTTCCGCTCCCCGCTCCCTGCTCCCTTCCTAGTGTTGCGTTTCTTTAGTTACTCGATATTTAAAAAACTCTCTGGATTCCGGCTCAAAGGCACTCAAACACGGAATGACGGAGTGTGGCGACTCATTGTAGTCAAATATCGATGAATTTATGAAACGCTACACTAGTATGTTGTCAACAAAGTTATCACATGTTGTAAGGAATCGTCACCCCGGCGAAGGCCGGGGTCCGGTGCTTTTAACCACCTGAAAAAACGCTGGATTCCGGCTCAAAGGCGCTGCCGGAATGACGGAGTTTGGCGACTCATTGTAGTCAAATATCGATGAATTTATGAAACGTTGCACTAGCCGTAACGGTAGTGAACTCCGAATCCGCCACGGGGATATCGCCATTCGATCGCGACACCTGCATGGGGACACACTACCCGGCATGTTCCGCACTCCAGGCATCCCGCGTAATCGAAGCTCAGCTCCTGGTCCTTTATGGAAAAAAGGCTTGCAGGACACGCGAATGTGCATGGCTTGGGTTCACAGGCCGAGCAGATCTCCTTGTTCACCTTGATGTGCGCCTGTTCATCATCGACGACAAACTTGTTCACACCCAGCATTTGTTCGATAGTAAGTCTCTTCAAAGGTTTCTCGCTCCCTTCCAGCTATCGCGGGCCAATTGGATCAGGCTTATGCCGCTTTGCTTTATCTGGCCGAGAACCATCTTCATGAGATGGACAGGCGGGGCGCCGTCGACCGTGAACAACTTGCCCGCAAGGCCCGTAACAAGCTTGGGATACGCTTTGAACATGCGTTCATTTTCCAGGAATTCCGGCGCCTTCCGGTAGGCCTCAAGATCTCTGAGAACAAAGCTCTGTTTCAACAAATCCAGATATCGGCTGAGTCCCTGCCGAGAGAAGTCATTGCGGGCTTTGGCCTCGATAACGGTCCTGGCGGCAGCCTCACCGGATGCGATGGCAAAATCCATTCCGCGTACCGTATAACCGAGGTTGAGAACAAATCCCGCAGCATCGCCCGCCACAAGCATTCCATCGCCATATAGCTGCGGCATCATGGCCACACCGGCCTCAGGCACCAAGTGAGCAGAATATTCAGCCACTTCTCCGCCTTCGATCAAAGGGGCGATGTGGGGATTGCTTTTGAAATCCTCCATGATGTCGCAGAGCTTTACCGTACAGCGTTGGAGTTCCCCCACATTTATGACCAGTCCCAGAGAGATGCTGCTTTTATTAGTATAAAGAAAGCCGCCTCCCTGCATACCATTGGAACAGTCGCCCACGAACAGCCGGGCCGCGCCGTTATTGCCCTCAAGTTGAAACCGCTGGCTGATGGTTTCCGCCGGCAGTTCGATGATCTGTTTGACCCCCGTGGCCACCTGGCTCGGAGCAAACATCTTTGCCCAGCCGGCCTTTTGGGCCAGTAACGAATTGACGCCATCCGCCGCGATCACGACATCCGCCAGCATTTCTTCCTCGCCGGCACGTATGCCGATGACCCTTCCACCGTCGATCAGGAGCTCATCCACGCGTATGCCACAGGCGAGCATCGCGCCGGCCTCCTCAGCCTTGGCTGCAAGCCAGGCGTCAAAATCCGCCCTCAACAGCGTAAAGGAATGATACGGGCCGGTAGCCCAACTCATATTACTGCAACTGATCGAAACGCTCTGACCGCCATTGAGAAAGGTGATGGTCTCCTGGGCGACCGGCCGTTCAACCGGCGCTTCTTTCCAGAACTCCGGCATAATGCGGTTAAGAGCGTGACTGTACATTCGCCCACCATACATGTTCTTGCTGCCGGGCGCCGTTCCCCTTTCAACCAGCACCACATCGTGGCCTTCTTTGGCCAAAAGATAAGCGGCCGTACTGCCGGAAGGACCCGCGCCTACTACAATCGCAGTGAATTTTTCCTCTGCCATATCAAACACCACACAGGCTTATTTGTTCAGAGCTTTTTTCAGTTCTTCGATCAGTATTGGGACAACCTGATAGAGATCACCCACTATCCCGTAGTCGGCGGCTTCAAAAATGGGGGCGTTCTCATCGCGATTAATGGCGAAGATAACCTTACTGTCGCGAATACCGGTCACATGTTGAATCTGTCCGGAAACCCCGACGCCAATATAGAGGTCCGGCTTGACCTTCTTTCCGGATATGCCCATGTATACATCCTCAGGAAGCCAGCGTAGTTCCTCAGCAATGGGCCTGGAACAACCCACCTCGCCCCCCAGGACATCCGCAAGGTCTCGAGCCAGCTTGACATCTTCCTTTTTTTCGAAACCACGGCCAACGGAGACGATGATCTTTGCTTCGGTTATATCTACAGTCTCACGCGCCCTGGCGGTGCGGCTGATGACCGTGACCGCTGAAAACGGAACGGCTGAGACTTCGCGAACCTTACCTTCCCGCCCTTCCACCAGGGGCGCCGGATCGAAAACTCGAGGAGAAATGGAGGCCATCTGGGGCCGGGTGGTACAAATCACTTTCTGGATTGCCAAACCACCGAAAAACAAACGTTCCATCCGCAGGAGCTTTTTTTCTTTGTCGAGTTCGAAGCCGATACAACCGCTGCACAACCCGGTGTTCAATTGCGAGGCAAGACGAGCGGCAATTTCCTTCCCCCTCTGAGTCGCCCCGACCAGCAAGACGTCGGGGTCCTCTTCACGGACCACCTGCGCTAAAACCGGCACATAGGATTCCAGCGGCTGATCCTTTGCCAGCGGCTGTAGCACGAGGACTTCGCCGGCGCCGTGGCGGATGTATTCCTGAGCAAACTCATTGCCAAGAGCGAATGATACCAGCCTGGTCCCCAGGTCCCGGGCAAGATTCATGCCCGCATTGAGCAGTTCCAGAGTATGTTCACGCGTTTCTGCAAAAACCAAAATTCCAGCCATTTACGAATTCTCCTCAGGCAATCACCCCATCTTTCAAAAGAGCGCTTATGAGCGAACCGATCTCCTCCGGCTGGGCGCCGAACTTCAGGTGCCGCCGCTCCATGGTCGCTGCCAGAACGCCGATTGTCTGCAGACATGGATCGAAACTTCGACCAAGTTTATCAAGGGTGATATTTTCCACAGGCTTTTTCGCCGCTCCCAGCACCTGCTTCAAAGAAGGTATCCTCGGGGTGTTGATATCCGGCAAGACCGTTATCAAGGCTGGCAGCGGAATGGATACAGCTTCAATCCCGTCATCGAGTTTGCGCTCCGCCACTATGCGGTTTTCATTTTCAACATACGTTACCTTGTTAACATATGTGGCGCATGGAATGCCGAGTTTCTCCGCTAAAGCCGGTCCGACCTGCTGAGTGTAGAGATCGCTCGAACCTTCACCGCAGATGATGAGATCGAACTCGATATTCCCATGGATCGCCGCCGCCAGCACTGCGCTCGTCTGAGAAGGCTCAAGGCCGGCAAACGACGGATCGTTTATGAAATATGCTTTATCCGGCCCCCTGGACAGGACATCTTTCAGACAGCTTTTGGCCGTGGGCGGAGCAACGGTCACAGCGGCCACACCGGCGCCATGCAGTTCCTGAAGATGCATAGCTTCTTCAACGGCATTGCGATCATAAGGGCTTATCTTGTAACTGACCCTGTCAAGTATTAACCTGCGCGAACCGGCATCGATCTTGATGTCCGCTTCGTCAACCACCCACTTGAAACAAGTTAAAATCTTAAGCATTTCATTCCCCTAGTGCGTTGTCAACAAAGTTATCATATGTTGCAAGGAATCGTCACCCCGGCGAAGGCCGGGGTCCAGTGCTGTTAACCAACTGAAAAGACGCTGGATTCCGACCCCCGGACTAGACACTTCCGGGGCAGGCTTCGCCGGAATGACGGGCTGAAGGTCCTCACCTATAGGAACTAAGTTGACAATGTACTAACCATCATGCGGGGCGGACCTCATATCCGCCCCGCATGTAGTACATGGCTCCAAGGATACTTAAAGGCCGGCGAGCAAACTCTGCACCGCCGCCAGCTCACGGGAAGAGTAAATGTTATGGCAATTCCTCTAACAGGGTGCTGAAAAATGATTGAAATTCACACTTTACAGTAAGAAACCCGTGGAGCCGTCACCCCGGCGAAGGCCGGGATCGAGTGTTTTGCCTTAAAAATCAAATAGTTCAAAAAAGCTCTGGATTCCGGCCCCCGGACTGGACACTTCCGGGGCAGGCCCCGCCGGAATGACGAAATGACCAGTCTTTTTAAGGTTCTTCTCCCACCAGCAGACCTTTTTTCAGCACCCTGCTAAGTTACCGTAACAGTTCGCGAGCAATGATCATGCGCTGTATTTCGCTGGTACCCTCATAGATCGTGGTTATACGGACATCCCTGTAAAAGCGCTCTATCGGGTACTCATTCGTATAGCCGTAACCCCCAAGCATTTGAATGGCGTCATAGCAAGCCTTGTTTGCCGCTTCGGTAGCATACACTTTACCCATTGAAGCCTCTTTGGCGTAATACTTCCCCTGGTCTTTGAGGTACGCCGCGCGAAGCAGGAGCAGGCGGGCCGCATCAAGCCGGGTGTAGTTGTCGGCTATCATCCCCTGGATAGCCTGCTGGGAGGTGATGGGTTGGTCGAACTGTATTCTTTCCTTTGCGTACTTCGTCGCGTAGTCCATCGCGGCAAGGCCAATGCCCAGGGCCATCGATCCGATCCCAATCCTGCCGCCCGCGAGTTCGGCGACAGCGATCCGGAATCCGTCATTTACTTTTCCAAGAATGTTCTCCCTGGGGACCTTGCAGTTGTCGAAAACCAGCTCATTTGTCGATGAGGCGTGCTGGCCCAATTTATGTTCGTCTCTTCCAACGATAAATCCCGGAAAGCCGGGTTCCACTATGAAGGCACTGATTCCCCTGCCTTTTTTCGCCTCTCTGTCGGTAACGGCCCAAACCACGAAGCACCCTGCATATTCGGCGCTGGAGATGAAAATCTTGTTTCCATTGAGGACCCAGTAATCGCCGTCGAGTACGGCGAAAGCCCTCATTCCAGCGGGGTCGGACCCTGCGGTGGTCTCCGTGAGCCCGAAGGCGCCCGCAAAATACTCACCGCTGCAAATGGGAGGAATGTACTTCCTTTTTTGCTCTTCTGTACCCACAGCCGCGATCACCTCGGCCACCATATTGTTCACCGAGGCAGTAACGGTTGTAGATGCGCATGCGCGGCCAAGTTCAGTCATTACAAGCGAGAAAGCTATGGCGCCGGCCCCTGTGCCGCCGTACTCCGGATCCACGTTCAATCCCATGAAACCAAGCTCGGCAAGTTTTCTGAGGTTGGCCTTCAGAACGTCCCGGTTTTTCGTCCGGTCGATCTCGGCCGCGACAGGCTCAAGTTCGCGCTTGGCAAACTTTGCGGCGGTATCCTGGATAATTCTCTGTTCTTCGTTTAGTTCGAAATCCATTTTATCCACCCCTGCCCTATTAATAAGTAAAGAACCCACGCCCTACTTTTCGCCCCAGCCATCCGGCTTCTACATACTTGCGAAGAAGAGGGCACGGACGGTATTTTGAATCGCAAAATCCATTATATAACACTTCCATAATCGCAAGACATGTATCCAGACCAATGAGGTCGGCGAGTGCCAGAGGGCCCATCGGGTGATTCATCCCAAGCCGCATGACGGTGTCAATATCTTCAGCCTTTCCCACCCCATGATAAAGCGTGTAGATCGCTTCGTTGATCATGGGCATGAGAATCCGGTTGGCAATGAAACCCGGAAAGTCGTTGGCAAGGGCCGGGGTCTTCCCGAACTTGATCGACAGGTCCCATGTCGTCTGAAAAGTCTCATCGGAAGTGGCAATCCCTCGAATTACCTCGATAAGCTTCATAACCGGCACCGGGTTCATGAAGTGCATGCCTATCACCTTATCGGGCCTTTTCGTCTGAGCTGCAATCCGACCAATAGGAATAGAGGAGGTATTGCTTGCAAGGATGACTCCCTGCCGGCAGACTGAATCCAGCTCGCGAAAAATTCCGAATTTTATTGATTCGTTTTCGCTTGCAGCTTCGACAAGGAAATCGGCAGGAGCCATGTCTTTGAGGCTGGTACTGGTTTTAATCCGCCCCAGGATGGCTTCCTTGTCCGTCTGGGTCATTTTCGCTTTTTCGACATTTTTGGTCAGTATATTCGTGATATTCTTGAGACCCCGCCCGACGAACTCATCATTGATGTCATTCATGATCACCTGAAGGCCGCTCATTGCAGCGACCTGGGCAATCCCGTTTCCCATCTGGCCCGCACCTACAACTCCAAAGGTCTTTATTTCCATTCGAGTCTCCTCCTTTTCCAGATGTCTACCTCTTGACCACCATGGCCACAGCTTCGCCTCCTCCAAGACACAGGGTAACAAGTCCCGTCTTTTTATCGGAACGTATCATTTCGTGGAGCAACGTGACCAGAAGGCGGCAGCCGCTCGCCCCTATAGGATGACCCAGGGAGACGCTGCCACCGGCCACGTTTACCTTGGAGGCATCCAGTTTCAGCTCTTTCATCACGCATACAGTCGATCCGCTGAAGGCTTCGTTGACCTCAAAAATATCGACCTTATCCAAACCGATGCCCTCTTTCTTGAGGCATTTGGGTATGGCCCAGATCGGAGCTACCAGAACGTACTTCATATCGATGCCGTACGATGCCTGGGCGCCTACCGTGCCCATGATTTTGCAGCCCAATTCCATTGCCTTTTCCCTGGACATGATAACGGCCGCCGCACCGCCGTCACTTATCACGGAGGCATTCCCGGCAGTCGTAACACCCCCTTCTTTGAATGCGGGCTTCATCTTGGCGAGTTGCTCATAAGATGTTTCCCTCGGACACTCATCCTGGCTGAAAAAAACCTGCTCGCCTTTGCGGGACGGCAACTGCACCGGGACGATCTCTTCTTTGAATCTACCGCCGGAAATGGAGGCCAGAGATCTCCTGTAGGATTCGAGGGCATAACGGTCCTGATCTTCACGTGTTACGCCATATCTTTCAGAGCAAAGCTCGTTTGAAATACCCATGTGGAAATCATTTACTATGTCCCACAAGCCGTCGTGAACCATGTGATCCAGCAGGACTCCGTTGCCCATCCGGTAGCCGGTTCGTGCTTTTTCCAAATAGTAGGGAGCCATGTTCATGTTCTCCATACCGCCCGCCACCACAACATCAGCATCGCCTAACTGGATAGCCTGAGCGGCGAGCATCACCGCCTTCAAGCCTGAACCACAGACTTTGTTCACCGTGATGGCCTCCGCATCCCAAGGCATACCGGCGGCAATTGCAGCCTGTTTGGCCGGATTCTGCCCATAGCCGCAGGGGAGCACCATACCCATTATGACTTCGTTTACCTGTTCTTTACCTATTCCTGCGCGCTTAACAGCCTCTTCGATTACGATACCGCCTAACTTTGTGGCTCCGATGGAACTGAGCGATCCATTAAAGCTCCCCAGCGGGGTACGAACGGCGCTAACGATTACAGCTTCTCGCATGGCAGTCTCCTGATGAACGGTGAATAGACAACTCTTCTTTGATGCAATACAGTCCTCGATAGATTAAAGGAGGGAGCGGCGGAATAGCCCGCATTTGAAAAGAAGAACTTCAACTGAGCGATTCAAGGGTTATCGGGGCATGGCGGGATATCGCGTTAGGATGATTCGCAACAAGATATCGGATAACAAACAGAGCTTGATTTTATTCCCACCGGCGCCAGATAAGATCAGTCAACAAGAATTCGCTCACCCTAGTGATATCTCACGTTCCTTTTTAACAGAAGAATTCGTTTTTGACAAAAAGAATATGATCTTGCAGCCCAGCCCGGTACGGCCATTTCGTTTCCGTCCGGAAAGGGTCTTTTTTAAACACGGCCCGGACCCGCTTGCTTCAATTTTTCACGAACGAACCCGATCGGCTTTGAAATAACGAATGTCTTTTCACGTGACTGTCCACCTTTGAGCAGTTTGATCTCGGATTTGGAAACGCCAAGAGTTTTGGCAAGAAAATCAATGCATTCCCGATTTGCCTCTCCTCTTACCGGTGGTGAGCTGATGCGTATTTTCAGCCTCTCGCGGAAAGTGCCTGAAAACTCACTCCTCGAGGCCCTCGGTTGAATGTAAGCGCAAAGAAACGTTTCTCCCGCTTTCTCCGATAAATAAGCGAAATCTTCCGGCGCCACGTTACATTCCAATCGGTTGCAGTTTCGCTGGTTTCCGTCCGGATTTCTTGTCCTAAAAGAGTCCTTTTCCGCCTCCGGATCAAAGCCTGCCCCCATAAGCGCTAACTTAAGCGCAGCATCGTTCCGGCGAAAGCGCTACGAAAATCGGAAGAAGCCTCTTGTTCGTCATTCCGGCGCAGGCCGGAATCCAGTTAAACGAGCGTGTGATACAAATCCTCCCAATTGGGATTCGCACTCTCAATTAGCCGCATTTTCCACCTTCGCTTCCACTCTTTCAATCGCTTCTCCCGCTGAATGGCCGACTCCATGCTCTCATGCGGTTCGTACCAAACCAGGTTATGAACTCCATAGCTTTCTGTAAACCCTTCCACCAGATTGTTCCTATGCTCCCAAATCCTCTTGACAAGGTTTGAAGTCACACCAATGTAAAGGGTACCATTGCTTTTGCTTGCCAAAATGTATACCGCAGGTTGCTTATTCATTGCGCTTTCCTGGATTCCGGCCCCCGGACTAGACACTTCCGGGGCAGGCTTCGCCGGAATGACGAGGGAAAGACCTCAGTGATTAAGTTAGCGCTTATGGGGCCTGCCCCGGACCCCGGAGCGGGCGCTGCCGGAGTCAATCTTACATATACCACATCTCGCGGGGCGTGGAGATTGTCTTTAACGCCTCCGCGCAAGCCTTCGGTTTCCTGGCCGGAACTAAAACGTTCCGGCTTGGTCATAGACAGGCCAAGGAGAGCGTGGAGAACAGATTCTTCCGCCTAAATAACAAGGTAATCCTCCGGCTCTGCCGGCGGACTCGCAGAGTTTGACATTTCCGGGAGTCAGGTCGTCATTCCGGCAGTGTTTAAGCCGGAATCCAGGTTCTTGTGTCTCGTCAGGGCCCTTAAAGGTATCCGTTGCCAATTTGAAGCGCTGGCTATAGCTGTATACTAACCTCCGAAAATCTGCTGGATTCCGGCTCAAAAGCGCCGCCGGAATGACGATGGCGCGTTAGTCCAAGACCATGCGGATATTCTCGGAGCTATCAAGTACCGCCAACCGCTCTGAGCGGTCCATGGTTTTCCATGCCCCCGGCTTGGCCGGAGGTATGTGCGCTTGGGAGCAGGCGCGATCTGAGAGGTGCAAGTCCTCTCTCGGGAGATGCCCACTCCCGGTAGCCGAAGGTAACTGCGTCGCCGCGAGGCGGGGTGGAG
>Ga0181539_1003387_pt1 | contig 14713 bp, 14 predicted proteins | sample PEATcosm2014_Bin_46_FD_119767 | JGI IMG/M metagenome (GOLD analysis project Ga0181539, IMG submission 119767) | Peatland microbial communities from MTU Mesocosm Facility, Houghton, MI, USA - PEATcosm2014_Bin23_60_metaG | ecosystem: Environmental > Terrestrial > Soil > Wetlands > Peat | place... | reverse complement strand
TTCCGCGCCGACCTCTATTACCGGCTGGCCGTCTTCCTCATCCGCACTCCATCGCTGGCCGAGCACCCCCAGGACCTGCCTCTGCTGGTGGACCACATCATACAGCGGATGGGCCGCGAGGCGCCGGTAAAGCGGGTCGACCCAAGGGCGCTGGCCAAACTCGCCGTCCACGACTGGCCGGGCAACGTTCGCGAACTCGAACACGTATTGGAGCGGGCCGCCATTCTGGCCGGCGATGAGACCGTCCTCACCGCGAGGGAAATCGACTTTGGATTCTCGGTCAACTGAGCGGTCCAAAGAAGGGAAATTGCGATGAGCATGGAGATCGAAACGCGTCTGAGCGACCAGTTGGCCCGTTACCTGGACCTGGCCACCAGCCAGGCCAAGCTGACCGCGGCCAACATGGCTAACATCGACACCCCCGGCTATCGGGCCGTGGGGATGGACTTCGAGGCGGAGATGCGGGAGGCCATGGACGGCGTGGACCGCGGACGCGCGCCCAGGCAGGTTCGAGTCAATTTCGCGGATGGGCTGATCGCGCGCCCCGACGGCAACAACGTCTCCCTGGACCGCGAGGGCCTGAATCTGGCCGAGGCGCAACTGGAGTTCAAGACCGGCGTGGCACTGCTCCGGCAGGAGTATCAGCGGGTGATGGACGCCATACACGCCGACAGCAAGTAACCAGGGCAGCGGAAGGAGACTGGAGAATGAACCTCTTTGGATTGATGGAGACCTCGGGCGGGGCCATGCAGGCCGAGCGGATGCGCGCCGAGGTTGTGGCGGCCAACATGGCCAACGCTGAAACCACGCGCACGGCCACGGGCGGAGCCTATCACCGGCAGCACGTGATCTTCGCCGCCAATTCGGGCGATCCCGGGTTTCTCGATTCTCTATCCACGGCTACGGGGAGCGCGGCTTCGGGGACCGCGGGCTCCTTGGCTCTTTCCGCGCTGAATGCGGCCGGCTCCGGGCCGGTGGCGCCGGGCGTGCATATCGCCGCTGTGGTCGAGGACCCTTCGGCACCGCTCAAACGATATGATCCGGGGCATCCCGATGCCGGGCCCGATGGGTATGTCTCGTACCCGGACATTAATCCCCTCACAGAGATGGTGGACCTCATGGGGGCGACACGTGCATATGGTCTGAATAGCTCCGCGGTGCAGGCTGAGAAGGGCATGATCATCTCGGCATTGGAGATTGCCAAGTCGTAGCCACCGGCAGCGGCTTGACGGCCCTGGCGGAAGACGGCACGAGGAGCTGGAAAGCGCAGGGAGGACCGATGCAAACTGCAATGAATCCCATCACTGCCGCGGCTGCCGCGTTGCCGGGTCTGGCCGGCTCCGGCGCGCCGCTGGCCAAGACTTCCGCGGGGGCCTCGGCAGCCGCCGCGCCCACCCCGTTCTCCGATCTGTTGACCGATGCGGTCGGGCAGGTGAACCAGTTGGAGACCCAGGCCCATGCCGCCGTGGCCGGGCTGATGACCGGCTCCGGCGTGGACGTGCACCAGGCGATGATCGCCACCCAGAAGGCGAGCATGGCCTTCGAACTGGCGCTGGCCGTGCGCAACAAGGCGGTCCAGGCCTACCAAACGGTGATTGGCATGCAGTTTTGAAAGCAGTTGACGGTGGTCAGTTGTCCGTGGTCAGTAATTGGCGATGAGGCAAGGGACTGATCACTGACCACTGAGAGCGGAAATCATGGCCACCGGAACACAGTTGGAAAAGAGCACGCATGCCACGCCCGGACAACCTCAGTTGACGGACCGGCTGGCTGGGCTGTGGGGGCGGGGGCGGATCCGCTGGGCAGCGATGCAGCCCGCCCAGCGGGGCTGGGCGCTGGCGGCCGCAGTCCTGCTAGGAATTCTGGTCAGCGGCCTGCTCTGGTACGCACTCGGCCCCGACTGGCGCATCCTGTATGCGGGCCTGGACCCGGAAGACACGCGCCAGACCGGCCAGATTCTCACCCAGGCGCAGATTCCCTTTCAAGTGGCCGAAAACGGGGCCGGCATCCGGGTTCCCGCCGCGCAGTTGGACAAGGCTCGCCTGGTGACCGCCGCCAAGGGAGGCGTGAAGAGCGGACGGCTGGGTTTTGAGATCTTCGACAAGCCCAACTGGGTAGGATCGGAGTTTGACGAGCAGGTCAACTACCAGCGGGCTTTGGAGGGAGAACTGGAGCACACCGTGGGTTCGTTGTCCGACATCGAGTCGGCGCGGGTTCACCTGGTGCTGCCGCACGACTCGCTCTTTCGCGAAGCCGAGCGCCCGGCCAAGGCCTCGGTGGTGATCAAGCTGCGCCACCGTTCGCTGGCCGATGGGGAGCCGGAGGCGATTCGCAACCTGGTGGCGTCGGCCGTCGATGGTTTGGCGCCCGAACGGGTGGTACTGGTGGATGCGGCCGGCCACCTGCCGCTGGGGCCGAAGACGGCAGACGCCATGCGCCAGACGGCCGAGCAGCTCCTGGAGGATAAGCTGATCGCCACCCTGGAGCCGGTGACCGGAGCGGGCAATGTGCGCGCTTCTGTGACCCTGGACTACGACCCGGTGGCCACCGAGGAGACCGAAGAGAGCTACGATCCGGACCAGACGGTGACCCTTTCGATGCAGCGCACCGAGCAAACGGCCGGAGGCCAGCCGGTGGCCGCGGGGGTTCCCGGCACAGCTTCCAACGCGCCCAACGCGCAGGCGCTGCCCGTCTACCCGCAACAGACCGCGCCGCCCCAATCCGCGAAGACCGAGTCCGGGACCTACGGAGCCTCGAAGACAGTGCGCCACGTCATTGAGAATCCGGGCCGGGTACGGCGAATGACAGCGGCTATTGTGGTAAACGACCGGCTGGCGCAGCTTGCGGCCAAGGGAAAGGCGGCGGTCTGGCAGCCTCGCTCGGCCGACGAACTGCGCAACCTGACCGCGCTGGCTCAGGCGTCGGTGGGCTTCGACGCGGCGCGCGGAGACATGCTCACGGTCGAAGATATGGCCTTTGATGAGAACCGCTCCCAACCGCCGGTCCCGTTGCTCGGCCAGTCGATGGCCATTGTGGAAAGCTCGCCGGTGCTGGTCAAATACATTGCGCTTCTGGCCGGAGTCCTGGTGGTGCTGGCCTTCGGCGTGCGTCCCGCCCTGCGTCACGCCGCGTCCGCGCCCGCTTTCATGGGAGCAGCCAAGGGCACGGCCAGGGAGTTGCCCGGAGGGGCGGCGGCACAGCCCGCCTTGCGACCCGCCGAGCCCGTCGAGGTTGATCCGGAACGGGTCCGGACGCAGCAGATCTTTGAACAGGTTACGGGGCACCTCAAGCGTGAGCCGGAGCAGAGTTCACGCCTGTTGCAGAGCTGGATTCACTCGGATTGATCCCGGGACAGGCGAGACCGGGCGAGGGTATAGCAAGACGCAGTTAGGCAACACCGTTGGGGACCGGAAGGGGTAAGCGGAGTCAGGGATAACAAGGGCAAGCGTAATCCGAACGGTAGAGGAAGAGCGCATTGAGGGAAAGGACCGAACTTGGCCGAGCAGGGATACGAGAGCGGGACAGCAAGGCACCGCCAGTCGGCGAATATGCCCGGGTTGCGCAAGGCGGCCGTCCTTCTTGTCGCCGTGGGAGAGGGGCTGGCCAAGGAGATTCTGCGCGCCCTGCCCGAGGCCGACGTGCAGCGGCTCACCGAGGAGCTGGCCGATCTGCGCGGCATCACGCCGGAGCTCTCGGCCGAGGTTCTGGAGGAGTTTTGGGAAGTTCTGGAGACGCAGAACTTCATGATCCACGGCGGGCTGGACTACGCCAGCCGTCTGCTGGTCGAGACCTTCGGCAAGACACGCGCCGACGATCTGCTGATGCTGGTGCGCCGTTCCCAGGAGGCTGCCCAGGGCAATCTGGCCAAACTGCAGCGCACCGACCCCCAGCAGCTGGGCAAGCTGCTGGACTCCGAGCATCCGCAGACCATCGCTCTGGTCCTGGCGCATCTGGACCCGCGGCGGGCATCGATGGTGCTGGACAACTTAAGCGAGGAGCACAAGGTAGTCTCCATCCAGAGGTTGGCCGAGATGCGGCAGTTTTCTCCGGAGATGGCGCAGAAGGTGGCCCACATCCTGCATCGTCGCCTGGAGAGCGTGGGCGACACGGCGCGCAAGAGCTATTCAGGTTTCAAGGCGGTGGCCGACCTGCTCAACCGGCTTAACGCCGAGGAGTCGAAGAAGATTCTGGAAACCATTGAGGACGGCCAGCCGGAGCTGGCGTTGAGCATCCGCAACCTGATGTTCACCTTCGAAGACCTGGTCACGGTGCCGCCGGCCACCATTCGCGAGATCGTCTCCGGGTTGGACAAACGCCAGTTGGCGCTGGCGCTACGCGGCGCCAACGAAGAGTTGCGCGCCCAGATATTCAAGTCGATGAGCTCGCGGGCCGTGGAGATGCTGAAAGAGGACATGGAAGTGCTGGGTCCGGTGCGCTCGCGCGAAGTGGCGCAGGCGCAGCAGGAGATCCTCAACCTGGCCCGGCGGCTGGAGGCCGAAGGAAAGGTGATTCTCAAGTTGGAGACCGGCGACGAGATGCTGGCATGAACAGTGGTCAGTGGACAGTGATCTGTGGTTAGTTGTTGGTTTCTTGGTTATCGGCGGTCAGTGATCGTTACTTGCTTCATTGCTGTTCGCCGAGCACTGACCACTGACAACTGAGGGGCGAGAGAGGGAATCCGTGCAGGCGATGGAATCGGCGAATCGAACTCGCGGGCCCGGACGCATCGAAGTCTTCGAGTATCCGGCCCGCCCCGATGAGCCTTCCTGGCCCGCCTGGGGTAGCTGGGCCGAGGCGGAGCCGGGGGAAACCTCAGACAAAGGGCGAGAAATGCGCGTTCGCGCCGGCGGGGCAGCCGGGGCTGGGCAGCGCGCCGAGTCTGACCAGAAGCTGTCAGAAGAAGCGCTCCGGTCCTTCGAAGCTGGCCGCGAAAGAGGGCGGCCTGAAGGCCGCCAGGCCGAGCGCGAGGCCCAGGCTGCTGTGCTGGCGGCTGGCGAAGAGCGGCGCATGCGGCAGGCCGCTGAGTTGATCGAAAGCTTCGCACAGGAGCGCGACCGGTATCTGCGCGCGGTCGAGCATGAGGTCGTGGAACTGGCGCTGGCGGTCTCTGCGCGCATACTGCGCCGCGAGGCGCAGATGGACCCGCTGCTGCTGACCGGAGCTGTGCGCGTGGCTCTGGGGCAACTCTCCGGGTCGACCCAGGTGCGGCTGCGGGTGCCCGCGGCGGAACTGGAGCTGTGGACCGAAGCCATGGCCCTGCTGCCGAACCTGGCTTTGAAGCCCGCAGTGGTTTCCGGGCAGGAGATGCGGCTGGGCGACTGCATGATCGAGACCGAGCTGGGCACGGTGGACCTGGGAATTCGCGCGCAACTGGGAGAGATCGAGCGCGGCTTCTTCGACCGTGCCGTCGGGCGGCGCGCCCAAGCTGCCGCTCCGCCAGACGAGGCGGCGATCTCCGTCCGGGAGACCCGGCCGTGACACCGTTTCTAGCCCGCTACTTCGAACGTCTGGAGCGTGGTCAGCCCTGGCGCTGGCGCGGGCAGGTCCTGGAGTCGGTGGGCCAGACCATCGAGTCGGCGGGTCCGCTAGCCTCAGTGGGCGAGTGCTGCGAGATCCAGGACCAGTTCGGCCGTCCGCATCTGGCCGAGGTAATCGGATTTCGCGGCTCCAATGTGCTGTCGATGCCGGTAGAGAGCACGGAGGGCATTCGCTTCGGCGATCCGGTGTCGGCTCTAGGCGTGAGTCCGGAGATCGAGGTAGGTCCGGCGCTGATGGGCAGGGTGCTGAATGCGCTGGGAAGGCCGATCGATGGAGGCCGGTATCCCGAGGTTGCCGCGGCCATGTCTCTGGATGGGGCGGTGCGCCCGGCCTTGGAGCGCGTGGCGATTCGCACTCCGCTGGGCACCGGCATCCGCGCCATTGATGGCCTCTTGACGGTGGGCCGGGGCCAGCGGGTGGGCATCTTTGGCGGATCGGGGGTGGGCAAGAGCACGCTGATTGGCATGATGACCCGCAACACCGAGGCCGATGTGACGGTCGTGGGGCTGGTGGGCGAGCGTGGCCGCGAAGTGGGAGAGTTTCTGGAGGACTCGCTCGGCGATGAGGGCCGGGCGCGGTCCGTGGTGGTGGTTTCGACCTCCGACCAGTCGCCGCTGATGCGCATGAGGGCGGCGTTGGCCGCCACCACGGTGGCCGAGTTCTTCGCCGCCCAGGGGAAAAACGTGCTTCTGGTGCTGGATTCGCTAACCCGCTTCGCCATGGCCGCCCGTGAGATTGGCCTGGCGGCAGGGGAGCCGCCCACGGCCAAGGGATATACGCCATCGGTCTTCTCCCGGCTGGCCCGCCTGGCGGAGCGGGCCGGGCAGTTCCGCGTGGGCTCGATCACCGCCTTTTACACCGTGCTGATGGAGGGCGACGACCAGCAGGACCCGCTGGTGGACGCTGTGCGGTCGCTGCTGGACGGCCATGTGGTGCTCTCCCGCGCCCTGGCTGCCGAGGGCTGGTATCCGCCCATCGAGGTGCTGGACTCGATCAGCCGGCTGATGCCGGTCGTCACTGAACCCCAGCATCGCGAGCATGCCGCGCTCCTGCGCCGGTTGATGGCCGTCTACGCCCGCTCCGAAGATCTGGTGCGCATCGGGGCCTACAAACCGGGCTCGGATCCGGATCTCGACCGAGCCCTGCGCGCCCGGGAAGCGATGCGCACCTTCATGACCCAGGAGGCGCACGAGCAAGTCCATTTTGCCGACTGCGTGCGCCGCCTCTCCAGCTTGGCCGAGGAGCTGTGAGCCCATGGCCGTCCCGCGCGCACTGCGCCGCCTGCTGCACATCCGAAGTCTCGAAGAAGAACAGCGCTGGCTGGCGCTGGAGTCCGCAATAGGAGAGCTGAAGCGCCTGGAACGCGCGTTGGCGGCTACCGCCGAACGGGATCGCCGGGGCCGGAGGTTGGTCGAGGCCAGCGCCCGCTCCGGGGAGTTGCCGGACCGGCTGGCCGGCCTTGAGGAGACGCGCGCGGCCACGCGGCATGCCGCAGTGCTGGCTCCCAGGATCGTGGCTGTGGAGTTGGACGTGGCCACGCTGCGGCAGGAATTTCTGGGGAAAAGGGTCGAACGCCGGCAGACCGAGACGTTAATCCGGGAGACGGAGGCACGGGACGCCATCGAGGCCGGACGGCACGGCCAGCAGGCACTCGACGACTGGTACCGCTTCCGATTGCATCGGGCAGAGACCAAAGAGGAACCGGACCAGTCTGCCACCCCGGTACCGGTCAGCGCGGGAAACGAGCGTATTACGAAGAAAACTTGAGTGAGATTTTGATGCTGGTTGCACGGCCTTCCCGAAACGGTATCGACGATCCCATTCCTGACAATGCTTTAACCTGCGCCCACACCCTTTGGCACGGCATCTGCTTTTACCCAGGCCATGACCGTTGCCACACTTATCGAGATCGGAACGGGAGGGCATCCGGAGCCGGGCCAGAGTCAGGTTCTGACCAGGACGCCGGGCAAGGCGCCGAACCTAGGGCTGGCCGGTGGGCCTGGTTCCAGTCTTTCTCCGTCTTCCATGCCGGGCGCTGAGAGCTTCCGTTCCAGTTGGCAGTCGTTGCTGGCTTCTCTGGGCGCGGGCCTGGATGGACTCAGCGAGGAAGAGACCGTAACAGACATTAAGGATACGGTTGGGGAAGCTTTCCCGGCAGGGGCGGCAGGAAGAGCCTCCGGGGCAAGCCCGATGCCTGTTGGCGCTGCAGCCCCACAGAGGAACACCTCCATCCCGCCTTTGGCAAAGCTCGAGGAACAGAGCGACGGATCGGCGGCCGGCGGTGCAAGCCTGACGCGGGCTGGCTCTCGTGCCGGGATTGCTGCTTCAAGAGACGCAGCGGGAGTGGCCCGGCAAGCCGCGGCCGATCCGGCTGGGAAGCATACGGAAAACGCCAATCCGCCAGAACCGTCCACCGATACGCGCCCGGCCGAGAGCCGCAAGAGCGCAAAACTTCAACCAGCCTCCGCTGAAGCCGTTGTTACGCCGGCTTCTACGCTTGCGGAGATTGTTTCATTGGTCATGCCTACATCCGGCTTCGCCCATCCGCCGGCAAACGCCGCTGAATCTCAGAAACAGACTTTAACGTCCAATCTCTCCACTGGATTGCGGGACAACGCCAGCCGGGACACCTTGCAACGAAGCCCATCGAATGCCGACAGTCCCGGATCGGCAGCAGGCCTGACAAGCCCTGCCGGAGGCCATGCCGCAGACCAAGGTCCAGCGGTTGCGAATGCCTCGCACAACGCTCCTGTGACCGGGGATTCGTTGAATCGGGGTGTGAGCAGCGCACCCTCCGGCGAAGGGGAAGTTGTTTCTGCCCGAGATGAGTCTCCGGTGTCTGGCCGGACAGAATCTCATGCTGAGAACCAGCCGCAGACGATTCCTCAAGGGCAGAATGCGATCCAGGCACAATACCAAACCCAGGAAGTGAAAGCCGTTGAGATTCCGGTGTCGAACCTCGCGCCGAGTCCTTCGCCCACGAATGCCGATCCCGGCCTCTCCCAGTCAAGCGCGCCTTTGGCGATGTCCCCGATGGCGGTGAAGCCAGAGGTTGCCGGCAGCGCGCGGAGTACAGGGCAGACTACGATGCGGCTGGCTCATGTGGCCAGCCCGGTGGAAGCGGCCCAGCAAGAGAATCATCTTCTGGGAGGGCACGCCGGCAACTCAGCACTGGATGGGTCCACCCTGTCGCGCGATCTGGCAGGCGCGCCTGGGGCAGGGAACACTTCAGGCAACATGGCGGGAACGGCGCCGGGCGCCGCAGCCGGAGTGGGCGGCCGCGAGACCTTTGCCGCGCTCGATGCGGGGACCACGACAGGGACGCCCACCTGGATTCATGCCGGAGCCCAGCGCGCCGAGGCAGGATTTCAGGACCCGGCTCTGGGGTGGATCGGTGTTCGCGCGGATGGGAGCGGAGGCGGTATTCATGCCGCTCTGGTGCCCGGTTCGGCGGACGCGGCCCAGGCGCTTGGCGGCCACCTAGCGGGATTGAACGCGTATCTGGCCGAGCAGCACACGCCGGTGGAGTCGCTGACGCTGGCCGCGCCCGAGAGCCGTTCGGCTGAGGCTGGCACGGACCAGAGCGCGAGTCAGGGAATGCATCCGGGAACGGGGCAGAATTCAGGGCAGGACGGCTATGCACAACCGCAATCGAACACTCAGGCGGGTTCGCCGGCCAATACGGTAACAGTTCTTCCAGAGATTTCGGCTCAGGCTAGTGGGCTGGATGGAACCGGCCAGGCTGCAAGGCCGGGGGGCGTACACATCTCGGTGATGGCCTGAATGCCTGTCGGTTTGAAGGCCAGGCAGAAAGAAAGCAGGGAAGCATGGCGGCATTGGCAGGAATTTTGAATCATCGTTTGACGTCGGGGCAAGCGCTGACGAGCGCGGGCGCAAATCCCATGGCGAGCCCGTCGACCGCGACGAGCGGGACGAGCAGCACGAGCAGTTCAGACAGTTCTTCGGCCACCATCTCGGCCAATGATTTTCTCACCTTGCTGGTGACGGAGATGAAGAACCAGGATCCGACCGCGAACACCGACCCCAACGAGTACATCAACCAGTTGGTGAATGTAAACAGCCTGGAGCAGCTGATCGACATCAATCAGACCCTGACTACGGATCTCGGCAGCCCGCCCACCAGTTCAACCGGCAATTCTGCCTCCGGTCAGGCCAACGGCGCAACAGCCAATGTAACCGGCAAGAGCGCCACCAGCGCAACCGCGCAAGCAAATGCGGCCGCGCACAAGGGAGGCAAGTTGACCGCAGCCCAGTCCGTAGCATCCGGCGCGGCCTCGGCCAGAACTACAGCGGCCCGCGCCTCCGCGTACAAACACGCTCCCGGCAATCTCAGCATTCCCGAGGCCAGGCCCGCCGCGCATCGCGTGGCCCATGCCCTGGATGGGCGGACCCACGCGAAGTCGATCACAGGCGGACCCTCCGGGGCCCAATGAAGCTAGTTCACCAGCCGGCCGTCAAGGCCGGCGCCAACCTTCGATGACACCCAGAGGAGATCTACAATGGCAAGTTTCTACATTCCGCTTTCGGGCCTCGACGCCGATTCGACGGCGCTGAACACGATTGCAAACGATCTGTCCAACATGAACACCACGGCCTTCAAGGCCCAGACAACCAACTTTTCCGATCTCTTCTACCAGCAGATCGGTTCGACAGGCGCGGGCAACCCGATCCAGATGGGCGCGGGCGTGAAGGTCGCATCGAACGAGACCGCGTTTACGCAGGGCTCCATCAACTCCACCGGCAATTCTACCGACGTGGCGCTGAACGGGAACGGTTTCTTTGTGGTCGACAAAGGCGCCATCCAGGAATACAGCCGTGCCGGCGACTTTTCGCTGACTCAGACCGGCAATCTGGTCACCACCAACGGCATGAGCGTGATGGGCTATCCGGCCGTGAACGGGGTGGTAAACACCAACGCGCCGTTGACGGCCATCAACATCCCGGTGGGCCAGGTGCAGCAACCACAGGCCACCACCACCCTCAATATGACAACGAACCTGGATTCCTCCTCGGCCATAGGCGCCGCATTTCCTGCTCAGATCACGGTCTATGATTCGTTGGGCGCCCCACACATTGCCACCGTAACCTACACTGAGACGGCCACCAACACCTGGAGCTACTCGGTCGCCCTGCCGGCAGCGGACTTCACCGCTGGGGTCTCGACTCCGGTGACCGGGTCCATGAGCTTCAACGCCAACGGCAATCTGACCACGGTGACTCAAACGACCCCAGTGGCTGTCGCCGCGACCCCAGTGGGAAACGGGGCTGGAGACATTGCTGGAATACCACTCACCTTCAACGGGCTGGCCGACGGGGCCGCCAATCTGGCTATGAACTGGAACCTGCTCGGAACCAGCGGCACGCCCACCATCAGCCAGGTGGACACGACCTCGGCAGTCTCAGCAACCACCCAAAACGGCTACGCGAGCGGCCAGTATCAGAGCTTTACCGTCGGCTCCAACGGTGACGTCACGGTGAGTTTCTCGAACGGACAGCAACAGAACGTGGGACAACTGGCGCTGGCCAATGTGCCCAATGCACAGGGACTGCAACTGCTGGGCGACGGCGACTACGCGACCACGCTGGCCAGCGGGACGGCTTCGATCAGCACTTCGGGTGCGGCCGGCCTGGGCACGCTGACGGATGGGGCGCTCGAGGAGTCCAACGTCAACATCTCTGCGGAGTTTTCCGACCTGATCATCGCGCAGCGCGCCTTTGAGGCCAACTCCAAGACGATTACCACCTTCGACACCGTAACTCAGGACACCATCAACATGGTCCACTAATCCCTGGCGGGGCGGCCTTCGGGCCGCCCCGATTTCCAGTGACCGTGCGCGCACCTCGATGAACAGCCCCTTGCACTGGGCCAGAGTGGCTCCTTCGGCGATCAGAATCTTCTCATCTGTTCAGTATTTGCGGCTTCGCTCTGGACGACGCGGCCCTACCTGCGAATGGACGCGCCGAAGTGCATCGGACACAGGTAGTCGATCTCCATTTGTCCTACGGGGCGGTAAAGAATTGTAGCTGAATCGAAAGCCATAGAATCAAAAATGTAATCGAGTACATAGGGCGTGTTTCATAAACCTCTCTTGGCCCGTAAGCCATTGATTTCATAGGACCGAAAGCGAGAGCATGACATTTATAAAACACGCTCTACAGACTTTCTCCGCGCCTTTGCATCGAACCAACAGGAGGTTTTCCCCATCATGATGGATCGGCGAACCGCAATCAAGCATCTGGGCGGCGTGGCGAGCGCGCTGCTTTTGACTGAAACCCTAAGTGCGGAGGGATTCCCAAGCGGCCAAACCCCTGCACCAATCCCTCCCGCACCGCCCAGTGGGCCCTTCACTCTGCCGCCTTTGCCTTACGCCTACGACGCGCTGGAGCCCAGCTTCGACGCCGTGACTATGCACTTGCACCACGACAAGCACCATCAGGCTTATGTGAACAACCTGAATATTGCCGTGGCCGCGCATCCAGAACTGGCAGGGAAGACGGTGGACGAGCTGGTCGCAAACCTGAGCGCATGGCCAGAGTCCGCCCGCACCGCCGTCCGCAACCAGGGCGGAGGCCACGCCAACCACTCCTTCTGGTGGCCGACACTGGGCAAAGGCGGCGCAGCGCCTGCGGGCGAGCTGGCCAAGGCCATCGACGCCAAATTCGGTTCGCTCTCCGCCTTTCAGGACAAACTGACCGCTGCGGCCTTGAGCGTCTTTGGCAGCGGGTGGGCCTGGCTGGTGAAGCTGCCGGACGGCACTGTCGCGATTGAGACCACGCCCAACCAGGACAGTCCGCTGACCCTGGGCCACAAGCCGGTGCTGGCCGTGGACGTGTGGGAGCACGCTTACTACTTGAAGTACCAGAACCGGCGCCCTGAATATGTGAAGGCGTTTTTCCAGGTGCTCAACTGGGATTACGTGAGCGGGCAGTTCGCCCAGAAGGTGAATGCGTAAGGTCCTTCCAGTGATCCGGCAGGCAGTTAGCTGGGCGGCGATCTGCGCTGGGATAGCGGCCAGTATGGGCGCCGGGCTGGCTGGCTGCCATTCGGCGCCGGCGCTTACTCCACAGGAAGCGGCAGGGAAGCATCTCTACGCCAGCCGCTGCGCTCATTGCCACGAGGACAACGATCTGGCGCTCAAGAAGGTCCCGCCAGACCTACATGGAGTCTTCGACCGCAAGACCCTCCCCAGCGGCGCTCCCGCCACCGACGCGGCAGTGCGGCAGAATGTGCTGACAGGGAAGGGAATGATGCCCGCCTTCGCCGGCCGCTTTACCGAGCAGCAGATGGCCGCGCTATTGGCCTACCTGCATACGGGGCTGCGCTGATTTCTCCGATCTGCTGGGCAAGCTTTTGCGGGTCACGGCGCAGTGTGAGCCATTCTCGCTCACAGGTTGCGCGTTATTTTCACTCTCCGTTAATGACTTTCGTTACCTTTCTAGGTAACCTCTGGATAACAATCTGAGTGTCTTATAGCCGCGCCTCTATCTCGACGCAAGCAGCGAGAGGATGGAATCGGTGTCCCCGGACACAGGATCAAGAGTAAGGTGTGCTCTGAGTTAGTCCCAAGCTTTCTCGGAGCACGTCACCTATCAGCAAGGAGAAAGGTGAGTTAGTATGACTGTGCGATGGGGAAGGTGTATCAACATCAGGAAATGCAAGGATGCCAAGCAAAGACAGCAAATTCCTATCCATGAAGGAGACGCGTTCGTTTGTCCCGAATGCGCAGAACCTCTGCTGGATGAAAACGCCGTTGCTCCCCCAGAGGTCTATGCCACGCCCGGCAAGAAGCCGTCGGCGGCTTTTCTCGTTGCTGTCGCGGTTTCGCTTCTTCTTATCGCGGGGATTGCGGGATTCGCGACATGGTGGGGCAGGTTGCACAGCGCGAATGCCGCAACGTCAAAGACGATCCTTCGCCTGGCTGGCTCGAACACCATTGGAGACACGCTCGGGCCGTCGTTGGCCGAGGCATTCCTGAAGGATCAGGGAGCGACGGATGTTCGCATTCTCCCCGGAGCCAACCCGCAGGAGAAGATCGTTGAGGGCGTCCTGCCCGGCAGCAGCACGGCATCCTCGATTACGATTGCGGCGCATGGCTCCGCCACCGCATTTACCGCTCTGGCCGAGAACAGTTGCGATATCGGCATGGCATCGCGCAAGATCAGGCCCGATGAAGCGGCCAAGTTAACGTCACTGGGGAATATGTTTTCCGTTTCAAACGAGCATATTCTCGGCCTTGATGGCATTGCAGTCATTGTCAACGCCGCCAATCCCGCCGATCAGCTTGATAAAGGCCAGATCATGCGCATCTTCACCGGGGAGATTACCGACTGGTCGCAAGTCGGCGCATATAGAGGACTGATCAAGGTCTACGCTAGAAATGACAATTCAGGCACCTACGACACCTTCAAGAGCCTGGTGCTTGGGAGCAAGCCGCTGGCGCCAGGCGCACAAAGAATTGAAGACAGCAAGGCGCTCTCCGATGCGGTTGCCGCCGATCCTTACGGCATCGGATTCATCGGTCTTCCTTACATCCAAAACTCCAAACCCATTGCAGTCTCCGATAAGGGGACGCTGGCGTTGCTACCCACCCGGCTCACCGTGGAAACGGAAGACTATCTACTGGCGAGAAGGCTCTTTCTCTATACGCCCACTAATTCGAGCAATGTATTTACGCGCCAGTTTGTGGAGTTTGCCATTTCCAGAAAGGGTCAGGACGTGGTTGGCGCCAGTGGTTTCGTTGCCCAGAATGTAGCGCAGGTGGCGCAGACAGTATCCGAAAACGCCCCGGCGGAGTATAAGTGGTTAACCCGTGACGCAAATCGCCTTTCACTCAATTTTCGGTTTCAGTCAGGACAAACGAGTCTGGACAATAAGGCCACTGTCGATCTGGATCGGGTGGTCTCCCTGATTGCGGACTTGAATATTCCTGAAGACAAGATCATGCTCTTCGGTTTTTCGGACAGCACAGGCGCGCCCGCGGCAAACCAGGAGCTCTCGCTGAGCCGGGCTCAAGTGGTTGAAAGACAATTGACACTGAGAGGGATGAAACCGTCGATTGTTCGCGGATTTGGCTCAGGTCTTCCCGTAGCCTCCAACGACAGCGAGGATGGCCAGGCGAGGAATAGGCGCGTGGAGATTTGGATCAAGAAGTAA
>Ga0181539_1003386_pt1 | contig 14714 bp, 14 predicted proteins | sample PEATcosm2014_Bin_46_FD_119767 | JGI IMG/M metagenome (GOLD analysis project Ga0181539, IMG submission 119767) | Peatland microbial communities from MTU Mesocosm Facility, Houghton, MI, USA - PEATcosm2014_Bin23_60_metaG | ecosystem: Environmental > Terrestrial > Soil > Wetlands > Peat | place... | reverse complement strand
GGCGTTCTATATCGCCCGGCGACCGCTTGGCGCGGGCCCCTGTGGCGGAACTGGTAGACGCGCTCGACTCAAAATCGAGTTCCGCAAGGAGTGCTGGTTCGATTCCGGCCAGGGGCACCAAGACCGCTTCGCAAAGAGTGCTGGTTCGATTCCGGCCAGGGGCGCCAAGGCCGCTTCGCACGGCGTGCAATAGGGTTTCCGTTTGAACGGCTCGCGCCGTCCACGGGACGAGGCGAGGGGAACGGGCTCGACGAGAAGCTTCTTGCCTTTGCCGGAGCTCGGGCTCTGCACGCTTTTCCAAATCCACGCCAAACATTTCCAAATTTCGGGCCTTTTTCTCCAAACATTTCCAAAGAATCCTTTGGCCGTTTTGTGGGAAATCAGCGGCTTGCAAGGCCGCCAAGGACCACTTCTCTTTGCTCCAAATTTCTCGCGCCGATCTTCGTCCCAAAACCCGCGCCCTGGGCCGTCGGCAAGACGGATAGGACGCAGGGCGACAAAAAGAAGCGTAGCATGATTTGTGATTTTCCGAAACGCATTGTCGGAGTCGCGAACCGGCGCCGTTTTCCTCGCCGCTCGGCGGCGTTGCCATCAACCGGAAGCGGTGACATCGATACGAGCGTTCTGTTCGAAAACAGGATGTCATGGCGATGCTTCATCGCATGGCGAACAGTAACAGGGGCAAAAGTCCGGGCGGCGTCTTGCTGTAGCCGCGCGCGCTGAGCGCGGCCGGCGCGTAAGCGCCTCTTTTCGCACGCCTCGTCCAAGCGGAACCAACGCGGTCGACGCCCGCGTCTACAAACCCGCCCGGACTTTTGCCCCTCTTACTGGCGAACATCGGGTCGCGCCGAATTTGGGGTCAATTCCAGGAAATTGCCCCGGCTTCCCGCTTCGCGCTTGCCCCGGGCGCACCCCACCGTGGCGCTCACGAATCTCGCCATCGACAACGCCAAGCCCGCAGCGAAGGCGTTCGGGCGTCGGACGTTTCGCCGGAGACGTGCGCTCCCTTCGGGGGCGGGCTTCGCGCCGAAGGGCATTATGCGCGGCGGGTTTGCCATCCCGATCCATGACCGCGCCGGCGCGTTGCTCGCCCACTGTGGGCGCACGGTGAAGGACGAAAGCCCCTCACTGATCTTTCCCAACGGCTTCGATCCGCGCGGCGCGATCTTCAACGCGCACCGCGTCGTCGAGGGCGACCTGTTCCTTGTCCGCGATCCGCTCCAGGCGCTTACGGCGCATGAAAGCGGCATCGAGAACGTCGTCGCCTTTCTCACCGAGAATGTGACGGCGCTACAACTCGAACAGCTCGCCGCGCTCATGGACGAGCGAAAGTGCGAAAACTTGGAGATGTTTTGAGCCCGCGCAAGCGGGCTCTTTCTTGAAGAAAATAGAAGAGAGGTGTGCGACTGTGACATTGTGGACCACCGGCGCTCGGACGTGGTAAGAGTCACCTGGGCTGCGGCGGGGGCGGCGAGACGACGATCGTCGTTTGTTGAGCCGCGTCTGGGGTCAAGCGCAAGCTGTTCGCCATGTGTTTTGCTGCTCATAGCGGACAACTATTGGCAGCGCCTCAAGTTTCTGCCGGTGAGGGCAAACATCTATCCGGCCTTACTCCGAAAGCGCAACACGCAGGCGGAAACGCACAAATGACGGATCGCGCCAATAAACGATTTATGATCGTTGTGAACGAGGACAGGGGAGAATATTCGATCCATGATATCCACAACGAAAACAACGCAAAAAGTGCTATCTCTGAACAGCGGAGGAGAGGACGCAATATAACTTATGAGTTTTGCAATGCAATCGATCAGAACGCGGCTGCTCTGTGCGCAGGAAAAGGACATCCGACTCATCATCACATAGCAAACGCTCTTGCTGAGTGAGGATGGCTCCTCGATCTAAATTCTTAGATGCCCTGAGGTCCGTTGCAATGAGCTTTGTTTCCCAATACGGCAATAGGTCTTTGCGCCGATCACCACCGAACCCGACAGTCCCTGGGTGCATGACTATTTTTTTGATAGCGGCGTTGATCGCGCTGCCTTCGACTGCCGAGGCATGGCATTGGTCATTGGCGTCCGGCTGGGATTTTGACTCGTATGCAGAATGCATGGATTATTACGCAAGAAATCCCCCCGGCGAAACGTGTGTCACTTCCGGCTTTCCATCTCCAGCGCGCCATTGTGAGCATTATACATCAGAACAACTCTGCGCTGAAATAAAATCCGAAGAGTATGAAAAGCTCCGCAAGCAGGAAGAAATAACCAGAGTTATCGTTCTTAGCTGCCGGGCCGAATCAGTCACAGATGCTCAATTTGCGGCATGTGTTGCGCTGGCGACCGGTCGCTAAAACGATATCGCCCCAAGCCTAGTTCCGCGAAAACGGATTTTACAACGTTCGGCGTCAAAGGAGTAATTAACGGTTTGGCCGATGAAAAGCCGCTTTGGCCGATCGGGAGGTAGGCGCATCCCTAGCAGCTGTGTTTCTCAAAAGCACGGGGCCGCGTCGGCTCACTCACGATGGAGGCATGCACAACGGTTTTGAGCTAATCGTCATCGACATCTTGCCAATGTCCACAAAGCTCGCAACTGCCCCCACGCATCGGAACGGTTAGCTCGCCGCAAGCGTCGCAGCAGCACGGAAATTCGCCCTTCTCCCTCAGCTTCGTTTCCGTTCTTGCCCCATGAGCGCGAACGAATTCGTTCAATTCATCAATGAGCATGCGCCACGTATCGTCTCTTTTAAAGTCCGCCGCGAGATCGGTGCCCAGATGTTCAGCGGCGAATGAAAAAGCAAAACTAAGGGCATTGCCAACAATGACCTTCGCCTCTTTTTCCGTGGCGCTCCACTCGTAGTGCTCGATGGCATTACGAGTTGTGCGCATTGATCGTAGCAGCGTCTTGTCGTTGTCAGTGAGTATAACATCGCAAATATTTTCTAACCGAGAAATTGCTGCCTCGGGGGTCACAGTTCTAGCCCCAAGCTTAGGATATTGGTCTACCTTCTCCCAAACGAAAGCAGGATGCACTCGACGAAGCCGCTCCTTCAATAATAATTCAATCGAGTGAGCGGCATTGGTGATGGCATGTTTTAGCCTTGCGTGATTCGAACCTATGTCCTTCCAAGCGAGCAGTTCAACTGCGCGCCTGAGTGAGTCTTGGGCGTTTGTCAAAAGATCAAACTGAATACGTGATCGAAGGCTCATCAATTATCAACCGCCTCCTTTGATGTCGTATAAGCCCCAATATGGAATGCGTCCCGCGCGATTGCACCCCTCGTCGTGTGGCTGACCGCACCTGGGGACAACGGCGCTTCTCGCATTGTGCCGATGCTACACTGACGACAATGACCGACGAACCCCGACACGATGCGCCCGACACAGCGCGGCCGACTGCGACAGAATTTCCCCTAACGCTGGACGACGTGTCGCGGCTCTTCGACGAAGCCGGCCTCCCCCGCAATGTCAGGACGTTGCAACGTTACTGCGCGGCCGGCCGCCTCGATTGCATCAAGGAAGAGACGGCGACCGGCCTCGCCTATTTCGTTGATCCGATTTCCGTCGAACGCGCGATCACGCAACTCGCGCAGCTTCATGGCCTCACAGACGAAGTGCGACACAGCGCGACATCGGACGAAATGCCGCACACTGTCGCTCATGATGCGGAGCCATCGCCTACGCCCGACGCACCGCGCCCGAGCGCGGCCGAGCCCGACACGTCGGGCGTTGTCGCGGCGCTCGAAAGGCAATGACTTAGAGCATGTTGCTTTAAGGCGGAACCGATGACGCTCTTGCCTGTGTCATTCCCGCGCAAGCGCTGGGGGATGCACGCATCTTGACGATAGCGCGGCTACTCGCCCCGCCCCTCACCCTGCCTCTCCCCGCGAGGACGCGGGGAGAGGGGAAGAAAGGCGCCGCCGCGCCCCTCTCCCCGCTTGCGGGGAGAGGCAGGGTGAGGGGCCCGGGTGATTGGCCGCAGGCTTCGCCGAGATGTGTGCACGCCCTAGCGCTTTCGCGGGAATGACATCGCTTGTGATGCCGTCGAGTCGCGTCATGCTCTAGGCGTTGCTCGCCGGCGTCGCCGTGATCGACGGCGGCGAGGAGCCGGGGGAGCCCGGTCGCGGACCTCGGCGGCGCGCCTCGCCGACGGGGCGCGGTCCATTCCAGACGCAGGCGCTCCGGGCGTTGCAACGGGACCGAAAATGGCGGCCAAGCCATTGGAACTCCGTAGGGCGACACACGAATAGGCTTTATGCGATCTGAGGGCCGCGCTGGATCGGTCTTAAAGCAACGCGCTCTACTTCCGCCGCTTCGCCACGAACCGCGCCGCCTCGCGCAGCGCGTCGCCCGCGGCCCCCAGCCCCGACGCGTCGATCGCCGCCACGGCCTCGTCCACCAGCTTGTCACGCTTCGCCCGCGCGCCCTCCAGTCCCAGCGCGGAAACGAAGGTCGCCTTGTTGCGCGCGGCGTCCTTGCCGGCGCGTTTGCCGAGCGTCGCCGCGTCGCCCTCGGCGTCGAGCAGGTCGTCGGCAACCTGGAAGGCGACGCCGAGCGCGCGGCCGTAGCGGTCGAGCGCGGCGCGGGCGCCCGCCGGGGCGCCGGCGAGGATCGCGCCCGCTTCGACGCTGAACCGAAGCAGCGCGCCCGTCTTCATCGCCTGCAGTTCGGAAATCGCCGCCAGGCCCAGCGGCGCGCTCGCGCTTTCGGCGGCGATGTCGAGCATCTGGCCGCCGACCATGCCGGCATGGCCGCCGGCGCGCGCCAGGCCGGCGCAGAGCGCGGCGCGGATTTCGGCGTCCGGCGCAGTCGCGGGGTCCGCCAACACTTCGAAGCTGAGCGTCAGCAGCGCGTCGCCGGCGAGAATGGCGGTCGCCTCGTCGAAGGCGCGGTGGACGGTCGGACGGCCGCGGCGAAGATCGTCGTCGTCCATCGCGGGAAGGTCGTCGTGGATGAGCGAATAGCCGTGCAGGAACTCGATCGCGGCGCCGACGCGGCGTGGGCTGACGCCCGTGACGCCGAAGGCGCGCGCGGTCTCGACGACGAGGAAGGGCCTGAGGCGCTTGCCGCCGCCGAGCACGCCGTAGCGCATCGCCTCGAGAAGGCGCGCCGGGGTCGCCGGCTCGCCCTGCGCGGCGGCGGGGCTGAGCAGCGCGTCGAGTTCGGCTTCGATCTCGGCGCCGACGCGCGCCAGCCGGTCGGCGAAAGCCTTCATGTCCATGGGCCTCGAGCGAGCCGCGTTCAGCGGGGGTAGTCGGCGGGATTGAAGATGCGTTTGATCGAACAGAATTCGCAGGTGACGCCGATCATGCCGTCGTCGCCGATCATCGCGGCGCGCTCTTCCGCCGAGAAGCTCTGCAGCATCGCGTCGATGCGCTCGGCCGAGCAGCGGCACGCCTCGCTCAAGGGCGTCGGCTCGAAAACGCGCACGCCGCGCTCGTTGAACAGGCGGTAGAGCAGGCGCTCGCTCGACAGGGTGGGGTCGATGAGCTCGTGGTCCTCGGTGGTGGCGGCGCGCGCCTTGGCTTCGGCCCATTCGTCGTCGTCGGGCGGCGTCTCGGGGGCCGCGCCCTCGGGCGCGTCGCCGGGATCGAAATCGACGTGCCGGCGCCGTGCCGGCGAATCCGGCAGGAACTGCGCCAGCAGGCCGCCCGCCCGCCATTCGACGCCGCGCGCGGTGACGCTCTGGCCGACGGCGAGGCGGACAAGGGTCGGGATCTGCTCGGAGCGCTCGAAATAGGCGTGCGCGGCGTATTCGAGACCCTGGCCCTCCAGCGCGATGACGCCCTGATAGCGCGACATCTCGCCGCCGGGATCGATGGTGAAGGCGAGGTGCCCTTCGCCGAGCAGATCGCCTTCGCCGCCCGACTCGATGTGTCTGGCCAGAGCCGCCTCGTCGAAGCGCGCCAAGGCGCGTAAATTCGACGGCGCGTCGAAATCGACCACCAGCATGTGCAGCGGACCCGAAGTCTTGGTCTGCAACTGGAAGCGGCCTTCCATTTTGAGCGTCGAGCCGAGCAGCACCGCGAGCGCCGCCGCCTCGCCGACGACGCGGCCGACCGCGTCTGGATAGGCGTGGCGCTTGAGGATGGCGTCGATCGCCGCCCCGAGCCGCACCAGCCGGCCGCGCGTGCTCAAGCCCTCGACGGCATAGGGCAGCACGACGTCGTCGCGCCCGACGTCGGAAACTTCGCGCGCCGCGAGGCCCATCAGTTCAGCGCTCCCAGGCACCAGGCGAGCACGCCCTTTTGCGCGTGAAGCCGGTTCTCCGCTTCGTCGAACACCACCGACTGCGGCCCGTCGATCACTTCGTCGGTGACCTCCTCGCCGCGATGGGCGGGCAGGCAATGCATGAAGATCGCGTCCTCCGCAGCGCGGCTCATCAGCGCCTTGTTGACCTGGTAGGGCGCGAGCAGGTTGTGGCGGCGCCCCTCGTCCTCGTCGCCCATCGACACCCAGCAGTCCGAGATCACCGCCGCGGCGCCGACGACGGCGACCTCGGGGTCCTCGCGCAGGATCACCTTCGCGCCGCCGGCGCGCGCCGCCTCGATGCGCTGCGGCGGCGGCTGCAATTCCTTGGGGCAGGCGATGTCGAGCGCGAAGCCGAATTGCTGCGACGCGTCGATCCACGACGACAAGACGTTGTTGTAGTCGCCGCTCCAGGCGACCTTCTGGCCGCGGATCGGCCCGCGATGCTCCTCGAAGGTGAGGATGTCCGCCATCACCTGGCAGGGATGGGACTGCTTGGTGAGGCCGTTGATCACCGGCACGCTGGCGTAGCGCGCCAGCTCCTCCATGTCGGCGTGACTGAGGATGCGGATCATGATCGCGTCGACGTAGCGCGACAGGACGCGCGCGGTGTCGGCGAGGGTCTCGCCGCGGCCGAGCTGCATCTCGTCGCCGGTCAGCATCATCGTTTCGCCGCCGAGCTCGCGCATCGCCAGATCGAAGGAGACGCGAGTGCGCGTCGACGGCGCGTCGAAGATCATCGCCAGCGTCTTGCCCGCCAGCGGCCGCGAGGCGGCGCGCTCGCCCTTGACGCGCGCGCTCTTCATCGCCTTGGAGGCGTCGAGAATGGCGCGCAGCTCCGCGGCCGGCGGGTCCAGGAGATCGAGGAAATGGCGCACCGGCCCGTCAGGCGATGTCATGCCGCGGCGCCTTTCTTCGACGTCACGAGGGCGCCCTCGAGATCGACGCAGGCCGCGTCCAACCGCCGCACGCCCTCGGCCAGCTCCTCCTCGCTCACCACGAGCGGCGGCAGGATGCGAACGACGTTGTCGCCGGCCGGAATCGTCAGCAGCTTGTGGGCGCGCGCCGCGGCGGCGAAATCCTGCGGCGGGACCTTGAGCCTGAGGCCGAGCATCAGGCCCTCGCCGCGAACCTCCGCGACGACGTCGGGATGCTGGTCCTTGAGCTCGGCCAGGCGCTGGCGCGCCAAGAGGCCGAGACGCGCGACTCGCTCGACGAACCCCGGCGCCAGGACGACGTCGAGCACCGCGTTGCCCACCGCCATCGCCAGCGGGTTGCCGCCGAAAGTGGTGCCGTGCGCGCCCACCGTCATCCCCTTGGCCGCGTCGGCGGTCGCCAGGCACGCGCCCATCGGGAAGCCGCCGCCGATGCCCTTGGCGATGGTCATGATGTCGGGGACGGCGCCGGAATGCTCGTAGGCGAAGAGGCGGCCGGTGCGGGCGACGCCGGTCTGGATCTCGTCGTAGATCAGCAGCAGATCGTATTCGTCGCACAGCGCGCGCAAGCCGCGCAGGAATTCGGGAGCGATCACGCGCACGCCGCCTTCGCCCTGGATCGGCTCGATCATCAGCGCGCCGACGCCCGGGCCGATCGCCGCCTCCACGGCGGCGAGGTCGCCCGCCGGGATCTGGTCGAAGCCGTCCACCTTCGGCCCGAAGCCCTCGATGTACTTGGCCTGCCCGCCGGCGGCGATCATCGCCAGCGTGCGCCCGTGGAAGGCGCCTTCGAAGGTCAGGATGCGGTATTTCTCGGGATGGCCGCCGGCCGACTGGCGCTTGCGCGCCATCTTGACCGCCGCCTCGTTGGCCTCGACGCCCGAATTGGTGAAGAAGACCAAGTCGGCGAAGGTCACGTCGGCCAGCCGCCGCGCCAGACGCTCGCCGTCGGGCATCTGGAAGAGGTTGGAGGTGTGCCACAGCTTGCCGGCCTGGGTCGTCAGCGCCTCGACCAGGTGGGGATGGGAATAGCCGAGCGAGGCCACGGCGATGCCGGCGCCGAAATCGAGGTAGCGCTCGCCGGTCGTCGCCGTCAGCCAGCAGCCGTCGCCGCGCTCGAAGGCGACATCGGCTCTCGCGTAGACCGGCACGATTGCAGACGACATGGGCTTGCTCCCTCGAAGGCTCCCGGCGCGAAGCCAGCGACGCGGCGCACAAATAAAAACGCCGCCCCGCTGGGACGGCCTCTGATAGACCCGATCATAGGGGAAACCCGCCGATCCGGTCAATTCGCGCGTGACCAAACAAAAAAATCCGCGCGCGGGCGAGCCCCGGCGAAATCGCGCTAAAATGTTGATGCGACTCGACCAATCGCGCATCGCGCCGTGGAACGCCGGCGCGAGCGCGGCTTTGAGCTGGGGAAAAGCCGGTCCTCGGACCCACTCCGACTCTTGCGCGCGATTCAACGACTAGTGTAGCTTGTGAACCGCGCACCACGACATGTCGTGGCGGGCCCTTCATGAGAGCGTTTCGGTGCGTGACGCTTGCCAGCGCGGCTGGCCAGGCGCGGGAGCCGGATTCGGCCCGGAATGTTTTCGATCGGCGGACGCGGGATCCTTTCGCCGGGCTCTGCGGAGGCCAAGAAGCGAGGCCAAAAATGTCTTGGACGGACGAAAGAGTGGAGCTCTTGCGCCAGCTGTGGCTGGACGGAAGAAGCGCGAGCCAGATTTCGGCGCAACTCGGCCACGGCCTGACCCGCAACGCCGTGATCGGCAAGGTTCATCGGCTCGGCCTCGCCGGACGGGCCAAATCTCCCTCGTCCGCGGCTTCGCCGCCGCGCCCGGCCCCGGCGCAGCGCGTCGCGCCGCGCTCCGGTTCAGGGGGCGGCGCGCGCGCCGCGGTTCGCGGCGCCACCGCGCTCGCCCTCAACGCCGAGCCGGCGCTCGACACGCGGCCGGTGTTTCACGAGGACGTCGTCGTGCCGATGTCGCTGCGGGTGACGATCGTCGAACTCAGGGAAGCGATGTGCCGTTGGCCGCTGGGCGATCCGGCTTCGTCGGAATTCCGCTATTGCGGCTCGCCGGCGCCGGACGCCGGCCCCTATTGCGCCCATCACGGCAAGCTCGCCTACCAGCCGGCCCAGGATCGCCGGCGCGAGCGCGAGCGCGAAAGGCGCGCCCTCGTCCGCTGAACCGCGCGCGAGCCCGAGCCGCCTACGGTTTGCCGAAGGTCTCGTCGAACGAATAGCCCGTTCCGCGCACGGTGCGGATCGGGTCGCGCTCCCGGCCGCGCGACAGCGCCTTGCGCAGGCGCCCGACGTGGACGTCCACCGTGCGCTCGTCGATTTCGACCGATTGACCCCAAACGCCGTCGAGAAGCTGCGCGCGAGAGAAGACCCGGCCCGGCTTTTCCAGGAGGTATTCGAGCAGGCGGAACTCGGTCGGCCCGAGGTGGACGTCGCGCGCGCCGCGCCGCACGCGCCGCGTCTCGCGGTCGAGATCGAGATCGCCGGCGGTGAGCTTTTCGGCGATCCGTTCGGGCCGGCTGCGCCTCAGAAGCGCGCGCACGCGCGCCATCAGCTCCGGCACCGAGAACGGCTTGACGACGTAATCGTCGGCCCCGACGGAGAGGCCGCGAACCCGCTCCACTTCCTCGCCGCGCGCCGTCAGCATGATGACCGGCAGGGTCTTCGTCGCCTCGCGGGCGCGAACCCGGCGACAGATCTCCAGGCCCGAGACGCCCGGCAGCATCCAGTCGAGGATCACGAGATCGGGCGGGGATTCGACCAGGCGCAACTCCGCCTCGTCGCCGCGCTCGACGCTTTCGGCGATGTAGCCCTCGGCTTCGAGATTGTAGTTGAGCAACAGCGCCAGGTCCGCCTCGTCCTCGACGACGAGGATGCGCGGCGCCGTGGCGGCGCTGGGACGGATCGGCTCTCGGCGCGCTTCGTTCATGGCGTTCCAGCCCCCGTCGCGTCGGTGTCGTAGTCGTGGCGGCCCTTCGGCCGATCCGCCGGCAGCGACTCCCCGGTGACGAGGTAGAACACCGTCTCGGCGATATTGGTGGCGTGATCGCCGATGCGCTCGATGTTCTTCGAGCAGAACAGCAGGTGGGCGCAGAACGAGATGTTGCGCGGGTCTTCCATCATGTGGGTCAGAAGGTCGCGAAACACCGAATCCTCGAGCGCGTCGAGTTCGGCGTCGCGCTCCCAGACGGCGCGCGCGCGTTCGACGTCGCGCTGGGCGTAGGCGTCGAGCACGTCCTTCATCAGCTCCGTCGCCACTTCGTTCATGTGCTTGAGGCCGATGATGGCGCGCGGCACGCGCGCCTCGAGGCCGATCTTCAGCGAACGCTTGGCGATGTTCTTGGCGAGATCGCCGACCCGCTCGAGATCGCCGGCGACGCGGATCGCGCCGATGATCTCGCGCAGGTCGACCGCCATCGGCTGTCGGCGCGCGATGGTCAGGATCGCCTGCTCCTCGATCTCGCGCTGCAGCGAGTCGAGGCGCGGATCGGTCGCCACGACGTTGTGGGCGAGCGTCATGTCGGCCTGGCTCAGCGCGTCCATCGCGTCGACCACCATTTTCTCGGCGATGCCGCCCATCTCGGCGATGCGCCGCTCGAGCGTATCGAGTTCCTTGTCGTAGGCTCTGACGGTGTGATCGACCACGGTTCTCAACTCCCTCAGCCGAAACGGCCGGTGATGTAATCCTGAGTGCGCTTGTCGCGCGGCGAAGTGAAGACCTTGCTCGTCTCGTCGAATTCGACCATTTCGCCGAGGTACATGAACGCGGTGTACTGCGACACGCGCGCCGCCTGCTGCATGGAGTGCGTGACGATGGAGATGGTGTAGTCGCCCGACAATTCGTCGATCAGCTCCTCGACCTTGGCGGTCGAAATCGGATCGAGCGCCGAACACGGCTCGTCCAGGAGGATCACCTCTGGGCTGATCGCGACCGTCCGAGCGATGCACAGGCGCTGCTGCTGACCGCCGGAAAGGCTGAGGCCGCTGGCGATCAGTTTGTCCTTGACCTCGCCCCACAGAGCGGCGCGGCGCAAGGCCGATTCGACGCGTCCGTCCATCTCGGACTTGGGCAATTTCTCGTAGAGCCGGATGCCGAAGGCGATGTTGTCGTAAATCGACATCGGGAACGGCGTCGGCTTCTGGAACACCATGCCGACGCGCGCGCGCAACAGATTGAGGTCGAGGTCCGGCGCGAGAATGTTCTCGCCGTCGAGCATCACTTCTCCCTCCGCGCGCTGGTTCGGGTAGAGGTCGTACATGCGGTTGAGGACGCGCAGCAGCGTCGACTTTCCGCAGCCCGAGGGGCCGATGAAGGAGGTCACCTTTCCTTCGTGCAGCGGCAGGCTGACCTCCTTCAAGGCGTGCGACTGTCCATAGAAGAAGTTGAGGCCGCGGATGACGATCTTGTCCTTCATCGCCTCCGCCGGCTTGCCGGAAGTCTGGACCATTGCGTTGGCGTCAGTCATGCGATTGCTCTTCCGTCGGCCGGTTAGTTTTGTTTGTTCGCGCCGCGTGACGCAGATATCACGCGCGCGAAGATGCTGAGGCCCAGCACCGAGAAGGTGACGAGCAGCGCGCCCGTCCAGGCGAGCTTCTGTTGTTCGGCGTAGGGGCTACGGGCGAATTCGTAAATGATCAGCGGCAGGCTCGACATCGGCCCCCTGGGATCGGCGACGAACAGGGAATTGCCGAGCGCGGTGAAGATGAGCGGCGCGGTCTCGCCGGTCATGCGCGCCACCGCAAGGAGAATGCCGGTGACGATGCCGCTGCGCACGGCGCGATAGGCGACTTGCCGAATCACCAGCGAGCGCGGCGTGCCGAGGGCGGACGCCGCCTCGCGCAAGGTGTTGGGCACGAGGTTGAGCATGTCCTCGGTCGTGCGCACCATGATCGGCGTGGCGATGATCGCGAGGGCGATGCCGCCCGCGACGCCGGAAAAATGCCCGAACGGCACGACGCACAACTGGTAGACGAACAGGCCGATGACGATCGACGGGGCGCTGAGCAGAATATCGTTGATGAAGCGAATGACGTAGGCGATGCGCGCGTAGCGGCCGTATTCCGCCAGATAGGTGCCCGCCAGAATGCCCAGCGGCGCGGCGATCAGGAGTCCAATCGCCGTCTGGATCAGGCTGCCGACGATCGAGTTCAGCAGTCCGCCGGCGATGCCTGGCGGCGCGGTATTCTTGGTGAACACGTCGAGCGACAGCCCGCCGACGCCGTTCCACAGCAACGCGCCGAGGATGAGAACCAGCCAGCTCAGCCCGAACACGGTCGAGGCGAGGGCGAGCGCTTTCCAGACGACGTTGCGGCGCCTTCGCCCGGGATAGAGATTGGCCATCGCGTCACGCCTTCACTTCGAGGCGCGACAGCATCCAGCGTGCGAGCGCCAAAACTATGAAAGTAATGATGAAGAGAATGAAGCCGAGCGCGAGCAGCGAGGACGTGAACAGCCCGGGATCCGCGTCGGCGAACTGGTTGGCGATCATCGCCGAGATCGTCGTGCCCTGCGCCAGAATGGAAGTCGAAATCTTGGTCGCGTTGCCGATGACGAAGGTCACCGCCATCGTCTCGCCGAGCGCCCGTCCGAGCCCCAACATGACGCCGCCGATGATGCCGACGCGGGTATAGGGTATGACCACGTTGCCCACGACTTCGAACGTCGTCGCGCCGACGCCGTAGGCCGCTTCCTTGAGCACGTTCGGCACCGTCTCGAAGACGTCGCGCGAGATCGCGGTGATGAACGGCAGGATCATCACCGCGAGCACCAGACCGGCGGTGAGCACGCCGTAGCCGAGCGGCGGCCCGGCGAACAGCGCGCCGACGCCGGGGATCGCGCCGAGGGTTCCCATGATGAAGGGCTGAATATAGGCCTGCATGACGGGCCTGAAATAATAGACGCCCCAGATGCCGTAGATGATGGAAGGAATGCCGGCGAGCAGCTCGATCGCCACGCCGATCGGACGGCGCAGCAGCGGCGGGCAGAGTTCGGTCAGGAACACGGCGATGCCCATCCCGACCGGAACGGCGATCAGCATGGCGATGATCGAAGTGACGAGCGTGCCGTAGATCGCCGCTGCGGCGCCGAACCGCTCTTTGGGCGGGCTCCAGGCGTCGCTGAAGAAAAAGCCGAAGCCGAAGGTCCTGAAAGCCGGCCAGGAACCGATGAACAGCGAAATCGCCACGCCGACGAGCAGGATGAGAACGAGCGACGCCGACAGAAACGTCATCCAGCGAAAACCGTTGTCGGAGAGCTTCGGTCGCCCCAACGCGCGAGAACGATCCATCGGCACGCTGCCGGCGCCCTGCGCGTTTTCCAATGCCGTCGCCGTCATCGACCGTTCCGTTCGCAAGCCGAAATCCAAGCCAAGGTTGTTTCATTCTTTCGAGGACGTGGGGGCGAGCGAGCCGCCCGCCCCCATGCGCGGCGATTTATTTCTGGACGATGTCCGCCGCCCAGGCCTTCTTGACCATGGCGATCACGTTGTCGGGCATCGGGATGTAATCGAGCTGCTTGGCCTGGTCGGCGCCCTTGTCGTAGCAATAGGTGAAAAACTTCAGCGCCTCGTTCGACGCCGTGACGTCGACCGGCTTCTTGTACATCAGGATGAAGGTCGCGGCGGTCATCGGCCAGGAATTGGCGCCCGCCTGATCCGACAGGATGAGGTAGAAGCCGGGCGCCTTGGCCCAGTCGGCGTTGGCGGCGGCGGCCTGGAAGGCCTCGATCGTCGGGGCGACGGTCTTGCCGTCCTTGTTGACCATGTCGGCGTAGGTCAGCTTGTTCTGCTTGGCGTAGGCGTATTCGACGTAGCCGATCGCGCCGTTGGTGCCCGCGACGTTGTTGGCGACGCCGTCGTTGCCCTTCGCGCCGATGCCGACCGGCCATTCGACCGAAGTCGATTCGCCGATCTTGGACTGCCAGTCGGGCGAGACCTTGGAGAGATAGTCGGTGAAGTTGAAGGTGGTGCCAGAACCGTCGGCGCGGTGAATGACGGCGATCGCCAGATCGGGGAGAGCGACCTTCGCATTGAGGGCCTTGATCGCCGGGTCGTTCCAGTTGGTGATCGTCCCGAGATAGATCTTGGCGAGCGTCGGGCCGTCGATGACGAGATCGCCGGACTTGACGCCCGTGAGGTTGACGACCGGCACGATGCCGCCCATCACCATCGGCCATTGCTCGAGGCCCGAGGCGGCGAGGTCGTCGGCCTTGAGCGGCGCGTCGGTGGCGCCGAACGTCACGGTCTTGGCCTTGATCTGCTTGATCCCCGCGCCCGAGCCGATCGACTGATAGTTGAGGCCGTTGCCCGTCTCTGTCTTATAGGCGTCCGCCCACTTGGCGTAGATCGGGAAGGGGAACGTCGCGCCGGCGCCGGATATGTCGCCTGCCCAGGCGTAACTCACGCCCGCGGCGACGATCGCCGCGCTCATCAAGGATCGAATCAACATTGACGCCTCTCGATTTGTTGTTGGAGCTCGCATCCGACGCTCGCCCATCGGCGCGCCGCACCGAGG